>JAESGT010000002.1_pt1 | contig 146253 bp, 122 predicted proteins | sample 9266261 | NCBI WGS metagenome assembly JAESGT01 (sample SAMN15741584, study PRJNA653494) | algae metagenome | isolation source: Pelatocladus maniniholoensis HA4357-MV3 and co-occurring heterotrophs from... | place: USA: Maniniholo cave near Haena, Hawaii | collected 2009-07-28 | reverse complement strand
ATATTTGATTATTTGTTTTTCAAAATATATTCGTTCAGTACTCTATTTCTTAATCATCCTGATTTTTTCGCTTTTCTCATGATGTAATCTCTTTGTACTTCAATTTGAAGTGCGGAATGTGGGTTACAATAAATACTTAATTGTTATCCAAGACTCAGTATTTTCCCTGTAAATAACGAAAAATATGTCAACTTTTTAATTATTATTTATTTTTATTCACCTTTTTTTTGCAACGGAAAAACATTATTTAAAACATATTTTAGATTACAAATATGATTGCATCATCACTAACGGCTTCTCAAAGAGTAATCCAAAATCCAAAATCGATTGACAATCATGGCTAGTAGTTTCAAAAATTTTATCTACTTAATTTATGGATGCTGAACCTGCTAGATAAGCTGTTGTCCAGGCACTTTGGAAATTAAAACCACCAGTTACACCATCGATATCTAAAATTTCTCCTGCAAAATAAAGACCAGGAACCAATTTACTTTCCATTGTTTTAAAGTTGATTTCTTTAAGATTTACACCACCACAAGTGACGAATTCTTCTTTAAACACTCCTTTCCCATTAATGGAGTATTGTCCTTGGGTAAGTTCTTGCACTAATTGATTTAAAGTTTTGTTTGATAATTCTGCCCAACGATTTTCAACAGAAATACCTACACAAGAAACAATGTATTGCCAGAGGCGATGGGGTAAGTCAACATCGCGATGAGATGTAATCAGACGCTTTGGTGAATTATTTTTAACTGTCAATAATTGTTGACGCACTTGTTCTTGTTTGAGATGCGGTAGCCAATTAATAATTAACGTAGCTTGATAATTACTAGCGTGCAACATTCTTGCACCCCAAGCAGATAATTTCAACACAGCTGGGCCACTTAAACCCCAATGGGTAATCAATAATGGGCCTGTTTGTTCTAGATGAGGGTATTCCGGTACAATTAGCCGCAATTTCACAGGATTGACACTCACACCAGCCAACTCTGTAAGCTTTTGATTTTTGATATTCAAAGTAAATAAAGATGGGACTGGTGACTCGATAGTATGTCCCAATTGTTGAGCTATTTTATAGCCTATGGGATTACTACCTGTAGCTAAGAGCAAGCGATCGCACTGTAATTTCTCCTCAGACTTCAAAGTGATCTCGAAATGGGAAAATAGAGGGTCAGACATAGAAATTTCCATTTTCCTTGGACTGTTGCCCTTTATACCTCCTAATTTCACCGATGTCACCGCAGTTCCTATACGCAGTTCTACTCCAGCTGCTTTGGCTGCACTCATCAAGCATTTAACGATGGTTTCTGAACAATCTGTAACAGGAAACATTCTGCCATCAGCCTCAGTTTTTAACTCCACACCATGAGCCTGAAACCAGATGATAGTATCTTTAGGTTGAAAGCGCGTAAAAGCACCCAATAGTGCTTTGTTACCTCTGGGGTAATTTTTTACCAACTCTCGCGGTTCAAAGCAAGCATGAGTAACATTGCAGCGTCCACCACCAGAAATACGAACCTTAGCTAATGGTTGGTGGCTAGCTTCGAGTAAAATTACATGGGCGCGAGGATTAGTTTTAGCAGCTGCGATCGCAGCAAAAAAACCAGCCGCCCCACCACCTACAATTATTATTTGCAATTTTGTCATTTGTCGTTGGGGATCGGGGATTGGGGATTCTCCAGAGGAGACGCACTCGCGTTCGGGGATTGGGGATTAGGGATTAGGGATTGGGGATTGGGGATTAGGGATTGGGAAGAGACTTGTTAAATAATTCTCTCTTGTCCCCAACCCCCGCTCCCCAATCCTCACTCCTCTGATTCAAATTTATCTTTTTCTGATCCACATACAGGACATACCCAGTCTTCAGATATATCTGCAAAAGCTGTGCCTGGTGGTATACCACCATCTATATCACCTTCTTCTGGGTCATAGACGTAACCACAGACTGTGCATACATACTTTTCCATTTTTCTTTTTTCTCAATTACATTTTTTATATTGCTTTAATATTACTTCTATTCACCACCACTCTAGTCGGATGGGGAATTTCACGAAAGAGCTTAAGAGGTTATTGTCTTAAGTAAAAATAAGTTTAAACTAATACACTTTATTTGATAAAAAACAGTGATTAACGAAAATATTCTGTGTTCCTATATATAAGTCTGTTTGCTTTTAATATCAGGTTTCTAGTTTGCTCACAGTATTCTGTATTTGACTCGAAAATTACGCAAATATACGATTTGTTATACCAAGTCTTTAATCTTATTCTGAATACTTAAGAGAGAAAAGAGTACACAACAGTGACCGAAAGGCCAAAGTTTCCTAATCTCATTCGTGAGTTGAGAAAAAGGCTAGGACTTTCATAGGAGCAACTAGCTTGTCAGCTGGGCGTTTTGTTTGAGATGGTTAACCGTTGGGAAAATGGTCGTGCTATTCCCTCACCAATGGAGATGAAGTTGATTAAGCAACTTCTGATAAAAATACCTACTCAAAATCAAGAATTATGGGAGCAATATTTTTCAGAACAAGAGCCGAACAGATGAGAATTTGAGGAAAAGTCATGCCAGAAAATGAGCGGGAAAAAATACGTCATCTGTTAGTTCTGCAAGACTTGCAAGGACAGCGAACTATTCCTTTGAAAGAGGCTACATATTCTCTTGGACGGGATATCAGAAATGCGATCGTACTTCGTTCTCGATCTGTCTCCAGACAGCACGCCATTTTATTACGAGTAACTCTACCAGATACAGAGCAATATGGCTTTCGGATTATTGATGGTAGTTTTAAGGGAAAAAAAAGTACAAATGGACTATTTGTCAATGGTATGAAATGCTTTTCTCATGACCTCAAACATGGAGACGTGATTGAATTTGGCAACAATCAGGTCAAAGCCAAATATTATGCGATCTCGAACTTATCAGAGCAAGCTTTTTCGGAATCTTGCGTTGCTGAGGATATATCTGGCTTCTTATCAGAACAAGCTAATCCTGTTAATCCCTTTGAAACTCTCAGTGTCCCCACAGATAGTGTTGAAGGTGCTAGTGAAGTTGCTTTGGCTCGGTTGGCGTCTTTCCCAGAATTGATTCCCAATCCTATCATTGAGATTGATTTAGAAGGAAAAGTGACTTATCTCAATCCTGCTGCGGCCTTGAAATTTCCTAACATCAGACAATTAGGTGTACAACACACAATTTTGGCAGGACTGGCGATCGCTGTTCAAAATCAGCAAGGAAATTCTTTTATTCGCGAAGTAGAAGTTGGTGAAGAAGTGTTTGAACAATCAATTCACTATCTTCCCGAAAGTGATTTAATTAGAACTTTTATCGTTAGGGATATTACAGAGCAAAAGCAAGCTGTAATGGAATTACACCATCGCGATCGCCTACTGCAAGCTGTAGCAGAAGCTACTAATTCTTTACTGGCAGAAATGAACTATGAAAAAGCCATTGACAAAGCCTTGGCGGTGCTGGGTGAAGCTGCTCAAGCAGATCGCGTTTATTTGTTTGAGAACCATCTCCACCCTGTGACTACTGAAATGGAGATGACACTACGATTTGAATGGAGAAGCGATTCTGTACACTCCGAAGGCACTAGACAAAATCAACCCGATAAATTTTCTGGGTTAAACCACTGGTATACTCCTCTGTCTCAAGGAAAGTCTATTCAAAGTTTGACTCAACAATTAAGTGTTACTGACCAAGCAATTCTCCAAGATGAGAGTATTTTATCTCTGTTACTTGTGCCTTTACGTCTAGATGAAAACTTCTGGGGTGTCCTGGGTTTAGCAGACTGTTTCAAGGAACGCCAGTGGTCAAGGCACGAAGAATCGACTCTCTTAACAATGGCTGCTAGTATCAGTGGTGCTAGAAGGCGACAACAGGTGGAGGAAATGATTCGTTACCAAGCTCTCCACGATTTGCTCACAGGATTACCGAATCGCCTATTGTTTAAAGAGCAGTTAGCCAGGACTTTACCGAATGCAACTCGTAGAGAAGAGAGTTTAGCTGTAATTTTTCTGGATTTGGATCGATTCAAAACTATTAATGATACTCTGGGACATACACTCGGCGATCAATTATTACAATGTGTTGCTCAAAGATTACAGAAATCCCTCAGAGCTGGTGACATTGTTGCTCGCTGGGGAGGCGATGAATTCATTATCTTATTACCCGATGTTAATTATGTGGACGAAGTAGCCCAAGTAGCCCAAAGAATCCTACAAGAATTAGAAACAGCTTTTGATATAGAAGAAAACGAACTTTATATCAGTGCTAGCCTTGGTATTGCTCTATTTGACGAGCATAGTCCTGATGTTGAAACTTTGATTCAGCACGCGGATGCAGCTTTGTATCACGCTAAAGACGAGGGTAGAAATAATTTTCAATTTTATACAACTTCTATAAGTTCTAAAACTCCTGAAATACTGACTTTAGAAAAGAGCTTACGCTATGCTCTAGAACGAGAAGAATTTGTTGTTTATTACCAACCTCGCGTAAATATTGACACTGGAAAAATCACTGGTATGGAAGCACTGCTGCGTTGGGAACATCCAGAGATGGGACTAGTTGCTCCCAATAAATTTATTCCCTTAGCAGAGGAAAGCGGATTAATTATCCCAATTGGAGAATGGGTTTTGCGAACAGCTTGTAGGCAAAATAAAGCTTGGCAAGATGAAGGATTACCTAATTTGACTATGGCTGTCAATCTTTCTCTCAAACAGTTCCGCCAACCGAAGTTGGTGGAGACAGTGGCTCTGATTTTAGATGAGACGGGGTTAGAACCACATTTCTTAGAATTAGAAATTACAGAAACAACTGCTATTGAGGATCTCGAATTCACTAGAACAGTGTTGCAACACTTAGAGAAGATGAGAGTTCATCTTTCTATTGATGATTTTGGCACGGGTCATTCTTCTCTGTCACGTCTACAGTTGTTACCACTCCACAATTTAAAAATTGACGGTTCTTTCATCCGTGATTTGACTACAGATGTGAAAGTGGCTCATATTGTCAAAGCGATAGTTAGCTTGGGGCGGAATCTAGGGTTGAAGCTAACCGCCGAAGGAGTAGAAAAGCAAGAGGAACTGGAGTTCTTAAAATCTATTGACTGCGAGGATGTACAAGGTTTTCTATTTTACCGTCCGCTTACTGCTCAAAAAGCAACGGAAATTCTTTGGGATGAAGGAATAAAAAATTAATGATGGACCCAATACTGCTCGGATCAGACAAATAGATTGACATTTAAACCCACCAGAGACGCGAAATTTCGCGTCTCTACTGAAAGTCTACCGCAGGTTTGCAAGTGATGCATTTAACCACCCGTCAAAGTTCTGTGTTTGTGTAGCAGAGGGATTGACTACAGGTTGTACTTGATACTTATTGGCAGGTGGAGAAGCCAAACTGACAGGGTAAATGCGGAGTTCATCTTGATGGAAGACTGCTACCTGGATCATGTCTGTGGGTTGGTAATCTTTAAGGCGATCGCTTAGTTGATTCGCTGTTACTTTTATGCCATCAATTGCCAGTAGTTCATCTCCAGGATCAATCCCTGCCAATTGTGCAGGAGAACCGATTTCAACAAATTTAATTATGTCTCGTCCGTGTTCGTTACCGACTCTCATACCTAAATAAGGTTCTGTTTCTGTGTGTGCTACCAACTGCAAGCCAAAAGGCTCTAAGTACTGATTGAAAGGTAATTCCTCAGTACTATCTATGTAGCGTTTAAAGAAATCAGATAAATCTATTCCTGCAACAGATGTAATTACTTCCTGCAACTGTTCTGAAGTATAACCAATTTCGCTTTTGCCAAATTTCTGCCACATTTGCATCATCACATCATCAAGCGATCGCTTGTTGTTATGGCGACAACGAATCAGCAAATCTAGCAATAACGATATCATTTCTCCTTTTAAATAATAGGATATCTGGGAATTACCACTGTTGGCATCCTGACGATATAGTTTAATCCAAGCATCAAAACTAGATTCCGAAAGGGGTTGTACTTTCCGCCCTGGAGTTGTTAGATATCTTGTAATTTCTTTACCCCAGTTATTCAAAAATGATTTGAGATCGTAAATACCAGCCCGTAAGGGAATTAGCAAGTCGTAGAAACTAGTTGTTCCCTCACAGAACCATAAACAAGGGGTATAGTTTTCTTGATCGTAATCAAAAACTTCCAGTTCCTTGGGACGAATGCGTTTGACATTCCACAAATGGAAAAATTCGTGGGCTACCAATTGCATGAAACGATCATATTTTTCGCGATCGCGAAATCCTAAACGCTGGTAAATCAACGAACAACTATTTTTATGCTCTAAACCCCCGTAAGCTTGGGTAAATAAATGCACCAGAAACACATATCTTTCATAAGGCAAACCGCCAAACATTTGTGCTTCAACTTCAATAATTTTCGTGATGTCAGCAATCATCTGCTGCGCCTGAAAATTGCCACGTCCCCAGATAGCTAGTTCGTGAGGTTTACCCTGTACTTGAAAGTGATATAGTTGATGAGAACCAATCTCAAAAGGACTATCCACAAGGGTGTCGAAATCCAAAGCACAAAAAGTGTTGACTTGTCCCGGAACAGGCGGTAGCGCTGTAGTTACCTGCCATTCTGGCCGTGGTGTCACAATTGTCACGAAAATTGGTTGCTTGTCAAATTCTGGTATCCGAAAAAACAGCGCTGCACCATTAAAGTAACCGTGTGTAGAATCTAAATGATTTGTACGTACGGTAAGTTCGTTAGCAAAAATGTGATATTTTATAGTAACTTTTGATACATTATCTGTTTCGATTTGCCAATGATTTTTACTAATTTTTCGCCAATTTAGAGGTTTATTATTGGCAACAGCAGTGAAATCTTGTAGATGTTTAGCATATTCTCGCACCAAGTAAGAACCAGGAGTCCAAACTGGTAATTTTAAATCGAGAGTAGAAAACAGGTAGCCCACAAGGTGTAAAGTCACCTCAAACAGATGATTTTCTGGTTGAGGCATTGCCACCTGATAGTGAATGGTCGGTAATTTTTTTTGAAGGCGCGTATCGGTACAAGGTGCTATTGTTTCATTCATCTGAACTTAAGAGTAAACCTTACAGAATTATGAGTCAAAAGATTAATTTAACTCATAACTCCTAACTCATAACTCTTGTATGCACAAACTGCCATAATGACCTGAAAGTATTAAACTTTGCCAGCCAGATTGATCATTTGGCGAAAATTGACGAGATAAACCACTTGATTAGCAGTGTCAATTTTTATCCAACCTTTTTCGTTTAATTTTTTCATAATTTTGGTAGTTTCTTCAACCCCAATTTCTGTGACATCTGCTAAATCTTTAAAAGGGATGTTAAAAATTTTTCTACCTTTGTCTGATTCTTCACTACAGCTTTCGCCCAAGCTGACAAGAGTGTGAACAAGTTTGACTGCTGGTGGACAGGAGCGCATTTGCAAGCGTACGTTTGCATGTCGTAGTCGTCTCACCATCAATTGCAGCATTCGGTGGTGTAGCTGTGGGTCTTTAAATAAGATATGAATAAATTTTTCTCTAGAGATACTCAGTAATTTTACGACTGAAAGAGCAATCACATCGGTTGAACGAGGAGATTCATCCAAAATAGCCATTTCTCCAAAAAAATCGCCCCGACCCAAAATAGCCAAAGCTACGGAATCTTCGCCTACCGTGCGCCGAACTTTGACCCAACCAGAAACTATAAGGTAAACTGCATTACCCCAAGCATCTTCCATCAACACAGCTCGTCCAGCTGGGTATTCGTGTTCAACAGCAACCGAAAGTAACCATTCCAGAGTTTGTGGATTGGCTGTATTTATTAAAGGGAAAAGTTCACTAAAAACCTCTTTATGCATGTAATGCAGGAATTATATATTTCACCGTAACTTTTTGGTTAATTGCTCTAGAGTTTCATTACAGCACAAAAATAATGCGATCAAAATCGGCGGTTTTACTGAAAAAGGGTATGTGAGACAATCCTTTAAAAGTATCAGCAGACCAAAAAAAGCTTTGCGATCGCACTTTGGAAAAAATTTTCGATTTCCTGAGTTTTTACAAAATTGAAATACGAAAGGTAAAAATTTACTTGAACTTCGCCGCACAGTTGTTGTTCATAATATTGATGTCAATCTATCAATAGCATGATATTAATTCAATGAATATGTTTATTACTTAAGAAAATGCTTATATTGTCATTTATTTACTTCAGTAGTGATTATTATACAAGTTAAATAAATCACAGCTTTACTAACTAGTAAAGCTGTGCATAAGTCAAAACAAGTATGTTTACTGGCTTTTAAGTTTGCAAATAAATAGTTACTTTTTTGACGTAGTACTGTATAACCAAATTAAATATCTATCTATAAAATGTAATTAAAACTTGACATTTAAACAATAATACTTAAATTTATAGTTCTTTATTATACTTATTTATAATAAATATTAGTGCAATCTATAGCCATAAGTACAAATATCTAAATATAAATATGCTTAATATGAACAGTTTAAGCTTTTGTCATGCAACTTCTACTTCAAATCAAAGTATTGGCTATTGCTTACGTAAGTCTTATACTGATATTTTCTTTGAGAAAAGTTAAGTAAGTAAAGAAAATTATAAGTTATTAATAATACAAGGTATTTATTAAATATAAAAAACATTAAATTTCCTGGTATTTACGGATAGATTTATAATAAAAAATTAAACATTATGTTTATTGATGGTATTAGGATAAAAAATAATCAAACAAAGTAGACAGTATGAGTGATTATTCTAAAATTTGGTTTTAATACTGTTTAACTTTTTTTATATGTCGAACTGATAACTTTTTTGTCCAAAACACCAGCATTTCCAATCATTGGGATGTTCATAATTTCATCCTTTATATTGGTCAGTTTATCGTTTTTTATGTCTGCAAAATTTAATTACATACCCCAGATAAAGCTTAGTTATACTCTTAGCTTTGTTTAGTTTGTGTATCGGAAAAAAGCAGATACTGTGTGGATATATACTGCTACCAAATAATCTTCTAATTTGATTTCAAGAATATGTGTGTAGACGCCTCTAAAAACATATAGCGCGGTAGATTGCAGATAAAGCCGCCCTTTGTAACGTTAAGGATGAATTTTTAGTCATCACTAGAGGATTCAACTTGTTATCTTAGAAATCAAAGAAATCAAATAAGTTTGCTATATATAGATATTTGGTAACAAAATAAATTGTACTCTTCCTTAGTACGCACAAGTATTTCCTTCAATTTTTATACGCATATTTACTTGTGGGGTCAAGTTGATTTGATGTTTACTTGACTTACAGAGTTTTTATGAATCAATTTACTTTACCTGAATTGTACTGCCCATTTCCATCTCAAATCAATAAGTATGTTGATGTTCTGGAAGATTATGCTCTTGAATGGGTGTTGCGCTTCAATCTTCTGGCAAATGAATCAAGTTATGAGCGCTTCTCGAAGTCAAAATTTTTTTTACTATCAGCAGCAGCATTTCCTGAATGCGAATTGGAAGAGTTAAAAGTTGTAAATGATTGGGTTACATGGCTATTTATTTGGGATGATGTATGCGACATGTCAGCTTTAGGGAAAAAACCTGAATTGATTGAGTTTTTTCATAATAGATTTCTAGAAGTATTAAAAGGTGCAGAAGTTACCAGTAACGATATATCCTTTAGTTACGCTTTAGATAATATACAACAGCGAATATTAGAAAAAGGAACTAAAAGATGGTTTGATTACTTTGTTCATGCTGTTGAGAATTATTTTACTGGATGTATCTTAGAGGCAGAAAACAGATCACAAGGAATTGTACCGAACGTAGATATTTATACAAGTATACATATGTTAAGTGGTGCGATGGAATCTAGCATGGAATTCATTGAATTTTGCAATCACTTAATCATTCCCGATGTTTTAAGAGCAAACGATATTCTCAGAAAGCTCACAAACTTGACGAATAAAATTGTTTGCTGGTGTAACGATATCTTTTCAGCATCTAGAGAAATGGCGAGTGGTGATGTTCACAATTTAGTATTAGTACTGCATTATCAACAGAATCTTTCTCTCGAACAAGCGATGAAACGTGCTGTTGAAATGCACAATCAAGAGATACAAAAAATGATTGATTTAGAAGATTTTCTTCCATCTTTTGGAGAAGAACTAGATTCTGAAATAACCAAATATATCTCAGGACTACATTCCTGGATAAGTGGAAACCTTGATTGGTCTCTTCGCTCTGGTCGTTATCAGAATCTGGAAAAACTAGACTTGCTCAAACTGTAAGGTTAACTAGGGTAACTCATATCTTGCACCAGCTTTTCATCCCGCCAAAAAAATTTTTGGGCTAGTAGCTAAAGTCAGATAAATCTGACTAGGAGAGTGTTTGAGTCCGTTTCAATGGACTTGTACTATTGCTGCGACAATTTATTCTCTGGCGGGATATGGGATAGGTGCAAGATATCAAGTAAGCGATCTTATCCAATTTCACTTTTTTGATGATATCCTTCACTGTTGCATTGGAATCTCAATGACAAACTCAGTCCCTTTTCCTAGTGTAGAATTACAAATTAACTTACCCTTGTGTTTGTCCACAACAATTTGATAGCTAATCGACAATCCCAAACCTGTACCACTTCCAACTGGTTTAGTAGTGAAAAATGGGTCAAAGATTTTTTGTTGCACCTCAGCATTCATGCCATTGCCATTATCAGCAATACGAATCCTGAACATATTTTTTTCTGCTAATTCAGTACTAATAATAATTGTAGGTAATCGAGAATCTTTTTCTCCATTACCTATAGTCCATAACCTATTTCCCTCATTTAATACATCGATCGCATTACTCAGGATATTCATAAACACTTGATTTAACTGACCAGCATAACAAGCAACCTCTGGCAGTTCTCCATATTCTTTGATGACTTGTATATCAGGACAATCATTGTTTGCTTTAAGTTTGTGTTGCAAGATCATCAAAGTATTATCGATGCCCTCATGAATATCTACAGGCTTCATATCGGCTTCATCTAAGTGGGAGAAGTTGCGTAAACCCAAAACAATATTGCGGATACGCGACGTTCCCACTTTCATAGAATCCAATACTTTTGGTAAGTCTTGCACCAAGAAATCTAGGTCTATTTCTTCAGATTTATCAGCAACTTGAGCAGAGGGATTGCGATATTCTTGCTGATAAATAGTAATCAACTCTAATAAATCTTGCACATACTCTTGTGCATGAGTAATATTGCCATGAATAAAGTTGATAGGGTTATTAATTTCATGGGCAATTCCTGCTACCATTTGCCCCAAACTAGACATTTTTTCATTTTGAATCAGTTGAGTTTGGGCGTTTTTTAAATCTACGATTGCTTGTTTTAAGCGATGATTATTCTCGTTGAGTTCCTGTGTTCTGCGTTCAACTTTCTTTTCTAAAGTATGGTTATGTTCTTCTAGGTCTTTCTTTGCTTGTGCCAAACCCTTGTAGAGTATGGCATTCTCTAGAGAGATTGCTGCTTGGGTAGTAATTACTTGTAGAAGTTCTAGGCGATCGCGAGTAAATGCTGCTGTTGTCAAATTATTTTCTAGATACAAAATGCCAATAAATTTGCCCTGATTAATAATTGGAATACATAAAAGACTCTTGGGTCGCTCACGAAGAATATAGCGATCATTTGCTAGGAAATCTTCAAAGTTGGCATCATCAACAACAAATCTTTCTTTTGTGCGTTTGACATAATTAATCAAATTAACCGGAAGGTCATAGCTACAAGAAAGGCTAATTGCAGGAAATTCTGTGTAAGTAGATGCCAAACTGGAATTGGAACTCATAGCAGTAACGGTTAAGTCCAAATCATCACCTGGATTTAGCATTAAAGCACATTTAGAAGCTCCTGCATTTTCCATGACTACTTTCATTAAAGTAGTTAACAGCTGCTCCAGTTCAATTTCTCCAGAGAGTGCTTGTGATGCTTTAATCACAGATGTCAAATCTAAAGAGTCGGAAACACTACTACCAGAGCTAATTAAAGTCTGGTGACTGCTTTGAGTGGATAATGTTGTCTGATGAGAAAAAGTACTTTTTTCACTTATGTATGGACTTAGTTTGTCTTGCTGAAGAATAGGAGCAAGTAATTGGGGGTAGCGTTTGATCAAATCGTCAACTTTGGCTTTAGCTCCCCAGCGCATATAGCAATAATAGGCATCAGTGAGATATGTTTGAGCAATCTTCTGTTTTCCCCATTCTAGATAAAATTTTGCAGCGAGTTCATTAGCAAGAGCTTCTTCATTGATATATTCATGTTCTTTGGCAAGGGCAATAGCGCGATCATAACAGTCAATTGCTTCGAGATATTCACCCAAAACCCGATGCTGCTCTGCCTCTACTAGATAAAATTTATGTAGATAATTCATTGGAGCATGGTTTGCCCAATGCTGAATTTTCTCCTGATTAGCTTGTATTCTTTTAAGAATGAGCTTTTGCTCATATCCAATTTCATTGGGATATATCGCCACCCGCGCCAAAGAATCGTAAAAATAGAATAGAGGAACAACTAGTTGTCCTGTGCCACCCTCTAAATATTTCTCCGCCAGATTAGCATTTTCAACTGCCTGCCAAAACTCCTGAAATAGGTAACACAGATGTAGGCTGCTGAAATATAAATATAAAAGTCCGACTCCATCCTTAACTTCAAGATGAAGTGGCAGCATTTTTTCCTCGTCGTAGGCTTCGCCAATTAAGCGACAAGGATTTTTTACATATCCTAGCAAGTTCAACACGCTCTGCCGATAGATGGCATTCCAGTTAAAAACTGTTTCTTGCTTGATTTGACTGATAGTATTGCTGTAGATCACCATCTCCCGTTCTAACTCTGTGAGTTCTCTACCAATGAAGTATGAATAGCTGCAATGAAACTTAAGACAATAAGCTGCAAATTCTAAGTCTCCTGTTTCTAGTCCAACAGGGTAAGTCTCTAGTAAAGGTTTTAATATTTCTTTGGCATGTTCCTGCCAATGACTGATAGTGCCATAAAATGTCCCAAAAATCTTAGCTTTAACTTCTTTAGCATTAGATTTAGACACTAGACTCAAAGCCAATTTGCCAAATTGATAACCAGATTCAATGTCTTCCACTACGCCGCAGAGCATTAATCCGTAAGTAACATAAGCATAGGCCGACAAGGGAGCATTACCATGTTGGAGCGATAAGTTGATTTGTTTGACGAGAATCAAAGGAAATAAGTTAGGAACCACTTGATAAGCAACAGGAATTGCACTCGATAGAATACGCACTATTGCTAGTGATTGGGCTTGAGTCATCTGCGGTAGATTAATTAAGTCTTCAATGTGCCTACTAGCTAAATTTGATGATATTTCTGCGATCGCTAGCTGTACATCAGATTGAGTGGGATTTTCCGGAAATTCCATCCCTAACAGTTTTAAAACATATAGTGCAGTATTGACAGCTTCTAGTGCTTGGTTCTGCGCCCCATAAGCCTTGATTTTGACTTCATAAACTTTCACTTTCTCCAGCAGTGTTTTAGCTTGTGCTAATACTATCTGAACAAATTTCTCCATCTGTTCAAAATCGCCAGCCAGGTATGCCGCTTCTGCTGCTGTTTCATATAAGGATAGAATTAGTTCATATTTTCTCTTCCAGACATCATCTTTTAATAATTTGATACCAGTAATTAAATACTTAATTGCTGTCACATAAGCTGTGGATGCTAAAGCTCTACGTCCAGCAATTAAATTCATAGCGGCGAGTTCATCACTTTCTATTTGGTTGGCGATTAAATCTAGCCCTATATTGAACTGATTTACCAGAGTAAAAATATTTTCTTCTCTATGTTGAGTTGGAATTTTTTTAAATAACAACTTTCCTATTTTGAGATGAATTGATTTTTTCTGATCTTCAGGAATTAGTGAATAGGCAGCTTGTTGAACTCGATCATGGACAAACTTATATTTTGATAATTGATTACTAATAATTGGTAATTGAGCCTGATTGCCTAAAGCTGACAATATTTTCGTTTTCCATCGTTGAATTTCAGCATCAGATTCTAACAACAATTGTCTGATTAAATCTTGAAAAGCTTCTACCCACCCAGAAAAAGGAATATCGCGTTGAAATTGGTCAAATTTTCCTTTGATAAAGTAGCTGCGCTGATAAACAATTGGTTTATGAACTTCGTTAACAACAGCAGTTTTACCTACACCAGGATCACCAACGACTAATATCATCTCTGCTAAACAAGCAGAGGGAAAAGTCGCAAGACGTTCAAAAGCAGCAAGTAAAGTTTCCACTTCCCGTTGACGACCATAGAGTTTTTCGGGAATGAGAAAACGGTTTGAGATATCCCTAGTAGCTAACTCAAAGGAGTCTATTTTACTAGTCTCTTGCCACTGTTGTTTACATATTTCTAAGTCGTACTTTAAACCTAAGCAACTCTGATAGCGATCTTCAGCATTTTTTGCCATTAGCTTGCTGATAATCTCAGATAATATTGGCGGAATTTTAGAATTAACTTCGCTGGGTTTTGGTGCTTCTTTGGCAATATGAGAATAAACTAACTCCATCGAGTCAGCAGCTATGAAGGGTAACTGTCCTGTGAGCAGTTCAAAGAAGGTGACACCAAGGGAATAAAAGTCGGTGCGGTAGTCAATCCCCCGATTCATTCGTCCAGTTTGTTCTGGAGAAATATAGGATAGCGTACCTTCTAAAACATTGGGATTGGTAAGACATTGAATCTCTCTTGGCAAAAGAGAGGCTATACTGAAATCAATAATTTTGATCTCTTTTGTGGTAGGTTGGATCAAAATATTGGCAGGTTTGATGTCTTTATGAATAACACGTTGACGATGTAATTGATCAAGAATAGAAGCAATTTGAATGCTAATATCAAGAAAATCAGTGAGGGGTAATTCAAAATTGTTAATGTTGTCAACTGTAGAGATTTCTATGCTGTTTTTGCTTATCCACTGTTGAAGTGAAATCCCACCAAAGTCTTCCATGACAATGGCATAGCCGTTGTGATAATTTTCTAAAGTATAAGTTTTAACGATGCCTGGAAAATTAAGTTTTTTAGTAATTATATATTGATTGCGAAATTGAGCGAGTTCATTGAGGCTAGGATATTCATTTCGCATCAGTTTGATGATCACAGGTTGTTGATCTTGTTCTCTAATACCCCGATAAACAATAGTTCTACTACCTAAGTAGATTTGATCAGTAATGCAATAACCGGGAAAGGAAATAACTCTATCTAATGGTAATAACATTTTTTAGCTGAGTCTGATTATAGTATCCATAAATTTAGTATTCCCACTGTTCTATTACTGCTATCACCTAATTTCATAAAATCATGTATATTTTGTGCAATATATTAAGTAAACTCAAACATCGACTATACAAAATTAAAAATTATATATATGAATAATAATTATTCAAACAAAAAAGCCTGCTTAGGCAGGCTAGTGGCTCTAAGTAGGAGCATAAAAGTTCAAATAATACTACTTGATTTTCTGTTTTATAAAGGTTACAACCTGAGCTAATTGTTTCTTCAAAGCATCTATTTCCGCTTGCATTTTGACAATTTTTTCAGTTAATGTCTGAATCTCATTAGTTGAGGAAGTAATGCCGACATCAGGACTTGTTGTTAGATTGTTGTCAGCAGTAGATGTTGCTGTTGATGTCTGTTCTGAACGCGGCTGTTTAGCCTTTGTCATGGCTGACTTAATTGCGCCAATGAGTTGCTTTTGATCAAAAGGCTTACCGAGAAATTCAAAATGTTCAAAGGGTTCTGAGATTTTCTCTGTAACCTCTTCCTTGCGACCAGACATGATCACCAGAGGAATTTTCCTGAGATCGCTTTGAGATTGAATCTGCTGAAAAACTTCCCAGCCGCTCATTTTTGGCAACAAGAAATCCAACATAATCAAGCTGAGTTTTTCCTGGCGGATTAAATTCAATCCTTCTAGACCATCTTTTGCTTCCAATACATCGAAGTTACCCGGAGGCAACATTTCTCGTACTTTTACTCGGACAACTGTAGTGTCATCGATAACTAAAACTTTGTTACTTACCACGACTGCTTGCTCTAACAGAAACTTTAGGTTTTGATAGTGTTTTTACTGCCTTACGGCTCTGAGTTCTCCCACTATACTCAATATTTATCTTGATTGGGGGATAGTATTTTTATGGAGAAACTTTGAGTAATGAAAGTGTTTTAATAAACTTTGGCTGTTGTGATTTGCAATTTATGTCATGGTGATAAAAGTAGACTTTTTGCAGAAGTCAGGAAAGAGTAACGGTTAAAGGGATAAACACTTGCTTTCTTGTTTACCCTTTAACTTTTTGCCCCAGTTCAAATGAGAGCATCCCAAATGTTCACTGTTTGATTTATTTGAGTCTATAAAGACGACTTGTGCTATGGAGCTATGGGTTTTAACCCTTAGCGGTATATTGAAAAAATTGGGATGCTCCCGGTCAAATCAACTCAAGTGAATTTTTTGGATGTCATGACCTCGTTTAGAACAAATCAACTCAAGTCTGAAATTGCTGCTTTGCCAACGTGGTTACGTCGCCCAATTGGCAAAGCTAGTGAACTCTCGACAGTACAACGTATTATCAAGCAGCGCCAGATTCATACTATTTGTGAAGAAGGACGTTGCCCAAATCGAGGGGAGTGTTACGCCCAAAAAACTGCGACCTTTTTACTTATGGGTCCAACATGTACTAGATCTTGTGCTTTTTGTCAAGTAGATAAAGGTCATGCACCTATGCCTTTAGATCCAGAAGAACCCAAAAAGGTGGCAGAAGCTGTACAACTGTTGGGACTACGTTATGTGGTACTGACTTCTGTAGCTCGTGATGATTTACCTGATCAAGGTGCTGGTTGGTTTGTGAAAACAATGGAAGCGATTCGCCAAGTGAACTCAGAGACTCAAATTGAGGTGTTGACTCCAGATTTTTATGGAGAATGGCAACGTATAGCTGCGATCGCCAACAAAAAACCAGCTTGTTATAACCATAATATCGAGACAGTGCGACGGTTAAGCGGACCAGTACGCCGAGGCGCAAAATATGATCGCTCGCTTTTAGTTTTACAAATTGTTAAAGAAATCGACCCCACTATCCCTACTAAATCCGGTTTGATGTTAGGACACGGAGAAACTGTCCAAGAAGTCATCGAAACCATGACAGATTTACGCCAAGTCGGATGCGATCGCCTGACAATTGGCCAGTATATGCGTCCTTCTCTAGAACATTTACCAGTGCAAAAATACTGGACACCAGCAGAATTTGATGAATTGGGTGCGATCGCCAAACAAATGGGATTTAGCCACGTCCGTTCCGGCCCTCTGGTTCGTAGTTCCTATCATGCTGGGGAAGAAGAGTAGAAGATTGTTGGTGGTTAGTTGTTAACTATCCCCCATGTCCCCTTTTCCCCTTTTCCCCGATCCCTAATCCCCGATCCAGATCTACCCAAAATCACGAAAATATTTTTAACGAAAGTGGTAAATAGGGACATCTGTTTGGTATTTCTGAAGAAGTCCTTAAGTTAGGAGTTCATCCGATGGCTAAAGCAGATACTACAGCAGATTTACCCGTAGCTAAATCAACAGCAGCTAAACCCCCCTACCCATTTCGTACGGGTTGGGCGTTGGCGCTTTTAGCTCTCAATCTCCTTGTAGCTGCCTATTACTTCCATATCGTTGAATAATTAAGCGGTTCAACTGGGAATGGGGATCGGGGAAAAGGGGATCAGGGATAGGGATAAGGGACTGGGGAAAATCCTTTCTCAATAACCAATTCCCGATATCCGATTCCCAATCCCATTAACCTCTACCCTCGATCCCCAATCCCTGATCCCCTTTTCCCCAATCCCCAGATCAGATCGTGCCTCGGAATAAACCTTTGGGACGAATCAGTAGTACTAAAATCATAATTAACAGGGCTACACCTTGTTTATACTGAGAACCAAGCAAAGGTGTACTCACTTCTTGGACAATACCGATAATAAAAGCAGCAGCGATCGCACCGTAAGGATTACCAATCCCACCTAAAATTACTGAAGCAAACAAAGGTAGTATTAAAAACCAACCCATATTAGGGCGTACAGCTTCACTTAGTCCTAACATGCTTCCACCTAAAGAAGTCAAGCTACCTGCTATCACCCAAGTCCACAATACAACTTGGTCAACATTAATACCAGAGACTCGTGCTAAGTCAATATCATCAGCAACGGCTCGCATTGCTTTACCGATTTTCGTATTTTGTAGGAGGTAATGCAGAACTAAAATTACTAATATTGCTAAAACAACCACCAACAGCTTGACTTGAGGTATCTTTATTCCCCAAAAGTCCAAAGCTTGAGCAACTGGTACATTGTATTTTTGATTGCTACCACCCCAGAAAAAGATAATACCATTGCGAAGAAATAGGGCTAGCCCAATAGAAATAATAATAAAGGTGGTGGAAGTAGCCCGAATCGAACGCATTCTTGACCACAGTAATTTTTCTGACAATAGCATTGCGGCAACAGTCCCTACAGCTGCTAGTATCATTGACAGCCAAATATTTATGCCAGTGGAATTGACAAGCAATGTTAAGTATGCACCGAGAGTGAGAAAGTCACCATGGGCAAAATTGGACAACCGTAAAATCCCATAAGTGAGAGTAAGTCCAACTGCACCCAAAGCGATAATACTCCCTACTGAGATCCCGTTGACGATTAATTGAACTAGTTGTGCATTCATAGCGTTACTTTTGTTTTAAGCTATTACAGCATAAAAGTTTCATCAAAAAATTTTTGTATTGCTTTCAAACTCGACATTTCCAGTTTTAGTCTGTAAATATAAAAAGAGGAGTGCGTTAATATACATAGCATCCTGTTTGCACTTTTGTGCAAAGCTAAACTTCTTAAGCGGTCTAGTTGACCATGCAGCAGTATTCAAGCTTACCAGAACCAAACTCACAAGTAGATGCAACACCAACTGTTTTGACAACTATCCAACAACTGCAAGCTGAGTTGTGGCTGGAACACAGCTTGAGTCGGTTGCAAAATCGCCTCAATGATTGTCTGGTAAGTTTAACTAGCAATCAACAAACAGTGGCTGGAGAAGCAGAAATTTTTCAAACTGTGGTTAACGAATTAAATAGTGTTTTGAATAACACCAAGGTAGCGATCGCACTTGTAGAACCACAAAAAAAAGTTGGCAAGGTTTGTTTTGTTCCAACTTCTACCTCTCAACATTCATCATCATTAATGATTGAAGGGATGGTGAAAAAGAAAAAAAAACTCCGTTTGAGATTAGCAGAAGAAATAGATATTGATGATTTGCAGTTGCTTGCACAACAAGAACCACCCGGCGTTTGGCAATTAGCCAATGATATTGATGGCGTGATTGGTTGGTTAATTATTGCTAGAACACCTGTAGAGTCTGATGCTAATGCATTCAAAGATACTTGTATACAAATCACACCACAACTGCTGACACGCGCTGTACAACAATGCGTTACCACCATAACCCAATTGCGAAAAGTACAATCTTTACAGCGCCACTGTCAACAGTTAGAAACTATCAATCAACAACTAGAACGTACTAATCAACTTAAAAATCAATTTTTAGCAAACACCAGTCACGAAATCCGTACTCCTCTAAGTTCAATTACTGGTTTTATCCACCTGCTGATAGCCCAAGGGTATGAACCCTCTAAAGAACGTCATCAAGAATATTTAGGCATTATTCAATCTAGTAGTAAGCATCTGTTGGCTTTGATTAACGACATTTTAGATTTGTCTAAAATTGAAGCCAATCAATTAGAAATGCAATGGGAACAAGTGGATTTGCCAACATTATGTCGCAATGTTCTACTTTTATTAAAAGAAAAAGCCACTAATAAAGGTTTAAAGATATCACTCGAATTAGATCCGAATGTTAATACCTTATTAGCTGATTCTTTGCGCCTTAAGCAAATGTTGTTGAATTTATTGTTTAATGCAGTTAAATTCACCACTAATGGCAGCGTTGGCTTACAAGTTAAACTCAAAAATTATTGGATATATTTTACAGTTTGGGATACTGGTATTGGCATATCTCAAGAACATCAAGCAGAACTTTTCCAACCTTATTTTCAGATTTCTAACAGCGTAGTTAGTCGAAACGAAGGCACTGGTTTAGGATTAGTTGTGACTCAAAAACTCGCTGAACTTCATGGTGGTAGAGTAGAAGTAGAATCAGAACTAGGTCATGGTTCTCGATTTACTATTGTACTACCCCTCAAACAGAAGTGTGAAACCGAGAAAGTAGAGGAAGTGGAGGAGTTGGGGAAAGTAGGGAAAAAAGCGAAGACAGAAGATATATCTAGAACCTCTCAATCATTCTCCAAAAATAATTATTTCCCAAATATTTTGTTAGTAGAAGACGACTCAGATAATGCCCGATTAATACAAATTTATCTGCAAAAATTGGGTTATCAGATAAATTTGGTCAATAACGCAGAGCAAATGTGGAAAATATTATATCAGCAAAAGCCAGCTGTAATTTTACTAGATATTAAACTACCAGATGAGGATGGTCTAGGAATCATACAAAAGTTGCGAGAACATCAGCAGTATCGAAATATTCCGATAATTGTGCAAACTGCAATGGCAATGAAAGGCGATCGCGAAATTTGTCTCGCAGCAGGAGTCAACGAATATATTTCTAAACCGATAGATTTACCATTGTTAGCAAGTTTAGTGGCAAAAAATATATATAAAACCTTCTATCGCAACCATTAAATACTAAGGAGTTAGTAAAATGTAATTGGTAGGGTGCTGTAGTTTTTGGTTAGGTCATAAAATGATGTTAACAGAAAAATTTGAGCAATTAAAAGCAATATTTGCAGAGATGAAGCGAGCTTTAATTGCTTACTCTGGTGGTGTTGATAGTACTTTAGTTGCTAAGGTTGCTTATGATGTCTTGGGCGATTGCGCTTTGGCTGTAACAGCTGTTTCACCAAGTCTGTTACCTGAAGAATTGGAAGATGCCAAAATTCAAGCAGCAACGATGGGGATTCCGCATCAAATCATCGCTACACACGAGATGGAAAATCCTAGTTACACTTCCAACCCTGTTAACCGTTGTTATTTCTGCAAAAGTGAATTGCATGATACTCTCAAACCCTTAGCTGTGGAAATGGGTTATCCCTACGTAATCGATGGGGTAAATGCTGATGACTTGCATGATTATCGCCCAGGAATTCAGGCGGCGAAAGAAAGAGGTGCGCGATCGCCTCTAGCAGAAGTTGGTATTACCAAAGCCGAAGTCCGACAACTTTCCCAACAACTCGGTTTACCTTGGTGGGATAAACCCGCCCAACCTTGTCTGAGTTCACGTTTTCCCTATGGTGAAGAAATTACTGTAGCGAAGTTACAACGTGTAGGTAGAGCAGAAATTTATCTGCGTAAGTTGGGATGGAAAAATTTACGAGTACGTTCAGAAGGTGATACTGCCAGAATTGAATTATCATCAGAACAAATCAAAGATTTTGTATTAAATACGGATTTAAAAACAGTAGTTTCTACATTTCAAGAGTTTGGTTTTATCTACGTAACTCTCGATTTGGAAGGTTATAGCAGTGGTAAATTAAATCGAGTTTTAAATTCGCAACAAGCCCTAATTCACACGGGAGCATCACTCTCCGGCTAATCGTAATAAATCTGCTTACAATATTTTGTGCCAAATTTTTTAAACTTTAGCTAACCGAGTCAAAAATCTGTTGCGCTGTGAGGTTTTTCAAATTCTTCTGGTTTACTACCAACACATCAGGTAATCTATCTGTGTGCATCTGTATGCATCGGTATTCGATATACAAAATATTAAAAAAGCTAGTTCTCTTTCCCTCAAAAGAACTAGCTTTGCACTTTCTTTATGCATCTTAATTGCTGCCCTGTTCAAGGTACAGTCTTTAACCGAACTTACCGCTAACGTATTCCTTAGTGGCTTCTTGTTGAGGATTTTGGAAAATTGCTTCTGTGCGGTCAAATTCCACTAAATAGCCAGTCCGACCACCTTTTTCTGATGTCTGGACGTTGAAAAAGGCTGTCATATCCGACACACGGGAAGCTTGTTGCATGTTGTGAGTCACAATCACCACGGTATAGCGCTGTTTGAGGTCGTGGATGAGTTCTTCAACTTGCAAGGTAGAAATAGGATCAAGCGCCGAACAAGGTTCATCCATTAAAATTACATCTGGCTGAACAGCGATCGCACGAGCAATACACAAACGCTGTTGTTGACCACCAGACAAAGATAAACCACTTTGCTTGAGTTTGTCTTTTACATCTTCCCACAAAGCAGCTTGTTTGAGCGATCGCTCTACCAATTCATCCATGTCTCCTTTGTAGCCGTTGAGTCTCGGCCCAAAAGCGATATTGTCATAAATTGATTTGGGGAAAGGGTTGGGTCTTTGAAACACCATCCCGATTTTACGGCGTACTTCTACAGGGTCAACTTGGGGTGCGTAGAGGTTTTCACCATAGTAAAAAACTTTACCTTCTGCCCGAAATGATTCAATGAGATCATTCAGGCGGTTATAACATCTAAGTAAAGTACTTTTACCACATCCAGAGGGGCCAATAAAGGCTGTAACGCGATTTTTCTGAACATCCATCCAGACATCACGTACTGCTAAGAAGCTACCGTAGTAGATGTTAAGACCCTCGGCCCGTAAAACAGTATCTGTTTGGTTGGCGGTGCTGATGTTTGTTACCATAAATGCTAGATATTGCTAACTTGACAATGTAATAAAGATGTGATAATAAGTTGGCATCATGTGTATTTTTTGCGATGAGTTGCCAAACGAGCAATAATACTCGTAAGCAGCACCATCAACACCAAAATTAGAGATGCAGCCCAAGCCATTGCCTGCCAGTTTTTATAGGGAGCGATCGCGAAGTTATAAACTAAAACTGCAAGGGAAGCTGTGGGTTTAAACAAACCATCAAACCAGTACTGAGAGAATAAAGCGGTGAATAATAGCGGTGCGGTTTCACCTGCGGCTCGTGCGATCGCTAGTGTTGAACCTGTGACAATTGCTGGTAAAGCTGCTGGTAAAACTACCCACGCCACTTTTTGATAGTTTGTTGCTCCTAAACCAGTTGCAGCTTGGCGCAAATCATCTGATACCAACTGTAAGGCTTCGTCTGTAGTCTTTACAATAATAGGTAGCATCAATACTGACAGCGCTACTCCCCCACCAAAAGCGGAAAACGAGCCGATGGTCACTACCACAATCCCGTAAGCAAACACCCCCGCAATGATTGAAGGGACACCACTGAGAATATTTGTAGAAAAGCGCACCCAGCGAGCAATTTTCCCAGAGCTAAACTCAGTCAAATAAACAGCACCTAAAACTCCTATGGGGATGCTAATCAAAGCACCAATGCCTACCATGATGATTGTACCGATGATGGCATTACCAAAACCCCCTCCTGGCGCCAATGGTGGTGGTGGTAACTCAGTAAACAAACTTGGTCGCAGACTAGCAAAGCCTTGAATTATGACGTAGGAAAGTACTGCTATTAAAGGTATGAGTGCCAATATTCCACATATAAATGCAATGACTGTCATCACAGTGTTGAATATCGTTCGGGGTGACGACGAACGAGCCATACTATTGTGGAGAGATGCACTTTGAGATTTGTCTGTATAAGCCATATTTCAACACACTTCAAAACACAAAAATGCTACAGTCTACAGTCGATTGACTCGCATGACTATGAACTCAGCCAAAACATTTACTATCAGAGTTAAAACAAACAGAATCAAAGCAGCGTACATCAGAGCAGATATTTGCAGACCGCTTGCTTCGGCGAACTGATTTGCTAGTAAAGAAGAAATGGTGTTAGCTGGTGCAAACAATGAAGGGCTAATTCTGTTCGAGTTACCAATCAACATTGTTACAGCCATTGTTTCTCCCATCGCCCGACCTAAAGCCAGCATCACGGCGCTGACGATTCCAGAGAAAGCAGTAGGTAAAATTACTTTAAAAAGTGCTTCCCAACGGGTTGCTCCGAGTCCTAGAGCTGCTTGACGCAAACTAGAAGGTACAGAAATTAACGCGTCGCGAGAAATTGCTGTAATAATTGGCAAAGTCATGATACCTAAGATGATTCCCGCCGGAAACATCGCTGGCCCTGTGGGAACAGTACTAAAAATTGGCAGCCAACCAAAAGAATTATGAAGCCATTTCCCTAGAGCAGTAAGCGGAGGAATCAATACAAAAATTCCCCAGATACCATAGACTACACTGGGAATTGCTGCTAAAAGTTCTACCAAAAACACCAATACTGTACGTACAGATAATGGTAGCCAATTTTCGCTTAAAAGTATAGCCGTGCCAACACCAATCGGTACAGCTAGTAATAAACCAATAAATGCACTAACTAAAGTTCCGTATACTTGCGGTAGTACACCGTATACATTATTTACAGGGTTCCAAGTACTTTCTGTTAAAAAGCGGACTACACCAAATTCTTTAATTGCAGGTACAGATTCAATACCAACCTGTATGGCTATCCACAACAAGATAGCAGCGATCGCCAGAGCAAATATTCGCGTTAACCAAATAAAGCCTTTATCTAAAGACTTTTCAAACTCAGAACGAGGACTAATAGTAGGCTTATCACCTTGGGCTGATATATTCATGAATGACTTTACCCATCAACGGTTCAAAAAGTGGGAGCGAACCTTGCTAGTCATTAGTTATTAGTCATTGTCACTCGTCATTGATTTAAGTATCTGGACAAAATTAAATTTGTTTGTGGAGACTTTTAACAGGGAATAGGGAACTCTTAACGAGAAAACAATCTGTGTCATTAACTCTGTCTAAGTACTGATCACAAATGACAAATGACAAATGACTAAATATTATTTACTTGCGCTGGAATCATTGCTTGAACCTACGGCAATTTTATAGTCAGGGCTGATCGCGTCCGCAGCCGCAGCTACTTTCTCTACTACGTTTGCAGGTAGAGGAACATAACCTAGCTCTGGAGCATTTTTCTGACCTTCTGTCAAGCCGTACTCAACCATAGCTTCAATTGCTTTGGCTTTTGCTGCTTCAGGATATTTTTTGTGAACCAAAAGCCAAGTATAGGTAACGACGGGATAGGAAGCATCTCCTTCAGGATCTGTGATGAAGGCGCGGAGATTTTCAGGTAAAGTAACTGCTTCTAGGGTTTTTGCTGCTGACTCATCAGTAGGTACAACAAATTTACCTGCTTTATTTTCCAAAGCCGCAAACTTGAGATTATTTTGTTTGGCGTAGCCGTATTCTATGTAACCAATTGAGCCTGCTGTTTGGGTAATTTGAGCAGTCACACCTTCATTACCTTTAGCACCAACTCCTACAGGCCAGTTGACAGTTTTACCGTCACCGACTTTACTCTTCCATTCTGGGCTAACGGCGCTGAGGTGTTTTGTAAATACACCTGTAGTACCACTACCATCAGAACGATAAATTACTGTAAGTGGTTCGTTAGGAAGTTTTGCACCTGGGTTTGCAGCAGCGATTTTCGGATCGTTCCAAGACTTGATTTTGCCTAGCAGAATATCAGTGTAAACTTCCCGTGGAAGCTTTAATTCTGGAACATCTGGTAAATTGTAAGCTAGGACAATGCTACCAGCTGTCATGGGTAACATTAGTACGCCTTTATCTGCTGGTATTTTTTGGATTTCTTCATCCTTCATCGCTACGTCGCTAGCGCCAAAGTCTACAGTACCTTGGGTAAATTGCTCAACCCCAGCACCGCTACCAACAGACTGATAGTTAACTTGCAGATCAGGATATTTTTTGTTTAAGTCAAAAAACCAACGACTATACAGTGGCGCTGGAAATGTTGCACCAGCTCCAGTTAACGATACTTTTCCACCAAGATCCAATTTTGCAGGACTCGAAGCAGTTGTATCAGTAGCAGCACCAGGAGTTGCGTCGCCAGTGGAAGTGTTGTTTTGAGCTTCCTGTCCACCGCAAGCAGCTAGGCTGATCGCTAGTGCTAATACCGAAATAGTTCTCGTTAGGCGAGATTTATGAATTACTGACGTACGGGAAAGCATGGATTATGATATTGGGTCTTAATTTTTCCAGCTAAACCCCTATGATGATATAGCTTTTTGGTAAAGAGAAGGTTAAAGACACAAGGATTATGATGTTTTTAACTAGTATTTTTATACAAGTTTTAATTTTGTTAAGTTGACTAAGGTTTTTGATTGCAATCGATTCTCATTTCTCAAGCTAGAAGCTAGGGGCTTTGCAGCGAAGAATTTTGGTAAAGTTATTGAATAACTTTTTTGAATAAGTTGAGAAGATATAGCGGTTCTCATTTGAATCAAATACACCACCATGAACAATGTAGAGACGTTACATGTAACGTCTGAGCGCAGCGTATTGCACACAACCGAGAAGCGCTATAAAAAGATGTAAAGGCGTGTAAGAGTCATGAGCATCAATTGAGTATTTATTTTTGTATAAAAAGATGCTCGATATTAGCTAATAAACACATAAAATTATCGTTTTGAGCGTTTAATGAGCATTAAACTCAGGATGAAGGCTATAAATATTGAAAATACAAGGACTTTGCAATTACTATGGTCTATGATTGGCTTACTGCTAACTATGGGTGGTACTTTCTTAGAAGCAAATACTACCACCTTACCTTGGAGTTGGAGTAAGCACGGAATTCACACTTTTTCCTTGGGCGTCACTTTTCAAATCGGCGGGGTGCTACTTGTAGGATGTTTAGGTGGCAAAAATGCTGGCGCCATTTCACAAATAGCATATTTGGTGATGGGACTAACTTTATTACCCGTATTTGCTAGTGGTGGTGGTCTTGGCTATGTTAAGCTATCACAGTTTGGTTATTTACTGGGCTTTATTCCAGGAGCTTGGATTTGTGGCTTTTTTGCCTTTAAAGCCAGACCTCGACTGGAAGCACTAGCATTTAGTTGTATTTGTGGCTTGTTAACTGTTCACGTCTGCGGTATTAGTTATTTGATTCTCAGCTATGTTTTACAGTTACAAGGTACAGAAACTCTGACCCTGATGCAAGCAATCCTCAGATATTCTTGGTTTGCATTACCAGGACAACTAGCTGTGATCTGTGCTGTCACTGTCATAGCGTATGTGCTACGTCACTTAATGTTTTATTAGTCTTTTGTCATTTGTCATTTGTCATTTGTCAAAAGCTAATGACTAATGGCTAATGACTAATGGCTAATGACTAATGATTCTTGACTATTTTGCCATGCGTTTTAAAAATAAATTCTTCTGGATTACTGGCTTTATTGCTTTTTTTTTAGACCAAATCACAAAATATTGGGTGGTACAAACCTTTAGTTTGAAACAAACATTGCCAGTGTTACCTGGTATATTTCATTTAACATATGTGACTAATACTGGTGCAGCTTTTAGCTTGCTATCAGGAAAAGTAGAATGGTTACGTTGGCTATCTTTGGGAGTGAGTTTAGCACTAATAGCTTTGGCATGGTTGGGCCCAAACTTAAACCGTTGGGAGCAGTGGGGTTATGGTTTAATATTGGGTGGTGCTATGGGTAATGGTATAGACCGCTTTGCTTTAGGTTATGTTGTTGATTTCTTAGATTTTCGACTGATTAACTTTCCTGTATTTAATTTGGCAGATGTGTTTATTAATATTGGTATTGTCTGTCTGTTGATTGCCACTTTTCAAAAAACACCAACTTCTAGTCGCAGGTAAATTTTATCAAAAAAAAGGTGTAGGAGGAATGATTTGATGGCTCGCGATCGCACCTCACTTTTCTTTTTCCACACCTACACATCCCAAAATACACAAACAAGAGGCTATTTTATATAGCCTCTTGTCATCCTAAAAAAGCAGCAAATTTTTAAACACGTCAAAAATTAAGAAACCTGTATCAGAATCATCTCATAAACAAGGTGAAGCCTGATCTTAAATGATTATTGACCAGTACCAGTACCACTACCAGGAGTGAGCTGAGTTGGACTGCTAGAGTCAGGTGCTGGAGTTGTACTATCCGGTGCTGGAATAATCTGAGTTGGACTGCTAGAGTCAGGTGCTGGAGTTGTACTATCCGGTACTGGAGTGATCTGAGTTGGACTGCTAGAGTCAGGTGCTGGAGTTGTACTATCCGGTGCTGGAATAATCTGAGTTGGGCTGCTAGAGTCAGGCGCTGGAGTTGTACTATCCGGTGTTGTGCTATCCGGTGCTGGAGTTGTACTATCCGGCATTGTGCTATCCGGTGTTGTGCTGTCCGGTGCTGGAGTTGTACTATCCGGCATTGTGCTATCCGGTGTTGTGCTATCCGGTGCTGGAGTTGTACTATCCGGTGTTGTGCTATCCGGTGTTGTGCTATCCGGTGCTGGAGTTGTACTGTCAGGAGCCGGAGTTGTACTGTCAGGAGATGGAGTTGTACTATCTGGTGTTGTAGTGTTGCTCGATGCTCCCTGACAACGGGAATTTAATGGAAAATATTCACACAGAATCTTCTTCCCCTCTGGTGAAAGTTTAATTTCTGGGGGTGAAGTAGTGGTTTCTTGATTCTGCTGGCTTAATTCAGGAAATTTGGTGATTTGGGCAGCAGCAATATTGCTGGTTAATGCCAGAGTCAGGGCCGCGCCTGTCAGGGTAATAAATTTCCCCTTCATATTACTTAACCTCAACACCTTTAAAGAATACTCGGCCCATTAAATCAAACAATAGGCTTTATAAAATCTTCCTAAAAGTAGATGTTTTTTTTGATTTTATATGATTTTTGTTTTTAGGTTGTAAAAATTAAATCATTAAATAATAAAATTTTAGTAGAAATAAATACTACAAAACCCAGCTTAAGTTGTTGTAATCCAAGTAAATAGGCTATTTAAACATAAAACCGAGTAGAACCAAAAGAAAATTTATTAACTAGATCAACATGTAAAAAAACTAACGTTCAAAGTCATATTGATATATATTATCTTGATGTCAATAAAAATTGGGAACCACTCTGTGCTGCTAACGTCCTTGTAACGTTATGAGTACAATGGTGGAATACAAACACCAAGATGGCAGTTCGCCGATTTTTCAGTAATATCCGTGGTTTCTTTAGCCGATGAGTTCCCCCCAACCCCCTCAAAAGCCACAAACATTGCTTGGTCAGATAACGCAAGCAGTACAAACAATTCAAGCTCGGGTTGATTTTTCCAAACTAGCACTTAAGCCTAATGCCAGAGTACCAGAACTCTGGGTGCAGGATGCAGGGGCGGATAAGGCAGAAGTATATCCGTTATTGGGCGATCGCTATATGCTAGGTCGCAGTTCCAAATCCTGTGATATCGTCGTCCGCAACCCGGTTGTCAGCCAAATTCACTTGTCACTGTCACGGGATTCGACTCAACGGCAACCTATTTTTGTCATCAAAGATGAAAATTCTACAAATGGCATTTATCGTGGCAAGCGTCGGCTTACATCCCTAGAATTGCGTCATGGTGATGTCCTCACCTTGGGACCACCAGAACTGGCTGCTTCAGTGAAGCTACAATACGTTGATCCACCCCCTTGGTACGTCAAAGCCGCAACTTGGACTGCTTACGGAATGGGTGGTGTTAGCGCTCTGACAGTGCTAGTAATTGGTGCTGAATCCCTAAGATTTCGTGTTAGACCTCTACCTAACCCAACTCGCGCTCCTGTGGTTGTATATGCAGGTGATGGGGAAACACCGCTACGTGAGCCAAGGAATACTGCTCATGTAGACATGAAAGGACTCAAAGATTTCGGGCCGTATTTGCCGTCGGCGGTAGTTGCTTCTGAAGATAGCCGTTACTACTGGCATTTTGGCGTAGATCCCTATGGCATTCTCCGAGCCGTCCTCATCAATACCCGCAGTGGTGATGTGCAACAAGGCGCTAGTACAGTTACCCAGCAAGTTGCTCGCAGTTTGTTTCGTGATTATGTTGGTAGACAAGATTCCCTGGGCCGCAAAGTTCGAGAGGCGATTGTCTCTCTAAAATTAGAAACCTTTTATAGCAAAGATCAGATTTTATTGACTTATTTAAACCGAGTATTTTTAGGGGCTGATACTTCTGGGTTTGAAGATGCTGCACGGTATTATTTTGATAAGTCAGCCAAGGAATTAACTTTGGCTGAATCCGCTACTTTAGTGGGTATTTTGCCTGGACCTAACAGTTTTAATTTCTGTGGCGATAATCAAAGTAGAACAAGGATTATAGAGTATCGTAACCGCGTTTTACGACGGATGCTTGAAGCGGGTAAAATCAAGCAAGATGATTATAATCGAGCCAGGCGATCGCCTGTAGATGTCAGCCCAAAAGTCTGTCAACAGCAGGCAAAAACCATCGCCCCGTATTTGTACAGCTACATTTTCCAAGAACTGGAATCCATCTTGGGAAAAGACTTGGCGGGTGAAGGTAACTTTATTATCGAAACTCAGCTAGACATTGGAATGCAACAACAAGCTGAAGCTTCGTTGCGTAACTATGTTAACAACGCTGGGAGCAATTTTAAGTTTTCCGAAGGAGCAATAGTTACCCTAGATTCCAGTACTGGCGCTATCCGAGCAATGGTAGGTGGTACAGATTATAGAACTAGTCAGTTCAATCGTGCTTATCAGGCTAAAAGACAACCTGGTTCTACCTTTAAAGTATTTGCTTACGCCGCCGCCATAGAACAAGGAATTTCACCCGCTAATAGTTATTCCTGCTCTCCTTTAACTTGGCAGGGTTTTACCTATAAACCTTGTCGAGCAGGTTCTGATGTCAGTTTAAGTATTGCTACTGGACTTGCCCAATCTGAAAACCCTATCGCCCTACGAGTTGCTAGGCAAATTGGGCTAAATAGAGTAGTAGAGATGGCAAAGCGTTTGGGAGTCAAATCAAACTTAGATCCAGTACCAGGATTAGTGTTAGGACAAAGCGAAGTCAATGTTTTGGAAATGACTGGTGCTTTTGGCGCTATAAGTAATCGCGGTGTGTGGAACCGTCCCCATGCAATTAGCCGCATTTTAGATAGCAGTGATTGCCGCGATCGCAAAGATTTAAAGACTTGCCGTGTAATTTACGCCTTTGATAAGGATGCTGAAGCCAACAAACGCGTACTGCGAAACGATATCGCCGCTACTATGACTCGCTTACTCCGAGGAGTAGTAACAAATGGTACTGGTGGTCGCGCTGCACTCGGTGATTTCGCGGTATCTGGTAAAACTGGTACAACCAATAACAACGTAGATTTATGGTTTATTGGCTTTATTCCTAGTCGTCAACTAGTAACTGGTATCTGGCTAGGCAACGACAACAATTCCCCAACATCTGGTAGTAGCGCTCAAGCTGCCCAATTGTGGGGAAATTATATGGGTAGAGTTGTGAGATAAGGATTGGGGATTGGGGATTGGGGATCGGGGATCAGGTGGAAGGGAAGGAAGACAAGGGTGACAAAGAGGACAAGCAGGACAAGGAGGAGAGAATAATACACTAACCAATTTTCAATACCCGCTCCCGGCTCCCTGATCCCTGATCCCCGCTCCCCAATTTACTGATACCCTTGCCAAGGTGTAATTTCTAACTTTCCACTCGGCTGAAAGATGACTTGGAAATGAGCCAGAGGTTCTTTGTTTATTGACGCTGATTGATTTGAGGGGTCAGATGACTGGAACATTTGTGGCAGAGGTGTTTCTCGAAAATAATCAAATGCTACTTGGTTGAGTGGTTCATAATCAGTAATGATGCCATCTTTGTTGACTGCTACACGATACTTTAAATCGATGGTATAGCTGGGTTTACCATGCCAATTTTGGCGAATACCATCATACAGTTGTTGGTTTAACTGTTCAACTTGAATGGCATCAGAAATTTTAGCTCCGATTACATCTGGTTTGGTTGTGTAACCACGCCAAGGACTAACTTGCAGTACACCATCTCTAGTGAAGACGACTCGATATTGAGCGATCGGTTCATTGGTAATTGGAGGGCGAACAGCAGGATTGTAAATTAGATTTGGTAGAGGAGTTTGATTTACTGCTTGATTTGCCTCTGGATTGACAGCTTTGTAACCAACGATCGCACCATCTGCTGCTACACCTACACGAAAAGCTAAATCAGCATTCAGTCCTTGGCGATTTTTCCAGTTGGGGTGAATTTGGTTATAAACTTGCCGATTTAAGGCACGTAACTGAGATGCATCTGTGATTTCAGGAACATTAGTTAAAAGTGTTTCTAAATCTTGATTAACTACAGATGTTGAACTCGGTGTGGGGTTAGCAACAGTTGTAGAAGTGGGTGTAGGGGTAAATTCGGGAGTTGTTGCTATCTGTTCATTAGCAGTTGGAGTAGGAGTAAATGCTGGAGTTGCAGCTATTTGAGCATTGACAGTCGGGGTGGGGGTAAATTCGGGAGTCGCAGCTATTTGTGCATTGACATTAGGTGTAGGATTTGTTGCTACAAATTGGTTGGCAGCTGGCGAAGGACTAGTAGTCGCTTCTGGATTAGTGGCTGGTGTTGACGGAGTAACACTTGAGGTATTTGAGTCAGATTGTTGCTGTGTAGTTGGTTGTGGTGGAGGAGGAGGTGGTATCATGGCAAAAGCGATCGCCGCAGCCGCCAAACTAGTTACCCCGACACTAGCTGGTACTGCCTGCTTGACCAAACCTTCACTACTAGAGCCATAACGTCTAGGAACTGGTTGTAATTCTAGTGATAGCTCAGGTAGAGTTTGGGTATCAGCAAAAAATTGATCAACGGCTTCTACCAAATCAAATAACTGTACTGTATTTAAATCTATTTGAACTGGCTGCTTGCCATCATGAACATAATTAGGCTGTAATATTTGCCCATTAGGAATTTCCGAATGTACAATCAATCGATGTCGATTGTACTCAAGCTTCTGCATTTGCACCAATTCAGAATCAAAATTGTGTGCTTGTGGGTGAGCAACACTACTTAAAAATTCTTGGGCATAAGCACTAACTGTTCTCACCAAACTTTCAAAAAATTCTCTACCACCCGATAGTGGTTGGCTATAACCTGATAAATAACATTCTGCATTTACCAATATAGATAGTGCTGGGCGCAGTTCCTGAAATTGTGCAGCCCTTGTAGCATCACTTAAACCCTCTAGAACTAACGTGCAATTTGGTAAACTATACTTACGTTGAATATTCATTCCACTTCACCGTCAAAAAGACTAATCCAGAAGCGCTGCATTCCAGCCGTACCTGTACAAAATAGTAATTTACCCAGCAAATCTATAGCCAACTCATCTAATTTTTCATCTGAATTTAATGCCATAACCCCAGAACGTCGTGGATTCATCCGGCTTTTAAAATGTGCTCTAAACCGTTCTAAGTAATTAGATAATCGTAAATTTTGTTCGAGTGGAATCTGCTTTTCATCCAGTTGCTGGTATATCATGAGCAACTGACGAATGACAACTGTCAAGCGCCGTGCTAAATAAGAAGCAATGACCACCAAGGCTTTAGCCTCCGTAATTGTCAAAGAACGGCGAATATGCGCTCTTCTGAGGGGATTAGTGCTACGCATTCGCCACAAATTCACCCTGTCTTTAATAATTCCTTTCAATTCCAATTCTTGTGCAAATGACAAAATGGCTTCTGAACTACCAAGTTCTAAAGCTTCAATAGCCAATAAAATCAAGTCTATTTGCACCCTAGTTTTACGGGGGCAAGAAGCCTGTCCTTCAATAGCAGGATCAGGTAAAGTATCCAAAATCATTGGCGGTGACTGGGGAATAGGGCTGTTATATGGCGTTAAACTAGCGGAGACATTCATTATAAATACCTTGTGCAGCTGCAACAGAGTCGGTAAAACTAATTTAAGATATATAGCCAAATTGGCATGTGTTTGTTTGTGTTCAGGGCATAGTAGCTCGATATATACATTAACTTACCCGTTCTATTTAAAGTTTTCCGCATACACAAAATGCAAGTTTTCCAATCACGGTTGTTTCTTATAGTTTACTTAGTATCATTTCATCTTTAACTGGGTGTAGTTTCTGGTAATCACCAATAGATAGGTTTGTGAATATTTCCAAGCGTACGACATAATAGTGTACGATTTTTCAGGTATCTGCCCTAACTGCCCGATGTATTTCCATCAGCAAAATGGGGGCAACTAAGAGGTTAAGGGATAAAGGCTAAGGAAGAGTGAATAATTTCCAAGTTCCTTCAAACCTTTTTCCTAGATTTTTGCTCCACCTTCATATACGCTATATTTCTTCACTTATGGATCTAAAGTCTCTGATTCGTGATATCCCAGATTTTCCTAAACCCGGAATTTTATTTCGGGATATTACCACCCTACTGCGCGATCCCCAAGGGCTGCGCCACACCATAGACTTGTTTACACAAAAAATTCTAGAAGCCGGACTGAAGGCAGATTACGTGATCGGAATGGAGTCGCGGGGTTTCATGTTTGGCACACCTCTGGCTTATCAATTAGGAGCTGGTTTTATCCCTGTTCGTAAACCGGGCAAATTACCAGCAGCAGTACATTCAATTGAATATGAACTAGAGTACGGTACAGATTGTTTGGAAGTACATCAAGATGCTTTGCACCCCCAAAGCCGAGTTTTGATTGTAGACGATTTGATTGCCACAGGTGGAACCGCAGGTGCAACTGCAAAATTAGTAGAAAAAATTGGCTGCGAACTGGTAGGGTTTGGGTTTATTATCGAGCTACGAGATTTACAAGGACGTAAAAATCTGCCAGATGTGCCGATTGTCAGCCTTGTTGAATATTAGTCATTGGTCATTGGTTACTGGTCATTGGTCATTGATTGATAGTTACTAATTGTTACAAATGACGAATGACAAAGGACAATTGACAAATGACCAATGACGGACAAAGGACAATTGACAAATGACTACCACAAGAATTTCCCCAGAAGCATTTAGGGATGGGCTAGTAAGAATAGTTGCTAACGAAACATTTCTTTATGTGATTAAAAGATTATTGCAGGCGTTGTTAACTTTGTTTTTGGCGTCAGCTTTGTCGTTTTTTATTATTCAACTTGCTCCAGGGGATTTCTTGTCAACGCTACAGCAAAACCCGAAAATCGATCCAGCGAGAATAGAGCAACTCAGGCGACAATTTGGTTTGGATAAGTCGTGGCCAGAGCAATTCTTTCTCTGGTTGGGGCGCATTATCACTCAAGGGGATTTTGGCACAAGTTTTGTTTACCAACGTTCTGTAGCTTCACTGATTTGGGAGAGGGTTCCAGCAACTTTATTGTTGGCTATTTCTTCTTTAGTTGTGACTTGGGCGATCGCTATTCCTTTAGGTATCGTTGCTGCTGTGAAGCAAAATCGCTTTACAGACAGGATTTTACAAGTGGTTAGCTATGCTGGGCAAGGATTTCCCAGTTTCATCACTGCTTTGTTATTGCTGATTTTTGCTCAATTAACTACTCCCATATTTCCCGTGGGTGGAATGACTAGCATCAATCACACCGATTTGACATGGTTTGGTCAAATCATCGATATCGCCTGGCACATGATTTTACCCACCATCGCCCTAAGTATTACTAGCTTTGCTGGATTGCAGCGCATCACTCGTGGTGAGCTACTGGATGTACTACGTCAAGATTACATCCAAACGGCTCGCGCCAAAGGGCTACCAGAAAATCGAGTCATTTACGTTCATGCTCTGCGGAACGCCATCAACCCCTTAATTACTTTGTTAGGTTTTGAATTAGCGAGTTTATTAAGTGGTGCATTTATTGCCGAATTTTTCTTTAATTGGCCTGGTTTAGGAAGACTAACTTTGCAAGCAGTGCAGAATCAAGATTTATATTTACTAATGGCAAGTTTGGTGATGGGCGCAGTGCTATTAATAGTTGGTAATTTAATAGCAGATTTGCTGCTTAAAGTAGCTGATCCTCGTATTCGTTTAGAAAATTTAAATTAGTTTTTTGTCATTAGTCATGAGTCATTTGTCCTTTGTTATTTGTAAGAAATAGTAATTATTAATCCATGACCAATGACCAATGACCAATGACCAATGACCAATGACCAATGACCAATGACCAATGACCAATGACCAATGACCAATGACCAATGACCAATGACCAATGACCAATGACCAATGACGTTTAATTATGTTTTCCGAAATTTATTATTTGGTAAGGTCACAAACTGACGGTCGTTATTTGACAGCCCGTCCCAACCCAGAAGGTGTGAGTTATCTTTTGATGTTTCGCGAACACTCTGATGCTCTGAGCTATCTCAACACGCACGCTGGAGAATTAGCGAATCGTTTTGGTGTGGAATCTATTCCAGGATCACAACTAAAGGCTTTGCTCAAACGTTGGGGTTTTGGCGGTGTGGCTGTGGTTTCTGATCCGTTATTACCAAAAATTGAATTTTTACAGGTATGAAGATGGAAGTTTGTAGTGAGCGCTTGAGCGCTCAAAGAGGACTAAAGTCCTCACTACAAACTAACGAGTATATTTCAGACTTTCTATTTTGCCTAAGAATTTTTCTGTGAAAATACTCATTACAGTTCGTTTACGGACATTAATATTGGCGTTCAAAGACATACCAGATTGGAGAGGTACTTGCTTACCGTTAATGTTGATGGATTGTTTGGATAAGCGAATTTCAGCCGGGAAGCGATAATATGGAGTGTTTTGATCAGGAGGTAAAGCATCAGAACCAATCCGAACTACCTCACCTTGAATATCGCTAAATTCTGTGTAAGGGAAAGAATCAATTCGCACATCAACGGGCATTCCATCTTTGACAAAGCCAATATCATTATTGGTGATAAAAACTTGGGCAACAAGATTTTCTGGCGGTACGATTTTGAGAATAGATTCACTGGTGTTGTAGACGTAACCAGAACTACGAGGCTTGAGATCAAAAACAATTCCACTAGTTGTGGCTCGGATTTCTTGATATTTTAAAGTCGAAAAAATTTCGCTAATTTGACTATTAAGTTCTTGGATGCGTTTTTTATTTTCGACCATCACTTTGGTAAGTTGACTATCAATTTCAGCAATGCGCTTGTCGTTCTCGGCAATTTTGCTGAGTAAATCTTCCTTAGACAAGGCGATCGCATTTTCTAATTTCTTTTGTGATTGGGCGATCGCCAACCGTAGTCGTTGTTCTTCTTGCACAAGGCGGTTAACTTCGGCTTTACTAGCGTCTGCTGTTTGTTGTTTTTCTAAATAAGGTAAGCGAGCAAAGGCTCCTTTTTTCACCAAGGAGTTTAAATGGCTGACTATTTCTAAATTTGTTGTGAGGCTACCCCTAGCACTCGTTAATTGGACTTGCGCTTGATTTAACTGCTTGGCTAATTGTTCTACGTCTAATCTTGCTGTTGCAATTCGAGAGTCTCTTTCTGTTTGTCTATTAATAAAACGTTCTCGTAACTCTGAACTAAGGTTACGTATTGCTGCACTACCAAGCAATTCTGCACGATAAAGTTCATTTTCTCGTACTAATGCCACACGGTTTTCTGTAAGTGATGCTAACTCTGGCGATATTTGGAATTCTCTTTTTGTAGAATTCGCTGTCGATGTTCGCATCTGGGTACGATAAAAAATGTTTTCTCGAACTAGGCTAGCTCGAACTTCTTGCAGAGAGCGTAATTTTGCTTGAGCAACTGTGGGGTCAAAACTCACCAAAAGATCGCCTTTTTCGACTCTTTGCCCTTCCTGGACATGAATTTTGTCGATTACTCCCCCCACTGGCGCTTGAATTTCTTTGACTAAACCTTTGGGTTCAAGTTTGCCCTGTACGGGAACAGATTCGTCGATTCTAGCTGTACAAGCCCAGACAAATGCAAAACTAGTTACACCAACGATGCTCCAAATGATAGCATGTGACCAAACACGAGATTGTTTTAAGATGACGGGCTGATCAAAGTCATTTACCTCGCGAGGTGTTTCACGAGGTGTTTCACGAGGTATGCTAATTCCAGAACTGAAAATTGCTGAACTTCCCTGCAAAAGCAGTTGCCATTCACGCTGAGATTTTGGCACACGTTTCCAAATAAATACTAATCCCCCGGCTGTGAGTAAAAACATGAAACCACCCAGAGGCAAGAAAATAGATCCTTGACGTGGGGCGGCTTCTAAGTAATTTACATGGTAATTTGTGTTTTGATTTGTGTTTTGGGTTGTGTTTTGATTTGTTTTTTGAGTTGTTTTTTGGCGATCGCTGTGATCGATAAAATCATTTTCAGAGCTAGTTTTAGTAGTCGTAACCTTGGGTAGGGATGGTTGTAGTGCCTTCCAAGTGGCAGTATCAACAACACCCTCAGCAGCGTTTAATAGTTTCTCTTGCTGAAATTTTATAACTGCTGCTTGAGTAAGTACACCGAATTTACCATCAGTTGCGCCATGATAATATCCTAATTTTTGCAGTTGAGTTTGCAGTTGAAAAACAGTTGTGCCTTGACTACCAAATTTCAAGATCGACTGATTAGGTGATGAAAAAGCCACTTCCGTGCCTTCGAGTTCACTAATGCAATTACCCAATTCAGAGTTTGATTGAGTTGTGGTCTGATCTGCAAGAATTTGCTCGCAATAATTACTAATTGTTTCAGGAGTATTAGGTGACACTTCTGAACAGTTTGTACAAGCTAGCAAAAACAAAGATGGATCAAGCATGGTTTTTTCTGTGTAAAGGAGGTGTAGAAAGTGGGGAAGTGAGGGAATAAGGGGACAAGGAGAATAACTAATGACAAATGACAATTGACTATTCTTCTTGTCCTTGTTGTTGATAGAGACAGTAATATCGTCCTTTCATGGCCATGAGTTCAGCATGGGTTCCTTGTTCAGCGATCGCACCCCGATCCATGATGATGATGACATCGGCATTTTTGACGGTGTTGAGACGGTGGGTGATGAAGAAGACGGTGCGCCCCTCAAAGACTTCCATCAGATTGCGACAGACTTGTTGTTCTGATTGGTAATCTAAGGCGCTGGTGGCTTCGTCTAAAATCAGTAGTCGTGGATTTTGCAAAACTGTACGGGCGATCGCGATTCTTTGCCGTTGTCCACCGGAAAGTGCAGAACCTCGCTCCCCCACAATCGTGTTGTAGCCGTTGGGTAGTGCCATGATGAAATCGTGAGCAGCAGCAGCTTTGGCAGCTGCAATAATTTCTTCGGTAGTTGCTTCTGGGCGAATTAGGGCAATGTTATCTTGAATTGTCCCTTCAAACAACAGGGTATCTTGTAATACCATCCCTATTTGACGGCGTAGGGAATTTAACTCTACTTTTCTAATGTCATAGCCATCTATCTGGATTTGCCCTGTTAAAGGTTCGTAGAGTCTGGGTAACAATTTTGTCATTGTACTTTTACCGGAACCACTTTGTCCGACAATACCGACAAAAGTACCAGGGGCAATTTCAAGATTGATATTGAGCAGTTGTAAGGCATTGTCAGGATTGAAACCGAAGGAAACGTCTGTATATTTGACTGCGCCTTCAATTTCTGGTAGTTGGATATTTTGGCGATCGCTTGGCAATACTTCTGGCGGAGTGTCTAAGACATCACCAAGACGTTCAATAGACAAGGCCACTTCTTGAAAGTTTTGTGAAAGTTGAATTAGACGTAACAGAGGACTGGTAACATAACCAGCAATGATGCGAAAGGCAATTAATTGACCGAGGGTAAGTTGATTAGAAATAACTAAATGAGCGCCTGCCCACAACAATACAAAACTAGAGAATTGATTTAAAAATCCACTGATGGAGTTGGCGGTGCTGGAAGTCTGTACATTCTTGAATCCAGCGCTGATGTAGCGGGTATAGCGATCGCGCCATTGCCAACGAGATTTTAATTCTATATTCTGAGCTTTGACTGTTTGAATGCCGGTGAGGATCTCAACTAAATAAGATTGAGTATCAGCATAGCGTTCGGCTTTTTTCCGTAATTGTCGCTGCACAACCGGAACCACAAAAGTTGTGAGTAAGGCAAACAATGGTACACAAGCCAAAGCAACTAGTGTCAGCACCCAACTATAAAACAGCATGACGGCGATATAAATCACAGAAAATACCGCATCTAGTACCACAGTCAATGCTGTTCCTGTCAAGAAAGAACGAATATTCTCTAGTTCATTAATCCTTCCTGCTAATTCTCCAACGCGGCGACGCTCAAAGTAACTCAACGGTAATCGCAACAGATGTTCAATGACTTCTGAACCCAGACGGATATCAATACGATTGGTAGTATCAGCAAACAGATAGGTACGCAGACTCGTTAAGATTGCCTCAAATACTGCGATTACAAGCAAGAAAATCCCCAAAATATCGAGAGTATCGAGGCTTTTTTGCATCAATACATTATCAATGATGATTTGGGTAATAATTGGGTTTGCCAAACCAAATACTTGCACAAAAAACGAAGCAATCAGAACCTCAATCAATACCAAGCGATATTTGTAGATATAAGGCAAAAACCAACGCAGACTAAATTTTTCTGGACGTTCTTCTTCTGGTTTTTCGATCACCAAGACTTGTCCTGATTGCCCCCAGATGTTACCAAATTCCGCTACACAATAGCGAGAAATACCTTTTTCTGGGGCAGCTACAACAATTTCATGTTCTGTGATTTTGTACAGTAAGGCCAAGTTTTCTTGCCAGTAAATTACTGCTGGCGCACTCAAACGGTTGATAACGTTAACAGGGACTTTGACTAACTGGGCCTGCAAACCCATCATTTCTACAATAGCCCCTGCTACTTGCAGTGAAATCTGCTTGTGAGATTTGAGTTGATTTGTTAAGACTTTGCGAATTAAGTCACGGCGAAAAGAACCCCCTAAGATGCGATGTAACATTTGGAAACATGCCAAGGGAGCATCAACAGTGCCTTGTCCTGATACAAATATGGTGTCTGGTGGGGCGATATATTCGACAGCAGGATTAGTTGGGTATTCTGGGGCAGGAGAAATTGCTAGAGTGGAGGTATTGTCATTGCGAGATTTCTCTGTATGAGACTTCCAGGGAATACCGATTAAGCGTATTTCTGTTTCACTGTGCCAAATTTTCTGCTGGTTGTGATCTAACTGTAAGCGACTACCAACGCTCATTTTGTCGAACATTCCTGCGCTGATTAGCCAAAGGTAGTCATCATTCAATTGCTGCGAATTTAGTTTCCCTGCTGGTGCATTCACAACCGTTGTTTGTTGCCAAACCTGACGCACTAAGTCTTTTAAATCGGTGCTTGCATCTGCTTGTCGTTGGAGTTCTAAACTCAGGAGTTCAAACACTTCTATGATCTGAGGACGCGATCGCACTGCTTGTTTAAACTCTGGTTGTGTAGCCATCAATTCTAGAAATATTGGTGCGTCTAGAGTAATGGCTATGACTTCGCTAGAGGCGATCGCTGCTTCGCAACTTACCCCACGTATTAATCCTAGCCAACCCAGGAACTCTCCTGGCTCTACCACTGTCAAACTAATTTGAGAGTCTGTACGCTGGTCATAGCCCAATAGCCGCGCTTGTCCTTGATAAATTACAATTACTTGCGCTGGCATTCTTTCTTTAACCACCATCCACTGTCCAGTACGATATTGCAACAGTTGGCATTTCCCTGCAATTGTTTCTAAGGTGGCAGGTGATAGTTTGTTGAAAGGGGGGGTGTCGGCTAAGAATTTTATGATGTCGGTTTGGGTAATAGCTGGCTTCATCTGAATTTCTCCTAGAAACTCCCACAAAACCTAGTAGTCTGCCACACCAACTTTTAGGCGTCGGTGGGGTTTGGGGAGAAAAAGTGTAATTTTTCTTGTCTCCTTTGCTCACAACCTCACTTACTGTCCCAAATTTTCACAAATTCGGCTATCTGGGTTGCCCCTAAAACTGAGATAGTGTTGATAGTTTACGCTGCCGCAGTTTCCAAATGATGGTTGGAAGATTGTAGACGCGTTTGCACTTGTTTTTGTATCCAGTTTTCAAAGAGTTCATCCAATAACTGCTGCTGCATAGCATCATCTAATTGTGCAGACAGTAATTTTTCTAGGCGAATGATTACAAACCACTCGGCTATGGCCCGTGGTTTCCAGAGTTGACCAGGTTTACTCACAGATAAGATTTGTTGAATGACTGGGTGGGGTTGAGACAATGGAACTGGCCCTAAAATCCCTGCTGTTTGTGCTTCTGGACCTTGGGAATATTTCTCGGCGGCGCTAGCAAAACTTTGTTCTCCTTCACAAATCCGAAAATACAATTCCTGGGCTAGTCCTTCGTCTTGGGTACGAATTAGAGAATATACGACTTGATCTAGATTTCCTTTGCGTTGCATAAAGTAAGACTCTAATTTATTGCCCCACATTGCAAGCTGAAATTTTTTGCTCAACACCGGGCGAATAGCCAATTCTTGCATTGCTGCTTCTGTTAGCTGGTGCTTTTGCAACCATGCTTGTTTTACCTCTGATGAGGTGAGTTGGTAACGCTGGTAAAAGTCGTTAATTGCTGCTTGTTTCTCTAAATCTGTGCAACTGAAACAAGCGATCGCCTCATCTATGACTTTGGCGCGTAATACCTGCGGTAACAACTGATAACGATGTAGCAAAGACATTAATTGATCTGCCTGAAGTACTTCGTTACCCACTTGCAAGGTTTGTATCGTCATAATTCCTAGCTTGCGCGATCGGTTTTCTAATGTTTGAAAAATCTATCTAAACATCTCACCGGGGTGAGAGGACACAAAAGTCAATCTACAAATAGATAGACCCTGTCTCTATTGGATATACATCAGGTTTTGAGTTGCATCAGGAATTTTTTTTATAAGACTTCGTCAATTTTTTATCCACAATATCACTAAACTTTACCAAAACATTACATCATATACTGTTTTGCAGCTGTTTTGACAAAAACTTATTTTTTACAGTAAAAACTTTCTAATAAAAAATTTTTTTTGTCAACAAAAATACTTGATAAAGTCATTTTTGTTGCACAAATTGACGAATATATCAAAAGCAAAGTATAGAAATCTACTAAAAATGCCTAAATGATGTCAAATTTAAATATATAAAAGTATATGAAAAATACTTGTATAAATTTGACTTTTAATGCATTGTGACAGTCTTTCAACTGTCACAATAAAAGCGTGAGAAAAGCTACTGTAGCTTTTATTCTGAATGAGTGAATATTTCGTAATTACCGCTTTTTACCGTAGTCGCAACAATCTTGTGAGTTCAACTATCCTGCACCGAAACTGATTTTAGGCGTATATATCTTTTCTGATTCAAGAATTGCTTCAAAAATTGCATTAGTCACTTGTTCTCAATACACGTGCGTAAATACAAATGACTAATCACAAAACAAATGGGTTACTAGCTTCTGCGTACTGAAGACAACAGTAGTTGCAAGTTATTCTCACTTCAACTCTGTTGATATTTTTTCCGTAGGTATCCCAGAAAATCTACCATTTGGCGTTAATTAGGCGTGAATAAAGGATTATCATGGCGAATACTCAAGGCACAAACCTAAGTGGGGTTTATGACTGGTCTAGCCAATTACCATTTTTGGATCATTTCAAAACGGCTAGTGACTTAATACCTCAAAATTACAAAACAGAGAAAAAGCCGCAAGGAATTCAACTGAATCTAGATGAAAATGGCTGGGTAAAGTCCTTACCCAACTCAGGAGTTAGTGCTTGGCAGGATCAAGGTTTAGGCACGAAAGATAACTGGTTAGATGCTGGCAAAGGAAACAGCCAATTTTCTCAGACAGAGGATAGACAACTCCTAAGCAACAATGGCAATGAAACCCTCGGTGGTGACAATAGGGACATTCTAACTGGAATCAAAGGCAATGGTATCAAGGAATTCAGCAATTATGCTGATCAATCTTTAATACAGCCTAGTTCTGATACTCAACCAAAAACTACAACATCAGATGTTTTAGGCACGAGTATTGACTTTAGCAAATCTACCCAGAAACCGACTGTTCTAGCAACGAGTAAAGACTCAAGTCAATCCAATAGTTCCCAGAATCTCTACTACGTTGCACCCAATGGTAGTGATGAGAATCCAGGTACAGTTGATAAACCCTGGAAAAGTGTGAACCATGCGGTGAATGACAGTTCTCCTGTCAAGGCAGGTGACACGATCTTAGTTCAGGCTGGAACCTACACAGAACTTATCACCCTTGGTAAATCTGGTGATAGTAAGTTGGGTGACATCACGCTCAAAGCCAATGGCGATGTTACACTACGTGACCCCGACCCCAATAGTGGGTTTTTCCGGGAAGGAGTGATTCAGTCAGCTGGCAAAGGTCATTGGGTGATTGATGGCTTCCGGATTGAGAACACATCCTGGGCGGGAATTGCTTTGCGTGATGCCTACGACATGACTGTGCAGAACAACCACACCTACGAAACTGGTGCCTCCGGTATCATCGTCATGCCTGATACCTACTATAACGGTGGGGAAGCGGAGGTGACTAGTAAAAATATCAAGGTACTCAACAACACTGTTGAACGAGCTAGCTGGATCTGGAAAGGTAACGGTTCTAAAGAAGGCAATATAAACGATGGTTTCGACCTTACAACTGGAACACAGGAATCATTAAGTATCTGGGGTGTGGATGGTTTCGAGGTAGCTAATAACACTGTTAAAGAAGGCAACCGCGAAGGTATAGATGTCAAAACAGGTTCCCGCAATGGTTCTGTCCACGACAATACTGTTACTGGTCAAGCCTTAGTTAGCGGTACACCCAACGGTTACAGTGGTGGTCCTGGTCTTTATATTGAAGGCAACCGTGCTGATATGTTCAACATTGATGTTTACAACAATGTTGTAGCCAATAACACTGCTGGTGGACTTGTGATTACAGATGAAGTTCCCAATCAAGGGGATGTATCTGGTATCCGTGTCTACAACAACATTGTTTTTGGCAATGGTAAGGACGGGGTAAATAGTGGTCAAGGAATTGGTGTCAGCAGTAATGTTAGTGATGTTCAAATCGTCAACAATACGGTTGATGGCAATGTTCAAGGTTTCTTGATAGACGGCTCTGACAACTATGGCGGTTATCGGCCTCATGACATTTTAGTTCGCAACAATATCTTCGCTAATAGTAGTTTTCGTAATGGATTAGTTGAAGATGTTGATAATGTGACCTTAGACCACAACTTATTCACGAGTAAGTTTGCAAAAGTCTATGAAACTGGCAATGGAGTGAATAATTTGAAAGCTGAAAATAACACTCAGGCTGAGTCAATGGGATTTGCTGATTTAAATGGCAAGAATTTCAAACTCACATCAGATTCGCCAGCAATTGATATTGCTTCCGCAGCAATTGGTGATTACGCAAAGCTGGATCACGACGGTAAACAACGTGGTCAAGGTAAAGGCACTGATATTGGTGCTTATGAGTTCCAGTCTTAGGTAAGAGTATCTCCTTATACCCTTACACTCATACTCATATTCCAGGGAATCTACCATTTGGCGTTAATTAAAGGATAGTCATGGCAAATAATCTAGGCACAAATCTAAGTGGAGTTTCTTACTGGTCTAGCCAATTACCATTCTTGGATCACTTCAAAACGGCTAGTAACTGGATGCCTCAAAATTTCAAAACAGGGGAAAAGCCACAAGGAATTCAACTGAATCTAGATGAAAATGGCTGGGTAAAATCCTTACCTAAATCAGGAGAGAGTAATTATGATAGCGTTCAAACTCTTGTCGATCTCATCTCTGCCACACCAGGAGTCAAAGAAAATTATCCTAGTGGTAAATACGTTGTTTTGTACGACGGCGAAGGCAAGCTAGAGTATGGGGCAGATGCCAAACTAGATACAGCTGCTTCTAAACCTGGTCGTGATGTTATCGACGTCACACCCTCTAGTAAGGGTATGTCTATATGGCTTACCGAAACAGATCCTAAAGGTACAGGAAATTATCTTCGCGACATTCATCTTGTACCAGAAGCCGAGGAAAAAAACTACAAGACTCAGGTATTTAATCCTACCTTTGTCAATAAAACTGACAATTTTTCTACCCTCCGATTTATGGATTGGATGGGTACTAACAACTCTAAACAGAGTGATTGGAAAAATCGACCGACAGTTGATAGTTCTAATTACATTTACTCTAACAAGGGTGTGCCTGTAGAAGTGATGGTTGATTTGGCCAATCGAACCGGGGCTAATCCTTGGTTTAATATGCCTCACCAAGCATCGGATGAGTACATTGCAAATTTTGCCAAAGTTGTCAAAGAAAAGCTTAACCCCAACCTGAAAGCTTATGTAGAATATTCCAACGAAGTGTGGAATGGTGCTTTTGGTCAACATCAATGGGCGCAAGATCAAGGGCAAAAGCTAGACGGTGACTGGAAAGACTGGCATAGTCGCCGTACAGAGCAAATGGGTGATATCTGGGATAAAGCCTTTGGTCAAGATAGCAATCGAGTAGTCACAGTACTCGGCGCTCAGAATGGTAACTTACAGTTGACTGATCAACTGATGCAGAAGGTGAAGGCGTATGATCCAAACTCTACAGTGGATGCGATCGCCATCGCTCCTTACCTAGGGATATTTGTGACTCCAGGTAAACAAGATTGGACAACCGCAGAAGCAGAAGTAGAAAGCTGGACAAAAGAATCAGATGGAGGTTTGAACAAAGTCTTTGACTACCTAAATAACACAGAACTACCTAAACAACTAGACAACATCAGCAAACAGTCAGAACAGGCTCAAAAATATGGTCTTGATTTAGTTGGCTATGAAGGTGGACAGCATCTTACAGGTCTTAATGGATCAGAAAATAATGACGCCATCACGGATTTATTCATCAAAGCTAACCGTGATCCACGTATGGGTCAGTTGTATAAAGAATATCTCCAAGGATGGGATAAGCAAAGTAACGGTAGTGAATTCGTAATTTACGATGACATCACCACACCAACTAAATGGGGTGCTTGGGGCGCTTTAGAACACGTCAATCAATCTACTTCTCCAAAATGGGAAGCCGAACAAGAATTTATTAAGAGTAAAACCGAAGTCAAGGGATATAAGCACGATCGCCTTGACGGTGAAAACGAAACCGATGTCCTGATTGGTGGTCTAGGTAATGACGAACTATCAGGAGGTAAAGACAAAGATTTTCTCAATGGTGGCGATGGCGACGATCAAATCATAGCGAGTTCAGGAGCAGATCAATTAACTGGTGGTGCTGGACGCGATCGCTTTATCTATGAGAATCTGCAAAACAAAGGGAATACCATTACCGATTTTGACCACAATCAAGATGCGATCGACTTACGTCAAATTATGTCTGGTTCAGCTTACACAGGCTCAAATCAATTTTCTGACTATCTGGAATTAAAACAAGTTGGTGCTGATACAGCCGTTCGCTTAGACATGGACGGAAGCCAACAATCTGGCGGTTTAGAGAATTTCATCATGTTGTCAAACGTTGATGCATCAAGCTTAAAACCCAGTAACTTTGTTCTTAGTTAGTAGGGGGTGTAACCTTCAAAGCATAGTTTTCTTTGTGTCTTTGTGTCTTAGTGGTTAAATTAAGATTTATTTTTTCACTACATAGACGCGCAAGCGGCTACTTGCAGAAATCGCTTGCGCGCCTACCGGAACTGTAGACACCAAGACACCAAGTCGCATCGCCTTTGATAATAAGTGGGGTCAACCCAAAATCCAAAATCTATTTTGAAAATAGCGAGGACAGTATAGATGACTTCAAACAACATGACATTTGAGCAACAAGTTGTTGAACTAACTAACCAAGAACGAGCGAAGAATAATCTTCCTGCTTTAAGAGAGAATGCTGAACTCAACTATGTTGCTGACGAATATGCTAAACAGATGTCAGAACGTCGTGTTTTAAGTCATACAGGAGCAGATGGTTCTCTACCATGGGAGCGAGCTGAGGCTATTGGTTATGAAGCGAAAACGATGGGAGAGAACATAGGCGCAGGTCAAACAACTCCTGAGCAGGTGGTCCAAGATTGGATGAACAGTCCTGGACACCGAGAAAATATTCTCAATCCCAAATATACTGAAATCGGCGCTGGTTTCCATAACAATTATTGGAGTCAGGAATTTGGTAGTGGTGATCTTAACCCTATTAGCAAGATACCAAACCCTCCATCTTCTGAACCAACACTTCAAGCAAATAGTAATGATAGCCTCATCGGTAATGCAGGAGAAGATAAGTTAGCTGCTGGTGTTGTTAGCAATCGCTTTGTGGATAACAACACACAAAACAAAGAAGATTTCAATACTGATTTTGCTCCGAATCAATATGGAAGTGACTTACGTGAAATTTTGACTGGTCAAGCTAATAGTAATCCTAATCAATTCTCTGATTACCTCAAACCCCAACAAATTGGTGCTGATACGGTTGATCATCCTAACGCATTTGATCATACAAAATTTGCTGGGTTTGATCATTCTTCGGTGATGCCAAACTTAGATGCTTCTAAATTAAATATCGCTAATAGTCAGTGAACTTTTGTGTCTTTGTGTCTTGGTGGTAAAAATATAATTTTTTCGACACCAAGACACAAAGACACCAAGAATTTTTCAAGTCAATCAGGTGAAGATACTTGCTCCGTCTTGAGATGATTCAGTGACCAACGATGATCAACACTCATAGATGAACACTGACAAATTTCTTCTAGATGTTTTTGTTGAACAGCAGCTTTGCGGAGGGTAATTATTAGCTGATTCACTTGATTTCGCAATTCTGAATTCTTACTCACTGCTAACATTGTTTGTCTTTCTAGTAGTTGCAGTATGAGTTCGTAATGGATGGGTGAAGGTAGAGGAATTTGCTCCATGAAATTTATTTTTTATTGTACCTTTTGATTTCAAATCCAAGACTGTGTGTTAATCAGCTAGTTGTTACATAGACGACAAATATTTGCTTGAATCCTGGTTTTACTAGGTAATTAAGATTTAGTGAAAAGATTAGCGATCGCCACTTTTGGCTCTGATTGTTTGACTAATGATTCACCAATGAGTACGGCAGAAGCCCCTGCTTGTTCTACTATATTTAGATCATCTGGGGTATGTAATCCTGACTCACTCACAACTAGAATGTTCCTTTCTTGCAAGTCTTTGCCTCTTGCTAATAAAATTTGACAAGTTGTTTGTAAATTAACAGAAAAATCTTCAAGATTGCGGTTATTAATTCCTACCAATGAAACACCATCTAGAGCCAATACACGGTCAAGTTCTGCAAGAGTATGGACTTCAATTAATGCTTTCATGTTGAGAGCATTGGCAATCTTTACAAAGTATTGTAAATCTTGATCGCTAAGGATAGCTGCTATTAGCAAAACTGCATCTGCACCAAGAATGCGGGCTAGATACATTTGATAGGGATAAATAATAAATTCCTTACACAATAAAGGTAAATCTACAGCAGTGCGGATTTTAGCTAAATTATTAAAGCTACCTTGAAAAAACTTTTCATCGGTTAACACTGAAATGCAACTAGCACCGCCTTGCTGATATTGCAAAGCGATCGCCACTGGGTCAAAATCTTCTCTGATGACACCTTTGCTGGGAGAAGCTTTTTTGACTTCAGCAATCAAAGCTGGTTTAGTTTTACCATTTCGCAGTGCTGCCACAAAATCGCGGGTTGGGAGTGCAGTTAAAGCTTGCTTTTGCAACTCCGTTAGGGGTTGCTTCTCACGCATTTTGTCTACTTCTTCTTCTTTTTGCCAAACAATTTTTTCTAAGATGTTCATTGGTTCAGCATCATGAGTGGCAACCTGATACCTTAGACTAGACACTGCAACAGTTGGATTTGGTGGACGGCGACGGATTTGCATAGTAGGGATTGGGGAAAAGGGATCGGGGATCGGGGGACACAAAGGGGATTGAAGAAAGGGAAAAGGGATCGGGGATTCTCCTTACGGAGACGCTTACGCGAACGGGGAAAGGGGATTGAAGAAAGGGAAAAGGGACTGGAAACTAGGATTCAGGATTGAGGACTAGAAACTAGGAACTAAATTATTTCCCGATCCCTGATCCCTGATCCCCAATCCCTTTCCCCAATTCCTGATCCCCAATCCCTAACTGGCTGCTCGTTTATAAGCTTCGTCTAGGACTTCTGAGAGTGTGGGGTGGGCGTGAACTAGATGGGCGAGGGTGTGGACAGACTGACGGTTGGCGATCGCAGCTGAGGCTTCGTGGATGAGGTCGGAGGCGTGCATTCCAAAAATATGGACTCCCAAAACTTCACCAGTGTCTTTACGATAAATTACTTTTGCCATACCATCGGCTTCGCCTTCTGCCAAGGCTTTGGAATTACCTTTGAAGTAACTTTTTGCCACTGCGACTTCAAAACCTTCGGCGGTGGCTTTTTCCTTGGCTTGTGCTTCGGTTATCCCCACATAGCTAACTTCTGGGTGAGTGAAAGCTGCTGCGGGAATACTAAGATAGTCTACTTCTTTATGTCTACCGCAGATATTTTCTACTGCTACAATACCCTGAGCAGATGCAGCGTGGGCTAACATCATTTTGCCGGTAGCGTCACCAATTGCCCACAAATGTGGAACTATTTCACCCCCACTTAACACAGCCATGGTGTCATTGACGGGAATAAAATTCCTGCGGTCTAATTCTACACCTACTGATTCTAAACCGAGATTTTGGGTGGCTGGGATGCGTCCGGTTGCGACTAAACAAGCATCAACTTCTAGCACATCTACATCTTCTTTGGTTTTGAAGTTGGCTAATTCAATCACTACTGGTGAACCTGGAATGACTCTTTTGGCGTATATTCCCACATGGGTTTCAATATCGCGGGGAGTAATTAGCACTCGTTCGGCAAGTTTGGCAATATCACGATCAAATCCTGGCATTAATTGATCGAGTGCTTCGATCATAGTGATTTCGCAGCCTAAAGCCGAGTAAACGTCAGAAAATTCCAGCCCAATGTAACCACTACCAATAATTGCTACCCAATCTGGTAATGATTCTAATTTTACCCCTTGATCACTGGTAAAGACTGTTTTACCGTCTACTTCAATTCCAGGAGGAACAAAGGGAACTGAACCAGAAGAAAGAATAATATCTTTAGCAGTGATTGTTTTTTCACCACTATCTGTTACGATACCTACTTTTTGAGTGCCTGCGATTTTGCCCCAACCTCGAATAATATCAACCCCCAAACGTTTGAGGCTATTGGTTAAGTCGCCTTGAATTTTCGCGACAAGATTGTTAGCATGGTCTGCGATCGCTTGCCGCTCAAATTGTACACCTGCGACTTGAATTCCCAGCGCTTTGAGATGATGGGCGTCTCTAAGTTCCCGTACACGTCCAGAGGCTGCTAGCAATGCCTTAGAAGGAATGCAGCCTCGGTTGACACAGGTTCCCCCCATATCAGCCGCTTCAATGATCGCTGTCTTCAAACCACAGCTAACGGCGTGCAAGGCAGCCCCATGTCCGCCTACTCCAGCGCCGATAATCACTAAATCATAATCAAATCCTTGACTCACGTTAGTTTCCCCGTGTGCATTGCCCTATATATTTGTGAACTCCCCACCGCTTAGGCGGACAGGGTTTGTGTAGTCATGCAAGTGCCGAAGAACAGACTTTTGCCCCATCTTTGGTCTTATCTGCCCTCCTATAGATCCAGACGGTTGAACCATCCGTATGCACGCATTCTGACTCCTTCTGCTCTAATATTAATTGCTGCATTTCCATCTCGGTCATGATGGGTACCGCAGTGAGGGCAAGTCCATTCCCTCACATCCAAGGGTATCTCACTGACTTGATAGAAGCAATTAGAGCAAAGCTTGGAACGACCCTATGCAAACGAGGATCGGGACAAGGGAGAATAATTAATAACCAACTACCAACAACTAACTTAAGTATTCTTTGATTATTTCTTAAAGATTTATTTCTGAAGATAGAGTCATAATTGTTTATTTATCTCTAAGGAAATATTGGCTATTCTTTCTGAAAATCAGAGAATAATCATGCAAGGATTCACTAACATAAATAAACTTAAGTATGATGGCGAAGCCAATTGAATTTAATCTATTTGCTCCATATAACAAAGCAGCAGCTTTAATTGGTTCTTTTTCTGATTGGCAAGAAATTCCAATGGAAAAAGGTGAGGATGGTTATTTCCGTACCACAGTTGAATTAGAGGATGGAGATTATCAATATAAATTTCGTGTACAGTCAAAATCATGGTTTTTTGAAGAAGATCAATGGGTTGATGTTACAGATCCTTATGCAATAGATATAGATGAATTAAGTGGTCAAGATAACGGTATTGTACATATTAAAGACGGACAAAGAATAGTTGATACTTATGTTTGGCAGCACGATGATAAACCTTTACCTGCTGACCATGAATTAGTAATTTACGAATTACATGTTGGTGACTTTTCTGGTGGTGAAGATGATCCCTACGCACGCGGAAAGTATAAACATGTAGTTGAAAAGTTAGATTATCTTTGTGAATTGGGTATTAATGCTATTGAGTTAATGCCAGTTAAAGAATATCCAGGTGATCATAGCTGGGGTTACAATCCCCGCTATTTTTTTGCTACAGAATCAAGTTATGGTCAGACATCTGGTTTAAAAAATCTGATTGATGAGTGCCATGCTAGGGGAATTCGCGTGATTATGGACGGGATTTATAATCACTCAGAAGCATCTAGTCCATTGACTCAAATTGATCACGATTACTGGTATCATCATTCTCCACGTGACCCTGATAATAGCTGGGGTCCTGAGTTTAATTACGAATTCTATGATGAAAATTTAGAGACTTATCCTGCACGAAAATTTATCGGTGATACAATCCGTTTTTGGATAGAAGAATATCATCTTGATGGTATTCGCTATGATGCAGCGCGTCAAATTGCGAATTACGACTTCATGCATTGGATCGTACAAGAAGCTAAGAAAACTGCTGGTGCAAAACCTTTTTATAATGTTGCTGAATATATTCCTGAAACTAGCAGCATTACAAATGTTGATGGGCCGATGGATGGTTGCTGGCATGATAGTTTTTATCATTGTATAAAGGAACATATTTGTGGTGAAACATTTGATATAGAAAAACTCAAAGATATCATTGACTGTAAGCGTCAAGGCTTTATGGGTGCTACAAATGTTGTCAATTATGTGACAAACCATGACCATAACCATTTGATGGTTGATTTAGGCGATCGCAACATTTTTGATGAGGAAGCTTTCAGGAGAATCAAGCTTGGTGTTGCAATTTTAATGACGGCTGTTGGTGTACCCTTAGTTTGGATGGGTGAAGAGTTTGGTGAGTACAAACCTAAGACTACAGAATCAGCAAAAATTGAATGGAATCTACTAGGTAATGATTTGAATCGTGGTTTATTTGAGTACTACAAAGGTTTAATTAGCCTGCGAAAACAAAATCATGCTCTTTACACAGAAAATATTGATTTTATCCATGAGAATCCAGAAGCAAAAGTATTAGCTTATAGTCGCTGGAATGATGAAGGTTCCCGTGTAGTTGTTGTCACTAATTTCTCGGAAAATTTCTTAGCTGGTTATCAGGTTCCTAACTTTCCTATTAGTGGAACATGGCACGAATGGACAGGAAATTATGATGTTGATGCTGGCGATGATGGCATGATGATTGATATTGGCCCTTACGAAGCTAAAGTGTTTGTTTGGCATTAGTACAGGTCGGCGTAAATAAACTGACCGTTTCAAACAGCCCAAAAGCCTGAAATAAAAGACTTTTGACTTCCAAGGAAGCGGTACTAGGATATTTTTTGGTGTTGATTCTCCAGATTCCCGACTTCGCAGGAGTTGTCGGGGATCTTATTTTTTATGATTTAGGGTTTTTGTATTATTACGCTTGCTTTTTTGTGGACATGGGTGCGATCGCTTCATAAAATTGATCAGAACACTTGATTATAATTGGCGATCGCTTGTTGCAAATCTTCCTGGAAGATTTATTTTTTCATGAAAAAGCAAAAAAATCAATTTAGTCACCTCACAGCAATTGAAAGAGTTTATCTATCAGTACCGACAAATTTTTTATTAGATAAAAATCTGCTTCAAGGTAAAGTTCTGGATTTTGGTTGTGGCTTTGGTAATGATGTTAAATTATTGCAAAAAAAAGGATTTGATATTACGGCTTATGATCCTTATTATTTTCCCCAATATCCGAAGGAAAAATTTGACACCATAATTTGTATTTATGTTTTAAATGTTTTATTTACTGAAGAACAAGCAAATGTTCTCATGGAAATTTCACATCTTTTGAAGCCAGGAGGCAAAGCTTATTATGCAGTGAGAAGGGATATCAAAAAAGAAGGTTTTCGAGAACATTATATCCATAAAAAACCTACATATCAATGTATTGTTAAACTTCCTTTTCAATCAATTCAGTTAGATGATTATTACGAAGTTTACGAGTATAAGCATTATAATTTACAGAGAAATTCTTCTAATAATTGTATATTTTGCAATCCTTATAAACACCTCACAGTATTAACTGAATCAGCAACAGCCTATGCAATGTTTGATGGTTATCCCGTGAGTAAAGGTCATGTTTTGGTTATCCCAAAACGTCATGTGAGTAATTATTTTGAGCTACCATTTAAAGAGCAATCTGCTTGTTGGCTGATGGTTAATAAAGTGCAAGCAATTCTCAGCCAAGAATTTGCACCCGATGGTTTCAATGTAGGAATGAACATCAATCGAGATGCTGGTCAAAATATGATGCACACCAGTATTCATATTATTCCACGCTATAAAGGTGATACTGTTGGTGCTAAAGGTGGCATCAGAAATGTGATTCCGAGAAAAAACAGTTTGTAGTTTGCGATCGCTTTTGGCTCTTCTCAACTTTGAAAAAATTTCACCGCCAAGCATGAAAATTTGGCTTTCCTGCATGTAATAGTGGGATAGTAAACAATCCCCACGCCAAACCCGTCACCAATCCAAACAAAGTTACAACATAATTATTAAAACTCCACCACCCTAACACCTCTGCGGCTAACTCCAACGGATAAGCCATCATCAAGATACTTGTAAGTGCTGCACCATTCCAACCATATTGATGCAGCCAGTAAAAATTTTTACCACCATCCATCCTATACAGCAACCGAGTCAACAGCAAACCTGTAACTGTCCCGTAACAACGCATACATACAGCCATGAGAAACGGTGATGTCAAACTCACTCCCATCTCTGGTTGAGGACAGACATGACGACCCATGAAATAAATAATTTCCGCAATTCTAGGTAAAACAAACAACCCAGAAGCTGCCAAAAAAGGAGCAGCAAGGGGCCCTATCACCATTCCTGCTAACAGAAAATCAGCAAAAAAACTTACCCAATTAACTCTTAACCTTCTAGTAAAAGCAACTCCTTGCATTTTTCATCCCTTTGGAACTTTTGTGGGCTTTCTCAAACTGGTGAATATTTTTCTATCGTGTCGAATGTTTTACATCAAAACAGGGTTATTTCATTCTCGTCCAGTCCGCCAAGAAGTTTAATTTTTGGCTTATAGCTTAAGTCGTCTAAAAACGACTTTCAGTGGAGTTTTGCTGTTAGCTCGGAAATTTATTTCTGGGCGGGTTATGGTAAGAATGAAATAGCCCTTTTGCCTTCTTTTCCTATCCCATTTTGGCTGTGTACGGACTTGTCAACTTATCCAACTGCTGGGTTAACAAACTCAGGAATAATCCTACATCTGTCACTACACCCAGCGATTCAATCGAACCTCGATCGCTTAATTTTGTTACTACTGCTGGGTTGATATCTACACAAACCATTTTCACACCCGCAGGCGTCATATTACCCACACCAATAGAATGCAGCATTGATGATAACATCAAAATCATCTCTGCACCTTTGAGCAGTTCGGCGTATTGTTCTTGCGCCTTAATTAAATCCATTTGGGTATCAGGTAAGGGGCCATCATCCCGAATTGAACCAGCCAAACAGAAAGGTACGTGATTTTTTACACATTCATACATGACACCATTTTTAATTGCCCCAGCTTCTACAGCTTTGGCAATACTACCGTAACGCCGGATAGTGTTAATGATCTTCAAGTGGTGGCGGTGTCCGCCGCGTACTGCTACACCCCGCTTCATATCAACACCGAGGGAAGTACCCATGATCGATTGTTCGATGTCGTGAACAGCGATCGCATTTCCTCCCAACAGCGCTTGTACGTATCCTTCACGAATCAGCCGTGATAGATGTTCGCCACCACCAGTATGAATCACTACTGGGCCAGCTGTGACAGCAACTTTACCACCTGCATCGCGGATTTTACGTAGTTCCCAAGCCACCTGCTCAACGACTAATTCTACGCGCCGTTCGCTGGAAACCCCTGCTGACATAAAGCTAAATTCTTCAGCATTGCGTTTTTCCCGCGATTCTGTTTTGCGAATAGTGCGGATACCTTGGACATCCACAACCACCTGTTCGCCAACTTCCAAATCGCGTAAGATTTTACACCGTGCTATCAAACCTTGGGGAGTTTGGGAAATTGCGATCGCTCCGTCCATGCGTTGATTGTGTACTGTCATCCACTCACCATTAATCCGCACCTCGGTGGGATAAATCGTGCTGACATAAAAATCATCGGGAGCGACACCAGGCATAATCACTGGTTCTAGCTTGGCATCTCGCTCATCTTGCGGCAAGTCAACCGCACCCAAATCAATGAGTTGGGAGATGATTTCTTCCATCACCTCATGAGAGGGAGCCGAGACCTTCACCTCTGCGGCTGAGGTACTTTGTCGTTGTTCTCCTAAGTTAAAGTTGAGAACTTGGAAACTTCCGCCGTTATCTACAATCAAATCCAAAGCGCGGTTAATCAAGCCCGCATCAAGCAAGTGTCCTTCCATGCGAAGGATGCGGCTTTCTACCGACACAGTAGCATGAACTTCTTCTCTGACTGGTTCTGTTGAACGCAGAGTCAAACATTTGGCTGCACCCCCCGCTTTGAGAAATTCTGTCAGTGGTGTTTCAATAATTTGGAAACCCACATTCACCAGATGTTCCTTGAGGGAATCACTAGCTTTGTTCATAATCACGATGCGATCCACATTCACCGCATTACAGGCGAAGTTCACCGCATCAGCCTCGGCGATCGCTATCCGCTTTTCTGGAGCTACTCGCATTTCAATTAGACGATTGGAGTAGGAATCAAAAGCCGCAGGATAGTAAAGCAAATAACCATTTGTTAATGGACAAAAGCAAGTATCCAAGTGATAGAAGCGATCATCTATCAACCGCAGGGATAACACTTCAATATCCAGCCATTTTGCCAGATAGGGATGAGAATCTAACTCTGAACGGAAACCGTATCCCGCCCATAGCCAGCGTCCTTCCCGATCTAGGAGTGCATCACCAGCTCCCTCAAACGGCAAGTCTTTGGGTAACTCATAGACTTTGTAGCCGTTTTCCTCAAACCATTGCTTAAAATACGGTTCTTCTCCTTGACGCTCTTTATGCAAAAAGCGACTTAAAACTACTGTCTCTCCCAACACCAGACCAGCATTAGCCGTGAACACCATATCTGGCCAGCCCTGCTGGGGTGGCACTAAATTTACAATCGCGTGTTCTTTGAGGATGTGATAAAGTTTATGCCACTGCTGCACAGCGCGATCGCGCGATGACTTGTGAATATTCCCCTCCATCCAGGGATTAATTACATAGTCCACATTGTAGTGGTCAGGCGGACACATCAAGTAGCGAATCTGGGAAGTCATAAAAAATGTCAAAAGCGTATAGATGCGGTGGTTTTTCTTGAATACTAGTTGTTGCTGAACCGATTCTGCAAAAATTGATACTAAATTTATACCTTCTGATAGTTGAACACTATAAAAAAGCTTCTCTCTATTTTATATACCCGTAGACACACAAGATAAATTTTTAATACCCCAAATATAGAGTAAGCAAAATGAAGAATAAATGAGTTTTATACGGATTTAATCATTTAACGTAGCGCGGAAGTCCCCATCCCTCTATAGGGTGGGGTAGTGACGCTTCAAAAACGAGACGCACTCTAATCAACATCAACCGTAGGTTGTTGAGATTGGAGTGCAGTTGAGTTTTTGTCAAGTTCTATATTGGGCAAGCGATCAACCCAATCTTCAATAAGCTGAGTCATAAGACCTCACGGTATGCGGGAAACTCAGACACTTAAGTGCTGAGAGGAAAGCGACACGTGCGGTTTTAACCGCCTTAAATATTTGCACCATTATCGCGCAAGGAGATTGTTTAACTCGGTGTGCTATTGTGTTGCACTTTCAAGCTTGACAATTACCATTTCAAATCTCACAACTCTGTACGCATAACGGCTTTTGCTCCAAGGAGCCTTTCCTTGCGGAAGTAATGTTAGCTACCCTTCGGGAACGCCAAGGGCGAACGACAATGTTATTGGTCTGTACTATCCAGAAGACACCGACTTAACCCAATAAATCTGTTTAATCTTCCAGTTCTAGAGCAGGAAACTGGCTACGCATTCCCTGGTAGGTCTTTAACTCTTGCCAATAACGTAGTTCAGTTAAGAACTTAGTCTGGTCAACTATTGTCTTAGTCTTAGGCTAGAAACAAGCGTGTCTTTAGACCTGGGTTGTTGACTGTTTTTTCTTTACTAGCTGCATATAGCTTTAGCTTATTGTACCTGCGTTCAGACATTCTAAATCTCAAACAGCCAAAATTCCTAGCAGCTAGACGACTTAACCTAGTACAGAAAAACCAGAAACACCAGAAAAATTCTGCTCCCTTCCCTTGTCCCTCTTGTCCCTCTTGTCCCTCTTGTCCCTCTTGTCCTCCTTGTCCCCAGAGGGACTCCTATCTTCCCCGATCCCCAGTCCCCGTTCGCGTAAGCGTCTCCGTAAGGAGAATCCCCGATCCCCGTTCGCGTAAGCGTCTCCGTAAAGAGAATCCCCGATCCCCAATCCCCAATCCCTACAACCAATTCCCTACTAAAATATAGGGCGCCCATAAGTAGGGAATCTTATGTTTGTTTAACAAATCCAATTGAGCGCGCTGGAGAGCTTCAGCTTTGGTAAGTTTAGGGTCTTCTAACTCTTGATAAAATTTAATCATGAGTTTAGCCGTAGACCCATCATCAACAGACCACAAAGTTGCTAACGTACTGCGTGTACCTGCTCGGACTGCGATCCCAGCAAGTCCCAAGGTGGCTCGCTTGTCTCCTACAGCAGTTTGACAAGCACTCAGCACAAGTAATTCAATAGCACGAGATTTACTAGAGTTACCTAAACGCAATAATTGGTCAAAATCCTTGACTTTTAAAAGTTGATCCCAAGTTAGAATAAAAGTCTTCTCAGCATTAGAACTAAACTCACCATGAGTTGCGATGTGAACAACATTATATGATGCTTCTTTGATTTGACTACGCACATTTTCTTCAGTAAAATTCCGATTGAGAAGTCGTTTATGTTTAGGTATAGCTGATTGGATGTCCCGCAATTCGACTTCTACATTTTTGAGAGGAGCAAAGGATCGATCTCCAAATTTACGTTTTTGACTCACTCCAGCAGTTAAAGCATAAATTTTTCTTCTTTGTAAAGGCTTGGGATCAACTAGCTGCAAACCTGGAGCCAAAGCAATAGCATATTTTTCGATTAAAAATTTTTTCTCTTGCTGATCATAAAGAACAGCCATTGGAATATTTCGCAAAGAACCATCTAATACGAATACCAATGTTTTGATATTCATCTCTACCAATTTATTTTCTCGTGGTTTAATCAACCAGTTATATACTTCCTGTGAGTATTTCTTCACATCCTTTGTTTCGTCTGGTTCTGCGAGCGATCGCTGTAGTTCCTCTAGGTTTTTTTCAACTTCATTCGCCCGTTTATAAACTGTGTAGTGTTCAAGTTCACTTTTATTTGGCAACTTGAGAATGATTTCGAGACGGTCTTTTAAAAGAATTGGATAAATGACTGCGGTTTTAGAATCAGTTTTATCAACCACGTCATCAATATTTTTGGATGAAGGTTCCAAACACGCTTGTCGAAAAAAGTTTTCTAGTTCTGTGAACTGTAAAGCTTCAATTACAGTACGAGCTTGTTGTAAATTTTCTTTACTAATTTTTCTACTCTGATCTTGGGGTTGCAAAAGTAAATCTACAAATTGGCGATAAACAGGTTCGACATTATCCCGAAAGGAAAACTGCACATCTGGGTTAAGAGCAACTAAATCCTTACGAAGAGATATCAGGGTATCATAGGCATCGTTGTAGGATGCGATCGCACTTGGAATATTGTCTCTCATTTTAAAGATGTATCCTAGTTGCCATTGCCATAAATAGGCAATATCCCCCATTCGCATACTCAGAGCTATTTTTAATCCTTGATCAGTCAGCTTTTGAGCATTGGCAAAATCTTTTGTTTCTAGGTAAACTCCCCCTAATGCACCCAAGGCGTAAGCTTCTGAACGTTGATCACCAATACTTCTAGCTTGTTTAATTGCTGTTGCTAAACCTTGAGCAATTTCTTCCCAAGTAAGTATATCTACGTTGGTGGCTTGTTTTAAATGTACTAAACTCTGAGCTAAGTTAATCCGAGCAAAAATTGCTGTTTGATTAATCGGAACTTGGTTTAATCGAGATTGGATATCAGTATATAATTGCTGTGCTTGTGACCAATTATGCATTTCTAGCAATACACTTAATTGATTGAGTTTTGCCTGAACTTGCACAACTGGTGAATTATATACAGTAGCCGCCTGCTCATAAAATTGGACAGCTTGTTGATAATATTTAGAAGCCTCACTAGAGATGGGATTATTTAGATTAGAGGTGATGTAGCGTAAAGGTGTGGGTCGTTCTCCATTAATAGCATTTTTTTGATTGCTAGCACTATTACCGAAACCACGTTGAATGTTACCTAAACTGAGCAATGTTTCTGCTAATTGTTCAGGCGATCGTAATTTTTGAGCCAAATTACGACTTTGCTGCAAATATTTTTCAGAATCATGTAACTCACCAACTAATTGCAGAACATCACCAAGACTACGGAGGAGAGTTATTTTCATTACAGAATCTGGTTGTTTATCCACAGATTTAACCACTTCCTGTAAATTTGTACGTGCTTGAAGATAAAGCCCCAAAGTTTGTTCAGCTTGAGCAAGATTAATTAGACTACGAATTTTACCAACTTCATCACCTAATTGCGTGTAGATCTTAGCTGCTTGTTGCCAAGTATCTGAAGCTTCTTGAGTTTTGCCTAATTCCAATAGCAGATTTCCCTGAATTTCCAAACTTTGGGCTAGGAGTTGTGGATTCCGATTAATCTTAAGTATTTCTAAACTTTTTGTAATATAGCTATACGAAGTTTGTATCTGTCCGAGTTGCTTGACGACTAAAGCAAGATTGCTCAACGCCATAGCTTGTTCTAGCTGATCTCCACTCGCTTGAAAAGCTTCTATTGCCTGTTGTAAAATTTCGACTGCTAGAGTGTAATTTCCATTCTCATAAAGTTTTTGAGCTTGTGCAACTAAAGATTGGGCATTTGATTGGTTAGAATTACTTTTTGCTTGAGCAAAAGGAACAGCAAGTTGTATACCAAAGTTAAGATTAAACTCAAAAATAACCAAAAGTGCAGTCATCAAAGCAAGAAAGCATCTTTTCAACCACCTGCGAATGTAAAGATAACGTCTGTTCATCGGTGTTCATTGGTGTGCATCTGTGTTTGATTCCTAAAACATAAATCTTGTCGCACCCCTAATTCAATCAGGCATAATTTCCTTTTAGCGAGTAGGACAACTTGCAATACGGTTCGGTTAAGGATTTTTCGTCATCATTTAGGCATGTAGAGACGTGCCATGGCACGTCTCTACAGGGTTTAAATTTTGTACCAGACGCGATATATCGCGTCTGGTACACACCAATTTTTTTTTAACATTTGGGATGCTCCCACCTTTAGCGCGTTGGGCAAGCTACGGGATTTGACCAAGAATTCACAGGTGTGGTATTTGCTGCTACCAACGCCACTTCCCCAGATTTATCAATTACCCAACCTGTAGCCTCGACAATGTGATCTGGGATTGAAGACTTGGCTAATGACTCGCCTCCTATAGGGATTTCTCGATGATCAAGACGAACCCAAGGCATCTGTACAGTATTTTGAGTGCGGAATGCTTCGTTTGGTAAAAATGGCAAACCACCACGTCCAGTGACGACAAAGCTATTGTCTTTGTCTGTGGGACAAGCTTGGGCAATTTGTTTTGTAGCATCGATGGGAATATTTGGTAGTTCTATTAAACCAGAACTGGGATCAACATCCGGGATATTGATTTGGACATTGCCATTTAACTGAGAATTTGCCCCAGTGGCAGTGATATCACTTAAGGATGTGGGTTCTGGACGGAACTGCGTACCAAAAATAGATTGAGCATTAATGGTGACATTACCGCCTCGGAAGTCTCTAGAATTGGCAGTGATATCACTATTTTCTTGTGGAATTGCAACTAAATTATTTGTATCAATATTGATATTGCCACCAGTCACATTGCTTCCTGTGGCGTTGGTGGTGATGGCACTGCCACGACGTAAGATTAAAGTTCCAGAATGCAGGTTAATATTTCCTTGTCCGCCTGTAGTTGTAGCGGTGAGTTTGCCTTGGTTGTCTAGCAGTAGGTCGTCAACTGTAATATTAAGGTTGCCTCCCCTACCTGAACCTAGGCTGTTGGCATTAATTTCTGCTCCATTGTTGACAGTCAACTTCCCTGTGTTAATTCTCAAATCGCCCGCACTACCAGGGCCTTCACTTCTAGCTAATAGGGTACTGGGAACAACTTGTCCCTTTGCACCAATGGCAGAACCAGTCACTGTTACAGATTTCGAGGCATGGATATCTAATCTTCCTGCCTGTCCTCGACTACCATCAAGAGCAGCAACTGAGATGCTAGCACCGTCTTTGAGAACTAAACGCTGGGTATTAATGATTAAATCCCCTCCCTTACCTATGGGTGGTGTGAAGAGTGGCCGTGAATTTCTAGTCTCAGAAAGTAAGCCACTGGGGAAATTAATAGTATCTTCCACTCTTTGCCCATTCGCGTCAAATCTGGTAAGAGGTATCACTATTAAACCACTGGCTTCCACCGATTCAGAGGCATCTACTATCACAGTTCCCCCATTACCAGCACCAAGGGTAGAAGTTGAGATTTGTCCGCCATCACGGAGAATTAAGTTCTTGGTGGAAATCTGCACTTTTCCCGCATTTCCAGCATTTTTTTCGGTGCTAAGAGTCCGAACACTTAAGCTAGAAAAGCGTCTATTGTTTCCTAGTACTTGTACAGATTCAGAGGCATCTATAGTTAAATTTCCTCCTGAGCCAGAGGTAAAAGTAGACGTCTCTATGAGTCCACCATCACGAACAATCAATCGCTTTGTTGCAATTGTAATGTCGCCTGCGGCTCCAGTTGCAAAAGTAAAAGTACTTAATTGGCTAGGAGAATTCTGGTTGAAACCACTGACTTCTACAGATTCAGAGGCTGTGATTGTTAGAGGTTGACCTGGTTTATCTCCTATGGTAATTCCTCCGACCTGTGATGCATCAGTAATTGCAATATTTCTGCCACGCAACTGTATAGCTCCATTGCCTTCACCAGTTGTAAAAATATTAGCAGCTTGGGATACTTGTATATCTTGAAAATTTTGCACGTCATCGTATCCCAAAGCCCAACCTTCAGTAACAGGAGCCAAGCTGACAAAACTGTTAGGAGCGACACTTCCAATATCAATTCGTCCTGCGGGTGCTAATAGCGTACCACCCTTAATTGATAAATCACCACCCAACATTGCTAAAGTTTGACCAGGCAGAACTTGTAAATTCGACCCTTCTATTTGGATTGGTTGAGCAGTTTGCCCAAATTGCAAACCGATGGGGAGATTGACAGTTAGTAATGGTGTTGACTGGGGATTAGTGGCACTAAATTGAGTGCCATCGGCAAAGTTGATACTATGGGCTGTACTGGCAACAAAAGAACCGTTGACGTTTAATGAGGCATTTTGACCAAAGATAATACCACTAGGATTAATTAAAAAAAGGTTGGCAGAACCGTTGGTTTTAATCAGTCCGTCTATGTTTGAGATTGAACCTCCTGTCACTCGGTTAATGATATTTTTAACATCTAAGTCATTGGCGAAGGAAGCTGAACCACTTGTTGGTACAGAAAATTCTTTAAAGCTATGAAAAAGGTTGCTACCAACCTTGTTGCCGTTGGTAATATTAAAATCTCGGTTATTGGTGGTTGTAACCTGGGTTGATAAAGTTCCATCTGAGGAAACTTGTGCCTGAATCAAATCGGTTTTAACCAGAAAGCATAAGGAAACTAAACTAGTTATGCAAAAATGGTGATTCCGCTTTTTCATAAACAATTATGAATTAGGAATAATTTTATTTAGCATATACAAATTATTTGTTGATAGTCAGTAAGCAGAAACATTGTGAAAATGCTACTTATATGCTTATGCCGATGTAGAGACGTTGCACTGCAACGTCTCTACATCTGGTGGAATGACAAACAATCTCTTCAAAAAATATCCAACTTGTAGGGTGCGTTAGGCGTTCCGCCATAACACACCCTACCTTAATATTTATTAATTTATCGCTAATTCACGTCAGTTTTAACATGGTATGCAATAGCCATATGAAATATATCCACCAGCACCACCTGGACACGGGACGTTGCATTCAGGCTTTAATTTAATGGGGTTCATTTCCCCTTTATCCACGATATCGCTAGCTTTTGGCTGTGATACTGAGGTTTGTTTCGTTTCGGTTGGTGTGACTTTAACTACTTCTGATTTAGTTAGTTCTGATGGGGTTACTGGTGTTGCAACTTTCATTTCATCAGCCATTGCAACAGAGCTAAACATCATCAAAAATGAGATAAAGATACCGATTACCAATGAGATTGTGCGTTTCATAGTTTTATTTTCGATTGAGATATACACTTTTGGGGTTGCCCCTGAAATAACACCAATATCAATTGATAGATTTCCTGAAAAGTTGTCAGAAATAATCTAATTTTTTTGAGAATGTTCTAAGATTTACGTTCTGTGTAGTTAGAGCATCGTCCCTTTCTGCGATAATTCATATTTCATAATTTTTATTACATCCCATTGCCAATTAAAATAAAACTTGCCCAGTAGTAGGGATGATCGTAAATACTATCGATTAATGATAATTGGGCTTTTTGTAGGGCTTCGACTTTGCTGAGTTTATCTTGTTGGAGTGCGGCGTAGAAAGCATTCATCAGGGCTTGTGTACCGTCGTCAGAAACTTGCCATAATGAAGCGATCGCAGCTTTTGCACCTGCTTCTTGCATCACATAGCCAAATCCCAAAATCTCTATACCATCGCCTAACTCTCCTCCCAAGCCAGTTTCGCAAGCGCTCAATACCACTAAATCAGCGTTAGAAAGATTCCAAAATCGTAAATCCCGAAAACTCGCCGCATTCCCATCACCAAACAAAATAAAAGATTCATTCGGCGCACCCGGCACAAAAGCAGCGTGGGTGGCAAAATGGAGAATGGGGAAATTGCTCATCAGCTTTAAAGTTTCTTTTTCAGTGAATTCTGAATTAATTAACTTTTCCGAACCAGGAAACGCCGACGTCACATTTTCGACTTCTTTTGCTGCAAAAGGTAATCCGCCCAGCTTGAAAGTACGCTTACCAACTTTGATATCGTAATTTCCCCGCGTAAAAGCACCTGCTAATATCTTCAACTTCTGTGGACGTTCTTTTAAATCGGTGAGACTTAAAGCAGTAATATTATTTACCCGATAATTCTGCACTAACCACTTTTTGCCATCATAAAGCGCTGCCAGGGGTATGTAGCGCAATTCTCCATCCGGTGCGTAAATGATGGTTTTTGTATTCGCTTCTTTCAGAGCAGGTTCAATCGGTCGGACTAACCAATTATACAGTTTCTGTCCTGGTTTTTTCGCATCTTTTGGTGGATCTTCTAAGGCGTTGCGAAATTCCTCAATTGTCCGGTTTAGTTCTTGGCGTTTCACAGGTACAGAACGGCGGATTGGAGGTGTATAGGGAGTGACTAACACTAGTTCCAAGCGGTCTTCTAGAATTAGGGGATAAAGTAAAACCGCATTTATATCTAATTGCTTAATCAAGTCTTGCAGACGTCTAAGTATTTTAGGATTAAGATTTTCGCCACCAGTAGTCCGGCTGAGTTCTCGGACATGAGCCATAACTTCTGGACTATCGCTAAATGTGAGAAAATCTTTTAAAGTTTCTCTTTGAGCAGCTTCAAGTTCTTGTCTGCGTGTCTCTTGTTGGGGGGTGCGATCTTTTTCAGGAATTTTTTGTAATTCGCTTAGTTCTTTGCCCTGTTTGACTACAACAGAAATTTCAGTGTTAAATTTATCTACAACCTGCTGTTCTGGTTGCAGATATTCCATGCGCTGCGGTGTTTTGGCTTTGTCTCGGACATTATTGAGATAACCATCTAGTTCTTGGACTTTGAGCGAGTCAACAGCTACTTGGGCTTCTACTACACGGTTTTGCTTGAGTAACAAATCAGCTAGGTGGCGATAAGTATTTGTGAATCTGTTTGTAGAAAAATGCTGAATTGGTTTTTGCGGGGATAGTTTGGAATCAACTTCCATTTCGTCCAAAGCATTAATCGCTTGCTTGTAAAAGGCGATCGCTAACTCTGGCTTTTGCTGTGCTTCCAAAAGAGAAGCTATTTCGTGAAGAATTTCTGCTTGGGCTTGCATATTATCAGTTTCTTTGCCCATCACCAAAGCTTGTTGATAAAGCTCCTGTGCTTTGGTATAAACACCAGTTCTGTAGTAAATTACACCTATGTGACTGAGAATTTCCATTTCCTCAGTCTTGTTATCAGTTTCTTTGGCGATCGCTAAAGCTTGTTGATCATATTCTAGGGCTTTAGGATACTCGCGCAATTTCTCGTAAGTCTGCCCAATATATTTAAGCGTGGTAATCTCGTTTTGACGCTGCCCAGTTTCTTTAAAAATAGCTAAAGCCTGTGCAAAATTTACTAAAGCTTCGCGATACTTACCTTGATTAAGCTGTTGCAGTCCCTGTTGTTGTAACTGCAAAGCTTCTTTTGTACGGCGTTGTGTTGTTGGTGTCTGTGTTGTCGGAGATTGGGGAATTGAAAAATCACACGCAATCAGGAAAGTCAGACAAAGTATGATCAGGGTAAGACGTTGGAGAAGATAAAGCATTGGTAAGCCCTCCAATCAATAGGAGTGCTAATGATTTCTTTAGTTATATATCCTTATTTTGCAGAATTTGATCCAGAGTCACACAAAAACATAACCTAGCCTACCTACGTAGGCTAAAAAGAGTCCGTGCAGGCGGACTTGGTTTGTGTAGCCTCAGACTTCCACTCTGCGGAGATTTTAAACATTTGGGATGCTCCCTGTTGATCACTGTTTTTCAGGAGTCACCAAAATAGATTTTGCGAGCGCAATTATTATTTCGGGAGTCACCAAAATCGATTTTGCGAGCTTAGAACACCTACGTGGGTTTATAATATCAGGTTAGCTTAATTACTTATAATACCCTTAGAACCCCACCCCGGTTTTGTCTAACGCCAAAACCGGGGTGGGGTACAATTACTGTGGTAAGTGTAACTAATTATCCAAACTTGATATAACTCTTGAATTTTCATTAGTCCGCGTAGGCGGACTTAGTTTGTATAGCCGCGATTTCTAATCGCCAGGGCTAGAATAGCCAAAACTAGATGTTTACAAAATAGTGCTAATTTCTTTCAAATAAACCCTAGTCAATGGTTCATCTTCTCCCAATGTATACTCTTCAATTAAACCCTGGCGGTGAATTGAAATATTATCTCCTTTTCTAATTACCACAGTCGAATTTTCCAAGACATCCCGCATCAACATCATCTCGATTTCTGTAGGATTATTCAGCACTACTAAATTGCTGCGATCATAAAACATACCCTCTTTTTCTAAGATGTCATCTTGGTACTCAGCAATTAATAAATCTAGTTTAGGATTACGCAACAAAGTGTAGACGTTGCTGTTGTAATTTTGATGCAAATATTTTTCGGAGCGATTCACAAACACACCTTCGCGACAAACAGCTCCTATTGTCCAATTTGGATTTTGTAAAAGAATATGATCAATAGTTTCTTGTAGTTCTTTCACTGAAATTTGATTAAAGGTGAGAATTGGAATTCTCGAATCAGACTCTGTCTTAAAAAAGGTTTCTAAAATATATGCAGGTACATCCACACTTTCACCAATAGCGGGGTTAAGATGCATCAAAATACCAGGAGCAGCATTGATTTCCAAAATCGCAAATTCACTTTCTTTCCATGATTGAGAAAGATTTTCGGAAATGACATCAATTCCAAGACAAACTAATCGGAAGTGCTGGGCAATATCTTGTGCCAAAATAATATTATCGGGGTGAACATTGCGTGTAGCATCAATGCTCATACCACCAGCAGAAAGATTAGCAACTTTGCGAAGATAGACAGTTTTGTCTCTGTCAATCACACTATCTAATGATAAACCCTGTTCATTTAAATATAGTTCCATCGCCTCATCACGCTGAATTTTACTCATAGGTGAGGTGGGTGTATCTAAACGAGCTGGTTTACGATTTTCTTTTTCAATTAACTCGTCAATTGTTGAGTATCCGTCACCAACAATTGATGCTGGACGACGTTCGGTTGCGGCGACAAATTTACCATTCACACACAGCAAGCGGTGATCTTTCCCACGAATACTTTTTTCTACGATGATCCGGATTGGCTCATTTTCATCAATAGCTTGGACTGCTCTGCCATAAGCGGCTTCTAAATCATCTTCATCTCGCACATCTGCGGTTACACCAATACCTTTGTGACCGACTACAGGTTTGACTGCGACTGGATAACCAATTTCTCTGGCTACTCTGAAAGCTTCTTTTTTGAAGAAAACTATATCACCTTTGGGTACTGGAAAACCCAAGATTTTCAAGAATTCTTTACAGTCATCTTTGCGGGTAGTAAAATCTGAGTCTAAGTGACTATCGCTGTCAAATGTTGTGGCAACACCGCGAATTTGTTTTTTACCGTAGCCGTATTGTGTTAGTCTTTCTTCCCATATATGAAAGGTAGGAATTGCTTTTTTGGAAGCTGTTCGCAATAAGGCGTAAATTGTGGGACCACCGTAAGCGGAAAGTCGAAATTCCTTTTGCAGCGTCCGTAATTGTTGTTCAAACTCAATATCATCTTCGCGAGTAATAGCTTCAAACCAATCCCAAACAAAATAAGCTACAGAGCGTGTTGTGTCTTCGTGTAGAGATTGGACAGCGATTTTGGTATATCGGCCATTGGGTTGGATACTCCAGCGATCAAGGTGCAAATCCATATCCAGCTTATTTACTTGCGACAGAGTGCGCGCAAACAGTTGAGCATGAGAATCATAGGTTTCGTTTTTGAGTTGGGGGTAGCGATCGCCAATAATTTTTAGATAATTTTCAACAGGTTGCGATCGCCAAGACTCTGTCATAGCAAAATCAAATACTAGCGCTCCTGTATCTAAGTAAGGGTTCGGCCCAGTATAGTGCTGAAAGTTGAAAATATCAAAAGCATCTGTTTTTCTAGCATTAATGCGGACTGTATCGGTACTTCTATCTTGAACCATTGACTATATACCTTTGACGAAACACTCTGGTGTCTTGATACTAATTTGCGTTTACCGAGATTTACTACTAAATCAATTTGTCAAAGTTCTTGTGTATCCAGGAATCAGTGTAACTCTATTGAGAAATATTTTGAGCTATCCCAGGGTATAAAGGTTGAGAGTGGGGACAAAGGGAGACAAAAGAGAAAACCAACGAACAACAACCAACAAATCAAATTATTTTATATACCTAACAACTTATAACTTTTGAGGGGTGAAATATGATCCCCAAATACATATAAATAATAGAATGAACAAGTAAAATCAAAAAAACTTAGGAGACAGCAGATTATGAATGTCACCAAAGCTGCTCTCAGAAAAGAAGTTCACTATCTAGCTGAGGAAGCTTTTCACCGTAAGTTAATTTCCGGCTTTGGAGATGGGCCAGATGTTAACGAATATCAAATAGTCTTTCAAGGAAAACCAAGACATTTACCATTGGAAGAAGCACACACTTTTCTAGTAGATCTGCTGTTTAACAACCAAGTAAGTGAGATTTTTTGTTCAAAAAATAGCTGAGAAAATTGTATTAAATCATCAAATTACTCAGTTTTGAACCGATGTACTCCCGTGTTCTCCAGTGCGGGAGTATTATTGACTGATTCAATATAAAGAATTATTAATTTTTCACCAAAATTAGTAATTATTGATTCATTTTTTGATATCAACTCATACTTGGAGGCGCTATGTTAGAAAGCCAAACTAAACGGCAGTTGGTAATTATTGGAGGAGCAGAAGATAAAGAAGGAGACTGTCAAATATTACGGGAGTTTGTGCGTCGTGCTGGTGGTATTAAAGCGCGAATTGTGATTATGACAGCAGCGACAGAACTACCTAGAGAAGTAGGAGAAAATTATATAAGAGTATTCGAGCGGCTAGGAGCAGAAGATGTTCGCATAATTGATACAGAAACCCGTGATGATGCTTCTTCTTCTACTGCTTTGGAAGCAATTAATAAAGCAACAGGAGTATTTTTTACTGGCGGAGATCAAGCAAGGATTACTAGTATTCTTAAAGATACTGAAATAGACGCAACTATTCACAAACGCTTTTCTGAAGGTATAGTAGTGGGAGGGACAAGTGCTGGAGCTGCTGTCATGCCAGATGTCATGATTGTAGAAGGCGATTCTGAAACAAATCCTCGGATTGAAATTGTAGATATGGGTCCCGGTTTAGGTTTTTTACCTGGCGTAGTAATTGATCAACATTTCTCTCAAAGAGGACGTTTAGGAAGGTTAATATCAGCTTTGGCGCAACAACCTGCTGTACTAGGATTTGGTATTGATGAAAATACCGCAATGATTATTACTGACAGCCAAGTTGAGGTCATTGGAGAAGGCTCTGTAACAATTGTAGATGAATCAGAGGTGATACATAACAATATTGACGAGATCTTGAAGGATGAAGCTCTAGCATTTTGCGGAGCAAGACTTCATATTTTGCCACACGGATATAAATTTGATTTAAAAACTCATAGACCAATTTTAAATGGTCAATCTTTACCGTTAGAGCCAGTCACTACCCAATAAAAAATATTTGTAATAGTGCAGTAATATTGTAGGGTGCGTTAGATTAAAACCATAACGCACCATCATTTTTTAATTTGATAGATTATTGGGTTTTCTTGTTTTAACTTTTGATTTTTGAACTAGTTACTAATAACCATCCACTGACCAATGAGGAGGGTCATTACTTAGTTTATATACACCGTAAGATTCGCCCACCTTCCATACATTTTTATTTAAAGCAGCATTACACGGTTCACCAACACTAATCATTCTCCCGTATCTATCCTTAATATTAATCTTGCCATCCCAGGTTACATTCCAGTCAATTGCTAATCTTTGAATATGGCGAGAATTTAAAGATACAGGATTACCACCCACACCATAAGCTTCTACCATATCTTTAGCAGCTTGTAGTGATCCTGCATTCGTATAATGCACCCACTCAATATCAACTCCACTCATTGCTGGTATATATTGGGGAGATATTTCTTGGCGATTAATTCTGGCAGAATAATGCATCAAGTAGGCACGTTCTTTGGGACGATGGGTAGCAGTAACAATCACCTGACAACCAGCGTCAATGAGAGCATTTTGAAATGCTTCTACCTTTTGACGAAATGGAGAAGCTAAATCAGCAATTAACTTACTTGTAGGAAAGTAATCAATCCAATGAGAACCACTCAGACGAAATCTTAATTTTTTCGCATAGGCGTTAAATATATCCATTGCTTGAGTAAAATCTGTCCCCAATTTTTGCTTAGTTGCATTACTCAAAGCTTGTTCTAATTCACCACGTAGACGTACATCTCTTTTTTTATATGCTTCGGCTAATCCTTTGGTACTGGTATTACCAAAATCTCCGTCTATTATTAATAGGGGATTGAGTTGTGCTACCTGATTCAAACACTTTTGTAAATCCTTAACTTCTGTATCACCAAAGCCAAGATAACTCAGCAATGTACTAGCTGAAAGATTAGGTATTTTAGCAAGAAAACCTTGATTAGCAGCTTTACTATATGTGCCATTACCAACAATCCCATCAGCTTCTAAATTATTTCTTTGTTGATAAAGACGAGTAGCTTGGTCAGTTATTTTACCAAAGTCACCGTCAACAATTTGAACAGGATATTCAGCTTCTTTTAAAAAACTTTGCCAAGCACTCACATATATTCCATTAGAACCAAGTCTAAGAACTGGTAATTTCAGTAAGTCAATATTAAAAGTCATAAAATTCTCCTCAAGTGTGCTTTGTTGGTTGTTAAATGTTGGTTATTGATCATTCTTACCAACAAACAACCAACAACAAACATGCACTAACCAATCAATTTTTGCCAAGTAATAGGGCCAATAATTCCATCGGCTGTTAAACCATTTTGCTGCTGAAATCTCTTCATAGCAGCTTCTGTTTGTGGACCATAAACACCGTCAACTTCCACACCTAAGCGGAATTGTAAGTATCTAATAACTACACCGCCTGCATGATTTAATCTAATAACTCGTTTCGCTAGAATTTGATTAATTCCGTTCCAGGTAGTGTCTCCGGCTATTCCCGTTTGTTGAATACCAACAATACTTTGAAATTTTTCAATTGCTGATTTTGTTGCAGCACCATTTATGCCATCTTCTAACAAAGATCTACCATTTTTATCGGTAATTTTGAGTCTATTTAAAGCTTGTTGCAATCTTTTAATAGTTGTGTCTGGATTTTCTTCTTCATCGACTACGTGATTAACAGGAGTAGTAGGTGATTGACCTGTTAAACCTTTGACGATCGCATTCGCCATTGCCTCTGGATTATACAGATTCATGTCTTTTTGTGAATCTATAAAGCAACATTCTATTAAAATCGCAGCCATATTGGTATTTTTGAGGACAAATAGATGACTGCCATTTTTAATGCCACGATTAAAAAAGCCTAATTTTACAATTTCATCTAATATTGGTTTGGCAAATTTTCTGCCTGTATCGCTAACTGCAAATACTTCCGTACCATTTGCTTGGCGATTAAAGGCATTAAAATGAATAGATACGTAAAGATCTACTTTATTAGCATTTGCTGTAGCGCATCTTTTTCTTAAAGAATCACCTACTGTAGAGGCTCTGTCTGGTTTACATACTACAACTTGATGTCCTAAAGCTTTTAACTTAGATGTAACCCTGTTGCCTACATCCAAAGTCAGATTATCCTCTATTTTGATTCCTCTTGCACCCGTATCTGGTGGACAATTATGTCCGCTATCTATCCCAAATTTCATTTTTTTATCCTCTGCTCGATTGTTTGATAATTCTGCTGGTATTGAATTTTTAATAGGTTTATTACTAATTGCCGATATAGCAAATAGAATTTAAGTATTTTGCCTGGTATATCATACCAGGCATATATAATAATGATACTGTTTACTAGCTGTCTATCATATTTCAAGTAAAAATATTTAAATTTTTACTTAAAATATGATAATCGTTAATATATTTTGCGTTGGCAACTAAAAGTATACCTAGAACTTTAGTTCTAGGCTGATATGTAGAAGTCATCTCAAGATGACTAAATAATTGGATTTTGCTAATTTAGTAGATTTGAGTTAAAAACTTTTAAAGTTATTTCTTGATGGTCAAAAATATAGTTGCATCTCTCTACACGGTAGGTTTTGACCAAGCATAAGGCTTAAACTCTTTATCCAGTGGCGTTTGAGCAATGTGATTGGTGTAATTGTGAATAACTTTCACAGCGATACCTAGAATTACCTCAAGAACCTGCTGCTTTGTGTAACCAGCCTTCATAAATGTCTCGATTTCTTCGTCAGATACCCAACCACGAGTTTGCACCATTCGCTGGGTAAATTCCCGGAGTGACTGGAGTTTTGGATCTTGCAGGAGTTCACCATTTCGCATGGTATCTATATCCTTGATGGACATGCCAACCATTTTTGCCAAGCCTGAGTGTGCTGCCATACAATAGTGACAATTATTTTCATAATTTGCTGTCAGGTAGACTACTTGCTGTTCAATTGGGCTAAAGCTAGTTGTGCTGAAAAGATCCCATAAAGCCATACCACCCTGCAAAAGTGCAGGAGCTTCAGCGCAGATACCCTCTAAGTTGGGAATGAAGCCAAATGTTTTTTTGGCGTGGCGCAGAGCTTCTTGAGATGCTTTTGGTGCTGTTTCAAGAGTATAAATGGTGAATTCCATTGTGTTGTATTTTTTAAGGTATTGGTATTATCGACATTGCCTGTCGAAGGGTAAAAACCCTGTCAAAAATGCTAATTACACACTTGTCGCTCGCTTTGTAGACAAACTTGTCTACTTTTAGTAGAATATCCTAAGTAGACAAGTTTGTCTACTTAATGATCTATCTATGGCACCAGAAACTAACCAAATCTACGATCGCATTCTAGAAACTGCTTCGGAGCTTTTCTATCAAAAGGGGATTCAGCACGTCGGAATTAATGAGGTAATAGCTGCTTCCGACGTTGCAAAACGGACGTTTTATAAGTATTTTCCTTCAAAAGATCAACTCATTTTGGAGGTGATGCGCTATCGCAAAAAGCAGTGGTTACAGTGGTTTCAAAAGTCTGTTGAGGAGCGAGGAAAAACAGCTAAAGAAAAACTACTCGCAACCTTTGATGTGCTAGGAGAGTGGTATGCTCAACCAGATTTTCGCGGGTGTCCATTCATTAATGCAGTTCTGGAAATTGCTGATGCAAATCATCCAGCTCATCATGTTTCTGTATCGTTACGTAAGGCGATCCGCACTCACATAATGAAACTAGCAATCGAAGCTCAAATTCGTAATCCAGAAGCATTCTCTCAGCAGTACTTGCTATTAATTGGTGGTGCTAGTCTGATGGCAACAATTGAAGGAACTCCAGCAGGAGCAAAACATGCTCGTCAAGCTTTATCTATTCTAATTGATGGAGGTTAACCAGAAATATCGCTTTGGTATTGACTGTATGTAATACTCGTCAAAATCTCATCCATTTGACTCATGCCAACGGCAAGCTATTGGGTTTACTTTCTTAAAGGGAGTTAGCAAAAAAACGTTTTTCTGCCGAAATCGAAAAACAGATCATACTCTCATGTTGAAAATGATGCTGTAACATTCGCCACAGACATTTATTGTGGTTAACGTAGAATTTAGGATTAATGATCCCACGCATATCTACAGTTCACTACCTATTTTTTGGTTGGTAGGATGACATGAAATTAGATTCATTACTTATTGCTTTTCATAATCGAGTGAGCGTAGACATCGCTATATCTGTCTACGCTTATGCATATTTTAAGATGTTGAGATTTACTTAATAATTTAATCCTAGATGAAATAATTGTTTGAATACAGGAAGAAATTAATAGTTAATTAAATAATTTCCCAGTAATTCAGTAAAAACAGGACTACATGAAAGATAAAAAATACCTATTTTATTATTCAAGCGGCTTGTAAGGAGAGCATCTCAAATGTTAAAAAAATCGGCCCAAAAAATCCGCCTGCGATTGAAATTGCAGTGTATCGGCTCAAGTCAGCTGAAGCAGACTGTTTGATTTATTAGAGTCGTATAAAGACGATTTGTGCTATTGGCTAAAAATTTAAACTCTTAGCGGGATGTTGAAAAAAATTGGGATGCTCCCTTGTAAAGAGGAAAAGCGCTTCATAAGGTAGCCAAAAAATGAATAACTGGATCACAAAGTTAACAGTATATGTATTGTTATTTTATTACTTGTTATTTGGCACTAATTATGCTATGTCCAATCAAGTTGCAAATATTTATGTCCAGCAACTCAATACACTGTCAGGTATTGAACAATTAGCAAGTACTGATTATAGTTTTAAAGAGAACAGAAAGGAAGATTTGTGGCGATTTCGTGAGGCAGTCAAAGGAACGAATAAATTAGAGGGAGTATTCACAATTTATCGTAGTCAGGAAGACGATAAAATTTATTTAGAATTGAAGCCAGAACAACTGAATAAAAATTATCTTTGTACAGTAACACTAGAATCTGGCATTGGGGAAAGTGGGATTTATAGTGGACTACCTCTGCAAGATTTTCTGTTTTACTTTCGGCGAGTAAACAATTATTTGCATTTTGTTGTTCGTAATGTTAAGTTTCGCACAGAACAAGATGAACCAGAATTGCGATCGCTTGCTCGTTCATTTAGCGACTCAGTTCTTTATGCCCTCGAAATTGACAGTATCGATCCATATAGTAAAAATATTCTTGTTGACCTTAATGACCTGCTGATGCAGGATTTCCCGGGATTAACCTCCTTATTAAAATATTATTTACGGGCTGATTATCACCTGGAAAAAAATAGATCATATTTTGGCGATCTTGACAGCTTTCCTTACAACTTAGAGATTGAATCTATCTACACCTTTTCATCACCAGAGGGAGCATATTTAGTTACATTACCTGATAGCAGAGCGTTGACTTTAAAAGTACACTACAGTTTTTCCCAGCTACCCGAAAATAATGGGTATATTCCCCGACTTGCTGATGATAGAGTCGGATATTTTATTACTGCTTTCCAGGATTTTTCTCATAATAATAGCAAAGAATCATTTGTACGTTATATCAATCGTTGGCATCTTGAACCATCTGATCCTAATGCACCTTTGTCTCCACCGAAAAAACCAATAATATTTTGGATTGAAAATGCTGTACCATTGGAGTATCGCGACGCTATGCGTGAAGGCGTTTTGATGTGGAATCAAGCATTTGCCAAAGCAGGATTCCAAAATGCTATTGAAGTCCGACAAATGCCAGATGATGCTGATTGGCATCCAGCAGATGTGCGCTACAACACAATTCGCTGGTTCAATTCTTTGGATGCAGGTTTTGCTAGAGGTCCAGCCCGCGTCAACCCCATGACTGGAGAAATATTAGATGCAGATATTATCGTCGATGCCAATATGGTGCGCTCAATTCAGCAAGAATATCGTGCTTTGATGGAATCAGGGGTCAATGGTCAAGGGTTCAAAATTGCGAATCTGGGATTGCAAAATAGCAAAGTCAGTCCAGTTGCTGAATGCACTGATCATAATTTACCTTGGACTGTGAATACTGGATTGTTGACTTCTCAACAAGATTCTGACTTCTGCTATGGGATGGAATCTTCAACGCAAGCAGCGATGGGGGCCTTGGCGTTGTCGCTGTTGCAAGACGCTACACCAAGTAGTGATGAGATGAAAGAATACGTGCATCAATATATACGTTCTCTCATTGCTCACGAAGTCGGACACACACTAGGTTTGCGCCACAATTTTCACGGCAGCACTATGTTAGCACCCCAGGAATTAAATAATACAGAAATCACTCACACCAAAGGTTTGGCAGGTTCTGTGATGGATTATTTGCCTGTGAATATAGCACCTCCAGGAATACAGCAAGGCGACTATTTTCCCACAATTATTGGTCCTTATGATGAATGGGCAATTGTGTATGGTTACAAACCTCACCCAGATTTTACGGCAGAACCAGTAATTCCCGAAGCTGAAAAAGATTTTTTGGAACAGATTGCTTTGGCGTCCCCGCAACCAGAATTATCTTACGCTACAGATGAAGATATCTGGGATATCAATCCTCTGGCAAATGTCTGGGATATGAGTAGTGATGTGCTAGTTTATTCCCAATGGCAAATGGATAATGCTCGCGCTATGTGGCAACGTCTTGATCAGCGTTACCCGTTGAAAGGAGAAAGTTATAGTAACTTGCGGGTGTTATTTAATAGCATTCTCAAATATTATTTTCGTAATGCGTTTTTGTTGACTCAATATATAGGTGGACAATCTTTTGGGCGTCATCATGCTGATGAAAATATGCGCCCCAGTTTTGTAGCAGTTTCTCTAGAACAGCAACGCCAGGTCTTAGCAAAACTGCAAGAGTATGTATTTGCAGAGGATGCTTTTAGTTTTTCGCCACAATTGTTGAATCTGCTAGCACCTTCACGCTGGCAACACTGGGGTAACTTTATACCTGTATCTCGCCTTGATTATCCAATTCACGAACGTATTCAACGTTTTCAAGCTGTAATATTAAGATCGCTCTTAGATAGCGATCGCCTCAATCATCTCCGGGATATCGAATTCAAAACAACTGGCGGACAAGCACTTTCCATGCCAGAATTGTTCAACACTCTGCAAAAAGACATTTGGACAGAAGTTGTAGATGCTAGAAAAGCAAAACCAATTTCTAGTATCCGTCGTTCCTTGCAGCGAGAATACCTAAATATTTTGCTCGATATGGTGTTGCGTAATACAGATGTCCCAGAAGATGGACGGACACTAGCTTGGTTTGAATTGCGCCAACTACGCCAAGCCATTGATACTAGCTTGAAGTACCAAAATGAAAACCTTGATATTTACACACTCGCTCATCTTGAAGAAACGAGCGATCGCATTACCAAAGCATTAAACGCAAGATTGCTTTCAAGATAAATTGAGACAGCCAGATTCCGACTTCTTATCGGAATGCGATCATTTTGCAGCTTTTCCATAATCAGTGCTATGATAATAGTACGCACGCTAAGTATTTCCTGAAATGGTTTCTACATCTGAAAATTCTGTAGCTTTGGAGTCGTGGCAGCAAACTAGAGCGCCATACAATCTTGGCTATCGAATCAAATTGCTATCTCAACTCCTGTATCGCAAATTTACAGAACGTCTGGAACCCTATGGTTTGACTCCCTTTCATTGGGTAATTTTATGTTGTTTATGGGAGGAAAACGGTTTACCTACTTCCACTATTGGCGAAAGGCTCAAACAAGTCGGAGGTACATTAACTGGGGTACTAGATCGGATGGAAGAGCGTGGCTTAGTTCGCCGAGAACGAGATTGTCGCGATCGCCGCATTTGGCGAATTTGGTTAACTGATGCTGGCAAAGAACTAGAAGCTATTCTACCTGAACTGGCTGTAGAAGTGCGTGAGCAAGCTTTGCAAGGTATTTCCCATGCTGAACGCGAACAATTTGCCCGCATGATCAATCAGGCGATCGCGAATTTGTCGTAAGATTGGGAATTGGGAACAAGGCAGATGGGTAGAATAACGATTGATGTTTGACAATTGATAGTTGACCAACAACTAACCTTTATCTTTCTTGAAGAATAGACACATATCACCCAATTGGGTGTAGTGACATTCAGTTTTTTTTTAAAAAATAGTAAGCATACGAAATAATTATTCCCTAACTAATTTTAGATCGATATTACGAGTCCTAAATAATTTATATAATTTCGCGCTGGAACAGGAGAATTGGCAATCATGGAACGTTCAAGCACTACTAATCTCAACAACAATAACGGACACAGCAAAACAGCAGTCTTGGAAAAAGAATTAGTTATAGATACAGAAGAATTGAAAACTCGTACCCAGCCAGTAGCAACGCCAGAAGCGCCGGAAGCAGAGAAGCAACAGCCCTCTTCACCTCAAAAACGTAAGAAACCAATCAAGCTAATTTTGGTAGCCTTGGGTGTGGGTGCAGTTGCGGCTAGTGGTTTTGGGTTTCGCTGGTGGGAGTATGCTTCTACTCATCAGGAAACCGACAACGCCCAGGTAGCGGGACATGTCCACCAAGTTAGCACGCGCATTCCAGGAACTGTCGCTCAAGTACTGGTAAATGATAACCAGTTGGTAAAACAGGGACAGTTGCTAGTAAAGCTTGATTCCCAAGACTACCAAAGTAAAGTCCAGCAGACACAAGCAGCCTTAGTAAATGCTAAGGCTCAAGCGGAGGCTGCACAAGCAAATATTGCTTTAACATCACAAACTAGCAGCGCTCAGACAAATCAAGCGCAAGGAAATGTTAACGCTGCTTTAGCAGCAATTTCCACAGCCCAAGCAGCAGTAAAAGAGGCGCAAGCAGGTATTCCCACAGCCCAAGCTCAAGTTCGTTCTGCCGAAGCTGCGGTTCCAGCAGCCCAAGCACAAGTAGCACAAGCCGAGGCGAATTTACAAAAAGCCCAAGCTGACTATAACCGCTACCAAACTTTATATCAACAAGGTGCGATCGCTCGTCAGCAATTGGATACAGCCAAAGCCGCTTATAGTGTAGCACAAGCACAAAAAAATGCTGCCGTTCAGGGAGTTCAACAAGCCCAAGCACAACTAGCTGCTGCTAAACAAGGAGTTGCCAAAGCGCAGTCCCAACTAGCACAAGCCCAAGAAGGAGTTGCTAGCGCCCAAGCTAAACTCGCAGCATCCCAAGGAGGATTACAACAAGCCACGGCTACTAAGCAAGACACAGCCGTAAAACGCAGTCAGTATGACGCAGCGAAAGCAGCGATCACTCAAGCACAAGCTTCTCTCAACGATGCTCAATTGCAGCTATCCTACACCAACATTACCGCCCCCAGTAGTGGACGGGTAGGTAAGAAAAATGTGGAAGTTGGTAACAGAGTACAAACGGGAACACCATTAATGGCGATCGTTGATAACGAGAACTGGCTTGTTGCTAACTTCAAAGAAACCCAACTTGAAAACATGAAACCAGGAGAACCAGTAGAAATAAAACTGGATGCCTTACCTCATCATACTTTTGAGGGTCATGTTGACAGTATTTCTCCAGCTTCCGGCGCTCAATTTGCCCTATTGCCACCAGATAACGCCACAGGCAACTTTACCAAAATTGTACAGCGTGTCCCGGTCAAAATCGTTTTTGATCAAAACAGCATCAAGGGCTATGAATCACAGATTGTACCAGGCATGTCTGCGGAAGTGAGCGTCAAAGTTAAGTAAGTTAGTTATTTGTCATTTGTCATTAGTTGTCCGCCTTCCCTTTTCCCCAATCCCCAATCCCCGATCCCCAATCACCAACTTCCACCTGACGACTACTTCCGTTTACGTCAATAGAGAGGGGTGAAAGTGAAATATTTTCATTATTGTCAATTAGGTAAATCTGTTGACTGATTACCATTAACCAGCATGAAAACACAAGCCCAAGAACAGGTGCTATTACCAGCCTTAAGATCGAGAAATTACCGTTTGTTTTTTATTGGACAAGGTATCTCTTTGATTGGAACATGGATGACACAAACTGCTACAATTTGGCTGGTTTATAGCTTAACTCAATCGCCTTTGATGCTGGGGCTGGTGGGATTTAGCAGTCAAATTCCTAGCTTTCTTCTTGCTCCGTTTGGTGGCGTATTTGTAGATCGTTTTTCTCGTTATCGCACCTTAATTGGTACCCAAGTATTGGCAATGATTCAGTCATTGATCTTAGCGATATTGGCACTAACTGGTGTGATTCATATTTGGCATATTATTGTTTTAAGTTTGTTCCAAGGAATTATTAGTGCTTTTGATTCACCTGCACGGCAAGCATTCGTGGTGGATTTGGTAGAACATAAAGAAGATTTAGCGAATGCGATCGCGATTAATTCCACAATGTTTAATGGGGCGCGCTTAATTGGCCCTGCGATTGGTGGTTTGTTAGTTGCGGGTGTGGGCGTAGCTTATTGTTTTTTAATTGATGGTATTAGTTACATTGCCGTAATCATGGCTTTATTAGCAATGAGAATTAAGCCTCAAAAAACTGTAGCTAGTATGAGTAATCCCTTACAACAAATAAAAGAGGGATTTTTATATGCTTTTGGTTTTCCACCTATTCGGGCAATATTGTTGCTCTCAGCCATAGTTAGCTTTTTTGGATTCCAGTATACTGTTCTCGTTCCAGTTTTTGCCGAAAAAATATTACAAGGTAATGCAGAAACACTGGGATTTTTGATGGCTGCTTCTGGTGTCGGAGCATTATCTGGTGGAATTTATTTGGCATCACGTAAAACTATCTTGGGACTTGGGAAATTAATTGTTGTAGGACCAGCAATTTTAGGAATGGGATTAATAGCTTTTTCCTTATCACGTTTATTACCACTTTCATTATTCACAATGTTATTTGTTGGCTTGGGAACAATTTTTCAAATTGCTGCTGGTAATACAGTTTTACAAACAATTGTTGAAGATGAAAAACGTGGGCGAGTTATGAGTTTATTGACAATGGCTTTTTTGGGTACTATCCCCTTTGGTAATCTATTGGGAGGGGCTTTAGCTGATAGTATTGGTGCTACTAATACTTTAATTTTTGATGGAGTAGTTTGTATTTTAGGTTCTATATATTTTTCCAGACAGCTACCTAATTTAAGGCAATTGATACGTCCTATTTATGTAGAAAGAGGAATTCTACCTGCTAAAATACATTAGATTTTTAGACGTGCAGAAGCTGAAAAGATTGAACTTAAGTTAAGTAAGTCGGCAGGAATAAACATAACTGAGTTACGAAGAGTAAACATGCCTAAAAGCCTTACCAATAACCAATGACATAGACGTGCCTTCTTCGGCTTCAAGGTAGAGTATGAAAAATAACGATCCCAACTAGTTAGCTTTATTTGTGCCGACTTACTTAAATCTTTTTTCAAGAGAGAACTTAAAATACTTCCCTTTTGCCCCAATTCTAGATAATCTAATATTTTAGAACTCTTAAACATTTATTATTCGGAGTACTACTGTGGCTAAACAAAACGCAGTTATTCAATCTTCCTCCGACCAAATACCGCTAAGAACTTGGATTGGTGTTTTAGCTAGTATGCTTGGTGCATTCATGGCGGTACTAGATATTCAAATTACCAATGCTTCACTACAACAAATCCAAGCTAGTTTGGGTGCTACCTTAGAAGAAGGTTCATGGATTTCTACTGCTTATCTAGTAGCAGAAATTGTTGTTATTCCCTTAACAGGATGGCTATCGCGAGTATTTACTCTCAAACGCTATTTGTTAGTTAATACTATCTTATTTATCTTTTTTTCTATATGTTGTGCTTGGTCGTGGAATCTCATGTCTATGATTGTTTTCCGCGCCGCCCAAGGTTTTACAGGAGGGGTTTTAATTCCGATTGCGATGACGGTTGTATTGACAAGTTTACCTCCCTCTAAGCAATCAGTGGGGTTAGCTGCATTTGGTTTGACTGCTGTTTTTGCACCTTCAATTGGTCCGACATTAGGAGGTTGGTTAACAGAAAACTTTAGTTGGGAATATAGCTTTTATCTCAACATAATTCCTGGTTTGTTAATGTTGGCTGGGGTTTGGTATGGAATCAGGCAAGATAGACCTCAAGTTAATTTACTAAAACAAGGTGATTGGTGGGGAATCATTAGCATGGCAATTGGTTTAGGTTCCCTACAAATTGTCTTAGAAGAAGGTAGCCGCAAAGATTGGTTTAGTTCAGAATTTATTGTGCGTTTAAGTATCATTGCAGCAATCTTTTTGGCGTTATTTTTCTGGATTGAATTAACTCGTAGACAGCCATTTATTAATTTGCGACTTTTGAAAAGACGTAACTTTGGTTTAGCTAGTATTGTCAATGTTGCCTTGGGAATCGGTTTGTATGGTTCAATTTATATATTGCCGCTATACTTAGCCCAAATTCAACAATATAATCCATTGCAAATTGGTGAAGTATTGATGTGGGCAGGAATACCACAATTATTTATTATTCCTTTGATTCCCAAAATTATGCAAAAAATAGATGTACGATTCATGGTTGCAGTGGGAGTGACTTTATTTTCTATCAGTGTTTTTATGAATTCTAATATGACCTCTCAAACTGGACTAGATCAATTGCGATGGTCACAACTTGTGAGGGCGATGGGACAACCTTTAATTATGGTTCCACTTTCTTCTATTGCTACTGCTGGTTTGAGTCCGCAAGAAGCTGGTTCAGGTAGTGGTTTGTTTAATATGATGCGTAACTTGGGTGGTTCTATTGGTATAGCATCTCTAGCGACTTTATTAACTAATCGAGAACAATTTCACTCTAATCGATTGGGAGAATCAGTATCTTTATATAGCCAAGCAACTCAAGAACGAATTAATCAATTAACCCAATATTTTATTAGTCGAGGTGCAGATTTAAGTACAGCCCAAGACCAAGCGATTAAAGCTATTGATAATGTAGTTCGTCGTGAGGCTTTTGTTATGGCGTTTAATGATTGTTTTTACTTTATTGGTATTTCTTTATTACTGAGTGGAATCGCAATTATTTTTTTCAAGAAAATCAAGCCGACTGGTGGTGCTGTGGCACATTAATCAGTTATCAGTTATCAGTTAATGAAATAGTATTTTCTCCTACTGTTGTTGTCTCATTGTCTGATTTTGGAAAAAATTTCTTCGTTACCCAATAAGTCAAAATGTGAGAAAGCAATCCCATTGGTCCAGCAAAAAAACATAGGGCTAGAGAATGAATTGTCCAAACTCCTGTTTTTTGTCCTTGTAAATAAATATAACGACCGACAAACAAATCCATGGCTAAAAAATGAATCCAACCTGTTGCAGCTGCTTTTTCATCAGCAAAAAATTTGGCAATATCAGCTAATTGAGGATTCGATAATGCTTGGGCATTTTCTGGTGTAATGCTGCTGACAAATAAATATATATAAGCTAATGCTAACGGCACAAAAGGAATATATGATTCCATTACCCGTTTGGTAATTTTCCAGTTAGGCAAGAAAATCATTACTAGCCAAAATGGCAATACGTAAAGATTAGCAATATTAAACAGTTGATTACTTATCATAATTTATTACAAAATTTAGTCGTCATGAACTGCGTATACTGGGGTGAATAAGAATATCACTCTTTTTACACCCCTACACCCTTTTTAATTCAGGTAAACATTCGGTAGTGAAAAGCTACTGTCCACCTCTGGAACGAATAATCTGTCCTGTAATCCACTGGGCTTGTGATGAAGCAAGAAATAACACTATACGTGCAGCATCTTCTGGTGTACCAACACGATCAAAGAGTGCTTTTATCTCAAGTTCTGAAAAAAGTTCATCACTCATCCAACCCGTGTTTGTCGGGCCTGGATCGACTGCATTGACAGTAATTCCTTTTTTGGCAAGATTAGCGCTGAGGCTTATGGTAAGTGCTTCTATTCCGCCTTTGGTAATAGCATATGGTAAATTTTCAGGCATGGGTCCGAGACTTTGACCAGAAGTAAGATTAATGATTCTTCCCCTTGGTCTTCCATCATGGCGTTTGGCAAATTCAGCACATAACAGCGTAGTGCCTCTCACATTTACGGCATAATGAGCATCAAGTAAATCGGCTGATAGTGAGTAGATATCTACCTGTTGATCATGGGCGGCGTTGTTCACCAGAATATCCACAAAACCAAAAGATTTCTCGACTTGATCAAATATTTGCTTAGGTATGTGAGGTTCAGCCAAGTTCGCCTCAAAGCCTTCTGACTTCACACCTAGCAATTTCAGTGATTCAATAATTTCTTCTGCTTCAGTGGATTTACTACCCCAAGGCATCAACTCGTCAAATGGTCTGTAGTACGTTGTAAACACATCAGCCCCAGCTTTTGCCAAAAAATGAGCGATCGCAGCACCGATTCCGATGTGTCTACTAACTCCTGTTACTAGAGCAACTTTACCTGTTAAACCATAATCTACCATACTACTAACATAAACTCGCTTCTAACTGCGCTGCAATTTCAGTTCGATTGAGTTTGCGACCAATAAAAACTAGCCGTGTTTGCTTTGGTTCATCTAATTGCCAAGGGCGATCGTAAAATTGTTCAAAACGGTTTCCCACGCCTTGCATAACTAAACGCATGGGCTTGTTGGGTACTGCAACAAAGCCTTTGATGCGATAAATTTCTTGTTGTTGGGTAAGGTTTTGTAATTGTTTTTGCAGTATTTGCGGGTCAAAATCACGGTCTAAAATTAAGTGAGTTGATGTGATTTCTTCGTCGTGATCGTGATCTTCTTCAGTGTCGTGGTGACTGGGACGAGTATCTAAGTTTTCTTCAACTGCGGCTTGAAATCCTAATAATATAGATGGGTCAAGTTTACCTTGATCACTTTCTACTATCTTGACGACTCTGGGTAATTCTTGTTTGACTAAATCTTCGACTTGTGTTTTTGTTTCTGCGTCGATTAAATCAGTTTTATTGAGAATCACTAAATCTGCACAAGCAAGTTGATCTTCAAATAATTCTTGTAAGGGTGTTTCGTGTTCTAAGCTATCATCTGCTTGTCTTTGCGCTTCTACTGCTTCTGGGTTACTCGCAAAGGTTCCACCTGCAACTGCTGCACAATCTACGACGGTAATCACAGCATCAACTGTCGCACCAGAACGAATTTCTGGCCAGCGAAATGCTTTTACTAATGGTTTTGGTAATGCTAAACCAGAGGTTTCGATCAAAATGCAATCAATGCGATCGCGTCGCTTGAGTAATTGTTGCATTGTCGGCAAAAATTCTTCCTGCACTGTACAACATAAGCAACCATTGGTTAATTCAAAAATATTATCTTCACTCTCACTATCTTCTGGACAAATTTGGCAGGATTTCAAGAGTTCGCCATCAATACCAAGTTCACCAAATTCATTGACTAGAACCGCAATCCGTCGTCCTTGATTATTTTGTAATAAGTGGCGAATCAAAGTAGTTTTACCACTTCCCAAAAACCCGGTGATGACGGTGACAGGAATTTTTTTAGCCATGCTGAAAATAATCTTTTGTAGTCTTAAAAATAAGTAATTGTCAGTATTTAACTGGTAACTATATTATGTTACTAGGTACTGAAGTTAGTTTGATGTGGAAATTAACCTCTGTTATTTTAAGCTGAAATTCTACTATTGTTCTCGCAATGCGTGAATTTTGTAGACGCGTAGCGACAGGCATGTAGGTATTTTGAATTGTTTTAGGGGTAGTCTCCTTGCGCTTACCTATAACTGGTACAGGTAATCTCAAGGCTACTACCCCTAAGATCTTTTATTCAAGATTTAGTATCATTTGGTTTTAGACTGGCAACTAAATTATTGTTTGTAAAAATCCAAAATCCAAAATTATTACAGCTTTTACTCGGCTGTGGCGAGTCCGGTTTCAGTACTACCACGAGTCCGACGACGGGTTAGGGTGTTGTAAAGCATTTGCCCGATCGCCTTAATTAAATTACCTTCTAATTCGTTGAACATCTTCATGTTCATACCAAAAGCATCGTTTGCTTCTTCAACAATGCGATCGGCTGTGGCTTCATCAATTGGGAGTTCGTCTAAGGCTTGACGATATTTGTTTTTGAATGCTTTTTCGTCATCAATATCTGCAAATTCATAGAAGGCGACACCATCACTATTTAGATTCATTGCTGTTTGGGCAATTCCTTTGAGAATTTGTCCCCCAGACAAGTCACCCAGGTAGCGAGTGTAAGAATGGGCTACTAACAATTCTGGTTCTTTTTCAGAGATTTCCCGGATGCGCTGGACGTATGCTTCTCCAGCAGGGGATAATTGGATTTGCTCTGGCCAGTTAGTACCGTAGTAATAAGTTAGGTCTGTTTCTAAGCTGTGTTGTCTGTATAGCTCTAGAAAGTTAATCTTAGAAACAATGGGGTGATTTTTGTGCTTTTCCATTTCCTCTTCCATCGCCGAATACACGAAGTAGAGGTTGGCAACCAGCTTACGGTAAGAGTTTTTCTCAACTACTCCTTTTAAAAAACACTTGACAAAACCAACATTTTCTGCCATCGTGTGGGCTTTTTTTGTGCCTACACGCAATTTAGTTGCTAAATTACTGCTCATAAAAATGCTCGGTATGTGGGAAACTCAGCGTCTTTAAACCTGAGAAGGAAACGACACGTAGGATGGGGACTTCTGCAACCCGTTAAGAACGGCTACAAAAGCCACTAAAACGTTACAATAAAGCTATTTGATGAGAATTTCTATTAATATTTTTTAAGTATCAAGTCTTTAGTATTATGCAATACAGCACGATGGGGAAGGCAATAGAGCTATATTTACAGATTGTAAAAATAAATTAAAATCTGTTAAAGTGATCGGGAATCGGGGACAAGGGAGAGTGGGGAAACATATCAGTTATCAAATTAAACTTGTTTTATTCTTCATGTGCCATATGCATCTATTTGCAGCCAGTGATATTTAATAAAACGCCACAATATCTCAATGATGTTTAACTCCGGAGAGTAGATAGGTAATACCAATTAAATATGAAGCTGCACATTATTTTAACCCCTCCCAACCTCCCCTTGGTAAGGGGAGGTGCCGAAGGCGGTGGGGTTCTTTCTATGCATCTTCATATGGAAATGGTATAAGAAGAAAACTGTTGCTAAATTGTAAATTTATGTAAACACAGCAATAAACTTTTCCTGTTCCAACTGAAGAACTTATAGAACCAAGGCGCCGATTGGGAGAGTTCTGTGAATAGTGGATGATAGGAAAATGATGAATCTTCAACAAGCAGAATTATATACACGTATTCAAGAGTTTTCTTTAGACGAAAAGGATGCTGTTTATCCTTTCAGCAACAAGCTAGCGAAAGAAAATGGTTGGAGTGCTGAATATACCAAACGGGCAATTGAGGAGTATAAAAAGTTTGCTTTTTTATCGGTTGTTGCGGAACATACGGTAACGCCATCAGAACAAGTAGATCAAGTTTGGCATCTCCACTTAACTTATACACATTCTTATTGGGACGAGTTTTGTTCAAAAGTTTTACAAACACCACTGCATCACAATCCGACTCGTGGTGGTAGTGTTGAACATCATAAATTCCAAGATTTGTATATTCAAACTTTGGCAAGTTACGAGCATTTTTTTGGGCAAACTCCACCAGCAGATATTTGGTTAGCACCGCATATTCGTTTTGATCGTAATACTAATTTTGTGCGGGTGAATACTCATGAAAATTGGATTTTGCCTAAAGAATTATTCCAGTTTCCAAAGATAAATTTAGCTTGTTTTACACTACGTCCTATAGGAAATATATCACCAGTTTTACTGATGCCATTTTCTTTGGGATTAATAGTAGCAAATAATGAGCCTTTGTTAGCAGCTTCGATTAATAATCCATTGAAGTTAAATGGATATGAGTTTCTCTGGTTTTATTTTTTGCTGGCAAGTGTTACTTTGGTGATTGCTAGAACTTTACGTTGGTTTTTAAGTACATCTGTTAATCATTCTCTGAGTGAATCTACCTCTTTAGATGCTTATGAATTAGCATATTTGAATGGTGGTGCATATCGAGCCGTAGATGCTGCGATCGCCAAACTTGTTCAAGACAAAGTTATCAAAGTATCAGCAACAAGCCGGACTTTACATTTAGAAAATGCTCCATCTGCCAATAGTCACCCTTTGGAAAAATCAATAACAGAAGCAATGATTAAGGAAAGCATTAGTGGTATCAATGATGCTCCGATTGAAAGTATCCGTGCAAGATTAGTATCAGCAACAAATTCAATTAAGCGAAACTTAGAAAACCAAGGTTTATTAATTAGCGATCGCCAAGCGAGGATGATTCAAATTGCAACTGCAATACCCGTTCTAGCATTATTGTTGTTGGGAATAAGCAAAATATTTGTGGGAGTTTCACGCGGTAAACCTGTAGGTTTCTTAATAGTAATGTGCATTTTGACGGCTATTTTTGCCTTCTTGCTATTGACTAAACCACGCCGCACTCGCTTTGGCGATCGCACCCTCAATTACTATCGCTTATCCTATTCCAATTCATCTAACATTGCATTTTCTTTTGCTTTATTTGGTAGTGCAGTCTTAATAGGTTCTTTAGCAGATTTAAAACAAGTCTTCACACCGCCAAGCACTAGCAGCAGTAGTGGTGATGGTGGTGGATGTGGTGGTGGATGTGGGAGTGGTTGCGGTGGTGGATGTGGTGGTGGATGTGGTGGCTGTGGCGGTTAAATTGGAATATTTATGAAGAATTCAATTTTGGTAATTGCTGGTATTACAGTCGCCCTGGGAGTTTTAGTTGGTGCGTTCATCGTTTTACTGATTTTTTTACAACGCCGACGCCTCGCAATAGACAGTTTCGTACGCATGGATAATATCGTCGGTTCTTACGGAACTGTGGAAATTCCTCTCAATCACAATAGTCCAGGAAAAATCCGCGTCAATCTCAAAGGTTCCCTAGTAGATTTTGTCGCCCTCACCGATGAAACTCAAGAATTTTTTCAAGGCGATCGCGTTGTTGTTGTGAGGATGAAAGGTAATAGGGTGTGGGTGGTGGGGGTGTGAATTGGGGATTGGGGAAGGTAGGGGTCTCCTCTGAGGAACTCGGGGCCCCCACTCCCCCCAAGGGAGTGGGGATTAGGGGCGAAGGGGTAATGGGGATTGGGAATCGGGGTTCAAAGCTAGAATTTTCGGGTTCCAAACTAGAATTTTCGGGTTTCAAACTAGAACTTTCGGGTTCCAAACTAGAACTTTCGGGTTTCAAACTAGAACTTTCGGGTTTCAAACTAGAACTTTCGGGTTTCAAACTAGAACTTTCGGGTTTCAAACTAGAATTTTCGGGTTTCAAACTAGAATTTTCGGGTTTCAAACTAGAACTTTCGGGTTTCAAACTAGAACTTTCGGGTTCAAACCTAGAACTTTCGGGTTTCAAACTAGAACTTTCGAGATTGTGGATCGATTAACCGTTGTAAGAGCGAAGCATTTGTATGAGTATCTTTGTCTAAAACTAAATATCGCACTTCTCACTCGATTGCAATACAGTCGGAACCCCACCCCGGCTTTGCTGACGCAAAACCTCCCCTAAGCGCAAGCCTGCGGTGTACACAGAAGTCTTATAAAGTTGCCTAGTAGCGTTTTGATCCCCCCTAACCCCCCTTAAAAAAGGGGGAACTAGAATCAAAGTCCCCCTTAAAAAGGGGGATTTAGGGGGATCAGAGGATTTATGTGTACACCGCAGGCTTGCGGGGAGGGGATTAAGGGGAGGGGTACGTATTGGACACAACCGAGAACTGCTATATCTTCGTACAAATGCTTCGCCTCTACCCAGAAAACACTAATCGTCAACCATCAACAACTAACCAAAACCAAATTATGAAAAATATCGCAACTGTACAAGTCGGGCAAATTCCAGCTGATCGGCCTGTGACAAAAAATCAAGATAATGGGATAGAAGGGTTAGTGTTTACTAGCCTCCCGATCGCTGCTTCAATTTTTGGCGCTATTATTATTGTCTGGTTTTTGAAGTCGTTTTTGTGTATTTGCAAGCCTAATGAAATTTTGATTCTTTCGGGGCGTAAATGGCGAAACAAGGATGGACAACAATTAGGTTACAGGGTTTTGGTGGGTGGGCGCGCTATGCGAATTCCCATTGTGGAAACTGTCAAACGCATGGATGTAACAACAATGCCTGTGCGGGTAGAGGTACGAAACGCCTATGCTAAAGGGGGGACACCTTTAAATATTCAAGCGATCGCCAATGTGAAAATTTCTACTGATCCGGCGGTGGTGGGTAATGCGATCGAACGTTTTTTGGATCGCGATCGTTCAGAGTTAACGCGTGTTTCTCGTGAAACTTTAGAAGGATATTTACGAGGTGTTGTGGCTACTCTGACACCAGAAGAACTCAACGAAGATAGACTAAGTTTTGCTGAACGTATCGCCTCTGATGTCAGTCGTGATTTGGCAAAATTGGGATTGCAACTCGATACTTTAAAAATTCAAAGTGTTTCTGATGACGTCGATTATCTCAAATCCTTGGGGCGTAAACAAATAGCCTTAATTCTCAGAGATGCAGAAATTGCCGAATCAGATGCGATCGCCCAAGCAGAACAAGTGGAAGCGCAATGTGAAGAACACGCCCAAGTTGCTAAAACCCAAGACAGAATTATTGTTTTAGAAAAAGAAAACGAACTGCGTAAAATTAAAGCCAAATTAGAACAAAAAGCCCGTTCCGAAGAAGAGATTACCAAAGCAGCAGCTCAAGAAAAGAAAGCCAAAGCCGAACAAGCACTACAAGCATTACGGGCTGAATTGGAACGTCTGCGTTTAGAAGCAGATACAGTTTTACCAGCCTTAGCCCAATCCCAAGCCCAAGAACTCCATGCTAGAGGTAAAGCCGCCGCTTTGGAAGAAAATGCGAAAGCAGCAGCTTTAGTCAACGATATTCTTTCCCAAGTTTGGCAGCAAACAGGAACAGAAGCTGGGAAGTTGTTTTTAATTCAACAAATCGAAATGGTACTACAAGAAGCGGTGCAAATTCCCCAGCGAATTCAAATCGATAAAGTGAATGTGATTGACAACGGCGATGGTAAATCTTTGGCTAGTTTGGTGAATGTTTATCCAGAGATTGTGTTGCAGTTTTTAGAAAATGTGAATCGGACGTTAGGAATTGATGTCACGGGAACTCTGAATCAGGAGTGATCGGGATTGGGGATTCTCCAGAGGAGACGCACTCGCGTTCGGGGATCGGGGAACAGGGAATAGGGAACAGAAATTAGGAAATATTATTAATCCCCAATCCCTAATTCCCAATCCCTAATTCTCAATCCCCAATCCCTAATTCCTAATTCCCAATCTCCAATCCCTAATTCCCAATCCCCGATCACTATTCAAGGAAAAATATCATGGAAATTATTGCTTTACTACTTGGAATTTTTGGTACTGGTACTGCTGCTAGTTGGTGGGTGATTCGCAATTTGTACTATATTTGTCAGCCGAGTGAGGTGTTAATTTTCGCTGGTAGTCGCACTTCTAGAAGCGATGGAAATTCGGTAGGATACCGTTTGGTGAAGGGCGGAAGTGGGATTCAAGTCCCCTTAGTTGAAAAAGCTTTCCGCATGGATTTAACTAATATGATTATTGAATTGCGGGTGGTGAATGCTTTTTCTAAAGGTGGTATTCCTTTGACTGTGGAAGGCGTAGCGAATATCAAAATTGCTGGAGAAGAACCAATTATTTACAATGCAATTGAACGATTGTTGGGTAAAACTCGCAAAGATATTGAACAGTTAGCGAAGGAAACTTTGGAGGGAAATTTGCGAGGGGTGTTGGCGAATCTGACGCCAGAACAAGTGAATGAAGATAAAATTACTTTTGCGAAAACTTTGTTGGAAGAGGCTGAGGATGATTTAGAAAAATTGGGATTAGTTTTGGATAATTTACAAATCAAAAATATTTCTGATGAGGTACGGTATTTAGATTCGATTGGGCGTAAGCAGCAGGCGGAGTTGTTACGAGATGCACGGATAGCGGAAGCTCAAGCTCAAGCGGAGGCGATTATTAAAGGTTCGGAAAACGATCGCATTACTAAGTTAAGACAAATCGAACGGGATTTGGAAGTGGCAAAAGCGGAGGCGGAACGCAGAGTTAGAGATGCTTTGACGAAGCGAACAGCGATGGTGGCAGAAGTAGAGGCGATAGTCAATGCAGAGATTGCGCGGGTACAGGCGGAGGTGGCGGTACAAAACGAACGCATTAAACAAGTAGAAAATCAATTGCAAGCAGATGTGATCGCCCCAGCTACAGCAGAATGTCAGCAAGCGATCGCCAAAGCGAAGGGCGATGCAGCCAGAATTATTGAAGATGGTAAAGCCCAAGCCGCAGGTACACAGCGTTTAGCTGAATCTTGGCAAAATGCTGGTGCGTCGGCGCGGGAAATCTTCTTGTTCCAGAAGTTAGAACCGTTGTTGAAGATGATGGCTCAGGGAGTTCCGCAAGTTGAAGTAGAAAATTTAACTGTGATTGATGCTGTAAATGGTGGTAGTATCCCAAAAGTTGCTTCTTTATTAGAACAGTTGCGCCAGACTACTGGTATCGATGTTAGTAAGGCGATGAATGAACTTAAGAGTGACGGGAAAATTTTGATCCCAGAAGTGAAATCAAATCTGGATAAACGCCCCTAGAAACTGTAGCAGTAGATTGAGCCAAGACTGTTAAAAGTTAACCAATCCTTTACAGTATGGATGAATTCAAAGCGCAAATCCTCCAGCTTGTTCGAGAAGCTTGTCAGCATCCTAGAGGTAGTTTAGAACGCAAAAGGAAATTAAATAAAATTATTTATCTGATTCAAAAGTCAGGTAAACTTTTGCGGGGTAATGGTGTACCTGATGCTGAAGAAGCTTTGCAGCAAACTTGGATATATTTCTATCAAAATCTCTGTGAAGCTACAACTGCTAAACAAGCCTACAATCCGAATAAAGGTTGTGTGACATGCTGGTTAAATATTTACTTGAATTATCGCCTGAAAGATATTTACCGCAAAAGACAAGAAACTCAGAGAAAAACCATCTCTCCTATAACAGGAGAAAATGGTGAAGAAATAGATCCGGTAAGTTTAATTCCTGCACCATCCGAACCATCTCCCCTAATCAAAGATATCCAGGAATGGCTGATAATAGAAGCCAAGAAATTACAGCGTATTCATATTAGCGATCGCCCGGATATTAATTGTCAAGTTTTGATTGAACGCCGCTTTCTTTTGGAAGTTGCGTGGAAAGATATATCACAGGATTTTAGTGTATCGATTCCTACTCTCAGTGGTTTCTACAAAAGAAAATGTCTTCCGATTTTGGAAGAGTTTTGTAGATCCCAAGGCTATCTTGATTAACTGTATTTGAAGTTTCAGTTTACAACTATGAATTACATCATCGAACATCAAACCATATCTATCCCGATTTCTGAAGAATTTCGAGAAAATGCCCTCAGATTTGCTAGAGAACAACCAACACAAACTAGAGCCAAACAAGTCTATTTAAATACTTTAGCTGTTCAAGTAGTTAATACTTATTTGCAAATGCTAGAAATTCCTACAGATTTAGCATCTAGCTATAGTTGGAATCCTTATAGAAGATTAATTGATAATGTTGCTGATTTAGTGTTGACTGGAGTAGGACATTTGGAATGTCGAGCAATTCGCACAGGCGATCGCACTTGTGACATTCCGCCGGAGGTTTGGGATGATCGCATTGGTTATGTGGTTGTCGAAATAAATCAAACTTGTAAAGAAGGTAAAATTTGGGGATTTTTACCCCATGTTACAGCAGCAGAAATTGATCTGAACCAGCTACAACCATTAGATGAATTAATTGAGCGATCGCATCTAGTTTATTTGCGAGAGTGGTTAGAAAATATATACGCAATTGAATGGCAAACAGTTGAAGAATTTACTCGTGAAAGAAAACATCAATTTACATATCGTTCTATTAAACGTGTCAGAGGATTGAAATTAGAATCACCAGATATTGTCTGGCAAATAATCGAGCAATTATACCCCAATCATAGTTGGCAAAAATGTTTACCAACCAAATTTTTGTCAAAAAAATTCAACAATCGTCGTGAAAATATTGAAATAAAGAATAATAGTCATCTTTCATCCGAACTTCTAGATCTTTTGGTTCATTTAATTCAAACGACTGAAGATGAAGAAACACGTTGGACTCTTGCAGAAATTTTGTGGACTCTACAACCTAATCATCCTGCTGTGAGTGCTAGACGCATCATGGATTTAGGGATGCAGTTAGATAGTAGCGCTGTTGCTTTGATGGTAGCGGTTTTATCTAAACCAGATCAAACAGTCGCCGTGTTATTGCGGGTTTATCCAATGAATAATGCTTATTTACCATCAGGTTTACAATTAGCAGGATTATACGATAATGGACAGCCATTTTTAGAAGTTCAAGCTAGAGAAGAGGATGATTATATTCAATTAAAGTTTTGTGCGGAATTTGGTGAAAGATTCCGAGTTAGGATTAGTTTAAATGATGCTGTGATTACAGAAAATTTTATGATTTAAATTAGTGGAAAGTCCTGGTGACGTATGCTGGGGGATTATAACAAGCGTCAGCAATCTCTTTAGCTTAATATAGCGTTTCCTATGCTAATGAAGTATAGCTAGACTTCATAGATAAATCATTTCAACTTTGAGAATGTACCTCATCTGAGCGAGAACCGCTATAAGTATAGTGTTTAGTTCCAAGTGATGAAATTAATAACTGATAAATGATGACTGATAACTAATAACTGATAACTGATAACTGATAAATGAAAAGGGTGGAAAATGTGGTTAAGCGAGTTAAACTAGTCATTTTTGAAATCGGGGAGGGTTCTTTTGAGAGGGGATTTCCTGTCAGAGTGAGAATTGGTGAAGCTGGGAAACCTCATATTGCGGAGATTTCTGGTAGATTACCACCTGCACCAAATGTTCCTACAACATACACTGTATGGCAATCTATTTATGAGAAATTAGAAGCAAATTGGTTGATTATTATCCCGAAAAACCAGATTACAAACTTCTCTAGTAAAGGTATTTGTAATCAAGCTGCTCAAAAATTTAAAGATAGTTTCAACACCTGGTTAAATCAAGCATCTGTTTTAGAAGTAGAACGACAATTATCAAAACAAATTGGTAATTCTGAAGATGTTCGCTTTATTTTACAGACTCAAGATTCATTGCTGCGAAGATTACCTTGGCATTTATGGGGTTTTTTCTCCACTAGCCATCCCCAAGCCGAAATAGTAATTAGTTCCGAATACGAACCATCAACAAAGCAACTGAAAGTACCAGTCAAAATTTTAGCAATTTTAGGTAGTAGCGAAGGAATTGACCTTCAACAAGATTTAGATTCTCTTCATAATTTACCAGGTGCAAAAGTTGAATCTTTAATAGAACCTACACGTCGCCAGTTGATTGAAAATCTGAGAAATAAATCTTGGGATATTTTATTTTTTGCTGGTCATAGTATCAGTCAAGAAGGTGACGATGGGGGAAAAATTAAAATCAATGATAATGAGAGTTATTTATCATTACAAAACTTGCGTTACTCTCTCCGACATGCTGTAAAAAAGGGATTAAAATTAGCAATTTTTAACTCTTGCGATGGACTAGGATTAGCTCGCAATTTAGCTAATTTACGCATTCCCTATACCATCGTCATGCGGGAACCTGTACCTGATGTTATTGCTCAAGAGTTTTTAAAATATTTTCTCACAGCATTCACTAACGGTGAATCTTTATATACATCTGTAAACCAAGCACGGGAACGCTTACATGAAGAGTGGGAAAGAGACTATCCTTGTGCTTCTTGGCTACCTGTAATTTTTCAGAATCCAGCTGCAAGGGAACTCAAATATCCCCGAATTATTAACTGGAAAGAAAAGGCTTTTCGCACAGCTATTGTTACAGTTTCGTTGGGGTGTGTTGGTGCAGTTTTAGCATATGGTATTAATGAAATCAACTTCCGTAACCGCTTTAGTGATGGCAATAAAATTTTAGTTAAAACAGTAGAAACAGAATATAAAAAACAAGGTGTACAAGCATTTTCTAGAAAAAAATATAATCGTGCAATTGATAAATTCCAAAAATCTTTGCAACTTCAACCTAATGATCCAGAGTCATTAATATATCTGAATAATGCCAAGATTGCTGGTCAAGAAGCATTAACGATAGGAGTTCCAGTTCCGATTGGTACAAATCCTGATGTCGCACAAGAAATTTTACGAGGGGTAGCACAATATCAAGAAGAAATTAACCTCAAAGGTGGTATTGATGGCAAGTTATTAAAGGTAGAAATCGTCAATGATGATAATAATCCTATTATTGCTGAAAGAGTTGCCCAGAGATTTGTACAAGAGAAAAATATCTTAGCGGTAGTTGGACATAATAGTAGTGATGCTAGCGTGCCTGCTTCTAAAATTTATCAGGATGGAAAATTGGTGATGATTTCACCAACTAGTTCTTCTCCATTGGTAACTGATCCCCAAAATCGCATTAATGGCAGCTATATTTACAGAACTGTAATTAGAAATGATGTGATTGCTGAAACTTTAGCTGATTATGCAAAAAAAGAAGGCAAAACTCGGATTGCTATCTGTCGTGATTCTCAATCAAAAGATCAGTCTTATGAACCTGCGATAGCTTCAGCACTTGCTAAAAATAACACTCAATTAATTGATATTCACTGCGATTTAGCAGCTAAAAATTTTCAGCCCAAAGTTGCCATAGAACGTGCTAAACAAGAAAAAGCCGATAGCATATTTCTCAATCCCCATGTTGACAGAATTGATAAAGCTATAGAAATTGCTAAAGCTAATCAAGGGCAATTAATGCTATTTGGCAATCCCAGTATGCAAACTAAAAAAACTTTGATGGCTGGTAAAGCTGTCAATGATTTAGTGATGGCTGTTCCTTGGCACGCCGATGCTTCTGCTAATAAAAACTTTGTTAAAGATGCCTATAAATTATGGCATAATCCAGAGTCTATTACTTGGCGTACAGCAAATGCTTATGATGCTACCAACACAATTGCCCAAGCATTAATGCAAAATGATAACACTAGAGATGGCATCCAACAAGCTTTATCTAATAGTTTTTCTTTAGAAGGCGCTACGGGAACTATTCAATTTTCACCTTGGGGCGATCGCATTGGTACGGCGGTGTTAGTAGAAGTCAAAATTGATCCGAAAAATGCGAGTCACTACAAATTCGTACTCAAAGGCTCGATTTTTAATCGTCTCAGCTTGGGGGACAAAATTTTAGTTAAAGATAATCTCAGTAGCGAGAAAAAAGCAGGCGTAGAAGCTTTTGCTACAGAGAATTATGATCAGGCGATCGCATATTTCCAAAAATCTCTGCAAAAAATACCCAATGATCCTGAAACACACATATACTTACAAAATGCTCTGGCTGCTCGTCATGGTAAAGTTTTAAAAATTGCTGTTAGCGTCCCTATTGGTAGTAATATCAATGTTGCCAAAGAAATACTTCAAGGTGTGGCTCAAGCTCAAAATGAAGTTAATAATAAAGGTGGCATTCAAGGATCTTTTTTGCAAATAGAAATAGCTAATGACGACAATGATCCTGATATTTCTAAACAACTTGCCAATTTTTTTGTCAAAAATAACCAAATCCTCGCAGTTATTGGACATAATGCTTCCGATGCTTCTGTCGCAGCCTGTGGAATTTACGAAGAAGGGAAACTAGTTAATATTTCTCCTACTAGCTTTTCGCTGAAATTATCAGGATGTGGTTTCTATATATTTCGCACTTCTCCGAATCTACGTTTTTTAGCTGATTCTGTTGCTCATTATGCTATTAATGATGCTGGAATCAAAAAATTGGCGATTTGTGTAGATGAAAAAGCTATAGATAATCAATCTTTTCGCGATGAATTTACTTCTTCTACTATCGCCGGCGGTGGAAATATTGTGAATATCAACTGTGATTTTTCAGCAGCAGATTTCAATCCTCAAAAAATTATTGCGGATGCAAGTAGTAATGGTGCTACAGGTTTATTTTTAGCTCCCCATATAGATAGAATTAGTAAAGCTTTAGATTTAGCCAAAGCCAATCAAGGTAGACTCAAATTATTTGCCAGCACTTCACTATATACTTCACAAACTCTACAAAAAGGACAAGCTGATGTTAATGGTTTAGTCTTAGCTGTCCCTTGGGAAATTAGAAGTAATATGAAGAGTGAATTTAGTAAAAACTCTCAGAAACTTTGGAGTAGCTTAGTCACTTGGCGTTCTGCGACAAGTTACGATGCAACTGTAGCTATTGCTGACGGTTTGCAGCAAAGTAAAACTCGCGATAAACTGCAAAAAGTCTTACGTAATCCCAAATTTTCAGCTAACGGTGCGACTGGTAAAATTCAGTTTTTACAATCAGGCGATCGCTATATTCAAAACAAAAATGATATTATCATAGTTCAGATTAAACCAAACCGCACATCTGCAAATAAATATGAATTTTTTCCTTTAAATCGTTAATGCCAATATAAAACTTTTTCCTTAACTAAATTGCGTCCATTGCGAGATACTTTGAGAATTTTCCGATTGAGAAGATAATAAGTTTTACCTTTAATCGCAATATATTCACTATCTTCTGTGTTTGTAGAATAATTATAGTTTGATTGTAATGGTAGAGTAATTGTATTATTTCCATTCTTAGTAATAGCTACATAAATCTCTGGTGTTTGTCTACCACAAATATATACAATATAGTTTTTGGTTGCAGCTTCTACAAAAGAAGTATTCCCCGTTGGACAACTCTTAGATAAAGATTGACCATCAGCTGCGATCGCACTATTAATTTTTTCTCTTAAAACCACACTACTACCTTTAGTGAATTTAGTTATTAATAATTCATAAGGCGTAACAGTATATATTACCCCAGTATTCTTAGCAAAGTAAGCTTCACCGACTTTTTTATTGACAGGAAGGGTAATTTGACTACCACTATTTTTAGAAATTTGTACGTAATAGCCTAGGGAAGTTTTTTCGTCTCCCTTACAAATATAAACATAATATTTCGCTGTCTCAAAAATTCGCTTCGGTAGCAATTGTGCAGATGGACAAACTTGTTTTTGTAGCAATTGTACTGGGTGAAGATTGAAGTTATTTCCTGATTTCAATTCTTTGTAATGTTGTTCTTTTGCCTTTGCGAAAGGTGAGAAAAAGGACAAGCAGCCGAGACTGACAAAAACTAAGTTTAAACTTACTTTATGATACAATTTAAATTGTAAAATCTTCATGTTTTTCTTTGTTTTACAGCAAGTCTACCGCCGCAAATAAGTAGTTAGCGACGTTTAAATATCAGCATTTTAACGGTTGAAATTTGAAATTATTATCATACGAAAAAAAGTCCAGAACAACTAAAAGTCCTGGACTTTTTTATTTATTTAAAAATCTAATTCTTAAATAAAGTTATTGTCCCCAATCCCCACCTCATCTTGACTCACACTCCTGTCGAGTAATGTGATGACGATAACGAAACATTGCTTCTAGCTGCACATTGACTAACCAACCACCCAAAAATTCGACTGGAGATCCACCAGGTAAAGAAAAAGAAATTTCATCAGTCAACCTGGTTTTACCATTTTCGGGTTCAAATCGATGTCGATGTACCCAATACTCAAAGGGGCCGGATATTTGCTCGTCGGTAAACAAATGATATTCTTCATATTCAGTATGACGTGCTAACCAACGTAAAGGTAATGGCCCCAAAAAAAGACGAAATTCCGTGACAGCACCCACACCCAATCCTGCTTCGCGACGCATGACTTGCACGGGTTGCCAAGGTGGAGTTAGCATTTGTAAAACATCCGGCCTTTCATGAAATCGCCACACAACTTCTACAGGTGCATTAATTACTGAGGAGTACTTAAAGTCCAGCATTGAGAACAACCTCAAACTTAGCCTTCATATTCAGTATCAATTTCAATATCCAGAGTCTCTTCATCAACACGGATATACAAAATATTGGGACGACAGCAAACCTGACAATCTTCCACATAAGATTGTTGTCCACCTCCACTCAAGTCAACAAAAGTCAGATTTGTTTCCCCACAATAAGCACAATAAAACTCTGCTGTAGTTTGCATTTATCAATTTTAGATTTTGGATCACTAATTGCCAATGAATTATTTTTTTATCATTAACCATTAGTCATTAGCAATTGCTCAGATGGTTTAAACTGATTTGTGGCTTCTGCTAGATGCTTTTGCAGGGTAGACTGTGGTAATGGGCCATGCAAATGATGCCAAGGTAAGACTTGCTCAGTTGACCAGTTAGCATAAACATAAAAATCTAACTCAGGTAGTTTCCCTCTGAGTTCCTTAAAAGCACGTTTGTAGCTACCGAGAGAATCCCCAAAGTTGCGAGTCAGTTCTAATAGGTGTGATAGTCTGCGATCGCCCCTCGATATCAAAGCTTGAATTATAGACCAATTGTAACTTTCCGGGCGAAAATCTATCCCTTGGGGTTTGAGCTGTTTTTGTAATAACTGCAAACGTTTTTCTGCTTGACGATTTACCCCAAACCATTGAAATGGTGTATGCGACTTGGGTACAAAGGTACTGCATCCCAGTGTTAAGCGTAAACCAGGAGCAGCTTTTTTGATCTGACGCATCATGGTAATAGTAGCATCTAAATCCTCTGGTTCCTCACCAGGAATTCCCACCATCCCGTAGAGTTTTAAACCTGTTAATCCTCCAGTTTTCGCATTAATTGCTGCTTGGATAATCTCATCGTTGTCTAGCTTTTTATTAATAATTCGCCGTAATCTTTCCGAACCACTTTCCACAGCAATAGTCAAAGATTTAGTATCTCGTTTCGCCAAAGTTTGCGCTAATTGCACCGTGACAGTATTAGTTCGCACCGAAGCAATACTCAATCGCACATCATCGTATTTTGGCTGACTAATATAATCTAATAAATTATCAAATTCAGGATGTTGAGTCACTGAAGCACCCAATAATCCGAGTCTATTTGTAACTGCTAAACCTCTCTCAATTGCTGGGATTAATGACTCTTCAATACTAGCAGTTCTAAAAGGTAAAGTGAGATAGCTTGCTAAACAGAAACGACACATTTCTGGACAACTTCTCACCACTTCTACCATATAAATATTTTCCCAGGCTGCTTTTTGAGTTACTACAGTAGAAGCTGATAAAATATTGCTGCGATAAGTTTGCTTTTGGACTACAGTTGAAATTTCTGGTGCAATAGGACAAATAGATTTAATCCCACCATCAATATCATGATATTCCACTGCATACAAACTTGGAACATAAATTCCTGGTACTTGTGCTAATGCTTTTAGTTGAGTTTGCCGAGCTGCATTTCTCACAGTTTGATAAGCATCGATAAAATTACCAAGCAGATTTTCGCCATCCCCCAAAAGAATAACATCAAAAAAATCTGCAAAGGGTTCTGGGTTAGCTGTAAGAACTGGCCCACCACCAAAAACTATGGGATGATGATCATCACGATTAGTTGTGCGGATTGGAACTTCTAAAAATTCCAGTAAGTTTAAAATATTCACATAATCTAATTCCCAAGATACAGAAAAACCGAGTAATTCTGGTTCTCTGGGAAGTGATTCATGCATATCAGTAAACAAGCGGCTTACCTGCACATCTGCACGCATAGCCAAAGTCGCCCATACTATCTGATAACCAAGGCTAGTTATACCTACCGTATACTCGTTGGGAAAAGCAAATATTGTCGAAATAGCGTTAGTTTCAGGAGCCGCAGGTGTAAATAAAAGGCGTTCGGCAGAAAAAACAGATGATGTCACAGGTAATAATTTCAGCAAGATTATATTTATCTATATCTAATTTTAAGCCATAAAATTATCAGGTTAAAAATTAAAGTTATCAAGTTAGCTAAAATTATTGGTAAAGCCGACAGATAAAGCCCATATATTAGCCATAAAAAAATTCCTATATTAAAGCTAATGAGCATAATATAGGAAACGTCTTTGGCTGATTTAGTACGCCATGTTTTCAGCAACTGTGGTAAAAAAGAAAAGGTTGTTAAGGTAGCAGCTACCAATCCTATAATTGTAATAAAATCCATCAGGTTCAATACTTAAAGTACTATAGCAATCCTATAGTCAGGTGTATAAAGAATAAATCCGATGCTGCCTATGCTAATCTAATGTGCAGTTCAAAATGAGAGGGATTCTCCAAAGGAGACGCTACGCGATCGCACTGTGATAAAATTAATTTAAAACTTCACTCTCATTTCTGTGATTTTTTAAGATAACACTTAGCCCAAGCATATCTTTGTGAATCTTTCTTCAATAAATAATTTACAGCTTGTTGACGTTTAATCTCATCTTTTGTACTTCTAAGTACTCGCTTAATTTCATCATCTATATCATCTGTTTTCGCACCGCGTTTTTCTGCTTCTGTAAACCAGTAATCTCCTTTTGAATATTCACTTTTATCATAATAAATCGCTCCCATTAAAGTGTAAGGCTGATAACTTACTGGGTGAAATTCAATAGCTTTTTTGGCAGATTTTTCGGCATTAACTAAATCACCAATATCTCTGAAAGCTGCACCTCTAGTTACTAAAATAGCTGATTGCAGCTTACTTTCTCTAATTTTATCTAAGTCTAAATTAGTTATATTTAATGCATTTTCTGGTTCATCTGCTTTACGCCAATAACTACTAGCAGTAGGAATGTGCCATTTATTTCCAGTACGTTTAAATTCCTGTTCATAAAAATCTGCTTCCAGGCTGTAATGTGCTATAACAATCTTGCCATCACCAGATAAACGTCCTTTTTCTATCAGCTGAACCACTAACAGAGGATCTAATCGCTCTTTTCTCTCTAGTTTTGTCATGATTGTGTAAAATGGTTCAAGTGGTAATTGATTACCAGGATCTAAAAGTCCATACTTTTTCTTGAGCGCTACAAATTCCTTTTTATGAGCGAGATTAATAATATCTTCTCTTTCATGCTTTTTCAACCAGTCAATCTCTGTGTCTGTCAACAAGTTTCCTAATTCTACCTTGGACTTCAAATTATAAGCATACTTTTCGTGAGCGATCGCCAGAATTTAAGTTAATTTTCGCTTTTTGAGAAAATTAATATCTTGATCGCTTAATTTTCCATCTAAATCAAGTCTTTTGAGAATTTTATACAAATGACTTAAAGGTGAGGAATCTTCATATTGACTTGCCTTATACTTAGCTTTTAAAGCTGTAAATTCTCGCTTTTGTTCGAGTTCATTAGCAATAGCAAGTGTTTCAATCAGTCCCTGCTGTTCTAGCCAGTAAATCTCTGAGTAAATTAGCTTTTTATCTGAGTCTAGTTTTTGCAAAATTGGGTATAGTGGACTAGATATAGATACATCATGGTATTGAACTGCTTGATACTTTTCTTTTAAATAAGCAAAATCTGCTTGTTTTTCTAAGTTTTGCTGCTCAACAATTTCTATTGTTTCAAATAATTCTTTCTTCTTCAAGCATTCCAATTCAGACTTATTTAATAAAGTTTTTGTTTCCAGTTTTTTCAAAATTTCATAGAGTGGGCTTTTAGATGATGAATCTTGATATTTAATAGCTTTATACTTGGTCTTTAATCTAAAGAAGTGCTGACTTAGTTCCATCTCATGAACAATTTGAAGCGTTTCAACAAGTTGATGATTTTGCAGCCATTTGATCTCTGACTGATTCAACTTTTTTTCTGAGTTAAGCTTCCAAAGAATTGGATATAGAGGAACAGAAATATCATCTTTGAAACCTTGCCAAAAGTTGGGTACTTTGTACTGATTTTTGAGATAATAAAATTCTTTTTCTAATTTTCTAAGTTCTTCTACATTTCGTTTCTCTTCCTGACTGATAGCTGCAACAGTTTCAAAAAGCTTATGCTCTGTTAACCAATCAAATTCTAATGTTGTCAGCTTAATTCCTAAGTCTACTTTTTGTAATATTAAATACAGTAAACTAGATAGAGATGAATCTTCATATCTACTTGCGTGATACTTAGACTTTAAATCAGTAAAGTGTTGGAAACTATTTTGCAACTCTTTATCCATGTTAGTAACAACCGCGTCAGCACAAAGGTATTTGTGTTTTTTGCTACTATAACAACATTGCTCAAAAAGCAAGTAGGGTAATATTCCCACTTAAGACAAGAAAAATTTATACAGAATTGCAAAAAAACTTTATATTACTCACACACAATTCTCATTTTTCGTTTGTAGTAAGGACTAAAGTCCTCACTACGAACTTATATAAATAAAAAACCCGGCTGACAAATGAACCGAGTTCTCATAATAATTAATCAACCATCAAGCTAACTTTGTGCTTGGGGTGAGCGAGGAATAGTCACATCTATTGGTGTGACTTGTTTCGCTAACTGTGTCAAAGGTGGATTAATCGCCGTTTGATTACCCACAACTAAAGTTACTAACGCATCTGGTTTCAAATATTGTTTTGCAACTCTTTGGACATCAGCTGCTGTGGTTGCTTCTACTGCTTTTTGGTAGCGGAAGAGAAAATCAGAGGGATATCCATAGTATTCGTATCGCATCAAACGTGATAAAGTTTGGGCAGGATCTTCAAAATTGAACACAAACGAATTGAGAGTAGATTCCTTAGCAAAAGCCAATTCTTTGGGTGTGACTGGTTGAGTTTGGATGCGTTTAATTTCTGTTTGCAAAGCTTTCACAAACTGCACAGTCGCATCCGATCGCGTTTGTCCCCCAGCAACAAATATACCAGGATAATCATAACGGGGACTCCAGTAACCGTATACAGAATAAGCTAAACCTTGACGCGATCGCACTTCATTAAACAAACGTCCGCCAAAACCATTTAACACTCCATTCAACACATCCAACGCTGGATAATCAGGACTTTTAAATTCTCCTCCCAAATGGCCGATGAGAATACTACTCTGAGTCAGTTGTGGTTGATTGACGAAAAAGACACCGCTACCTTTAGCTGCTACTTCTGGTAACTGGGGTTTCGTCAAATTGGGGTTGGGTTTCCAGTCACCAAACTTTGCTTTAATCAGAGATTTCATCTTTTGAGGATCAAAATCGCCCACAATTCCCAAAATCATATTATTGGGATAAAAATACTGTTGGTAAAACTTCACCAAATCTGGGCGAGAAATTTTATTGAGCGTCACATACTCTGTTGTACGCGCGTAGGGGTTTTCCTTACCATAGACTAATTTCTTAAATTCCCGTTGGGCAATTTCATTTGGACTATCATTACGACGGGAAATCTTACCTCGTTCTTGTGTTTTTGCCAAAGCTAGTTTATCTTCAGCAAAAGTCGGTTCTCGCAGGATCTCAGAAAACAACCCCAATACAATTTCGACATCTTCGCTGAGTGCTTCAAAACTAGCAGTACCACTACTGTCATTAATATCAGTTTCTACTGAAGCTGCCCGTTGTTCCAACATCTGATTTAACTCATCAGGTGTATGCGAACTCGTTCCCCCAGTTCGCATTACCGTCCCTACCATCTGAGCTAAACCTACTTTATCTGATGGTTCAAAGCGATCGCCAGTACCAATCATCGCCGCACCAGTCACCAATGGCAATTCATGGTTTTCCATCAAATATACCACCATGCCATTCTCTAACTTATATCGCTCATATTTCGGCAACTTGATTTCCGGTAATGGCGCAAATTCTAACTCAGTGTAATGTTTCGCTGCTGTCGCTGCCCAGGAAAAGTTAAAAGTTAAAAGTACCAAGACAAAAGCAGCAACCACTGCATAAACTAACCCTTTAAATTTAAAACTTTGGATTTTCATCTGCTTTTTGCCTGTTCTTTTATACTTCTTCATACCTTTATTTATGTCCTTTGTTGTCAAAATCACCTAGTCAAAAAATAGGGGTGTAGGGAGGTAAGGGTGTGAGGGTGTAAGAGGAAATAAGAGTGTTTTGAAATTAATCATTAAAAGACTCGAAAATTTTTACCCCTACACCCCTATTCCCCTATTCCCCTACACCGCTATTTTTTGACAACAACTTACCAATCGTGCGATTTTCCGGTGTAAAAGTTGTCTTAGCGACTCGTTGAATGTCCGCAGATGTTACAGCTTCCAATTTGTCTAACTGCTTAAATAAGTTTCGCCAAGAACCAGTTTTTACCTCATACTCCAACAACTGCTGCGCCATTCCCATATTAGAATCGAGCGATCGCAACAATTCGGCCCTTGCTTGGGTTTTGACTCGTTCTAAGTCTATAGCTGACACAGGTTCAGTCTTGAGTTTGTCAATTTCTTTGCGTAAAGCGATCGCCACTTCATCAACAGTATGACCAGGAGCCGTCAGAGCATAAAATAAGATCAAATTCGGGTATTTATCTCCGGGAAAACCGCTAAAACCTTGGGCTGAAAGTGCTAATTGCTGTTTTTCTACCAAAGATTTATACAGCCGTGATGTCCGTCCATCACTCAGCAAACTACCGATAATTTCATACACAGCATCATCTGGATGGGTAAGTGATGGACGATGATAACCCTCTAAATACCAAGGTTGAGATTTTAACTTAACTGTCACTTCCCGTGTTTGTTTTTGTGGCGGTTCTGCTGGTAGTTTTGCTACAGCTTTAGGTTTGGCTTTATAGCGTCCAAAGTAAATTTGTGCTAGTTTTTTGACTTGACTGGGGTTGACATCTCCCACAACAGCGATAGTTAAATTACTCGGCACATAGTACGCGTCAAAAAACTTTTGGACATCTTCCCGCGTCAAATTGCGAATATCTTCGTCATAACCAATAATTGGACGTCTGTAGGGATGAACTTTGAAAGCTGTATCGATAAACTTCTCTAACATCTGTCCAATCGGAGAATTATCTACCCGCAGGCGTCGTTCTTCCAAAATCACATTTTTTTCTTTATAAAACTCCCGAAATACAGGTTCAAGGAAACGTTCTGACTCCAGCGACATCCACAATTCCAACTTGTTCGCAGGAAAGCTGTAAAAATAACGAGTGGCTTCTGTGGAGGTATTAGCATTTAAATCTACACCTCCTGCTTGTTCGACAACTCGTCCTAATTCATTTTGATTGACAATTTTTGCCGCTTGTGCTTCTACTTGCTCAAATTGCGCTGTCAACTTAGCTACTTCATCTTTCTTACCAGCAGCTTGGGCTGTTTCAATTTGCACAGCCAATTGATCCAATTTATCTAGCAGGGGTTTTTCTGCTTTGTAGTTTTTTGTACCAATACTAGTTGTACCTTTAAAAGCTAAATGTTCTAAAAAGTGGGCAACACCAGTTTTTTTATTTGGTTCATCGACACCACCAACATCAGCGTAGGTAAGAAAAGAAACAACTGGTGCTTGGTGGCGTTCCAAGACAATAAACTTCATCCCATTGTCGAGGCGAAACTCCGTCAACTGCTTAATGACTTGATTCAGATAGGGCTGAATCGAACTTTGAGCTGGTGGAGCTTGAGTCTTGGCTAAAGCAACTTCTGGTAAAAATCCCCACCACAACGTTAATGCCAAAAGCAGAATAGTAGTCAAGCGATTTAGTTTCTGTTTAAACATTCGTAATCCAAAATCTAAGATCCCAAATCTAAAATTAGTATGATTCATAAGCAAAGTTAAAAGTAAACTTTTGTTACTGTAAATCGAGCCTACTTGCGAGTAGAGCGTTAATCTTGTATTAAGCTTTTTGTGCTTTTTGTACTTGTCGTAAGACAATAATGCTACGAGTCCTGTTCCGGATATTTCACTATAACTGTTATGCGTGTTTTTAATTCTCCTCCACCATCAGAGGCACAAACCCGTGGTCGCATTTTACAGGCAGCACGGCGCTTGTTTGCCTCCCAAGGATTTGATGGCACCACCACTCGCGATCTTGCACAAACAGCAGGAGTCGCGGAAGGAACGCTATTTCGACATTTTGCGAATAAAAAGGCCATTTTGGTAGAGGTAGCAACTGCTGGCTGGGTGGAGATTCTCACGGATTTGCTTACAGAATTAAGTGAAATGGGCAGCTATAAAGCTGTGGCACAGGTAATGCGCCGCCGGATGTGGAACATGCAAAAAAGTGCCGACTTGATGCGGGTGTGTTTTATGGAGGCACAATTTCATCCAGATTTGCGCGATCGCATCCAGTCAGAAGTAATTGACAAAATGACCGATGTTGCCGAAGCATTTTTCCAAACAGCGATGGATAAAGGCATTTATCGCCAAATGGATGCCAAATTGGTAGCCAAAGTATTCTTAGGAATGTTTGCGATCGCAGGCTTTTCTCACAATACCCTGATGGAACCTGATGCTTCCCCTCAACAAATGCAGCAAATGGCGGAAGGACTTGCTGATATTTTCCTCAATGGTGTATTAGCTAAAGATTAGGGAACGGGGAACAGGGATCGGGGATTAGGGATCAGGGAATGGGAATGAGATATGAAAAAATTAATAATGCCATTGCCTTTATGTGGATAGGGATTTTTAAGTCATAGTCTTTGTGTAAATATAATTTTCAACTAACCCCTATCCCCTATCCCCTATCCCCTATCCCCTATCCCCTATCCCCTATCCCCTATCCCCTATCCCCTATCCCCTATCCCCTATCCCCTATCCCCTATCCCCTATCCCCTATCCCCTAATCGCCTGGGCTTGCTGAATCCACTGCTGTACTTGTTCAACAGAAGGACATAGATCTCGTCGTTGCATTGTTGCTACCTGCAAACGCAAGATTTGTCTGTGCAATCTGTGAGTGGGAAGAGTCGCCAGCAAAGCTACAGAACCCACGCCAGCATGAAGTAATAAACCGCAATGTTGAGTACCAACACCAGGAATCCGCGCTAAGTCTGCTAATGCTACCCATTTGTTGACATACTGAAGATGAATTTGCAGTTTATTGGCAAGTGTCACTTTCGCCTGGAGAGTTTGGCTTTGTTCAATTAATGCTTTTGTGGTGTTAATACCACAGTTTTGTAATTGGGAGACTTCTTGCTGGGATAATCCTGGTAATTGTTCAATCGGCCAGTCACAGGATTTTACAAGACAAACTGGCGCTTTCGGTTTAGGAGACATTTGTATAACTTAAAAAATCAACTCGCACTTACTAAGATTAACGTTGATTACAAAAATAGTTGCACCCATAACAAACATGATAACGTTTGTCACTAAAGTAAAATTTTATCTATGAAAATAGTTTTATTTCATAGATAAAAATTTCAGATTTGCCACTAAAGTAAAATTTTTATCTATGAAAATGATTTTAATAATAAATAAAGTTTTCAGATTTGTTACCAAAGTAAAATTTTGATTCATTGTTTAAATCAGATTTGCTGCAAATGTGAAAGCCATCGCGAGTAAAAATTTCATTGAAGCAGCTACGCAAAAATATTTACAGCAGATTTCAGCAAGCGTGAGTATCCTGCCTAGAACTAAAGTTCCAGGCTCATAGCGAAAGTCTGCTTAAGCAGACTAGTTGTGCTATTAGCTAAGGGTTTAAACCCTTAGCTATATATTGAAAAAATTGGGATGCTCCCCTAGCTTGTTTAATTAGAAAATTCCAACTCGCAGTATCTTAAAAATAAGTAGAGTTTCAAAACATAAAATTTATGTTGCACAAAAGCGAGCGTTGGATCAAAAAAGATATTTGGAGTATTCTAGCTGTTGCTAGCTTAGTGATCTTGCCAGGGGGATTAGTTGGTTGCAACTTTGGCACAGAAGATGAACGCCAAGAACAACGAGAGAATAACACAAATCGATCAGACTCAGATGACGATGATGACGACAGAGAAAATAACCAACGGCGCAATAATAGTGATGACGATGACAAGGATGACGATGATTAGAAATTCACTATAAAAGTAGCCAATAACCAATCAAATTCAGGGAGGTGTGTGAGTTTGCAAATTTTTTACTCCCTGTTTTTTTGTGAATACACTGTAAATAGAATCATAAGTTACTGCAACTAATATCACCTCAGCATTTAATCATAAATATTCTTTAAACATTAAAAAAAATCATGTTAAGCATCTCTATAAATGATCATTTACCACGATCGCCTTATTTAGTCACTTCTTTGCCAGGGCCTTGTGCTAGAAAAATTATCGAACGCGATCGCGCTGTAACTTCTCCTTCTTATACTCGCGACTATCCCTTAGTTGTGGCTCGTGGTGAAGGCTGTATGGTAGAAGATGTGGATGGTAATGTCTTTTTAGACATGACGGCGGGAATTGCTGTCACCGCCACAGGACACGCGCATCCAAAAGTTGTGCAGGCTATTCAAGCACAAGCTGGCAAGTTATTGCACATGTCAGGTACTGATTTTTACTATGAACCGATGGTGGAATTAGCGGAAAGCTTAGTTAAAAACGTAGATTTTCCCAATGGTGCGAAAGTATTTTTTACTAACTCTGGTGCGGAATCTAACGAGGGCGCCATCAAACTGGCGAGATACTACACTAAACGTTCCCTGATTATCGCCTTTTTAGGAGCATTCCACGGACGTACCTATGGAGCCATGTCTCTGACTGGTTCCAAAGCAGTGCAAAGAGAAGGTTTTGGCCCTCTAGTTCCGGGGGTAACACATATTCCTTATGGAACTCACGCCAGTTTAGATTACCTAGAAAAACAATTATTTCCCGCCATGCTACCACCCCATGAAGTAGCAGCAATTATCGTTGAACCAATTCAAGGCGAAGGTGGTTATATTGTACCAGAGGAGGGATTTTTACAACGGATTCGCGAAATATGCGATCGTTACGGCATCTTGATGATAGTGGATGAAGTGCAATCGGGTATGGGGCGTACAGGTCGATTGTTTGCGATCGAACATTGGGGCGTTACACCAGACATTATTACTACCGCTAAGGGTATTGCTAGTGGTTTACCTCTAGGTACAATTCTCGCCCGATCAGAAATCATGACTTGGCCGCCTGGTTCCCATGCTACCACTTTTGGTGGAAACCCTGTTGCTTGTGCTGCTGCCCTTGCCACTTTGGAACTATTGGAAAGCGGTTTAATGACAAATGCTACCAAAATGGGAGAGTTACTGCAAGCTGGTTTAGTGAATTTGCATCAACAGTTTCCCAGAGTTTCCCTACCACGTGGTAAAGGTTTGATGGTGGCGGTGGATTTGTTTGATGATCGAGGAAATTTGGATCGACAGTTACGCGATCGCATTTTACAAACAGCTTTTTTACATGGTTTGTTATTGCTTGGTTGTGGAAAAGCAGCTATTCGTTTCTGTCCACCATTGGTGATTGATAGTGATCAGATTGAGACTGCTTTGGGAATTTTCGCTGCTGTGTTAGCAGAGATTTTGCACTAGTGGTTCACACACCGCACAAATTACCTGTCCTTGCTCAAAAATCTTCTTACCTCGCAAAAAAGTTGTTGTCAAAACAAGTAAAAAGTAAAAAGTAAAAAGTAAAAAGTAAAAAGTAAAAAGTAAAAAGTAAAAAGTAAAATTCCCACTGATAAATCTGTGGGCTTGAAAAAAAGGACACCTTTTACCTTGCACTACGTGTCTCGGTAAAATTATGAGTGTTTAAGTGGGCTTGATACCCACAACTGAAGTTTTTTATGAGTGCCTTTTAACTTTTAACTTTTTACTTTTAACTTGGAGCGAAGCGACTGTCAACTCTAGTAAACCAATTATCATGATGAAGTAAGTGCATTGTTTTAATTCGCGTAGCGGTGACAAAAAAACCCGGATTAACCGGGTATGGAAGGTAAAGCTTATGTATTCAGTTAATAGACAAAGCTCTACCAACCGACTCTGACATCTTGGATAATAATTGACTTGTTATAAAGTTGCAGAATAATCAGCAGAAACACAAAAAACAGGCCCATAAAAACAGCCATCACAGGAGTAGTACCCCAACCTGGGGCAACTTTACCGTATTCAGAGTTCAAAGGTCTGAGGATATCTCCTAACCGCGTCCGTTGTGCCATATCTCACCTTAAGATAGTTGCCAAAGCATTTTTTAATCTTCTGTAATATTCTATAAGAATAGCACTCATAATCCATCTTTAAATTATGGAACCCGCAACAGTTCTTAGCATTTCCGTTGGTGCAGTTGTGATCGTCATCACAGCGCTATCCATTTACACTGCTTTCGGTCCGCCCTCTAAGCAGTTGAGCGATCCCTTTGAGGATCATGAAGATTAATTTGAAAATAGAGTTGCATGTTTATGTGACAGAGGCGATCGCAACGACACCAGTGTTGTTCTCAGTTTATGACAACTTGGTGTCACGGTGCGCCACCTGTAAGTTGCAACATAAAACTAACAACTTTCCAAGGTTGTATCGTTAATTTTTCTGAAACAGATGCAGATTCACTAATAGACAAAGGACGCTCCAACAAATCGACTGATCCCTCCAAAATCAGCCCCAAATCATTCTGCAAAGACAACTCGGCTGTTTCTCCATGACACTCATAACAACGCAAAATCCACTTTTGCGACTCATCTTCTGCTTGTTTAAATGCCATTAAAATTAAATTTTCTGCTGATAAATCTAAGAAACTCACTCCTAACCCCTCTGGGTCAACAGATTCGGAAACATTGGATGATTGAGGATGGTTAATTGGACACACAATTACTTGCAAAGGTACATTTAATTCATACCCGCGTCGGGCTGTATGGGCTGATTTCCAATCACCAGCATGGGGATACAAAGCATAAGTAAATTCATGTACACCTCTATCTGCTTGAGAATCAGGCCAATTAGGACTTCTTAAAAGTGTTAGCCGTAGTTGATTTGGTTGAGCATCATAACCATATTTACAATCATTCAGCAAACTCACACCGTAAGGATTGGGGATTGGGGATTGGGGATTGGTGAAAAGTTCTTCCTTGTCCCCCTTGTCCCCCTTGTCCCTCACTTCTTCCGTCAAATCTGCCCAACGCAAAGCGGGAACTTCCCATTTTGCTTTTTCTGCTGGAGTTGCGGGTTTGGTGGGACGAGCAATTGCACCACAGGGAATTTCGTAGGTAGCAAAGTCTGCTTCAACATTAAGAGGAAAGGCTGCTTTCACTAATATATGCTCTTCTTGCCAATCTACCTTCATGGCAATTTTCAGCACAGATGAAGCTCTTGGCAAAATGTAATCACAGCAAAACTCTGATTTACCAAGTTGCTGTACCACACGCAAGCGGTGTTGTACTGGCCCTTGTTCTAGACATTGGATAGATTTCAGAGTAGCTGATGGTAGAGGATTTTGGGCATAATTGGGATCAATATTCCATGCATCCCAATATTGACCACTATCTTGAAAAGCTTGTAATAGATTCCCGCCTGCTTGATTGAGAACTTCTCTATTATTAACCTTGTCAAAAACACTCGCTAAATTACCAGTTTGCTCGTCAATAATGATCAGCAAAAATTCATTTTCTAAAATCAATCTTTCTGACGAAATTTGTTCTTGCTTTTGCAAGCTTAATTTGGTATCTTCAGACTGGGTTTTGTTGTGTGCATTTTCTACTTGACAAGAACACAACCAAAAAACACGGTAGCCAACTGCTGGAATATCCCTTGCTAAAAACAGCAGTGTGGAAGTTTCACCCAACTGGGAAACGAGTTTGTTTCCAGAATAATCATAAATCTGCCATTCTTGATTGGGTGCAGTGGTAGAGGGTAAACCAACGCTCACGACCTCAGAACGCTGCCAATTTAAGGAATTGAAGACAACTATAGGTAAACTATCTGGTTGTGGTGGCGTTGGGAAAGAAATTTGAGATGCGATCGCTCGCAAGGATTCCTCTAATATCTTCGTACCGACCTTTTCCACTTCCTGCCACTCAACTAAAGCATCCTCGTAGACTTCAGTAATTGAGGAACCAGGTAAAATATCGTGGAACTGGTTAAACAAAATTTGCTTCCAAGCTGCTTCCAATTCCACTTTTGGATAATTTACTCCACATTTAATCGTGGCGATCGCACTGAACAATTCTGCGTGGTACAACAAATTCTCACAACGACGATTCCAACGTTTTTGATCGCTGTGAGTAGTATAGCAACCACGATGGAATTCCAAGTAGAGTTCATCATTCCAGATGGGGATAGTGGTTGATGTTTGAGAATTACTCGTTGATTGCAGTTGTTGGAGATACTTTTGAGCAGTCGTAAATTCTACTTGGGGGAATAGAGGGGATTTTTGCCAGCGTTGGGCAATTTCTAACATATCACGAGTGGGACCACCGCCGTGGTCGCCGACACCAGGAAGCCAAAGCGAGTCTGTAAATCCAGTTTGAGTTTGCCATTCAATGGCATAATCAGCCATCTTTACAGGATCGATACCTTCACCCACAGGCGCGGACATCAAACTCAGTATTTCGCTACCATCAGGAGAACGCCACCAAAAAGCACCGTAAGGAAACTTCGTCGTATCATTCCAACGCAACTTTTGCGTCACAAAATACTCAATTCCAGACTGCTGCATAAACTGTGGCAAAGTCGCACAAAAACCAAAAGTATCAGGAACCCAAACTATACTCGCCAGCTTGCCAAACTTTGCTTGCACATAACGCTGACCATACAATAATTGCCGGACTATCGATTCACCAGCAATTAAATTTAATTCTGGTTCCACCCAAAAACCACCGACAATTTCCCAAAGTTCCGCCGCAACTTTTTCTTGAATGGCTCTAAATAAATCCGGGCGATTTTCCTCCACCCAAGCATACAAAGCTGGTGTCGAATGACAAAAAATTAACTCCGGAAAATCTGAGTATAATCTTAAAACCGACTCAAAAGTACTCTGCGCTGCTTCCCAAGTTTCACTCACACGCCATAGCCAAGCCATATCCAAATGAGCATGACCCAACAGATAAATTTTTGATGTTGGATTTTCGATTTTGGATTTAATTAAACACTCCCGCAATGACAACAGAGAATTATCAAACTCTCTGCTCTGTTTCTTCGCGTCTGTGCGGTTCATCACCTCATCCACCACCACCGCCAAACTATCCAACCTCTCAGGTGCAAACTTTTGCAAAAAACGCTGCGTCACCGCCAATTCATCAGCCACAAAACCAGGATCACGACATTGATCATCAGTAGATTCATAAACTAAAAGCGATCGCACCAACGCCCCATCACAATGTCCCGGACTCACCAAACGTATAGTTATAAAAAACTCTTCCCCTGATCTTACCGTCTGACTAACTAAAATCCGAGGTGAACAATCAAACAAATCTCCTTCACCCACCAACTCCCCATTCACATAAATTTTGGCAGAATTCGCCCACCAAAGCAACGCCAGTCGCAAAGACAAACCCTGTAGCACATAACCCTGCAAGTCTTGGGGAATCACCAATTTTTGTGCTAGCCACAAAACTTTTTGTCCCCCAGCCCAAGCAATATTTCCTTTAGGATTAATCTCAACAGGCGTCCACTCAGACAAGGAAGAAGCACTCACATCAGTCACAGCCAAATCACCTGCAAAACAGCGCCAATTTGAGAGAATATTCTCTTGACAAAAAGAGCGCAATTTCTCAATTGCAGCTGAGATAATTTTGGTATTGGATGGCGATACGGGAGAGGTCATATTTTCGCTATTATTGATGGCGTAAATATTAATGTATTTCTCTTGGAATGTTAGTGGATAGTGGTTAGTAGTTAATTACTAACTACTGTAAGGGTGAAGCATTTGTATGGGTATCTTTGTTAAAAACTAAATATCTTCGTACAAATGCTACGCCCCTACTAACAAACAACCACTTTATTTTTTAGTGGAAATCGGATAAATAGCAAAGCTCTCAACAAAAATTCACTACCATGTCTTCTGCTTCCTCTGAACGCTATCAAAGCAGACTTTTTAACTTCGTTCACAAACAATCTCGACGTTGGAGTGAAGGAGTAGGGCGCACCTTTCGTCATCTACAGGTTGCTGCCAATTGGTCTTTAGAAGCACTAGCTTATCCCGTATTTATACTGCTTCAAAAAGCGCGAGAGTCAGCTGGTAAACAACTACAAGCCACTGGAGAGCAAACACAAAATCCACAAATAGCAAATTATACTGATTTTCAGTCAGAAGCACCCCCAGCATCCGATATCCCCATTCAGCAAGTGCTAAAGGTTGTGGAGAATCTGCAAATTATATCAAGACTCAAGACTCAAGACTCAAGACTCAAGACTCAAGGGTTTAGAATTACTCCACATCTCGATTTATCATCTAACATCCAGGGAATCGCCTCACAATTGTGCGATCGCCAACTGGTACTCGTTACCCTAGAAAATGAAATTTTAGATATATTAACGCCCCAACAACAACAAAAGTTAGAAGAGCATATTATTACAGAAATTGCTAATTATTGGCGTCAATGGCGCTTATCTCAAGTTAAAGAAGAAACAACAAACGTAATTGGTGAAATTAATCGCTTACTCACAAAGCTAACTGGTAGTAATCACAAAAACACAACACCAGCACTACTATCACCGAACACAGACCAAAATCCAGAAGAATTATCTTTATTAAATGCCAAGCGATCGCTAGCTTTATTAGATGCAACTGTTGCTAAGTTAGAGTCAAATGCTTTAGAGCCGATTTCTCATACTAGCCGTGAACTCATCCAAATCTTGCAAACTCAGTTGCAAATATTTATTTATGGAAAAGAGCAAATAGCAACTAATCAACAAACAACAGCCACCCTTGATAATTCCCATAATCCAACATCAAAGATTCAAAATTTGATTTGGGCAGCAATCAACTTCTTTTTTGGAGAAAGTCAGAGTAAAAAATTAGATCAGGCTAGATCCAAAAATCAAATTTCTTCAGGTTTCCAAATCAATCATCACAAAAAACTATTTGGAAAATCCCACAAGTTACAGAAAACTTCTAAAATGCAAAGTCATGAATTAATAGACTTGTGGCTGAGTGAAAGTGATATTTTTGGTGATGTTCAAATTATAGGTAAATCTCTTGATAATTCAAATCAAACAAATCCTTTAGTTAGCAATTCTCCGATTTCAAACTCAGTTTTTCCTAGCAATCAAACAGCAAGATATCCTCTGCAAACCTTGATTCATCGCTTGCAAAGTTTCACATTACAATCCAAAGAACGATTGGTACAAAAGCAAAATCCAGTAACTGATCTCACTTCTACTCAAACAACATTTCAAAAAATATCTATTGCAACACAAACAGTATTTGCTATTTCTCAGCAGCAACATCAGCAAACTACAGAAGTAGAAGCAAAACCAGACTGGATCGAAATAAAAGCCAAAACCATTGGTTATGACAAACATCCATTAGAGCAAATTCTAGGATGGTTAGATAGCACTATGTTGTGGTTAGAAGAAATGATGGTGAGAATATTTAAGTTATTACAGCGTTTATGGCGTGGAAAATAAATTAGTCATTTACTATAGCAATCCTAAATCATAAGCCCTTTGGGTAGGCTGCGCCAACGTGAGAAACTTGGAAACAATTTGGCAAATAAAATTCGCTACTACATAAATAAAGTCTACCTAAGTGAACTTTATAAAATAACCCGCGTAGGCGGGTTTCGTATGTGTAGCCGTGATTTATAATCGCCAGGACTGAATAAAATTTTACTCTTATTTTTGATATTTAATCTACGTATCATCTCATCCTTTAATTCGGACTGCTATATAGCAATCCTAAATCATTCGTGAACAACAAGATCCCCAATTGCTTAAAAGAAGTCGAGGATTTAATTTTCTCAATTTTCACAACTTCTACACGGATTGCTATAGTAAATAAAATCCAAATTTTGTTTTATTTTCCGAAAACTCCCTTATTGAATGTGAAGTAGTGATAAAGCATACCCAAAACAAAAGATTCCGAGTTTAACAAGTACACTTGTCCCACTTCACACACTTTAGGAGTTTATAGTATGAAATTTGGAATTGATATTGGTCACAACTGTCCACCTGATATAGGCGCGACAGGAATTAAGCAAGAAGACGATTTAACCAAAGCAGTTGGCGAAATTGTAATTCAAAACTTACAAAAAGCAGGTCATACAGTTGTTAATTGTACTCCTAGTTCTGCTACTGACCTGAATGACTCTCTGAGTAAAAGAGCAAATAAAGCTAACAGAGAAAAGGTAGATTTTTACGTTTCGATTCATTTTAATAAATTTAATGGGACAGCGAATGGTACAGAAGTTTACGCTATTAGTCCAAAAGCCAGCGAAGTTGCTGATAGAGTTCTAGATGAAATTGTTGGACTAGGATTTAGAGATAGAGGAGTTAAAAGTGCTAACTATTTCGTTTTAAAAAATACTGATATGCCAGCTATTTTGATTGAATGCTGCTTTTGCGATTCGCCAATTGATATGGCAAAATATAATGCTCAAAAAATGGCTGATGCAATTACAAAAGGTTTGATAGGCAAGTCTCAAACAACTAGCAAACCACACAATTTAATCATTAAAACGCCTACTTTCCTCAAGCCTTCAACAGAACAAGTTAAAGATTTACCAAAGGAAAGTTGTATAGAGATTAAACCTGGTACTTATCCAATTGTAGATGCTCATTTTGAAGAAGGGCATTATTTAGTCGAATGGCCTGATAGCAGTAAAGGTAATCGCCGTAAACATTTTGTTTTTGCTAGTCATAGCGAGATCAAATAAAATATCAATGATAAATTAGAAATATTAGAGGTTGTTTGAAAAGCAAAGAGTTTAAACTCTTTGCTCATAGCACAAGTCGTATAAAGACAACTCAAATAGATCAACCAGTCTGCTTGGGAGCATCCCAAATGTTTAAATTCCCCGCAGACTGGAAGTCGCTGACGTCGCTGACTCACAAACCAATTCCGCCTGCGCGGACTATTTTTAGGCTGCGGAGAGAGGTTTGCTAGTATAGCCGCGACTTCTAGTCGCCAGGTTAAGTTTGAAAAAATGGAATGCTCCCGTACAGTTGTACGTCCCTAATTCATGTATTTTTAAAAAAGTTAAATATTATAATATAACTTAATTTTTATTAGCTACAGCTTGCGGTTCAAATATTAAATACGTCCCACCCAAACCTTCAACAATTGTGCGAGTATTAGCAGTTAACATTTTTTGGTAAGTATCTCCATTGTCACCTGGTTTACCCAAATTCTCAGCCAAAAGTTGCCTTGCTGCAACTTGCACTTGTGCTTGCTTGGCAACTGTATTAATAACATTAGAGTTACTTGTGCTATCTATAAAAATAGTTGGCACTGTTGATCTTCTGATTTCTCGAACTACCTCTTTAATTCTTCCAGATGTAGGTTTAACATTATTAATTTTTTCTAAAGCGTTTATAGATGCAAGATTGTAGGCTTTCGTATAATAAATCATTGCATCATCATTAGTTGCAACAAATTTACGATTTTTAGCTGGAATACTATCAATACGTAACTTAATCCATACATCCAACTGGTTTAATTGTTTTTTGATTTTTTGTGTATTTCTTCCATATAAGAAAGCATTGTCAGGTATGGCTTTACTTAAGTTAGCACTAATTACCTCTGCCATCTTGATGCCATTTTTTGGATGATGCCAAACATAAGGATTAGATACTAACTTGCCATTTTTTCTATACAGCAATGGTTTGGGAACTGCACGTTGAGCAACTGCTATTTTAGCTGCGCCGTTTTTACTACCTTTAATTAATTTAAATAAATTTGTTGGTTCAAAGTTATATCCATTAAAAAAAATTATTTTGGCTTGTTCTATGGCTTGGCGATCGCCTGCTTTTGGTTGATAGCGATCAGGATCGACACCAGGAGAAATTAAGCAAGTCAGATTAACTGTCTTTTCTGCTACCTGTTTTACTAAGTCACAAATTACACTATTGGTAGCAACAACTTTAGGCAGATTCTTGTTTGATTCACCCGAAGATTCAGTGGTTATAGCAGGCGAATTAAACAAATTACCGACATAATTACACCCAACAAGTCCAACAGTGAGGGCAATAAAGATAATACGCAGAGGTTGGAATAATAGTAATTTTTTTGACATAGATGCTTCTTGGCAGTTTATCATCGCTGGTCTAAAACGGGAACTTTCAGGTAATCAGCTAGAAGAAACGGACAGACTTTTAAAGACTCTGCGACTAGCCAAATTAGCAACTCGACAATACAAAAAAGCCTGTCCGTAACACACGCCAAATGCGAAGAAAAAATGGTTGACTCAGCCAATAAACCACGCATGATTGCGCGAGGTCGTGCGGTTTTTTTCCACGGCGGAAGGGATTAATTCATCGCTCCAGAAGCAGCAAGTTCTGCCAAGCGTTCTTGCTGGTCTTGAGAGATACAAGACTGAACCAATGATTCTATATCACCTTCGAGAACTGGGTTGAGAGAGAAGTTTTGACCAAGACGATGGTCAGTAACTCGGTTATCTTTATAGTTGTAGGTGCGGATTTTTTCGGAACGTGACCCTGTACCTACTTGCGATCGCCGCATGGAAGTTACAGCTTCTTGTTGTTCGCGTAACTTCATTTCATACAGCTTGGCTCGCAAAATTTGCATAGCCCGTTCTTTGTTTTGTAACTGGCTGCGTTCTTCAGTACAAAAAATCCGAATCCCCGTTGGTTTGTGCATCAAGTCAACGGCAGTTTCTACTTTGTTGACGTTTTGTCCACCAGCACCACCAGATCGCGCTGTAGTCATTTCAATATCTTTAGGATCAATGTGGATTTCCACATCATCGACTTCTGGCATGATCGCCACGGTGGCTGTAGAAGTGTGAACTCTTCCTCCCGCCTCCGTGACTGGTACACGCTGAACGCGATGGACTCCAGCTTCAAATTTTAATTTGCTGTAAACACTGTCTCCTTGAATTTCTAGGATTGCTTCTTTAAAGCCACCCATCTCCGCTAGGGATTCACTGACTAGCTTGACTCGCCAACCCTGAGTATCAGCGTAGCGAGAGTACAACCGTACTAAGTCCCCTGCCCAGATACTAGCTTCTTCACCCCCAGTCCCAGCCCGAATTTCCAACATGATATTTTTATCATCGTTGGGGTCACGGGGTAGTAATAATATCTTCAAACGGTTTTCTAAGTATTCTATTTTCTCTTCTAATTCTTGAACTTCCAGGGCGGCCATTTCTTGCAGTTCGGCATCTAAGTGAGATTCTTTCAGTATTTGCCGCGCCCCTATTAGTTCTTCTTGGGCTGTTTTCCAATTTTCATAAGTATTAACTATCTCTTCTAACCCTGAACGCGCCTTTGCCACTTTCTGATATTCATCAGGATTTTTGGCGGTATCGGGATCAGCAAGACGACGGGTTAATTCATTAAAAGTTTGTTCAACAGATCTAAGTTTCTCCAGTAAATATTGTTCAGCCATGATGAGTGCGATCGCTCCTTAAAATAACAAGTTGGCCTGAGCATTTATGACAAGCGACCCAGCAGATGCAGGGTCGTCATTACCAGCAACAGAGCCAAATCGCTACTTTTTCTTTTTGCCACCAGAAGCTTGATCGCCGCCTCTCATGCCATACTTCCGCATAAAGCGCTCAACACGACCTTCAGTGTCAATAATCTTTTGAGTGCCAGTGTAAAAGGGGTGGTTTCCAGACCAAACATCTACGTGCAGTTCTGGCTTGGTGGAGCCGACGGTCATCACAACTTGACCGTTGCAGTAAACTTTAGCCTCTGGATACCACTCAGGATGAATACCAGATTTAGCCATTGTTCCTTATGTGGTGAATATACTACGATTATAACTTTGGTGTTCGACTAGAAATAGGAATCGGGGATTGGGGATCGGTGATCAGGGAAAGGGAATTGGGAAGGGGTACAGCGAGACGGGGAAAGGTAATTTAGGATATGAAATTAGGATATTGATAATTTTCCCAATCCCCAATCCCTGATCCCCAATCTCTTAACGCTTCGAGTACTGGGGTGCTTTGCGAGCCTTGTGCAAACCGTATTTTTTCCGTTCTTTTGCACGGGGATCGCGGGTGAGATAGCCTTCACCTTTGAGAGGTGAGCGGTTATCGGGGTCGAGTTGGCATAAAGCACGAGCCACTCCCAAACGTATCGAATTGGCTTGTCCAGTTAAGCCACCGCCTTCGGCTTTCACCAAAATATCATATTCGTTTTCCAATCCTAAAGTTTCTAGAGGCGCTTTGATACCTCCGAGATAATTAGGATTGAATTGGAAATACAAATCTCCAGGTTTACCATTGACAACCAATTGTCCAGTACCTGGAACTAGGCGTACTCGTGCGACTGCGGACTTACGTCGGCCAGTACCCCAGTACATAGCGCGACCGCTAGTGTTTTCTGTTGCTTGCATTAATCTTGTGCTCCTGGAATAGTATTAATTTTTAGCTCTTTGGGTTTTTGAGCCTCGTGAGGATGAGTCGGACCAGCGTACACTTTTAACTTGGTGAACAACTGTCGTCCCAAGCTATTTTTCGGTAGCATTCCTTTGACAGCGTGTTCAATAATGCGTTCTGGTAAACGTCCTTGAAGTTTGGCAAAAGTTTCTGTTTTCATCCCGCCAGGACGACCGGAGTGACGATGGTAAATCTTTTGGGTGCGCTTTTTACCAGTTACGGCTACTTTCTCGGCATTGACTACAATCACAAAGTCGCCTGTATCCATGTGGGGCGTGAATTGGGGTTTGTTTTTGCCTCGCAGAACCATAGCTATTTCGCTAGCTAGGCGACCAAGACGTTTGTCGGTGGCGTCTACGACGTACCAATCATGCGTTATAGAATCTGTAGGAGGAAGATATGTTTTGTTCATTGTTCATTGTTAATTGTTGTTTGTTATTTGTCCTACCCTGCGGGTAGACACGGAGTGGCTACTTACCAGAAGTCGCTACGCGCCTACCGTAGGTAGCCGCTTGCGCGTCTATGTCATTTGTAATCACCAATGACTATTGCATTGACTAATGACTAATGACAAATAGAGGCTGAGTGTCAAACCAGACTTCTTTTAAAAAAGGAAAATCTGGATAACCGACTCGTAATAAACATAAGCCATGGGCAGGTGCAGCATATTTCACTTCTTCCCGGCGTTCATTTTTCCAGAGATCAGTGAATTCAGCAAGCGATCGCTCTCCATTACCTACCTGCACCAACATTCCTACTAATAGCCTCACCATGCCATACAAAAATCCATTTGCTTGGATCTCAATATGAATAAAAGGCCCATTTCGATAACACTCTACTGCTTGCACTTCAACCCAAGAGTGCTTACGTGCTGAGTTACTGCGGTGAAACGCTGCTAAATGATGGTTTCCGAGTAGGGGTTTCAATGCAGCCTGAATTAAAAAGTCATCCAGGGGTGTATGGTAGTAATGCCAACTGAAGTGCCTCACAAACAAATTGGGCTGTTTTCCAGTGTATATGGTGTAGCGATAACGCCGATATACCGCACTAAAGCGAGCGTGCCAAGTCTGGCTTACACCTGCCGAAGCTAAAATCAATATGTCTTCGGGCAGGTAACTATTTAGCACCGTTGCCCATTTGTGAGGTGGAATTTTACCAGTCGCATCAAAATGAGCTACTTGAGCGGCGGCGTGAACCCCACTATCAGTACGTCCTGCACCGTGTAGCGTAACAGAATGACCTAGTAAATTCGCTAAGACTTTCTCTATTTCTTCCTGTACGCTACGGTGTTGTGGTTGCCTTTGCCAGCCATGAAAATGAGTCCCCAGGTATTGAATTACCAGGGCGACTCGCTGTTTTGGTGGAGGCTGGTGGCTTTCTAACATAGGATTTTGTCATTTGTCATTTGTCATTCGTTGGTTATTCTCATCAATCGTCAACTACTAACTAATGACCAATGACCAATAACTTAAACTAGTTCAATAATTGCCATTTCAGCATTATCACCACGACGAGGTATGGTGTGCAGGATGCGGGTATAGCCACCCTGACGATTAGCGTAACGAGTGGGAGCTTGCTCAAACAGAGCATGAACTAATTGTTTGTCGTAAATGTAACCAAGAGCTTGACGGCGTGATGATAAAGAACCGTCTTTGGCTAAAGTGATCATTTTATCGACTTCGGATCTCAGCACTTTAGCTCGTTGCAGAGTGGTGGTGATTCGACCATGACGAATTAGCTCAGTTGTGAGGGCGCGCAACAGGGCGCGACGTTGATCAGCTGGTTTGCTGAGTTTTTTAACACGACAACGATGACGCATAACTATGAACCATTTTAAAGATAGTACTTACTAAGAAAGTTGTTAGTTAGTCTTTAAACTCTCCTCTGGTTGGAAACACGAGAGCATTCTGTTGGCGCGCTAGCCTTCTTGAAGGTTATTGTTGTTGCTACGCCGATTAGAAATCGAACTCCGCAAGGTTGTTTTGCCCCAAAGGGGCTTTGACTGGTTCAAGCAGTCCTAACCGCCTCGACCTATTTCTAGGCTGTGCGGCTACTTTATAAGTATTGATTAACCGTGTTTAGAAGCCCTTTCAGTTGGTAGGGTAATACCCAAACGTCGCTGTAGTGCTTCAACTACTTCTTCTGCTGACTTCTGACCAAAGTTTTTAATTTCTAATAGGTCTTCTTGGGTGTAATCCAACAAGTCCGCCACAGAGTTAACTTGAGCGCGCTTGAGACAGTTATAAGCTCTCACAGAAAGCTGTAACTCTTCAATCGGAATCTGGGCTGTAGGATCATCTGGGATATCAGAATCTGTATCTGTTTGCCTGATATCAATATCTTTTAAGGGATTGAATAACTCTACCAAGATTCCTGCTGCTGAGGAGAGAGCTTCTTGAGGGCTAAGACTGCCATTTGTCCAGACTTCTATCAGCAATCTATCTCTTGGCATTCCATTATCGCCACGAGTTTCTTCAACGCTGTAGTTAACTTTCCTGACTGGCATAAACACCGAGTCAATTTGGAGAAAGTCTAGAGATGTCGCTTCTTCACGACCCCGTTCTACGGTGCGATACCCTTTGCCTTTTTCAATCCGAAATTCCATTTCTAGCTTTCCTCCTTCTGCGAGGGTCGCTATGTACTGAGTCGGATCGATCACTTCAACTTCACTCGGCAAATCAAAGTGTGCTGATGTGACTGTAGAGGGGCCTGTAACCAGTAAACGACCTATCTGGGGTTGAGCAGAATAACTTTTGAGGATTATTTCCTTCATTTTCATGAGGATTTCTAGTACATCCTCTCTCACACCCGGAACGGTAGCAAATTCGTGCGTTACTCCTGCAATACGTACTGCTGTTACAGCCGTACCTTCTAAATTTGACAACAATACCCGTCTGAGGGCGTTGCCAACGGTAGTTCCTTGGCCCCGCTCTAGAGGTTCTAGGATAAATTTACTATAATGGCTCCGACTTTCCTCTGTACTGGACTCTATACATTCAATTTGAAACTGCGCCACGGAGTAGCCTCCCTTGCTTTCAGGTCTTGCTAGTAGACAGATATACTGCCCACACATTTGGATTTTTGCCTTGTGTTTGAAGTTAATTAAACTAAATACTTTGATTAATAAGCAATAAGTTCAAGTATCTACAAACTTTACAGGCGCTACTATGTTTTAGGTTTTCCGAAGTTTTGTAGCCCCTCGTCATAACTAGGGCTTTTTGGACTTCGGACGGCCACTATGCGTGTGAGGGAAACAGTTCTCAGTTGTCAGTTATTAGTTACTTGTTACTAGTTATCATTGGCTGTTGATCTGCTTACTGTTAACTGTTCACTGATTACCTTTACCACCCAACAAGTCGCATTTAGACTCGACGGCGTTTGGGAGGGCGGCAGCCATTGTGAGGAATTGGGGTAATATCTCGAATGAGCGTAATTTCGAGTCCTGCTCCTTGCAGTGCGCGGATTGCTGTTTCCCGACCTGCTCCTGGACCACTCACCATGACCTCAATTTGGCGCATTCCCTGATCGGTCGCTCGACGTGCTGCACTTTCAGCTGCGGTTTGGGCTGCAAAGGGAGTTCCCTTTTTTGCTCCTTTAAAACCGCTAGAACCAGCACTCGCCCAAGAGATCACATCTCCGTTTTGATCAGTAATGGTGACAATGCTATTGTTGAAAGTAGATTGGATGTAAGCAACACCATTTGGTACGTTGCGTTTTTGCTTTTTGCTCCCGGTCTTTTTGCTTGGTTGTCGCGCCATATCGTTGTGATTGGATGAATGTAAAACTTGCTAACAGCAAGCGTTGTCAAAAATTTATTTCCCTGGTGCTTTCTTCTTACCAGCGACTGTTTGTCGTCTCCCTCGACGGGTACGGGCATTGGTACGAGTTCTCTGTCCTCTTACTGGTAAGCCCATGCGATGACGACGCCCTCTGTATGTACCAATTTCAACTAGGCGCTTGATATTTAGTGATTCCCAGCGCCTCAAGTCACCTTCGACTTGATAGTTTTGTTCTACTTCTCCCCTTAGGGTTGCTACGTCAGCATCACTGAGATCTTTTACACGGGTGTCTGGATTTACACCTGTAGACTTTAAAATCTCCTGCGATCGCGATAGACCAATTCCATAAATATAAGTCAGACCGATTTCAACACGCTTGTCGCGTGGTAGGTCTACTCCGGCAATACGTGCCACAACAATTGTCTCCCTAAATTTGCTTGCTAGTGATGTTAATTTAGTGTGTGGACGATGATTTGATCGTTTCACTTCACCAAGTTTTAAGAGTCGTACCTTGAATTTGTTCTAACCTTGGCGCTGCTTGTGTTTCGGATTTGAACAGATCACCATCACGCGACCCCGACGACGGATCACGCTACACTTTTCACACATTCTTTTGACTGAAGCTCTAACTTTCATGCTCTGCTAATTGACTCCAAATGTTAAATTATAGCATTTTCAGATAAATGTTCAGTTAAATGTCGCTCAGAAAAGCAATTGATTTGAACATGTGGTATATTAACTTACATATATCTATTTTTTCCGCAATCGATAAGTAATTCTACCCTTTGTCAGGTCGTAAGGAGTTAGCTCTACCTTGACGCGATCGCCAGGTAAAATTTTGATATAGTTACGGCGAATCTTACCAGATATATGAGCTAAGACATTAAAGCCATTGTCTAAATCAACGCGAAACATGGCGTTTGGCAATGACTCTGTAACTGTACCTTCCATTTCAATCAAATCTTGCTTAGACAATTTATTATTCCCTCAATTCAACAGTTCTTTATTCATTTACAGATATTTATAGTCTGGAAATGAACATATTTTTAGAAAAATATCAACAGTTTATTAATATATCTTATCTAAGATTTACATGTATCTGCTTGGGGATTGGGTATCGGGGATCGGGGAATATTGATTTCCCTATAAGGAGTAACGAGCATTAGGCATTGGTGTTTATTCCTCTTGTTTCTTTGGATTCCGATCCCCGATCCCTTATCCCCAATCCCCATAACCTTTTTTTGTTAATTTTAAGATGCTATGGCGTTTTTAAGATCGGTAGTGACTTCTTCTAGGGACTGATTGCCGTTAACCGTAATCAGTTGGTGGCGATCGCCATAGTAGTCAATCAAGGGAGCAGTTTCAGAGCGGTAGACTTCCAAACGACGGCGAATTACTTCTTCTGTATCATCAGCACGCCCTCGTTGTAAAAGACGATCAACTACAATATCATCTGGCACATCTAGATTGACTACCTTCTCTCCTTGCTGTTCTAGTTTTTGCAGTAATTTTCCTAGAAAAGCTGCTTGCTTAACAGTCCGAGGAAAGCCGTCCAAAATCCAACCTGATTTAGTATCCGGTTTAGCGAGGCGTTCTTCCACCATTTCCTCCACAAGCTGATCGGGAACTAGCTCACCCCTATCCATATAATTTTGGGCTTTTATACCCAAAGGAGTTTGGTCTTTCAATGCTTGCCGCAAGATATCACCTGTGGAAATATGGGGAATATCGCAGTGATTGGCCAATGTTTTAGCTTGAGTTCCTTTACCAGCACCCGGCGGTCCCAAGAAGATTAATCGCGTCACTATTGCTTCACCATTCCTTCATAGCGCTGAGAGATCACATAAGTTTGGACTTGTTTAGCTGTGTCAATCGCCACACCTACTAGAATCAGCAAAGAGGTAGCACCCAAACCTCTAAAAGTTGGTACTCCTAAAGCTTTTTCTACCGCAGTGGGGATGATAGCAATCAAGCCCAAAAAGATAGCACCCAAAAAAGTAAGTCGATTCAAAACGCGCTCTATATACTCTGTAGTAGCTTTACCCGGACGAATACCAGGAATACTAGAACCCATTTTTTTCAGGTTCTGTGCCACATCAACTGGGTTTACTATCAAAGAAGAATAGAAATAACTGAAAAAGACAATTGAAACTAGGTAGACAAGGGCATATACCCAAGACTGAGAACCACCAGGACTGAGATAAGTGTTGATGATATTTGCCAATTCTGGATTTTTGGTGAAATTGGCAATAAACAGTGGCAAACTCAGGATTGCAGCAGCAAAGATGATTGGCATAACTCCACCTTGATTCAGACGCAAGGGGAGATAACTACGTTGTTCGGCAAAAATCCGCCGACCAACTTGACGACGAGCAGAAATAATTGGGATGCGACGAATTGCTTCTTGAACAAATACAATCCCAACGATAGTGAAAAGAAAAACTAGGACTAATACAATTACTGGACCTACTCTTTCGCGAACAATTTCTTGACCACTACCTTGAATATAAGCAATAGTATCGTTGAGAGATTTAGGCAATGTTGCCACAATATTGACAAAAATCAACAAAGATGCGCCATTACCAACACCACGCTCCGTAATGACTTCTGATGCCCACATAACAAACATTGAACCAGCGACAAGAGCAACAGCTGTTTCAATTACGAAAATAGGGCCAAAATTAAAGGCAAAAGGTCTTAACCAAAATGCTGCTAAGAACACACTTTGTAAAATTCCCCAACCCAAAGCTACATAGCGGGTTATCTGGGAAATTCTCCGCCTTCCTGCTTCTCCCTCATTTTTTTGTAAGTTTTCTAAATATGGAATCGCAGCAGTGAGCAATTGGATAATAATCGAAGCATTGATATAAGGTAAAATGCCCAATGCAAAGACTCCCAATGCGGAAAGACCGCCTCCGGAGAAGATATCCAAAAAGCTGAATATCTGATTATTACCATTAATTGCAGCTGCAAACTGCTGTCGGTCAATTCCTGGTATAGGTATATGTATACCTAGACGAATCAACATGAGAATACCGATGGTGACAAGCAGCCGACCTCTTAATCCTGCTGCTTGTGCCATCTGCATAAAAGTTTCTTGAGCGGTTGGGGGTTTATCTCGACTGATCATAAAGCGCTACCTTTGAAGAATGAAGCATGAAGTCAGAAGTGTGAAGAATATGGAAGTGTGAAGCACGAAATTTGAAGTACTAAGTTTTTTATCCTTCATTCTTCATCCTACCCTGCACTGTAGGCGCGTAGACACGAAGTGGCTGCTAAGTAGCGACTTGGTGAAAGTAGTCCGCCCTAAAGGGCGTCTACAATCTTCATATCACCTCACAGCTTCCGCCAGCTGCCTCAATTTTGCTACGAGCTGTACCTGTAAAAGCTGCCGCCTGTACTTTAAGCGGAACATTTAATTCCCCATCTCCCAAAATTTTCAATGACCCCTTGGCAGCAGTAAGGATACCTACTTCTTTTAAAGAGGTCAAAGTAACTTCTGTGTTAGCTGGAAGTGAGGCTAGCTTACCTACATTAATCGTAGTGTAAACTTTACGGTTAATTAGGGGAAAGCCCTTGAGCTTGGGTATGCGACGATACAATGGCTGTTGACCACCTTCAAAACCAGGTCTAGTACTGCTACCAGAGCGAGCTTTTTGACCCCGCATACCTTTACCGGCACTTGCACCTTGACCAGCAGAAACGCCTCTACCTAAACGGCGACCGCGTTTTTTAGACCCTTTTTGGGGGCGAACATCGTTGAGTCTCATAAGCGATAAATTAAGCAAAATTTGTCATTTGTCATTTGTCATTTGTCATTTGTCATTTGTCATTTACTAAGAACAAAGGACTAAGGACAAATGACTTTATTTAATGTAAAGATTCTCCAGAGGAATACCCCTGTCTTCGGCTACTTCTGAGAAAGTACGCAAAGCAGTGAGGGCATTTATAGCAGCTCTGGCGTTATTCAGGGGATTGTTGGAACCGAGTTGTTTGGCTAAAACATTCCGTACACCTGCCAACTCTAGTACAGTACGAACCGCACCACCAGCAATTACACCAGTACCAGGGGCTGCTGGTCGCATAATTACTTTTGCACCGCCGCCAGCACCATCAACAGGATGGGGGATGGAATTGGATTTAGTAATAGGGATGTCAATCAGATGTTTTTTCCCGTCGGCTACACCTTTTTTCACCGCACCAATTACATCTGAAGCTTTACCCACTCCAACACCAACTTGACCGCGTTCATTACCAACAACGACGATCGCGCGGAAGCTGAGTTTTTTACCACCTTTAACTACTTTACTAACCCGTCGGATCTGAATGACCCTTTCTTGCCAGTTAGTTTCTTCTTTTTTAACGCGGTTGGTTTTACGACGATTTGTTGCCATTGTCTAATTTCCTCTGTCATTTGTCATTTGTCATTTGTCATTTGTCATTTGTCATTTTTTGGTAGTTGTTTGTTGCTTGCAGTAACTAACCACTAATTACCAACTACTAACTACTCACCATTGACTAATGACCATTGACCAATGACAAATTAGAAATCTAACCCAGCTTCACGTGCTGCATCAGCAAGTGCTTTAATCCGACCGTGATAAAGATTACCACCGCGATCAAAAACTACTTTGGTTATCCCTTTTTCTAGCGCTCGTGCTGCGATTAGCTTACCAACTTCAGTTGAAGCTTTAGCGTTTCCTCCAGAAGTGAATTTAGATTTGAGTTCTGGTTCTACGGTGGACGCTGCTACTATAGTGTGATGCTGGGTATCATCTATCACTTGAGCGTAGATATGCTGATGTGAGCGAAAGATTGCTAAACGTGGCCGTTCTGAAGAACCGGTCACTTTTCCACGGATGCGCCGATGGCGACGCTGTTTTGATTCTCTACGAGTAAGTTTCATATCTACTTCTTACCACTCTTACCAGTCTTACCAGCTTTACGTCTAACTACTTCGCCAGCGTAGCGAATACCTTTACCTTTGTAAGGTTCCGGTGGACGAACAGCACGAATTCTTGCTGCTGTGTTACCTACGACTTCTTTGTCGTAACCACTGATAATAACGTTAGTATTATTTTCAACCGCAAACTGAACTCCCTCTGGTGGCACAATTTGTACTTGATGACTGTAACCCATGTTCATAACCAGGTTACGACCTTGTACTTGCGCCCGATAACCAACCCCTTGGATTTCCAAACGGCGTTCAAATCCTTTGGAAACTCCTTCAACCATGTTAGAAACCAAGGTGCGGAATAACCCATGTAACTGACGAGAGACACGTGACTCATCACGGCGATTCACCGTTAGTATTTCCCCTTCTTGGGACAAAATCACATTAGCGGGTAATTCGCGCGAAAGCTCACCTTTTGGGCCTTTGACAACAACCTTGGCGTTATCAAAAGTTACTTGTACCTTTGCGGGAACTGTAATTGGGCGTTTACCAATTCGAGACATAATTATTTATCCTTTGTCGTTTGTCCTTTGTCTTTACTAATGACAAATGATCAATGACCAATGACTACCAAACGTAGCAAAGTACTTCACCACCCAAGTTATGACGCCGTGCTTCCCTGTCGGTCATGATGCCACTAGATGTAGAAATAATGGCAATGCCGATACCACCTAATACCCGTGGTAATTCTTTTTTATTCGAGTAAACGCGCAAACCTGGTTTACTTACCCGTTTGAGTGTAGTAATAATAGGTTGACGATTTTTACCCTTGTATTTCAGTGCAATTACCAGGTTTCGCTTGATTCCTTCTCCGACATCTTCGTATTCACCGATGTAGCCTTCTTCTTGAAGTACTTTAGCGATACTACGGGTAATTTTTGTGGATGGCACTTGTGTAGTTTGATGCCGCGCCATAGTGGCATTACGGATGCGCGTCAGCATATCAGCAATAGTGTCGTTAGTCGCCATCGTCTCCTCGTTTAATTGAACTTATTGTTCGCGGAAGGGCATTCCCATTTCTTTTAATAAGGCACGACCTTCTTCATCAGTCTTAGCTGTGGTGATGATGGAAATATCCATCCCTCTGATTTGGTCAATGCTGTCGTACTCGACTTCTGGAAAAATCAACTGTTCTCTAACACCAAGGGTATAGTTCCCACGGCCATCGAAGCTTTTGGGACTGATACCGCGAAAGTCGCGAATTCTAGGCAAAGTCAAGTTAATTAATCGGTCGAGAAAGGCATACATTCGTTCACTTCTGAGAGTAACCATGATCCCAACAGGCATACCCTGACGAATTTTGAAGCCTGCGATCGCTTTTTTTGCTCTTGTCACTACAGGTTTTTGCCCAGTGATCAAAGCAATTTCACTTAAAGACGCTTCCAGGGCTTTCGCATTTTGAGCTGCTTCTCCTAAACCCCGGTTAATAGTCACTTTCACCAGCTTTGGTACTTGATGAACGTTGGTGTATCCAAACTGTTTGGTGAGGTTGGAGACTATTGTTTCTTGGTATAAACTTTTAAGTCTTGTTGGCATAGTTTTTTGTTCTGGTTGTCCCTGGGCTTTGTCAGGGAATGCTTTTGTTCTTTGTCATTTGTTTCGATCAATGACTAATGACCAATAACTATTTATCAATAATTTCGCCTGTTTTTTTAAGCATCCTTACCTTTTTACCTTCATCGGTAAAGGTGTAGCAGATGCGACTGGCGACGTTCTGCTTGGTGGAGTAAAGCATGACGTTGGAACTGTGGATTGGGTATTCCTGGGTGACGATGCGCCCGGATTCACCTTCCGCTTGGGGCTTGACGTGCTTGGTTTTGATATTGACGCCTTTGACTACGATTTTGCTTTCTTGAGGCAGGGCTTTGATAATCTCGCCGACTTTGCCTTTGTCTTTACCAGCAATTACCTGGACGGTATCCCCAGCTTTGACATGCATTTTGTAGAACTTTGGCTTTTCTTTTTTGCTTGCCATTACAGCACCTCCGGAGCCAAAGAAACGATTTTAGTAAAGTTTTTCTCACGCAGTTCGCGAGCAACAGGGCCAAAGACGCGAGTTCCTTTTGGATTCCCATCTTTGTTAATGATCACTGCGGCGTTGTCGTCAAAACGGATACTCATACCGCTATCCCGGTTAATATTATGGCGGGTACGAACAATCACTGCTTCTACGACATCTGATTTTTTGATAGCCATGTTTGGCTGGGCATCTTTGACAACAGCAATAATTCTATCGCCCACAAAACCGTAGCGACAGTTACCTGCTCCTAAAACACGGATACACATGAGTTTGCGAGCGCCGCTATTGTCTGCAACATTAAGGTAACTTTGGGGTTGGATCACAATAATTCTCCTTGTGGTTGGTAATTGTAAATTGGTAATTGTAAATTGGTAATTGCTAATCGCTTTTTAACCTATTACCCATTACCTATTACCCATTACCCATTAAGTGTTTTTTGTAGTCAGAATTTCTGCGACTTGCCAGCGCTTGGTTTTACTCAGGGGTCTAGTTTCTTGAATGCGGACGCGATCGCCAATTTTGCAGCGATTTTCTTCGTCGTGAGCCTTATAACGCCTGGTATTGACTACAATCTTGCCGTACTTGGGATGAGGAGCGCGGTTTTCAACAGCGACTACAACTGTTTTTTGCATTTTGTCGCTTACTACCAAGCCAATTCGTTCTTTAACTGCCATAATCTCCTACTCTTTTTCTTCTGCGGCTTGATTTGCGGTGGCCCGTTGGCGCTCTGATTCTACCGTTAGCAATTGGGCTAGGCGATGTCGGGCATGTCGGAACTGGTGGGGTTTTTCTAGTTGTCTGGTTGCTTTTTGCAAACGTAAATAAAACAACTGTTTTTTAACGGCAAGAATTTCCTCAGCCAGTTTTTCGTTACTTAATTCTCTTGCTTCCGAAATTTTGGGAAGAGGCATAACCTACTCCTGCTCCTGTGGCTCTATTTCAGAGCGTGAAATGAACTTAGTTTTAATTGGCAGTTTGTATGCAGCTAAACGCATTGCTTCGCGGGCGGTAGCTTCAGGAACACCAGCGATTTCAAACAAAATCCGTCCTGGCTTGACGACTGCTACCCAATATTCGGGAGAACCTTTCCCGGAACCCATCCGTGTTTCTGCGGCTCGCATTGTTACAGGCTTATCAGGGAAAATGCGAATCCAAATTTTACCACCCCGGCGGATGTAACGGGTCATGGCTCGACGAGATGCTTCTATTTGACGAGCCGTGATCCAAGCGGGTTCTTGAGCTTGGAGGGCAAAATCACCAAAGTTCAGGGAACTGCCAGCAGTAGCCAGACCTTTCATGCGTCCGCGCTGCTGTTTACGGAATTTCGTTCTTCTTGGACTTAACATGGTTTGTCATTTGTCATTGGTCAAGAGTCATCTGTCATTGGTCAAGAGTCATTCACTAATGACTAGGGACTAATGACTAATGACTATCCTTCATTTGAGCGGTCTTCAAATTGCTGACGACGACGTTGTTGACGGCGACGTGGTTCACGCTCCCGTGTTGTTGGTGGGGGAGGTGTTTCTTCTTGTCCAGGAATAATTTCTCCCTTGAATATCCAGACTTTGATGCCGAGAATCCCGTAGATGGTTTTTGCTGTGCAGTAAGAGTAGTCAATGTCAGCTCTTAAGGTATGTAGAGGGACTCGACCTTCACGAGTCCACTCTGTGCGAGCAATTTCTGCACCGTTGAGACGACCACTCACCTGGACTTTGATACCTTGTACACCTGCACGTTGGGCGCGCTGAATCGCTTGGCGTACAACCCTACGGAAAGAAACACGGCGTTCTAGCTGTTGAGCGATGTATTCAGCAATTAGGTAAGCATCAGCATCAACACGTTGTACTTCTACAACGTTGATGCGGATTTGACGATTGCTGCCTAACAGGTTTTGAAGTCCGGTACGCAATGAATCAATACCTTGTCCACCCCGACCTACAACTACACCTGGGCGTGCTGTGCGGACTTCGAGGTCAATTTGATCGGCTTTACGCTCAATCCGGACTTCGGAAATTCCTGCATTGTTCTGAGCGTATCTACCCAGTTTTTCTTCAATGAAGTTACGAAGTTTGTGGTCTTCCTGTAAGAGTTCTGGATAGCGGCTAGGATCAGCAAACCAACGAGATTGATGCTCTTGGGTTATTCCTAGACGAAAACCAATTGGATGTATTTTTTGTCCCACAAATGCTTTCCTCTAAAATTTCTGGCTTTAAGCTATCGGTGTAAGCACTTATTGCGCTGAGGCTCCTGGAGCAACAGCGACTGTAATATGACATGTTGGTTTGCGAATCTGGTACGCTCGACCTTGCGCCCTTGGTTGAAACCGTTTCAGTACTGGTCCTTGGTCTGCATGGGCCTTAGTGATTACTAGATCAGCTCTGTCCAATCCTTCATTATGCTCTGCATTAGCAGCAGCACTTCTGAGAACCTTCAATACTGGTTCACAAGCACGATAGGGCATAAATTCCAGAATGATTAGTGCTTCTCGATAAGATCGCCCACGAATTTGATCGAGTACCCGACGCACTTTATAAGGAGACATGCGTATGTAACGGGCGATCGCTTTTACTTCATTAGTAGTATCAACATCCATAGTTTTCTCCGTTTTTGTCATTTGTCATTTGCAATTTGTCATTCGTCATTTACAAAGACAAATGACTAAAGACAAACTACCTACCTGCTTTTTTATCTTTGGCGTGACCTCTAAAAGTGCGTGTGGGAGCAAATTCGCCCAGCTTATGTCCCACCATTTGGTCGCTGATGAAAACGGGTACATGCTGCCGTCCGTTATGAACAGCAATGGTATGACCAACCATTTCCGGTAGAATTGTGGAAGCTCGTGACCAGGTTTTGATCACTTCTTTTCTATTGCTATCGTTAAGCTTCTCAATTTTGCTTAACAAATGATCTGCTACAAAAGGACCTTTTTTAAGAGAACGACCCATAGTTTTGGTAATTGGTAATTGGTAATTGGTGATTGGTAATTGGTAATTAGTAATTAACCCATTACCTATTACCCCTTAGCATTAGCTTTCACGACCACCGCGTCCGCGTTTAGAAGATTTACGGCGACGACGCACAATCAACTTGCTACTTTGTTTTTTGGGTTTACGTGTCTTCAGACCCAATGCTGGTTTACCCCAAGGAGTAACAGGCCCAGAGCGACCGATGGGGGCGCGACCCTCTCCACCGCCGTGGGGGTGATCAACTGGGTTCATGACGCTACCTCTGACATGAGGACGGCGACCTTTCCAGCGATTTCTACCTGCTTTACCTGCACTCAAGTTTCTGGCGTCTACGTTACCGACTTGCCCAATAGTGGCATAGCATTCCCGGCGAATCATGCGGACTTCTCCTGAAGGCAACTTCAGGGAGACATAATTACCTTCTTTGGCTACGACTTGAGCAGTTGCTCCAGCAGAGCGAACGATTTGACCACCTTTACCAGGAGTCAACTCAACGTTGTGAACGCTTGTACCTAAAGGAATGTTTGACAAAGGTAAGGCGTTCCCATCTTCAATGGGAGCATTGACACTAGCAATTACTGTTGTCCCAACTTTTAAACCATTGGGTTGGAGAATATAACGCTTTTCGCCGTCTTGGTACTGTAAAAGCGCGATGCGGGCGTTACGGTTAGGATCGTATTCAATTGCGATGACTTCTGCGGGAATATCACGTTTATTGCGTTTGAAGTCGATCATGCGGTAAAGCCGCTTGTGTCCGCCCCCCCGAAAGCGGCTGGTTATCCGCCCTTGGTTATTGCGGCCTTTGGCACGATGTACAAATTTAGTTAGAGATTTTTCCGGCTCAGTTTTAGTAATTTCTGCAAAGTCGGAAATCGTGACCTGGCGAGTACTGGGGGTATAAGGGCGATAAGAACGAGTACCCATAATTTATATTTTGGATTTTGGAGGCGTGGATTTTGGATTTAGAATCTTTGATTTTGGATTTTAATTTTGGAATTAGTGAGTACCAATTCAATTACAACAATCTTTGTCACCCACTAATTACCTCAATCTAAAATCCAAAATCCAAAATCTAAAATTCTTAGAGTTCGGGGAATAGAATTTGTCTGATCTTGTCTTCATCCCCAGTGGCCACTGTGACAATGGCTCGCTTGTATTGGGGTTTGAAACCAATAAATCTGCCGACGCGACGCTTTTTGCGGGGACTATTACTGGTATTTACTTGTACTACTTTGACCTCAAATAGAGTCTCTATTGCCGCTTTTATTTCTGGCTTGGTCGCTTTGGGAGAGACTTCAAAAGTATATTTATTTTGCTCCATGAGTATGGTCGCCTTTTCAGTCACAATGGGGCGACGCACTAGGTCAGGGAGTTTGCGGGGGTCGAAGTTAGGCACTGTAGACCTCCTGAATTTTTTCTAGAGCTGATGCGGTAAGAATGATTTTGTCTGCGTTGAGTAAATCGTAAACGTTGAGGTTATCAGCAGCTATGAGTTTGAGATTCTCAACGTTACGGGCTGACAAGATTACGTTTTCGCTTTTCTCGGACAAAACTAACAGTGTATTACTTTCTGGCTCGACACCCCAACGGGCGATCGCTGACACTAATTCTTTGGTCTTAGGACGCTGTAGCTGTTCGCTAAATTCTTCTACCACAATTAAGTCATCAACGCGACCAGCAAAGGCTGTCCGCAATGCTAACTTCCGCTCTTTGCGGTTCATCTTAATTTCATAGTCTTTGGGTTTGGGTCCAAAAATGACACCGCCACCACGCCACAGTGGAGAACGAATAGATCCTGCACGCGCTCGACCAGTACCTTTTTGCCGCCAAGGTTTGCGACCACCGCCTCTGACTTCAGAGCGGGTTTTCGTGCTGGCCGTCCCTTGACGAGCATTAGCCATTTGTCTAACCAAGGCTCTATGCACAACATGAGACGCTGTTTTTTCTTTGGCAACTTGCAAATCAAAGCTTTTTTGCCCGACTTGTTCTCCCTGCCAATTTTTGACTACACATTCAAACATTTTTAATGTCCTTTGTCATTTGTGAGCCAGCGCGGTCTGGGGGTTTTCCCCATGAGCAACTGGCGTAGACGCGTAAGCGGCTTCTCACAGAGTACCCGTAAGGGTTTTGTCATTTGTCTTTTGTTAGTCACTAATGACTAATGACTAATAACTAACCAACTACCTTGGCAGGCACAATATTTACCAAAGACCCAGGTTTTCCAGGAACAGCTCCCTTGATTAGCAACAAGTTGCGATCTGAGTCTACTCGCACTACAGTAAGTTTTTTGATTGTGGTGCGGCTACCTCCTAAACGTCCTGGCGCCCGCTTACCTGGATAAACACGACCTGGCGTTGTACCAGCACCGGTAGAACCAGGCGCTCTATGGTTTTTAGAACCATGCGACATAGGTCCACGAGCGAAGTTGTTGCGTTTTTGGTTGCCTGCAAAACCACGACCGATGCTTGTACCTATGACATCTACTTGTTGACCTGCGCTAAAAATATCTGCTTTAATCTCTTGACCCGGAGTATACTCACTAGAGTTATCTATACGATACTCATTTAAATGACGTAATGCTGAGGCAGAAGACTTTGCTAGATGACCTAATAAAGGTTTATTCAGCGCTTTTGGCTTAACTTCGCCATAGCCTACTTGGATGGCGGAGTAACCGTCGGTCTGTTTTGTTTTAACTTGAGTAACTGTACATGGTCCCGCCTGAATGACTGTGACAGGAATAGCTATTCCTGCGTCGTCAAAAATTTGGGTCATGCCCAGTTTGGTGCCGAGAATACCTACAGACACAGTTACTGGCTCTCCTTTCTACTTTTTTCTTGGGAAATTGGATTCTTCAGAACACTTGTACAGAAGCTTTATCAGCTACTTTCCGCTATTTTGCGTCACCTTATGAAGTCAGGAACGGCTTAGGTAGGCGGTTCCAACTTACCCGGTCTTTCATCAAGTATCCCTACTTATGATGTGAATCCGTTTGCTTTCACTTACACGTGATTAGAACTAGCAAAACACTTTCCATAGAGGAAAGTACATTGTTTGGGTTTAATACAAGGCTTTGGAGCTTTGTGCAACAATGCTTCTATCTCAGCAATTGCTCTGGCACTTTACTTGCTTGTAGCAGGACTTAGGCAGCAAGCTACCCAGTATCCTTGTAACTGAGACTTACGCCATGCTACAAACCAACATCACTGCTCAGTTTCTACCCCTCCAATCACCTTAAAAATAATATTTTAAGGTTTTGCCTGCGGTTTCGCTCTATTACAAGAGCGAACTTGTTCTACTGAGTGGAATGAGTTTGAGTTTTTAACTCTACTCGTTTTCGTTGACCTGAAAGCTTTTATAGTTTACCAGTCTGTTGTCAATTATAGCTAGCTAATTCTGTTTAGAACTTTGCTTGTTAGCTTCAAATGCTAAATTATTGCTAACAATAACAACGAAGTGGTATCCTGAGTTTGGTCACAATCTAGAATTATAAATTAAATCTTGATTTTTGTCTATTAATATTTTTTATAGTAATGAGAAGTAATGAAGATGAAAAACCACGCGTTCGCCTAATCAAACCCTTTTAAGCTTGAAAATTGGTCATTGGTTATTGGTCATTTGTCATTGACAAGGGTTTCAAAGGTGTTTGGGGTTTCGTAATTTGCGCTATCTTTCTTCTCGACGACTTAACTTATCCTGTCCATAAGTTAATCGGTTAACTTAATTTGATGACTAAAAGTGAATAATAGAGATATCTAAGTCGGACAAGACGAAAACCTATGGCACTAATTACCACTGGTAACACTTTAATTCGTGATCTAGAAAAAAATGGCGCTCTTGGTGTCTACGTACCTTTAGAAGGAGGTTTTGAAGGTCGCTACAGACGCCGACTACGTGCAGCAGGCTATATGACTCTCAATATCACTGCTAGAGGGCTAGGTGATTTAGCTGCTTATCTCACAGGTGTTCATGGAGTTCGACCTGCACATCTTGGTAAAAAAAGTACTGGTAGTGGGGCCGCAGTTGGTTATGTGTATTATGTACCACCAATTGTCAACTATCAGCTAGAGCAGTTACCACCAAAATCTAAAGGATTGGTGTTGTGGATTATTGAAGGTTATATCCTTTCTAACCAAGAACTTGAATATTTAGCGAACTTGCCCAAGCTGGAACCACGGGTGAAAGTCGTCATCGAAAGAGGTGGCGATCGCACCTTCCGTTGGACTCCTCTGGAAAAAACTCTGTTAGCTAGCTAGATTTAGAGGATCGGGGATTGGGGATTGTCCTTTGTCTCCCTTGTCTTCCTTTTCATCCCATTCCCCGATCCCTGCTCCCTGCACCTTTGTCTCCTTCTGGGACTCTAGATTTATGAACGGTTGTGTGGCTATCATGGTTTAGCCCAACGATGGTGACATGCTTATTGAGGCGATGATATTTGCTTACTACCTTGGCGATCGCATTGGCTGCGGCCTGATCCCATACATGGGAACGATGAAAATCAATGATTACTTTGTCTGTATCTGTAGTGTATTCAAACAACTCTACAAACTGGTTCGCGGAACCAAAGAACAATTGACCGTGAATGTAATACACTCTGTTCTCATTACGATCAATGCTGAGTGTAGTCCGAATTTGAGCTACTTGCCAACCAAATATTAATAAGTTCAGAATTACCCCTGCTAATACACCTTGGGCTAAGTCGTGTGTGACTAGTGCTACTATGACTGTAAAAGGCATTACTAATGCTTCTGGTAGTGGTGTCTTTCGTAATACCTTCAAAGACTTCCAGTCAAATGTTTCAAAGGACACCATAATCATCACACCAACCAATGCTGCCATGGGAATTTGCTGTACAATATCGCGCATTACGAACATAGAAAACAGCAAAAACGCACCAGCAACAAAGGTAGACAAACGTCCTTTAGCACCACATCTAGTATTGATGACAGATTGTCCCACCATACCACAGCCTGCCATCCCACCCATTAAACCAGTAACTGCATTAGCTATTCCCTGACCTTTTGTTTCTCGATTCTTGGAAGTGCGAGTGTCAGTTAGTTCATCGACCAAGGCGGCTGTTAACAATGATTCTAACAGTCCTACGATCGCTAACGTTAGTGAGTAAGGTAGGATAATCATGAGTGTTTCTAGGGAGAAACTAACCTGGGGTATGTGTAACACAGGTAAGTTGCGTGTAATTTCTCCAATGTCTCCGACTCTACGAATATCCAAATCCGTGGCGATCGCGACAATGGTCATAGCAACAATTGCTATAAGTGGTGAAGGAATGCTCTTTATCAGACGGGGGAATAAGTAGACAATCGCCAGTGTAACGGCTACCATCACATACATTTGCCAAGGTTCCCCAGCAAATAGCCTTAACTGAGCAGTAAAAATTAGAATTCCTAGAGCATTAACAAATCCAGCAATGGCAGATTGAGGAATAAAACTGAAGAATCTTTCTAACTTCAAAACCCCAATCAAAAATTGAATAATTCCTGTCAGAATGGTAGCAGCAAATAAATATTCTATTCCATGCTTTTCAACCAATGTTGTCATCAGTAACGCCATTGAGCCAGTCGCTGCTGATATCATGGCTGGGCGTCCTCCTACCAAGGAAATAACCACTGCCATACAAAAAGATGTATAGAGTGCTACCATTGGGTTAACTTTGGCGATCGCAGCAAATGCTAAAGATTCTGGAATCAGTGCTAATGCTACTGTTGCACCTGCAAGTACCTCGGTTTTGATTTTAGATAGATGCAGATTATTCGTTATTTTTATCTGCAAGAATTGAACTTTAGTCCTCTGTTTTTTTTTAGCGTTTTCTCGTCGATTGAAAAGCATGTTTAACCCTGCTACTGTGGTATGGCTATGTAGCTACTGATTGGCAAATTCAAAATTAATTGCTTCAAAAATGCAATTAATGCAGATATCATCATCAAGCGTCTGATAGATCTGTATGAAGCTATGGGAAGCAAGTGCATTAGTATTAGACAAAAATCAAAACTAAGCTATTTTTACACCATTAAAGCCACATATTTCAGATTTATTTGTCAAGCAATTATGATTTTGATTTCATCTTCATACTGTTATCGGCATGTATAAAGTTTTTGTGAGGCATTGATATTGACCGTATAAACTCTAGTAATATATTTTCTCAAGATTAGTCTATGAAACTTTCTTTACCAATAGGAAAAGGACTATTGTATGTCCTGTTGACACTGTACGCTGTTATTACCATCATCCCTTTTTTGTGGGCGCTTTCGGCATCCTTTAAACCCCTGTCTGAAATAGTTAGCGGCGAAGTTAATTTTTTGCCCAAAAACTTTACTCTTGACAACTATAAGCAAATTTTTCTGCAAGAACCGCTATTTCTGCGTTGGTTGTTCAATAGTGTAGTTATTGCCGTTTGCGTCACTATTTTAAACTTGCTGTTCAATTCAATGGCTGGTTACGCCCTAGCGAGGTTGCGGTTTCGAGGTAGACATTTTTGGTTTTTACTGATTTTGGCAGTACTAGCAGTACCAGCACAAATTACACTAATTCCAACATTTTTGATTTTAAAAGCTTTCGGTTGGCTAAATTCTTATCAAGGGATGATTGTCCCTAGTATGGTGAATGCCACTTTCATTTTTATGATGCGGCAGTTTTTTGTTAACTTTCCTAAAGAATTAGAGGAAGCTGCTGCGCTTGATGGGTTAACTCCTTTGGGAATTTTCTGGCGTATTGTTTTACCTTTGGCAAAACCAGCATTAGCAGCGCAGGCAATTTTTGTTTTTATGGGTAGTTGGAATAATTTTTTGTTGCCTGTGGTGATACTGTTTGATCCGGAGATGTTTACCTTGCCTTTAGGTTTGAATTCTTTCAAAGGTCAGTACATCAGCTATTGGAACTATATCATGGCAGCTTCAATGGTGTTTACTCTGCCAGCTTTAGCTATTTATGCCTTTTTCAATCGGTACTTTATTCAAAGTGTGACTTTTACAGGAGGGAAGGGGTGAGAATTGGGGACAAGACAGACATGGAAGAAGAAGTTATGTTGAATGGAGGAGTTAAACCTCGTCCATTTTGAAAGCTGGAGTTTTATATAAGGGCTTATAATTCGCTTCTAGCCTGAGTTATACGCTTTACCCTAATTACAAAAAACTACGATTCTCAACGTAGACGTAGTTTAGATCATTATATTTTTTGGAGTTCGCTTAGACGTTAAACAAAGTTATGCAAATGCGATCACAACTTATACAGTAAAAATACTCACACTTCTATCTGTTTTCCTGTCTCCCTAGCCAGTAGTTAAGGCAACAAATTGGCCTCTTAACGTGATATTTGTATAACAGCGACTTTATCTATATCTGTCAGTTAAGATACTTTATGGGTTGTGCAAACCTATTTATCACAAAGATACCAGCAGATGATATCCATCCTGTAGGAGGAGTTTTATCTGTATGCAACCGATTGCAACCAATATAGTTTAGTTCGTTGTTAGTGGTTGGTGGAACAAACAACAAACAACAAACAAAAAACAAAAAACAATTGACAACTGGCAGTTAACAACAAAAGATTGAGTATCGCGATATTTAGCTGTGTTGAGCGTCAAAATCTTTAAGGGGAAAGATGTTAAAAAGACTAATTGGCATTTTTGTAGCTACTGTGTTGCTGACTTTTCAGTTTGTTGTTGGTAGTGCAACAGCAGTGGAGATAGATCAAGCTTCACGCACAGTACAGTTAAATGAAAAGGGTGACACAGTTGTAGTCAGCCTAAAACAGCTTACAGAAGGCAAGCGCTTGTTTAACGATACTTGCTCTCAGTGTCACCCTGGTGGTGTCACCAAAACCAACCAGAACGTAGGACTTGATCCTGAAGCTTTGGCATTGGCAACACCACCCCGTAATAACATTGAAGGACTAGTGGATTACATGAAAAACCCCACTACCTATGATGGAGAATATGAAATTTCTGAGTTACATCCCAGCATTAAGAGTGCTGATATTTTCACAGAAATGAGAAATCTCACTGATGATGATTTGAAAGCGATCGCTGGTTATATCTTAGTGCAACCAAAAGTAATTGGTATCAAGTGGGGCGGCGGTAAAATTTACTACTAAGCTCCTGGTCACTAACATAGTCATCATTTCTTAGTCATGAGTTTTTAAGTCATTAGCCTCTCGTAAGTAGCCCCAGATGATTGGGACTACTTACCAAAAGACTAATGACTATATTTTTAACCATTTTTCCAAAAAAAATTTACATCTACGACATCTTGTCATATTTGGCGTTAATTTTATCTAAAATGAATAGAGGAAAATAAAACTTGTTGATTGGAGAAGGCTATGAAATTAATTGCGGCCGGCTTGCGTCGCTTTGGTCTAGCGGTGTTAACAATTCTTTTAGTTGTTGGCAGCTTTGCTGTTTTCACTCCTAGTGCTGCGGCTGATACATATACAGTAAAACTCGGCAGTGATAAGGGAATGCTGGCGTTTGAGCCTGCAAAGTTGACTGTCAAGCCAGGTGACACAATTAAATGGGTAAACAACAAAGTTCCTCCCCACAATGTTGTATTTGATCCTGGCCAGTCAAAAAGTGCTGATTTAGCGAAAGCTTGGACTCACAAGCAGTTGCTCATGAGTCCAGGTCAAGAGTATGAAACCACAATCCCCGCAGATGCTCCCAAGGGTGACTATACCTTCTACTGTGAGCCTCATCGTGGTGCTGGCATGGCTGGTAAGCTAACTGTTGAATAATTAGCACTTCACTTGAGTTTTAATAGAGACTTCTGTGGAAAACTAGACTTGGCATACTCTTCGAGTGATGCTTCGGCACACTAAAAAAGAATGCACACATAACTCAAATGCGATGACGAGTCTGATTCCTACTGTTGATGCTACTACAGGCCAAATGGCAAACCAGCGAATAGACTCGTCATCAGCAAATTTGAATTTTTTTAACTATTTCGTCGTAAGTCCCGCGCTCTAACGCTTCGTTGAGCGTCGGGATATAAGACGGGCGGCGACGATTGCATCTAGGACTGATTCTTTTCACCCCGAAAGAGAAGGAGAAGATGTATGAGG
>JAESGT010000001.1_pt1 | contig 183133 bp, 145 predicted proteins | sample 9266261 | NCBI WGS metagenome assembly JAESGT01 (sample SAMN15741584, study PRJNA653494) | algae metagenome | isolation source: Pelatocladus maniniholoensis HA4357-MV3 and co-occurring heterotrophs from... | place: USA: Maniniholo cave near Haena, Hawaii | collected 2009-07-28 | reverse complement strand
GGTAGAATTTAGGTAACATTATCAATCTTATTGGTCTTATTGACAAATCTAGACCTATCTTTTTCTACCATAAAGTGCTACATCCTTTACACTATAAGCTTTTTAGGCTATTTTGTCGCCCCGTCAGATGTAATAGTTAAGAATTAACTGTATTTTACAGAATCAAAAATCGTATTACCTAATCTTTTTTCTATGTTCTTCATTCCTGCGATCAAACCAAAACCATTCCTCATCTGACATATATTTTACAGATTTTATACGTTCCACTGCCCATTCTGCATATTCAGGAATAATCTCACAGCCTAGCCATTTTCTACCAAGTTGTTCTGCAACAACAAGTGTTGTTCCTGATCCGAAAAATGGATCGACAACAAGATCGCCTCTAGAAGATGAGGAAAGTACAAACTTTCTCACTAGTTCTTCTGGCTTTTGAGTTGGATGTTTGGTTTTTTCATGCATCCCATTACATGTAGTTGGTATTTCGATCACATCTCTGGGTTTTGCACCCTTGGGATGGGGATGCCAAATTCTACTATCATTCTTACCATTGTTGCCATATTGGCTTGTTTTTGCTTGGGGATGTTGTGGATATTTTAAAGTGTGTTGTCCATAAGTTATACGTATATTATCTGAATTTAAATAAAAATTTTTTGTTTTTCTAAAATGTAAGATACTTTCATGAGAGCGTCCCCAATCGTTTGAAAAATTCGCTTTATTTTTGTAATGCCAAATCAGCCACCGACATCCACTAAAAAATTTTAATGCTGGTAGTTTAATATCAGCGATAATTTCTGAAAACCCACAAATATATAATGAACCTGTCGGTTTTAATATCCGAGAAACTTCTTCTATCCAGATTAAAGACCAATTTACATAAGCTGCTTGCGATTCAAAATTATCCCATGCAGCTTTTTTAATATTATACGGAGGATCTGCAAATACTAAATCTACTGATTCTGAAGCAAGAGTTTGTAGCCATTTTATTGCATCACCAATCCATAATTCTCCATGAGGATGGTAATAAAAAACTTGAGGTGTTTGTGAATCATATTTTTTTATATTACAATTTTCTTCTGGAATCACAAATAAAATCTGATTGATAAAGTCAAAAAAGTAAATTTTAAGCAGGCTGTGTCAGGCACATATTGGTGATATTCTTTGTCGCCAAAAAATCATTAAAGCACCTAACACGCTATTCTTAAGTTTGTAGTAAGGACTTTAGTCCTCAAAATCAGAGCTAAAGCCATTTCATACAAGAAAATGAGAATTGTGTGTACCCTTGCGTAATTGCTAGAGCAGAGAACAGGATTGAAAATCTATATGACTTACGCAAGTGTCACAAAAAACAAAAATTTTTTGCTTGTAGTAAGCGGCTCTTGCCTTTATTTTGAGGACTAAAGTCCTCACTACGAACTTAAATAATATGCCAGTTGCGTAAGTCCTAATCTATTAGTATATGATTTTATTCTTAAAATCTGTACTTCATTTACCTGTAATCTGCTGTATATCCGCTAATTACAACTTCGGCAGTATCTCTGGTAGTAAGTGACCAGGTACTTTAGATAAAGCCAGGTTTTGTCCTTGTATTCCTAATTCACTGTGAAAAGCGCGAATAGTTTTCACTACATAATTAAATGTTGTTTGGTAAGCTTCGGGTTTTTGGGTTAATCCATTTAATGCTTGTAAATGATTATCCAATGATGATTCTAAATGTTGAGAACGTGCAGTTTTATCACCATTCAAGAATTGATCGGTTGCCAGATTATAATGTGCTAAACCTAAGTTATTATGAGTTGCAAAAATATCAAAACTTAAAGCAGCACCATTGAGAGAATGAGCAAGAGATAGAGATTCTTCATAAGCATTAATGCACAGTTCTAAAAACTTTTGTCGTTCTTCTTTGGTTATTTGTGGCTGGTTGGACAAGTGCCAATAAGCAGTTCCCAGATTATTTTGTGTGGCAGCGCAAGCGGCAGGAACATGTGCTGGTGTACGATATTTCAAAGCTTCTCCATAGGCATCCACAGCAAGTTGCAGATTCGCCCCTGGATTTTCGTACTGCGCTAAATTCCAATGAGCAGTACCAATGTTGTTTTGAATCATGCCATATTTGAGTGGTTCCTGTTCTGGGTTGTAGTAGGCTAAGGCAAGACTGTAAGCAACGATCGCATTCTTTAAATGCTCCATCGGTTGATTGTATTGTGCCAAATGCCAGTAAGCAGTACCCAAGTTATTCTGAGTTGCAGCATACTTCAATGGTTCTATCTCGGCGGTACGGAAGCAGAGTGCTTCTCGATAAGCAGTAACCGCTTTTTGCCAGTTTTCCCCAGCGTGATCAAAACGTGCTAAGTCACCATAAGCAGTCCCCAGATTATTTTGCACACGTGCATAAGTTTCTGAATGGGTTTCAGGTGAAATTAGCTTTAAAGCTAATTGATAAAATTCTATTCCCTGTTCTATGTAAGATTGTCCTTCTTCAGAATTGGGTGGTGTGCGATATAGCATCCAATAGAGTGTACCCAAATCATTCAAAATATCTGGGACTTGTGGCGAGCTTTCATCGTGGGTAATAGCCTCTTGATAGGCCAAAATAGCCACCATCAAGTTCTCTAAGTTAGTTTGTCCCTGTTCGATGCGGAGGCGATACAAGTTGCCCAGACGATGATAAGCTGCTGCCAGTGTTTCTGGTGAAGCTTTTGTGGAATGTAAGGAGTCTATTTCTTCTAGAAGTTCCTGTACTTGTACATTCTCATTTTGATCGTGGGCGATCGCACTGTTAAGAGTTGCTAGTACTAACTCTGTTAACTCTTTACTAATGTGCGATAAACGTGGTGGTGATGGAGTCTTGCTGATATTAACTTTATTTCTTGCTCTAGCTTCTTCCTGAAATGTTTCTGGTACAAATAATTCTGATTTGATTGGTGAAGGTTCTTGTGGTTTGTGTCCACGATTTACAGGTGTTTGGATCGCAAAATCAATCTCTTCCACAGGGAAATCGTCACCAGAGATAGGTTCTTCCCAGGCTACCTGTTCAATATCTCCTACATCTAAGCTTCTAGAACCAGAAAAGCGTTCTGGTGAGTTTTTGGTATGAGTTGTCGGTGTCGGTTCTCCAGCAAACACAAACACACCAGTACGACAACGCCAAAACTGTGGCGCTGATTGTTGTATCGCGTACAACCAAGGACGCGATACCCACAGTAATAGACTCGATTCCAGAAAACTGCTGGATTCTGGGCTTGATAAATGTTGTTCAGTTAAACGTAAATAGTGCAAAAATAAACGTTGCATTGCCACTGGTTGCTTGGTCAACTGCTCAACGCCTACAATCTGAAAAGCTGGTACTGGCAGTGACCGTCCAGGATTATCTTTAGACACACCAACAATTGGCGGTGGATAATTCACCAGCCATTGATTTATTTGCGTGATCGGGTTAGGGTCACTTAAATTCAACCTCAGAGTCACTAATCGTGGATAAGCTGGCGTACTAGTTTCTTGTGTATTTGATGGTTGATACAGCACTTGACCTACTGGATAGGCCAAAGTTGAATGCAAACGTGCTGCTACCTGATTTCTCAGGGTTAAATCATCACATACCGCTACCAAAATTTGTCGCCGCAAACCAAGACTGAGGGCAACTTTTAGACGGTGGTATACTTGGCGATTCCACGCAAATTTATCCGAATGTGCAGTATCATTCACGCTCATGGTGGCTAAGGAGCCGAAACGCAGTGTACATCCCTTTAAAGGGCATATGTAAGCAGTCTATATATCTAACTATGACTACGATTTTCAAGTAGTTATTGCTCTGCTCAGGATAAATCAAGGTTTGAAATAAGAATAGAGGCGTTGTATCTTATTATACTTATATTTTGCATTTATTTTTTGCATAAAATAGCGATAACTTGGTACTGAAGGGCAAATTTCTTGATCTATCCCCCTCTATCTCTATCTTAAAGATTAGATAAAAAAACCAGGTTTCCAAAAATTTAGAAACCTGAATAATTGTAAAATAAAATTGATTTGTGAAAGCAATTTTTATTAACTAAGATTAGAAACAGAGAAGGCAACAAAAATCAAACCACTTACCAGGAGTATTCCCACAACTCCCATAATTACATAATTACGCTTTTGCTGGGCTGTAGGAGGCTCTGCTTGGTAAACTTTAGGTTCACGGGCAAAATTGTTGAGGCGACCGCCTTCTTCAGTCGTGTAGGGCATGAATAAATTCCTTACGCTGCTTATTCATTTTATGTTACATAAATGCAATAGACTGCTCTTGTCATTGGAGATAATTCGTTACAAAAGGGTCGAGGAACGGGCATCGGGGATCGGGGAACGAGGACAAGGGGGACAAGGGGGACAAGGGAGAATTATTTAACTAAGTCTCTTCCCAATCCCCAATCCCCAATCCCCAATCCCCAATCCTTAATTTGTAATTGTTCCAGTCATTGGTGAAGAGGGGCTGGCGTAGTCTTTGATGGGCATCCTGCCAGCTAGATAGGCTATGCGGCCAGCAGTTGTTGCCAGATTCATGGCGCGTGCCATCAGGGGTGGGTTTTTTGCCAATGCGATCGCACTGTTAATCAACAAAGCATCGGCACCCATTTCCATGGCTTGGGCTGCTTGGGATGGCGCACCAATACCAGCATCCACCACTACAGGAATATTGGCATTTTCAATAATGATTTGAATGTTAGCAGTTGTTTTTAATCCCTGACCGGAACCAATCGGTGAGGCGAGAGGCATTACTGTTGCACAGCCGACTTCTTCTAAACGCTTTGCTAGCATCGGATCAGCATTAATATAAGGTAAAACCGCAAAGCCTTCTTTGACTAATTGTTCTGCCGCTTGTAGAGTGCCAATGGGATCTGGTAATAAATATTTAGAGTCGGGAATTACTTCTAACTTGACAAAATTATTATCTTCCTGTCCCAAAAGTTTTGCCATTTCTCGTCCTAAACGGGCAACGCGAATAGCTTCTTCGGCGGTTTTGCAGCCAGCAGTATTTGGTAGCATCCAAATTTTTGTCCAGTCCAGCGCTTCGGCTAAACCTTCGTGTCCAGGCGCATGAGTTTGTACTCGTCTGACTGCAACAGTCACAATTTGACAACCACTTTCCACCACACTTTGCTGCATTTCTTCGATACTGCGATATTTACCAGTTCCCGTCATCAAGCGGGAGGTGAAAGTTTTGCCAGCGATGACGAGTGGTGTGTCAGCAATGGTAGGGGTGAGTTGGGAAATCTGCCCGTAGGATAGTGGTGAAGGGGAATGAGTAAGCATAACAGGGGAGGTAGATGATTGGTTCTCAAAGCGCGAGTAATGAAAATGCGACAGAAGAGGGTCAGATTTTTGTTCCCAAATTAGATCAGCAATTAATACTGCTGTTATGGGTGCAAGCAGAATGCCATTACGATAGTGTCCCGTAGCAAAGGTAAGGTTTTGACAGAAACTATTCCCCAGAATTGGTAACTCATCAGGAGTAGCAGGACGGAATCCCCACCATAATTCTTCTATGGGATAATTCTGGATTTGAGGATAGAGACGGATAGCATTTTGTAGTAAAGTTTGAATACCTGCTGGTGTGTTTTGGGGAGTAAAGCCAACATCCTCTACGGTAGCACCAAGAATAATTCGGCGATCGCGCTTTGGTACTATGTAAACATTATGGCCAAATAAAACCCGTGTTAGAGGTAATTCCGCGATCGCTTCTGGTACACGCACACTCAGCATTTGTCCTTTGGTTGGACGTACGGGTAAGGTAAACAATTGATTCGTCCAAGCACCTGTAGCTAAAACATAGTGTTCGGCACGCAAAGTTCCAGCATTGGTTTGGACTCCTACAACTTGCCCTTGCTTCTGCAAGATACCTTCTACTGCGATTCCTTCTTTTAGTTCCACACCCAAAAATTGCGCTGCACCAAGCAGTGCTTTTGCCAAGGCTCGATTGTCTACTTGGGCATCTTCAGGATACCACCAACCACCAGTGACTTCTTCTCCTAAACCTGGCTGATATTGGTGAATAGTTTCTTTGTCTAACCAGTAAGCTGTTTGAGAAGACACAGGGAGAGACAAAGATGATGAATAATCCCTGCTTCCTTGTCCCCCATGTCTCCCTTGTCCTCCTTGTCCCTCATGTCGTCCCTCGTCCTCTTCATAGACTGGTGCTAAAATACCACAGGGCCAGTAACCAGTGTTTAAACCAGTGAGTTGTTCTAATTTGTGTGTCCACTCAGGATAAATAGAACGCGATCGCCAACATAAATCTTGCATTGCTTGATTTGAGATGTTTTCTGCATCCGGTGCTAACATCCCAGCAGCAGCATGTGTAGCGGCTGCGTGGAAGTCACGACTAGTCACGATGACTTTCGCACCACGCAGTTTCAACTCAACGGCGATCGCTAAACCGATGATACCGCCACCAATAATCAAAACATCCTTAGTCATTAGTCAAGAGTCCGTAGTCAAGAGTCCATAGTCAAGAGTCCGTAGTCAAGAGTCCATAGTCAAGAGTAATGGCTATCAACAATTGACAATTGACTATATAACTCCTAACTCCTAACTCATAACTAGTAACTCATAACTGTTAATTCGATGATCAGCAATCACTACCACAAAGCACGAATTGGTTCGTTATTGTTAGTATCATTCGATTGAGTATCGTCTGTGGTGGTTGTATTTGAATTATCTTGAGCAGTTGTTGTTGTGTCAGTCATAGTATCGGTCAATGTGTCATCAGCAGCGTTGTTCTGAGCAACATTGGTTTTGTTGGTTCTGGTGGGAGTTCTACCAGTCGCAGTGCTGTTGACATTGATGTTGGCGGGGAGAACTTTTGATGTTTTTCCTCCTGGAGCTTGAGCAGTATTTTGTCCGCCCATCGGAAAGCTAATCCCCAGTAACGTACCTAGTAAAATTGCCAAACCTCCAGCCATCAAAATGAGTGGTGTCCATCTACCCATATTTTTTCTCCTTTTTAACCTTTTGGTGTCCAGACTACTTGAGAACCTTCTCCCCAGAATCCATCAAATTTAATAATTTTGACATCTTCTAAAAGCTGAGTTTGACAAGCTAAACTCAAATCAATTGGCGGAGAATGAGGAGGTAGTGAGTACCGCCCTTGTTTTCGCCAATTAGCTTGGTGCAAATTTACCTTCTACTTGCACTTGTAAAGAATAACTATCGATTAAGCGATAGTTAATAACCTTAGCACCGCTATTGTAGAGGTCAATACCATTTTGCAGCAAAAGTCTCCGCAGATTGGTTCGGAGTATACACTCGCTTGTTTTACCTTGAGCTAGCACCCTGAGCATTGCAGATCACTACACAAGTTTTAGGTTGTATTGTAACAATTTATTTCTGATACAGAAAAAACTATTTCCCAATCTTATTTTAGTTATGAAACAATCACAATCATATGCTTAAGAATAAGTTTAGAAATCATTTGATATTGTCATATTATTATGGTTTTGAAAAACCCTGAAGTAGTTGTGCTGTTAGGAATACAGACTTTTCGATGTTGATGTTTTCTAGATTTGCACTCAGGGTATCAACGCCACTATCTGTTGTCAGATTTTTATAGCGCGTAGTGTTGTGACAAATTACCTTGAAATCTAGCTGTTACGAACTGCGAGGAGCTAGAAGCCCATAAACTCCTGACCTCCCTGACAATTCTATATCCTGACTGACATATTTTTATTCTATTCTGTAGTCTGAACAACTCCTCATCTTATGAGCGCTAACTCTTTACCTCAGCTTTGGATCTATGACACTACACTTCGAGATGGTACTCAACGCGAAGGGCTATCTGTATCTATAGAAGATAAGTTACGTATTGCCAGAAGACTTGATCAACTTGGTATTCCCTTCATTGAAGGTGGTTGGCCTGGTGCTAATCCTAAAGATGTGCAGTTTTTCTGGCAATTGCAGGAAGAACCGCTCAAACAAGCTGAAATCGTGGCTTTTTGTTCGACTCGACGCCCGAACACAACAGTGGCTTCTGAGCCAATACTACAAGCTATTCTCGCTGCTGGCACTCATTGGGTAACAATTTTTGGTAAGTCTTGGGATTTACATGTCACTGAAGGACTCAAGACTACTTTGGCTGAAAATTTGGCGATGATTCGCGATACGATTGAGTACTTACGCGCTCAAGGGCGTCGTGTGATCTACGATGCCGAACACTGGTTTGATGGCTATAAGCACAATCGGGATTATGCTTTACAAACATTAGAAACTGCGATCGCATCAGGTGCTGAGTGGCTAGTGTTTTGTGACACCAATGGTGGTACTTTACCCCATGAAATTACGCAAATTATTACTGATATAGTTAAATTTATTCCTAGTGGAACAAAATTAGGTATCCATACTCATAATGATTCGGATACAGCAGTCGCCAACGCTCTAGCCGCAGTCATCACAGGCGTCAGGATGGTACAGGGTACAATCAATGGTTATGGCGAACGTTGTGGTAATGCCAATCTCTGTTCGCTAATTCCTAATTTACAACTCAAGCTAGGGTTTCAATGTATAGAAGAGAACCAAATCTCGCAATTGACAGAAACTAGTCGTTTTGTTAGTGAAGTAGTTAATCTTGCTCCAGATGAACATGCACCATTTGTTGGGAGGTCAGCATTTGCTCACAAAGGTGGTATCCATGTATCAGCAGTAGAACGTAATCCCCTCACCTACGAACATATTCAACCACAACAAATTGGTAATTGTCGCCGGATCGTCATTTCCGAACAATCAGGAGTTAGTAATGTTCTAGCAAAAGCTCGCTCATTTGGGATTGAATTAGATAAAAACGACCCCACAACCCGAAAAATTCTTGAGCGGTTGAAAGCTTTGGAGAGTGAAGGATACCAATTTGAAGCAGCAGAGGCGAGTTTTGAATTATTGATGCGCCAAGCTTTAGGAAGTCGGCGATTATTTTTTGAAATTAGGGGTTTCCAAGTCCACTGCGAGTTAGGACAGGGAGAAGAAAATACTAGCGCTCTAGCTACAGTTAAAGTTACCGTAAATGGTAAAAATATTTTGGAAGCAGCAGAAGGAAATGGCCCTGTTGCTGCTTTGGATGCAGCTTTACGTAAGGCTTTAGTGAATTTTTATCCCTACATTGCAGCTTTTGAACTGACAGACTACAAAGTACGCATTCTCAACGGACATACAGGTACAGCAGCCAAAACCCGTGTCATGGTAGAGTCGGGAAGTGGTCATCAACGCTGGACAACAGTAGGAGTTTCCACAAATATTTTGGAGGCTTCCTATCAGGCAGTGGTAGAAGGATTAGAATATGGCTTGTTGCTACATTCACAAGCAGCAATCAGCGTGTAAGAGTGTAAGGGTAAATATTTAATTGTTTTTCTTCCTCCTACACCCCTATACCCCCACACCCATTTTCTAGTTATTTGGTTGTCATCGCGGATAATTGAACTTTTGAGGAATTTGAAGCGTAATCCTAAATTTATCCGCGTCAAGATTCAAATCAAGATATCACCTTGAGAATTGGCGAGTTGTTTGTCACAAGTCTATTACCTTGGAAGTCGTTATTGTTTTTCACCCGCAAATTGCCAATCTTAGACCACACATTATACACTCACACACCACACAAAATAATTGGCAATGAATTTTTTATCTGTTAGTAGACCACTAACTACTAACTATTAAGCACTAACAAATTTAAGAAAAACTTTCCCAGGCTTGAGCAACCACTTGACTAAGCCACTGTCGCTGCTGTTTATCTAGTAGAGTATCTTCAGCTAGCAATTGAGCTGTTAGTTCCTCTAGGGATTGACCTTGATCGCGGACAATTTTTATTACACCTGCGATCGCAGCAGCAACTAGAGCTTCATCAACTGGCTTTTGTCTTAAGGCAATGATTTCTTGAGGGTTGTCTGGAATGGGATAATTCATGGCGTAAGGTTTAATGAAATAGAGAATGAACAAAAATTTTGACAAACTTTTAAAATTTCTTTATTGAATTTTTATTCAACAAGATAGGGCGGATCATACCGTAAATCACCCTTGTTTGGAAACCATCTTAGTACATATTATTAACTGGAGACTTGACAAAGAATGAAAGAGACACTTTACATAGAAATACCCACACCGGACACATCAGCAGTATGCAAATGGTTACAAACTGACTTTGAAGCAGGAATTGGGCAAAAAGTGCTAACACCGGATGGTTTACGCCTGAGAATGATAGGAAATACAGATGATAGCAGAAGTATTCCGGAAAACTTCAGCGAACTTTCCGTTTTTGTTTGGTCAGTACAACGGACTACTTACCTGAAGGTGTTCCGGTGGTCAGATCAAGTCTTTCCTCAAGAAAAACAAATTCTCAAAACCCTGACAACTGGAATCAGAAGCCACTTTCCCCATCAATATCCAGAACCACCGACAATAGATTTATCCCAGCAATCGATTTTTGAAGCACTAGCCCCTCATTATCCTCTTACTGTCAAATATTTTCAAAAAATGCCTAACGGCGAATATGACCTGAAACGAGTGTACTGGTGGGAGCAACGCTGGCGTCAAGGTGTACGTAATCCCCAGAAACCACGTCAAGTGATATTTGCTCATCAGAAGTGGGAACAAGCCAGACAAGCCAGACAAGGGGAAACTTTTTTGTTATCTCCCCCCGATCCCCGTTCCTCGATCCCCAATCCCCAATATGACCTGATCTACATTGGCGGTGCGCTTGGTGTTATTCATGCGGCTGTGATGGCAAAATTAGGCTACAAAGTGCTGTTGGTAGAACGGTTACGTTTTGGGCGCATGAACCGGGAATGGAATATTTCTCGTGATGAAATTCAAAGCTTGATTAATTTAGGTTTGTTGACATCCAGTGAAGTAGAATTCATTATTGCCCGTGAGTATCAAGACGGATTTAATAAATTTTTTGATGCTTATGTTCCCAAACCATTAAAAGCACCAATTTTGCATACTCCCACAGTCCTAAATTTAGGGTTAGATTCTGAGAAATTGCTCCAACTATGTGGACAAAAGCTGCTTGCGGCTGGTGGTGAAATCTGGGATGAAACAGAGTTTATCAAAGCTGATATTTATACATCAGAAATTGTTGTTACAGTTAAAGACTTAAGTAATCAAATAGACAAGCAAGCAAGCGCAAGAGTGATATTAGATGCTATGGGAACAGCATCACCAATTGCTTGGCAGTTAAATGGCTATCGTGCGTTTGAAAGTGTTTGTCCGACGGTAGGAGCTGTGATTGAGCGGGGATTTGAACCGGGAGTATGGGATTGTCAGTATGGAGATGTGCTTAATAGTCACGGCGATATTTCGCGGGGAAGACAGTTAATTTGGGAATTATTTCCCGGTACAGACGAAGAATTAGCAATTTATTTATTTCATTATCACCAAGTCAATGCCCAAAATCCCGGTTCATTACTGGAAATGTATGAGGACTTTTTCACAATTTTGCCAGAATATCGGCGCTGCGACATGGACAAGCTAGTCTGGAAAAAGCCGACCTTTGGTTATATACCAGGGCATTTTAGTGTGGGGAGTAGCGATCGCACCATAGCATTTGATCGATTAATCGCTATTGGTGATGCTGCATCTCTCCAGTCACCTTTAGTTTTCACAGGATTTGGTTCTTTGGTTCGGAACCTAGAACGCCTCACTACTCTTTTAGATATCGCCCTCAAACACGATTTACTTTCTTCTCGACACTTGAACCAAATTCGTGCTTTTCAAAATAATATTGCTGTGACTTGGATGTTTTCCAAAGGGATGATGGTTCCTACTGGTAAATTTTTACCACCAGAGCGCATAAACACTATGCTGAATAACTTCTTTGGTCTTTTAGCAGACGAACCCCTAGAAGTAGCAGATGACTTTATCAAAGATAGATTCAATTTGCTTACTTTTAATCGGTTAGCACTAAAAGCAGCTAGGAAAAACCCAGCATTGCTGTTGTGGATTTGGGAATTGGCTGGTGCTAAAGATTTATGGCGTTGGTTAGGAAATTATTTTGACTTTCTTCGTCATAGCCTCATCAGTGCTTTACTTAGTGGATGGCTACCAATTTTTCTACACCGCAATAGTCAATGGTTAGAAAATCGCTCTCCAGCATTGTGGTTACAGCTATCAGCTATCAGCTATGCATTAACCACAGGTAAAGGAAAACCAAAAGTTCGGACTCAAGAGTCAAGAGTACATACTCAAGAGTCCAGAGTCCATACTCAAGAGTCCATAGTCGATGGTCAATAGTCAAGATTTTTTTACAAATGACCATTGACCATTAATTACTTATTAGGGCGAAAATTCGGTAATTCTACAGATGCTAAAGACTTTCGCCCTTTAGGTGGTCGTTCGGGATAAACTACGGGTGAGGGCGATTTGTCAGACTCATCAGATTCTGGTAAAGAAGGGGGTAATGGTGACATATCAAACCATAAATCCTCATTTTCCTCAGAATCTGTGTCAGCACTGGGTGAAATGACAATTATTGGTTCTTTTGTATTCTCTGTATCCTCTGTATCCTCTGTATCCTCTATATCCTCAACTGGAGTAGCTACTGTTTCCCAAATGGGTGTCACAGTTTGATCATCATTTTTTGCCTCTTCCATATCTTCTGGATCGTTTTCAAGCAATGGTGGTGGTGATACAGATGTAGTTTGAGCAGCAAAAAACAATTGAATTAAGTTATCGACTTGCTCATCTAAGCTTAAGCAGTCTGAAGATGAAATTGTTTGTGATACTGTTTCATCATCAATTTCTGGTTCTGGCTCGATAGTTGTTTGCTCTGAAGTCAATGTGCTTTCTTGAGATGAAGTATCAGCAGTCGATAATTGGCTAGAAGTGGAGTTATCCGATGGATATGAGTTTGAGTAAGAAGATCCTACCCAGAAATTATCTGTTTCTTCTGCTGACCAGGGTTGAATTGGTTGCTGGTTGGGAAGTAAAGAATGAGTTCGCTGATAATTTCTAGCTTGCTTATTACCTACATTATTGGTATTAGTATGAGTTTCTGTAGAATCATAGCTAGGAACTGGTGTTTCCAGACATTTTTCTAAAGCTGCTTTAAATTGTAAGGTTTGGCGTTGTTGCCGCATTAAGCGAGTACGCAATTCTCGAGACAGATTTTCTGATTGCAGTAGCTGGTGGGACTGTTCGTTATATTTAGTTTGAAGTAAGGTACATTCCCGCTCTAGTAGGGCAAGACGTTGTTGGTTAATTTCTAACTGTGCCTTATAGTTCTCTATAACAGTTTCTTGAGTTTGCACTGTTTGTAGTGCAGTTTCCAACTGTTGATATAGGGATTTTATCTGTTCTTGAGCAGCATTTAGCTCTTGAGTCTGTTGGTTAAGCATAGATTCTGCAACAGCAGAACGCTTTTGCTGCCATTGTACAGCCCCTTGGGACTCAGACAAGGCAGTTTTTAAACCTTCTACTTGTTCATATAAATGATTGTTGGCAGAACGCAGTTCTTCATTTAATATCAACAGTTGCTTAAATTCAGAGTCAACCAGTGCTAGTTTTTCTTTTTCAGGCTCCGCAACCCAATCTAGCTCAGGTTTTAACTCCTCTAGTTGTTGCTGATTTAACTCTAATACGTATTCAGAATTACTTGTTTGCTCTATCTGTTGGTTCGTTTCTGTCATTGAGTCTTGACAAGATGCATCTTCCTGATACTCCTGATCTTCTGGCGCCGGGGCTAACAATGGCAATTGCGAAATTGTTCTGTTTTCGAGAGGTAAAACAGAATAAAAAGGACAACTTGCTTGTTGCGGTTGTGGCGCATTAGCAGGATTTTGGGGTTCATTAAAAGCCCCGTTGTTTGGGGTGTCTGCTTCATTCATTACTTTTCACCCACCAGCTTAAACTTATGATTGGTGACTGCGATCGCATTACGTATCAATGCTGTCTTATCAAAATCTACTCCATTCGGCAAGTTTGTCACCTACCCAAGGAGAATCATTCGTGATTATTTTGTTATAACTTTTTGCTACCCTACAGTGCGAAGTTGTTCAAAAATTAACAAGCAATAACTTTTCCTCCCCACCCGACTTATCTCAATCAAGGCAACCAACGAGGATAAAATCCTGTTAACGGTAGTTGTTCTGGTTTAAGGTCTGCATTGTCCTGGGCATCAGCTATTGGTAATAATGGCATTAACCACAAGTTGCTAGTAGCGATCGCCTCTCCATCATCAGTTGTCAACAAAGGTGCATTTATTGGTGGGTTTGGGTTTGTCTGGATCTGGTCAAATAATAAACCCAAACCATCAGGAGATAAACTCATTTGTATATTTCGTTGATCCGGAGGTAGCACCAATAATGGTTTCTGTTCCCCTGTTTTGAGATCAATGGCAATTAGATATGGTTGTTCTTGATAAGATTCCCCTGGTAATAGCTGTGTTAGCAAGCAGTAAAGCGTTGGGGACGCAGTATCAAATTGACAATTAACTATCGAACCTGTGGTGGATAGGAGTTTTTTCTGAACGCCCTGGTTGGTGACTAAAAACAAGTCTCGTGTATAGTCTGTATTAAACTTAACCATTGCTGCTTGTGAACCGTCTACAGAGAAGGCTTGTACTAAACCAAATTGTGGGAAAAAATCTAGGGGTTTAGTACCATCTTTTTGTAGGGGTAAAATAGCTGTTCCTTGTCCTTGAGCAAGCGCTACAGCTTTACTATCGGGTGTAATCATAAAATCTCCTCCCGGTTGACTTTGCAAGCGTTGAGGAGGTGTTTGTTGACCAGAACTATCACTGTTAACTGGCATAAACCACAGCCCAAAGTCGCCAGGATTGTCTTTCTTCCCTCTTTGGACAACAATGGTTTGTCCATCAGGCGATACATCAAATTTCAAGTTTTGATATTCTTTGTTGTCTAGAAGCAAGTCTACTTTAGCTGCTGCTTCTGCTGTTTTTTCATAAGGTGCATTAAAACCGGTTGTGACTATATACAATTGCGCTGATAGTAAGTCTTGACTATTTGCGGGGCGAGCAGCAAATAATATTTTTTGCCCATCTGGAAATGGCTTAAAGTCGGTAATTATAAGGTCTTTGGGAGTAAGTATCTTTTTTTGTTCTTCGGTTAAGTTGTAAAGAACTAATCTTCCTTGGTCTTCATTACTAGCGCCGATATAAAGAATTACGCGATCGCGTGTGCTAAATGTTGTTTGAAATGGTTGTATGACTTTATTAGTTTTTTCTTGGCTAGCGAATTTATCTTTTGCTCCCTCTAACTTCACTTTGTAAGTTGTTCCATAGGGTGCTGGTGTAATAAAACTGTAACCCATGCGTCGCCCCGCCCAACTGAATGTACCTGCTAAGGGAGGCTCTATTTTCAAATTTTCCTCTACACTTTTCGTATCCATGGGACGACTAAAACTGAGGATAAAGGCTTTGTATTCTGCCCCAATTTTTTGATTTTGGTTGGTGAGATTAGTCAAAGATATATCTTTTTCCTCACTTTGTAAGTGTTTCCAAGTAAATTCTCGGACACGAACTCTGACTACATCACCTTGGGATATGATTAGCCCAATTATTAAAATGAGCAGTAACATTAAGGCGATCGCAATGCGATCTAAGGGTTGGAAAAAATTTTTTTTCATGGTCATTAGTCATTGGTCATTAGTCATTGGTCATTAAGTCACTCACAAATGACATAGACGCTTTAGCGGTTTCTCGTAGAGTAAGACAAATGACTAATAACTATAGGGATTTTTTGGTTGAGGAATTTTTTTCAAGGAACTGGCTGCAATGGTAAGTTGACGTTTATCTGCTATTGTTTCGGTGGTCATTTCTCCCTCTACTTCTAACCAGGTATCTGCTGGGTATTGATCGCGAGTTTCTTTTAATTTGACTGGTAATCCTACAGGATAAGCATCGGCGGCGCAGCAAGTCAAAACAAAACGCGCTAAAAAGATATATTCTTTTTCGAGGTCTGGCGGATGGATAACAAATCCCTGTACCTTGACTTTATTACCTTGATATCTATCTGGTTCTGGATAGACGTTAAGCATACGTACCCAGTCTACGAGCGATCGCTCTTCAGGAGCAACAGAGGTGCGGAATGCTTGTGGTTTGACGCGTGTAGAACCTAATAATTCACTGAAATCTCGTTGTAGTGCTTTGTCACTAGCAAATACTTGTGGTGTAAAGGTCAGTCCCAAGATGGCTGCTACTAACAGTAAAGTACTACCCCATCCAGGCGGAAATAAACTGATATGTTGCATGTTACCAGTCATTTCATAACGACGCCGTTGCAAAAGTTCTTTGGCTTTGAAAAAACCGACAATTAACAAGCAGAATGCAGCCACCACAACTAATCCAAAATAATTCGGATGAATTAACAAATTAAGCTTGTCAGTCAACCAATATTTCAACAGCAAAATTCCCCAAGCTGTAATTGCTAATACATCAAGCCAGGGGAGTAATTTTTTTTGAATTCTATTTCTACGGTTTGGATTTTGAGTCATTACTTATTTAGTCAAGAGCCAAAATTTGAGAATTAGTACGCAATAGTCATTGCTTTAGACTATTGGCTTTAGACTATGAACTAAATTTTTAAAGAAAATGCAAATTAATAATCAGGGTGAACAAAAAAGTTAATAATGCAGCTAGACCAAATAGGTAAAAGATTGCTCTAGGTTTTAATATTGTTAACATCAAACCTATACCTTTAAGGTCAACCATTGGTCCAAATACCAAAAATGCCAATAAGGAACCACTTGTAAAAACAGAAGCAAAAGACAGAGCAAAAAAAGAATCAACAGTGGAGCAAATTGACACTACCGTTGCGAGTAACAACATGGTAGTAATTGAACTAATTGGGCCCGAACCCAAGCTGAGAATTAACTCGCGAGGAGCAAGAACTTGAATAGTAGCTGCGATCGCACTACCAATCACTAATATTGCTCCCAATTCCCGCAGCTCCTGCACAGTATTTTCTAATACTAAGCGCAGTTTTGCTCCTAATGGTTTACTCTGAGGTGAATTTGTGGTTGTAGCTTCAGCAGCAGCTTCTAAACGCGTAGTTTGCCCTGCTCCTAACAAAAACGTTCCAGACTGTAATAAAGTGGGTATATTTGCTGGCTGCTGTGCTTGGAAAAGTTGAAGGCGGCGTTTTGTGTTTGGATTCGGGGGTGGGTTAAATTTCAAGTAACGAGCGATCGCAGGTTGAACTATGGGAGTCAAGTCTTCTTGAAAGCTAAACACAAAGCCAATAATAGTGGCGATTAATAGGGAAAACACTACTCGTAATATTACTATTTCTGGCTGGTCGCGAAATGCTGTCCAAGTTGCCCAAATTACAATCGGATTAATTGTTGGTGCTGCGAGCAAAAAGCCAATTGCTACTGATGTAGGTACTCCCTGCATCAATAAGCGCCGTGCGACTGGCACGTTACCACATTCACAGACCGGAAACAAAAACCCGACCATACTACCGACTAAAGCACCTAATAAAGGATTTTTGGGCATTTTCTCTACCAATTTGCGCTCATCTACAAAAAATAGCAGCAAACTCGAGAAAAATACTCCCAACAGCAAAAAAGGCATCGCCTCGACTAGCAGACTCAAAAATAGAGTAAAACCATTGTTAAGTTGATTCATGGGCGTCGCTGTCAAAAGCGGTTTCTAATTATAAGCTTCTGCCACGTCATTTTATCGAAATGGGGATCAAAAATAGGTAAAGACTATCATAAGCGTTCATAAAACATTAAATTCACAATTAATTTGTATGATTGCTTTTGAAAGCTTGCAAACCATTACTGGTGACAGATAAGTATCTTGATTTGGGTTTGTCTATAGGTAATGAATCCTATTCCTAGATAGGTAAACTTCAAAAATAGTTCCAATTTTAGAATTTAATTACTTACCAGCACAATGATTGATCACATTTTTTGATAATTACGTTAAGTTTGCCTGATATGATGCTGTATTTTATGCTTCTTATAAAGTGTTCATAGTTTATTTAAGTTATACTCTCTGGATCTATGCCCAGGGTCCTTAGATGTTCCACAAGCATTTGCACTCGTTGTTCTGCTTCTTGAATGCGTTCTTCTGGCGTCAACAACCTTTGTCCTTGCTCGTTATACCAGTACAACCACTCTCGTGTAATTCTTTGATAGGTTCCCCGTTCTCTACCAAATAAATTGAGTGAGCCTCCAAAAAAAATACCCACACCTGAATTAGGGAGGGCAATATTACTTAAACTGGCAAAAATTTTGTTGTAAAAGTCACCTGTAAAAATACAGTGAATGCAGTTGGATTAAAACATAATCAAAATTGCCATTCGTGGTTTGGATCGTTTAATGCAGCGCGAACAGATGTTAAATTGGCAAGGTCTTTGAATGGGCTGGATTTAGCTATTTCTGTAATTGAATTCAAAGCAAGGGCTAATTGCTCATTATTACCGGATGCGATCGCACTATCAACTACAGCAAATAAAGCACGAAAGTTTTTGGCACGTTCATCAAACGAGTGATCAAGGTACGCCATCAGCAGTTCTCGCTGGGCGTTAGTTCTGGTAATTGTTTCTTTCTCCCAAGCTTCAATTTCGCGCCGCTTAGTCTGTTCTTGTTCGACAATCTTTAGGTAATCGGTGTAAGCTGTAACCATTTGCTGGAGGGATTCAGCAGGATTTAGCTTTTCGATTATTTTCTGTACTGACACTTTTAATTGCCTCCAAGAGTACGGTACTTGGCTTGAATAGTGGCAGTAGCAGGATTAAGCTGCCCTTCACTATCCAAAACAGGAGTTTTCATGATTTCTGCAAGTGCCTTAACTAGAAGTCCTATCTGTTGAAACTTACTAGCATCTCTGTTTTTGTTAAATGATGGCAGGGATTCAAGTTCATTCAAACCTAAAACAGCAAAGTTGTTGAGAGATTCAAGTAGATTTCTCAACTCAGTAATTCGCCGTTTCACTTGTTGCATGAAGTCTTTTGTAGCATCAATTTTAGCGATGGCAATTTTGACTTCTGCTTCGTACTCTCGCGCTTTTGTTAAAGCTTTTTCTCCCTCACTAGCAAGTACAAATCCACCAATTGCTAAGGCAGGTCCAACCGTAATACCCCCAAGTACAACAGTACCAAGAGCCATACCGCCACCACCAGCAGCTAGTGAACCACCACCCAGCCATGCTAGAGTCGCATTCCATGCTGCGGCACCGCTAAGGCTTCCTATTAATGTTCCCGTACTAGCTACTCCCACAGAGGTAGCAAGACCCATTGCACCCCCGTATCCAGCAGCAGCAGCCCCAACAGCTTTAACGCCTCCTTTGAAAAACTGTTCAGCTTCTAGTGCAGCAGTTTTATACTCCTTCATTTGCTGAACTGAAATTCCATCCAGCCCTTCTAAAAACTCCTTTTCACTTTGTTTAGCCTTACCAATATTCCTCTCAATGAAGTAGACAAAGCGTCCAATTGTACGCATCATTACATCTAGCTGGAAGTGACCATACTCTTCTGCCAACTTATTAGTGCCTTCCCAGTATTCTTTTAACTCGCTGACTGCATTCTCGTGCCGCTTTTGGGCGCGTTTACCAATTTTGCTTGCCTCATTCATGTTGCTAACGCCTTCAGTGCCTTTTAGCGCTCCAAAAGCCGCACTACCTATAGCAACAGCACCCAGTATGAGTGGAATCATTAAATACTCCAGATATTAATTACCTGTTAAAATACTTAAGTAGACTTCACAATTTCTGCTCTCCATTTCGGAAAAGAGTTTAATAAAAAAAGGGTAGATATAAAACCCACCCCTACAGAAATATTATTGTAAAATTCAAAACCTAATTTCCAATTTCCGGCGCACTTAACGATACTTCCGGTGTAATTTGCTGTGCCAATGTCGGTACTGCATCACGCAACCTTTCTGTTAGCTGTACTGTTGTGGCATCGTAAACCTGAGTCAAAATCTTAGGATACAAACCAATGCCAATTATTGGTACTAACAAGCAAGCGATAATGAAGATTTCGCGGGGTTCGGCATCGATGAGTTTTTGGTGAGAAACTAACTCTTTGTTCTCTTCGCCGTAGAAAATTTCCCGCAGCATGGACAGCAGATAAATCGGCGTTAAAATCACACCAACTGCCATCAAGAACACCACAATAATTTTGAAGGTAGAGCTATAGGCGTCGCTAGTGGCAAAGCCGACAAATATCATCAATTCTGCTACGAAACCACTCATTCCTGGTAATGCTAAAGACGCCAAAGAACAAGTCGTCCACATGGCAAAAATCTTACCCATTTTCTTACCGACACCGCCCATTTCATCCAACATCAGGGTGTGTGTGCGGTCGTAAGTTGCCCCTACTAGGAAGAATAAACTTGCTCCAATCAACCCGTGGGAAACCATTTGCAGCATCGCCCCATTCAAGCCTAAATCTGTGAAGGAAGCAATACCAATGGTGACAAAGCCCATGTGGGAAATTGAAGAGTAGGCAATTTTCCGTTTGAGGTTGCGCTGGGCAAAAGATGTTAAAGCGGCGTAGATAATATTAACTACACCTAAAATTACCAATACAGGCGCAAAATAAGCATGGGCATCGGGAAGCATCTGGGCATTCATGCGAATCAAGGCGTAACCGCCCATTTTCAACAAAATACCAGCCAGCAACATATGCACCGGAGCTGTAGCTTCACCGTGGGCATCTGGTAGCCAGGTGTGGAGTGGGAAGATAGGCAATTTGACAGCGTAGGCAATCAAGAAAGCAGCATATAGCCATAATTGTAGATTCAGGGCGATATTTTTCGCCGCGAGCGATCGCATGTCAAAGGTGACTGTATCGCCGTAAAATGCCATTGCTAAGGCAGCGACCAAAATAAACAGCGAACCGCCCGCAGTGTACAAAATAAATTTGGTTGCTGCATATTGACGCTTTTTACCTCCCCAAATTGCTAGCAGTAGATAAACCGGAATTAATTCCAATTCCCACACCAGGAAAAACAACAGCATATCCTGGACGGCGAATACAGCAATCTGTCCGCCGTACATTGCTAGCAGTAGAAAGTAAAACAGTTTTGGCTTGAGTGTCACAGGCCAAGCTGCTAAAGCTGCCAAAGTGGTAATGAATCCAGTCAAAATAATTAGAGGCATAGACAAACCATCTGCCCCTACTGACCAATTCAAATCCAGTTGTGGAACCCAAGGGTAACTCTCAAACAGTTGCAAATTGGGGTTAGAGAAGTCATACCCAAGGTAAAAAGCAGTAACAATTAGTGCAAAATCTATCAGCCCAATGATAAGGGCATACCAACGTACTGTTTTGCCGTCTTTATCTGGCAAGACAGGGATTAGCAGCGATGCTGCTATTGGTAACAGGATGATTGTAGTCAGCCAGGGAAAATTAGCTGTATTCATTGAAGTTGCTCTTAAGGTTCGGCTATCTGCTACTAGCTATTAACTAGCAGTTTTTTCGTGATTCGGTTGTTATTTGTTAGGTTGATTTAACAAAAATCAAAAAATATGAAGGCAGGTGAACCGCTTGCCCTGCCTTCATCTAAATAATCAGTTATCAGTTATCAGTTATCGGTTATCGGTTTGCACTGAAGGCAATGGTTGTGGATTTCATTTACTACCATCAGATCGTTTACTGATAACTGTTCACTGATTGTTAAGTGACACCAAAAACAATCACTAAGCCCAACACGGCGGCAAATACAATCAACGCGTAGAATTGAGCGCGACCGTTTTCGAGGTATTTCAAACCTTCGCCACTCACGAGGGTGAAAAAGCCTGTGAGGTTAACAGCACCATCAACCACTCGGAAATCAACTTCCATGACTTGTCTAGCTAACCGACGCAAGCCCAGGACAAAGACTTGGTGGTAAATGTCATCGAAATACCACTTGTTGAGGGACAGGTTGTAAAGTGGTTTGATTTTGGCAGCGATCGCCACCGGATTGATTTTACCCCACGAATACATCAAGGAGGCGATGGTAATGCCGATCAGGGAAATTGCCACCGAAACACCTGCCATAATGTAAAACTCATGCAGGTCAACCTCAGCAGCTTTGGCTACCACTTCTTCAAGGGTTTCGTTGGGAGAGTAAATAAACTCCTCAAAGTAGTTAGCAAAGGGCGTCCCCACCAAACCAATGAGTATCGAAGGAACTGCCAATAATACCAAAGGCAGGGTCATTGTCCAGGGTGACTCGTGAGGATATTCACTGTGTCCATGACCATGATCATGGTCGTTGTGGTGTGCGGGGTGGGCTTCTAGTTCTCCTTTGGTCATTGCACCAGGGCCAAAAGCAGGAGTTCTTTCAAAACCCGTAACTATGCCCATACCAATAGGAGATTTGAGTTTTTCCCATAACTGGGTTTTATTGCCCCGGAATTGACCTTCAAAGGTGGTGAAATACATCCGGAACATATAAAAGGCGGTAATTCCTGCTGTTAGCCAGCCAACACTCCACAGCACCGGGTTAGAAGCAAACGCTGCACTGAGGATTTCGTCTTTTGACCAGAAACCAGCAAAGGGCGGAATCCCGGAAATTGCTACACAACCGATGAAGAAGGTAATTGCTGTAATTGGCATATATTTCCGCAGTCCACCCATCAAGCGCATATCCTGCGCCAAGTCGGGGTCGTGACCGACAACTGCTTCCATGCCGTGAATTACTGAACCAGAACCTAAAAACAGCATCGCCTTAAAGTAGGCGTGGGTCATAAGGTGAAAAAGTCCAGCACTGTACGCGCCTACTCCCATAGCCATCACCATGTAACCAAGTTGGGAAATAGTGGAGTAAGCCAAGCCTTTTTTGATGTCGTTTTGAGTAATCGCAATGCTTGCCCCTAAAAAGGCCGTGAATGCCCCTGTGTAGGCAATTGTGTCCATTGCTGCTGGGACATGTTCAAATACGGGGTACATCCGGGCAATCAGGAAAACGCCTGCTGCCACCATTGTTGCTGCATGGATTAAGGCAGAAATGGGTGTCGGGCCTTCCATTGCATCGGGTAGCCAGACATGGAGGGGAAATTGGGCAGATTTGGCTACCGGGCCTAAGAAGACCAAAATTGCAAATAGGGCTGCCAGTATATTGCTCAGAGAACCCGTGTGGACGAGTTCGGTAAGGCGATCGCCCATAATCTGAAAATCAAAGCTTCCTGTTGCCCAGAATAGCCCTAGAATGCCCAACAACAAACCAAAGTCACCAACGCGGTTAGTGACAAAGGCTTTTTGGGCTGCGTCTGCTGCTGACTTGCGATCGTACCAGAAGCCGACCAGCAAGTAAGAACACATCCCTACCAGTTCCCAGAAGATATAAATTTGCACCAAGTTGGGGCTGACTACCAAACCCAACATTGATGAGCCAAATAAGCTGAGATAGGCATAAAACCTGACATAACCAGGGTCGTGGGCCATGTAGCCATCAGTGTAAACCATGACCAGGAAGGCTACCGTCGTCACAATCACTAGCATTAATGCTGTTAAGTGGTCAATTGTGTAGCCCATACTCAGATGAAAATTGCCAGCCGCAGCCCATTCTAGGGTGCGCTTAAAAGGGGCGTGTCCTTGTAGTTGGCTCCACAATATGGCAAACGACAGCCCCATAGCCGCTCCCATTAAGGAAATAATAAATGCGGCATTGAGCTGTCGTAGGCGGTTAGTCACCTGATTTAAAGAAATTAATCCCAGCCCTACCAGCATTGCTCCGAGGAGGGGCAATACTGGGATTAGCCAGGCATATTGATAGATTACTTCCATCACTGACGCCTACTTTTAGAATTCTTCATGAGCAAGGATGAAGGCTCAAGGATTAAGGATGAAAGAATGTACTAGTTGCAAATGGCTGTTGAGAGTGTCAACAAAGAGGAACTTTCACACCTTATGTTATGGCGAAGTCTTGTCTCTTGGGAACAGTACAAGTCTCTACATAACTAAGCAATCAAACATTCTTTCATACTTCAACCTACCTGCGGTTAGACGCCCATTAGGGTGTCTACATACTTCAGCCTTGAGTTGATTAACTTGTCGATCTGTTAATAATTGTGACACACACCCTTTAGGATAAAATACCCCACCTAATACTGATTAGGTGGGGTAATTAAGTATAGTTTTAGATTTTGCGATTGGTCATTGGTCATTTGTCAATTGTCCTTTGTCTAAATCCAATGACAAATTACCAATAACTAATGATCAATGACCATTATGCTGAACGGCACCCTAAATCCGCTGTTGTGGGGGTATTGTAACTACGGGAAGACTTGTCGTAGCTGAGTTTAATTTCTTCCAATGCTTGCAGCAAATCTTCACGACCACGAAAACCTTCCAAACGTTTTCTGACAATGCCGTTTTCGATCAAAAGTAAAGTTGGTAGTGATTTGAGCCGATATTTGGTAGACAATTTAAAATTGTCATCGGCATTCACATTAACTAATTTGATTTGCTCGTTGCATTTATCTTTAAATTGCAACAGTAATGGGTGTATGATGCGGCACAAACCACACCAAGGAGCTTCAAAATTTACTAAAACAGGAATAGGGGATTCTAAAACTTCTTGAGTAAATGTCCGCTCACTAACCGACAACACCATGATGCCTCTAATACTATAGGGTTTTTATATCCAACTTGCTATCAGCACAAGGGTAACGTAAGCCAGCAACTGCCGATAGATGCTCTGGTAGGCATAACAGAAGGTATGCAAACTTTCCAGCCTTTATCTTGGTAATTTTGCCGTTGACAAACAAGCCAGCACGGCGTTTACACGCAGTGGCATTTGGGGACTTTGAACTCCAATTTATGCCTCTGCGTGTGGAGGGAAATTAGATGTTCGGTATCATTTACTCCCAATGATGACAATTGACCAGCAACTACTAGGACAAAATCTCAAATTGATTTGACCTACACCTTCCACTGAACAGCTGTTTCCATTCATCGTACATTGATTTGGTAATCTACAGATTGGTCTAAATCCTCATCTGCTGTCTATTTTGTGCTGTTGTGAATTGGGTTTTAGTCTAGGCTACCATTGTACCTTACTAGTTGCCACCAATAAAAGGGGATGCGACCACCACAATAGCAGCACAAACATAGCAACTCCAATATAAGCAGGACGAAGGAATTCTTGCCACCGTAGAGATTGACGTCCATCTAAAATAGCTGCAAAAGGAATTATGCTCGTACGCTGCTTAACTGCTCTAAAAGCCTCGCTATAACGCCATTCAAGTCGGCGATCGCCATGCCATACCCCAAAAATATGATGCAAAATCAAGCCTAAAGAAGTAACAAAGGTAAAAGTCGTACCCAACCACAAAGTATGGGCAATACACCAAATAACCTGTCCAACCATTTGGGGATGACGGGTAATACGAATAATTCCTGTTTCGTAGAGATGGACTTGGGGCTTTTGAATAGCAGCAATTTCTAGTAGATTGAAAGTAGCAGGGTACAAAAAGAAAAAAGAAATTGCCGATAACACCCAAACCAATGGTTTTACCCAGGGTAGATATTGGACTTGCCACATTTGCAAACCATCATAACGGTGGTTAAAAAAGTAAACAATCAATATTACAGCTAAAGGTAAACTAACTAACGCAAAGATAATCCGATAAACTCGTGGGCCAATATATTTTTCTGCCCAAGGTCGCAATGCGGCTCCACCGCTATGAGCAATTGCAAAACTAAATTGTAGTCCCAACATTATAAAATGACTGGGGGTTAACCACGATGGCAGCATCATAATACACAGGTGAAGTAATTTAAAGAAAACTCAATTCAGTACAATCAATACCACAAAGTATTCAAAGGGGGACTTTAGTCAAGATGTTGTGTTACTGTCTTTTTCGGATAAATCCTCCGATTTTAATATGCAACAAATTATGCCCAGCCAGAATACTATGAATCACTGGTTTTTTGCTAATGCTGCTCCTTTCTTGTTTGTGGGTTGAGCCTATATGTCTGACCTTCCATTCACACTAGATCAGTTACGGATTCTGAAAGCGATCGCCCAAGAAGGGAGCTTCAAGCGCGCCGCAGACAGTCTCTACGTTTCCCAACCTGCCGTCAGTTTGCAAGTGCAAAATTTAGAACGGCAATTAGATGTTCCCTTGTTTGACCGTGGAGGACGTCGTGCTCAGTTAACTGAAGCAGGACATTTACTCCTGAGCTATGGAGAAAAAATTCTCAGTCTTTGTCAGGAAACTTGTCGCGCTATTGAAGATTTACAAAATCTCCAAGGCGGTACATTAATTGTGGGTGCTTCTCAAACCACCGGGACTTATCTTTTACCCCGGATGATTGGATTGTTCCGACAAAAATATCCTGACGTGGCGGTGCAATTACATGTCCACTCTACTCGCCGCACTGCTTGGAGCGTAGTGAATGGACAAGTTGATTTGGCAATTATTGGTGGTGAAATTCCTGGAGAATTAGGGGAATCTTTAGAGATTATTCCCTACTCAGATGATGAATTAGCGCTGATTTTACCTGTATTCCATCCCTTTGGCAAACTTGAAACCATCCACAAAGAAGACCTATATAAGTTACAATTCATTGCCCTTGATTCTCAATCAACAATCCGCAAAGTCATAGACCAAGTATTAGCGCGTCATGATATTGATACACGGCGTTTAAAAGTGGAAATGGAACTCAATTCTATAGAAGCAATTAAAAATGCTGTGCAATCTGGTTTAGGAGCTGCTTTTGTCTCGACTTCTGCCATTGCTAAAGAATTGCAAATGGATGTATTACATTGTGCTCCCATTGAGGGTGTTGTCGTCAAGAGGACACTGTGGCTGATTTTTAATCCCAATCGCTATCGGTCTAAGGCAGCAGAAGCTTTTAGCAGGGAAATTCTACCCCAGTTTGCTGCACCTGGATGGAATATAGATGTGTTAAAATCATCACAAAATCACAAGAGTTTAGCAATTAATACCACACTGGACTTAGACACTTCTCACTCAGATGAAAGTTAAGATTTAGTCATCTGTCATTAGTCACTTGTCATTGGTCATTTGTCCTTTGTGAAAAAGCTAATGATTAATGACTAATGGCTAAATGACTATTGACTATTGACAAAAATGGAAATTTACTGTACGCGTCCTGGTTGTCCCCGTCCACGCAACTATTTTCCAGATTTAGATGATCATTCCATTTTGAGAACTGTGCAGCAAAAATACTGTACCACTTGTGGAATGCCGTTGATTTTGGTTGGTCGTTATTTACCATCAAAATTATTGGGACGAGGCGGTTTTGGGGCAGCTTTTTTAGCCTGCGATCGCTATACTCCAGGAATGCGCCAGTGTGTGGTGAAGCAATTCCAACCAGCAGGTAATCTCAGCCCAACTCAACTGCAACTCGCACAAGATTTATTTGAGAGAGAAGCCACAGTCTTGGAAGAAATAGGCTCTCTACATGAGCAAATTCCTGATTTATTTGCTTATTTCCCAATCATAGTTTCTAGCTTTTTTCAACCAGGACAACAAGAACAATTTTTTTATCTGGTTCAAGAATATATTGATGGACAGAACCTAGAAGAAGAATTAGCGCATAAAGGTAAATTCTCTGAGCCAGAAGTATTAGATGTGCTGCAAGATATTCTCAAAATCTTGCAGTTTGTCCATCACAAAGGCATCATTCACAGAGATATCAAACCATCCAATATTATGCGTCATCGTAACGGTAAGCTTTACCTGTTAGATTTTGGCGCTGTGAAGCAGGTAGCAAAAGCACCCCCCGGAGGAGTTCATTCTTCAACTGGCATTTTTTCTCTGGGGTTTGCACCGCCCGAACAGATGTCTGGTGGACAAGTTTTTCCATCTACAGATTTATATGCTTTGGCTGTGACAATTGTGATGTTGTTAACTGGTGAAAAGGATGTAACGCAGCTATTTGATGTTTATAGTAACCAGTGGAAATGGCACGAACGTGTTTCTGTTAGTCCTTTACTGGCAAATGCTCTTGATAGAATGCTTTTACCTGCTGCTAATCAACGCTTTCAGTCAGCACAAGAAGTATTAGATGTTCTTAATTCAACTTTTCAGCCCATAACATCAACACACATTCATCCCCACCAACCCACACAATTACCATCACAAACAAAGTCGCAACCACAGTCTAGACATACTCAACCTCCACAACAAATTCCATTATCTGCGACTTTGCGGATTGCACCGTTGTCTACTTTAGAGTTACTGATAGGATCTGGATTTAGTGGTTTTGAAGGCGGATTGATCGCGATCGCTTTGTATAGTGTGCTGCGTTCGACAAATATGACTTTAGCTGCTTGTGCTGTGATTCTAGCAGTATTGCTTTTAGGACAAAAGCAACGCTGGATTGAAAAAACTGAGATGTTAGTGTTCGTAGCAGGAACATTCGCAGCGATATTTTTTTTCCCCTTTTTGCGAGCTGGTCTAACAATTGAGCAAGTGACGATCATATCTATTGCTGGGGGTTTAGTGGCGATCGCTGTCACGGCTTTATTCCGTCTTATTTATAAATTATTAACTCTATTTTTTTCTAAATAACTAAATAATGTAACTGATGCAAAGTTTATTTGCATTCGTATATTTAGCTAGGATAATCACCGATATAATTCTATGTGAAATTAGAAAATATTAATTTTTAATTGTCTATGTCCCAAAAAAACGAAACTGCTGTTCTATTCCTAGCTTTATTAATTACTGTGGGATTGGTAGGTGGTGGGGCATGGTTCCTAAAAGATAACATCTGGCCACAAAAGTCTCAGAATGGTGGCAATGTACTACAAACTAATAATAAGTCAGTTGCAGATAGGATTAGCTTTGGGGAAAAAACATTATCTCCAATAGAAGCTTCTCCTACAAAAAAAGAAGGTATCACGGCACTAGCATCAGGTAACTATAAAAGAGCAGTTTCTAACTTAGAAGCAGCCCTAAAAGTTAATAAAAATGACCCAGAAACATTAATATTTCTCAACAATGCTCGTATAGGTTCTGCCAAAACTTATACGGTTGTTGCATCTGTACCATTCGGAACTGATCCAAATGGTTCTTTAGAAATTTTACGCGGAATTGCCCAAGCTCAAAATGAAATAAATGCTGCCGGAGGAATTAAGAGAGTACTGCTAAAAGTAGGGATAGCAAACGACGATAATAATCCAGAAGTTGCCCAACAAATTGCCAATACCTTGGTTGAAAATCAGGAGGTATTGGGTGTCATTGGGCCTTATGCTAGTGACGTCACTTTAGCCGCAGGCAAAGTTTATACTTCTGGACAACTTGTGGCTATTTCCCCAATTAGCACTTCTGTCAAAATATCCAACTTTAGCCGCTATATTTTTCGGACGGTTCCTAGTGATTTTATGGCGGCGAGGGCATTGGCAAAGCACATGGTAGAAAATTTACAGAAAAAAAATGCGGCTGTTTTCTTCAATTCTCAAAGTAACTATAGCCAGTCCTTAAAGTCTGAATTTGTCTCATCTGTTTCCCTAGAAGGTGGACAGGTATCAAGTGAATTTGACTTATCTAAAGCCGATTTTAGTGCAGCTAAAAGTGTAGAACAAGCAATTAAACAGGGTGCAGAAGTTTTAATGTTAGCGGCTAGTACGAATACTTTAGATAAAGCATTGCAAGTAGTGCAAGTAAACCAAAAACGGTTAAGTTTGCTTGGGGGAGATGATATCTATACGCCCAAAACTTTAGAAATTGGACAACAACAAACAGTCGGAATGGTGGTGGCTGTTCCTTGGTACATTGATAGCAATCTCGGTGCTGATTTCCCGCAAAAGTCAAGACAGCTGTGGGGAGGTGATGTGAACTGGCGCACTGCTTTAGCATACGATGCTACGCGTGCTTTCATTGCAGCACTAGAACGTAATCCTACTCGTATAGGCATCCAACAAGCCCTTTCATCACCTGAATTTTCTACTAGAGGGGCTTCCGGTACAATTCGGTTTTTACCATCAGGCGATCGCAATGCCCCTGTACAATTGGTGCAAATAGTCAGCAAAAATCGTTCTCGTTCTGGTACTGGGTTTGATTTTGTACCAGTTTCAACGTTAGGTAATTAAAAATTACAGTTATCACTTATCAGCCAATACGCTTGGTGTTAAGCCCACAATCCTTTGTACCAGACGTGTAGCAAGATCCCACAGGGTAATTTCGCGTCTCTACAGACCAAATTTTTATACTAAAAATCCTTAACACCAACCGTATTGACTTATCAGCTAGTTGCAGCCTGTGACAATCTGCTATGCGTCTACACTCGTAACTGAATTTTCTCCTGATTTCTCGATAATTAACCAAATCTTAACCTGGATCGATTTAGATTAAAGTGAGAATTTGCTTTAAGAGCAATAACTAAAAATTTATCATGTCTCAAAAAAATGAAACCACTGTTTTGCTTTTGACTCTAGTAGTTACGCTAGGGCTAGTAGGTGGTGTCTTTTTATGGTTAGCGAATAGTTCAAAAATTAGATTCTTTAATGCTAAAAATAATTTACCTGAACCTATTAAACAGCCTACTACTGAGACTTTTGCACAATTACCAAATATTCCCTCTGGATTGTTTAACTATGGTGGTAGCACCACTTGGGCGCCAATTCGTAACAATGTTGATACAGCAATCCAAACTGTATTTCCGCAATTTCAACTACGCTATACTGATCCAACTATAGGCGCCCCAGGTTCTGGAACTGGGATAAAAATGCTTTTAGATAATCAGCTAGCTTTTTCTCAATCATCACGTCCAATAAAAGACGAAGAATACCAAAAAGCACAGCAACGAGGTTTTAAATTAAAAGAAATTCCAGTAGCAATTGATGGTATTGCGATCGCAGTAAATCCTAATCTCAATATTTCTGGTTTAACTGTTAACCAACTCAAAGATATATACATTGGCAAGATCACCAATTGGGAACAAGTGGGTGGGCCAAATTTAGAGATTACGCCTTACTCCCGCCGTTTGGAAGAAGGAGGTACGGTCGAATTTTTTGATCAGAATGTTTTAGAAGGAGAAAAATTTGGTGCGAACGTTCAATTTATTCCAACTACCACAGAAGCTTTAAAAGAAATAGCAAAAAATCCAGGTGGTATGTATTACGCTTCAGCGCCAGAAGTAGTCGGACAATGTAGTGTTAAACCTTTACCGTTAGGAAAAACAGCAAATAAATTTGTTCCACCCTACAAAGAACCATTTATTTCTCTGCAACAGTGTCCACAACAGCGCAACCAACTGAATGCATCTGCCTTTTCGAGTGGTGAATATCCCATTACCAGACGTTTATTTGTGATTGTCAAACAAAACAATCAAACTGATCAGCAAGCAGGAGAAATCTATGCTAGCCTGCTGCTGACAAACCAAGGTCAAGAATTAATTGCTAAAACTGGATTTGTCAGGATTAGATAATTTATTTAATTTGTTGTTTGTTGGTAGTTGTTTGTTGTTGAGAATGAACAGCTACCAACTACTAACTATCAATAGCTAAATTACTATGTCACAAAAAAATGAAACGCCTATTTTGATATTGTCTTTATTAATAACTGTTGGATTGATTGGGGGTGGCTTTTGGTGGTTTACCAGAAAAACGAGTTTTAACTTTAATCAAGTCACTAAACCTCAACCGATTAATTCTACTAGTCCCAATATCACTCAGCCAAAATCAAGTGGCAATAATTTTGCCTCTATTCAAAATGTCCCTACAGGATTATTTAATTATGGAGGTAGTACCTCTTGGGCGCCAGTTCGTAAAGATGTTGATCCAGTAATTCAAGCAGCACGGTCAGAGTTTCGCTTGCGCTATGTAGAACCTATCAGTGGTAATCCTGGTTCCAGTACGGGTATCCAAGCATTAATTGATGGTCAATTAGCTTTTGCCCAGTCGTCTCGACCAATTCTAGATGAAGAAGTGAACCGTGCTAAACAGCGTGGGTTTACTTTGCAACAAATTCCTGTAGCCATTGATGGCTTGGCAGTAGCAGTAAATCCTAACATTAATATCATAGGACTGACAGTAGAACAGTTGCGGTCTATTTACACAGGCAAAATCACAAATTGGAGTCAAGTGGGTGGGTCTAATATCCCTATAAAGCCATACTCTCGCCGCATCAGTGATGGCGGGACTGTAGAATTATTTGTCCAAGACATCTTGGGTGGTCAAGATTTTAGCTCTAATGTCGAGCTTGTTTCCACCACCACCCAAGCCCTAAAAAAAGTGGCTAGTAGTCCTGGTGGCATATATTACGCTTCTGCCCCTGAAGTTGTTCCTCAATGTTCAATTAAACCCTTGCCTTTGGGGCGAACGCAAGGGCAATATATTGCTCCCTACCAAGACCCCATTGTCCTCCATTCTGAGTGTCCTGGTAGACGAAACAAATTGAACATTGAGGCTTTCCAATCTGGAAAGTATCCGATTACCCGCAATCTGTTTGTGGTGGTCAAACAGAATGATCAAACCGAGCAGCAAGCGGGTGTCGCTTATGCCAACTTGCTGCTGACTGAGCAGGGACAGGAATTGATTTCCCAAGCTGGCTTTGTCAAAATTCGCTGACACCTGTCAAAGACAGACTACAAAGTGGCAAGATTGCCAATAGACACCCCTACAACCCTCTATCGAGATGGTTTTATTCTTTTAGAGGATTACGCCTTCCCGTCAGAATAGCGGTGGTGGACGCTATTCCTATCTGGTAGGGCGACTTCTCATCAAAGAATTTGGCAACTGTGCTTTAGCCGGCTCTGTTAATCGATTCTGCTGGCAAGCAAATCAAATTATCTCCCTGGGTGAGGATTAAGCCACGCTGACGCAACTTGCCCATCAAACGGGTGACGGTAACACGAGTCGAACCAATGGCGCTGCCAATTTGGGCATGGGTGAGGGGGAAAGGTAGACAATAGCCACGAATCACTTCTGGATCGGTTTCACTCATTGCTGGCTCTCCATATTCCTCAATCAACAATGTGAGGAATCCTAAGAGTCGGTCAATCGTGCGACGTTGTCCTAAGGCACTTAGCCACAGCAGTTTACGCTGGTGCTGATACCTAAAGGCATCCATAACTTCACGTCGGAAGTGAGGCCAGTTGTCTAAATCGTGCCAGTACATCCACAGCACCGCAGTTTGGTCCACATGGGCATAAGCCTGGAGCGTGAATGGTGATTGAGCAACAATTTCAAAGGGCTGTCCTGCACCCACAAATCCTAAGAAGGCTTCTTCTGGAGTTCTGTTGATGCGTCGGGACGTTAACTGACTTGCTGTTGCACTCACTTGGGCGGTTCCTACCATGCGGATTGCACCCCTTTGCACTAAATACAACAATCCAGGACGGGCTGGAATGCGCTCATCTTTGCTAAAGGTGCGGCAGCGGTAGTGTTCTTGAGCCCAATCAAGAATGCGTTGCCAAGTTAAGAAAGGGCGTGATGCCTCAGAAAAGGAGGATGGAGATTGCATAGGTAACAAAGAGCGTTCGGCTGAAGACAAAAGAGGTCATAACAAGGTGCAAGGAGTGTCTTCTCGTTGGCAGGTTAGGCTTAACACCTAAACAGTGCCAGCCATGCAAAGAGAGGAATTTTAATTCCTACTCTTTTGTTATACTTCCTACTGTACAATGATGGTAGTAAAATTTACTCAGTTTCAAAAAAAATTTGCATTCTTCTAATTTTTCTTTGATTAAATTAAACTTCAGTCTAAAGACAGATGACACAAAATTAATGGTTTTTGAGTAGATGTCTAACACCTGTATGATAAGTGCATAAAAAGCCACTAGTAAGTAGATATGTAGCTATCAAGCGTTTTTTGTGCAGTTACATAACGTTAAAACTAAGTATTTATACTAAGACTATAAAAAGAGAATGCCCAATAAATCAAAAATTTCCTCTCTCTAAAGGTAGAGATAAAAATCGGGTTTTTTACATCACAGGGTTAGCACTACAACTGGCAAAATATGAGAAAATTCCGTCGATGGAGATTGCCAATGCGATCGCTTCTCATTTATCGGCAAACTCGGCTGGAGTTTTCAGCATTCAAATAGTTCCACCTGGTTGGATTCATTTAAAATTGGCTCACCCTGTGTTGGCTGACTGGTTACAAAGCCTTGCAGAGAGTCGGTGGGGAGCTTATCCTCTTCAAGGGGGACAAAGGACAAAGGACAAAGGAGAGACAGAGAATAACCAATGCCCAATGCCTGATGCCCTATTCCCAGTTCAATATGCCCATGTACGCTGTTGCTCACTCCTGCGGTTGGGTGAGCAAGAGGGATTAATTACTTCTGATAAAGCTATACCTTGGCTTAACAATCAGCAAGAACTGTGTTTTCATCACCCAACTGAACTTTGCTTGATAAATGAGTTAGTAAAAGTAGTTGACGAATTGGAGTGTTCTGACTCTAGTGCTTTGGTGAAATGGGAAAAAGTAGCGCTTGCTTTAAGTCAAGCGTTTGAAAACTTCTGGCGCGACTGTCGGATTTGGGGTGAAATAAAAGCCAACTCACCAGAACTAGCCCAAGCTAGACTGGGTCTAGTTTTAGCCACTCAATCGGTTTTAAGACGACTGTTGGAAGAAAAGCTTAATATTTTTGCTCTTTATGAATTATGAAATTGATTTTGTTTGGAAGTAACAAACAACAAACAACTACCAACAAACATCAAAAAAACCTAAAAATGAAAGAAATCAAAACTTTTGTAACAAGTATTGACTGGCTTAATCACCTAAGATATATTAGCTGGTGTGTGAGGAGCGAACCAGCAAGGGTGCCGAGACGAAACACGGCCAGTCGTCGGCACCCTTTCTGATTTTTTAGTATTTTGTGAGTAGGGGCGTAAACGCGGTTTGCGCTGCTTCAAGGCAGAGTACGGCTGTTCGCCCCTACAGTAGTAGGTGATTCCAACCAAACAACTACTACGATAGCAAAAACTTTTCTATTGCCACTGCTGCCCCATCTTGGTCAATAGTGGGAGCTATCCAGCTAGCGATCGCCTGTATTTGGGGTGGTGCATTACCCATAGCGATACTAATACCAGCATACTCTAACATTTCTAAATCATTAAAGTTATCACCAATAGTCATGACGTCACTAGGTTGTAATCCTAGCAATTCTTCAGCTAGGTAACGCACAGCCATGCCTTTATTCGCAAAAGGATGAGTCGCTTCAAAAAACGTGGCAACGGATTTTGTCAAATATAACTCCGCAGGAGTATATTGAAGGCGTAAAGAACCTAATAAGTTATCAATAATGTCTTTGTCGTCGCACAAAGCCAGAATTTTTGTTGGTTCATTATCGGTTAAAATTTGACGTAAATCACCGACTGCAACGGGTTGAATAGCAGAACGTTGTGAATAGAGTTGAGTTTCGGTTGTGATTTCGCGGACGTAAAGTTGATCGTTGACGTAAAAATGAACAGATAAAAGCGATCGCAATTCTGGTTGTTCAAAATAGTCTAATAGCCGATGAGCCATTTCCCTAGAAACAGACAAATGTTGGTGCATCTGTTGAGAGGCTGGGTCTTGTATCCAAGCTCCTTGATAGGCTATTAAAGGCAGAGTAGAACCAATATCTTGATGGAAGCGCAAAGCAGAACGGAACATTCTACCAGTGGCGATCGCGACTTGAATCCCTTGTGCTTTTGCCGCAGTGATTGCTTCCTTGACTGGTTCATTGATATTGTTAGATTCGCCGGCAATAGTTCCATCTATATCTAGAACCAGCAGTTTAATTTCTTTTGTAGCCATACCCGCAACAGCAGCTGATTTTAATTGAGTAGCAGATGCTTCTTGCATAAATTTGGTGAGCAATAACTGTAAAGTCCCAGTAAGAGATTATCAGTCTCTGGTTAAGAAATCATCTGAAATCCTCCTACTGGTGAGATAAAGCAATCAAAGCTGCTGACTAAAATAATTTTATGTCCCAAACAACACCCTCCAATTCAATCACAACACGTCCCACCTTCATTTTGATAGATGGACACTCTTTGGCATTCCGTTCTTACTTCGCTTTCGCTAAAGGAAGAGACGGTGGACTGCGAACCAAAACCGGAACTCCTACCAGCGTATGTTTTGGTTTTTTAAAGTGTCTGTTAGAAGTAATGACAGTGCAACAGCCACAAGCAATTGCAGTGGCTTTTGATTTAGGCTTGCCAACTTTCCGCCACGAAGCCGATGATACCTATAAAGCTGATCGCCCAGGTACACCAGAAGATTTTGTTCCCGATCTAAAAAACTTACATGAGTTGCTGGATGGATTCAATCTGAAAATTCTCACCGCTCCTGGTTACGAAGCGGATGATGTGCTGGGAACAATAGCACAAAAAGCAACTGCTACGGGATATCAAGTCAAGATTCTCACAGGCGATCGCGATTTATTTCAACTCATCGATCCTGAAAAAGAAATTAGCGTTTTGTATTTTAGTCCAGATGCGCTGAAGCGCTCTACATCTACAAACGGGATCAGCGAATTTGGACCAGAAGAAGTTAAACAAAAACTTGGCATTTTGCCATCACAAGTGATTGATTATAAAGCTCTTTGTGGTGACAAATCAGATAATATTCCTGGAGTCAAGGGAATAGGTGAAAAAACAGCAGTTCAATTGCTAAATACCTACGGTTCCCTTGAGCAAATTTACGCTTCTTTGAGTGAAATTAAAGGCGCAACTCAGAAAAAATTAGAATTAGGTAAAGAAGATGCCGAAAAATCTCGATTCTTAGCTGCGATCGTTCTTGATGTACCTCTTGATATTAATTTAGAAGATTGTAAATTAAAAGGCTTTGATAGTAATGTTCTGACACCTATATTAGAAAACTTAGAATTTAAATATTTTCTAGGAAAAATTAACCAACTCCAGAAAAAGTTTGGTGGTAATGTTACAGAAACATCAGTCATAGAAACAGAAGATAGAGACGTGGAATTACCCTACGGGAACGCTAAAAGCGAACGCGTTTCTACAGATGATGAAGATTTGTGGTTTTTCAGCGCTGCTGAAACAGAACAAGTTCAACAGCAACAAAATACTTCGATAATTCAACCACGCATCATTGATACAGAAGCAAAGCTAACTGAATTAATAAACTTATTAAAAGAATTTACTGACGCAAATTTACCCATAGCTTGGGATACTGAAACTAATGATCTAGAACCACGCGATGCAGAATTAGTAGGAATTGGTTGTTGTTGGGGAACCAACTCAGATGAAATAGCTTATATTCCCTTAAATCATCAAATTGGAGAAAACTTAAATAAAGAAATTGCACTACAAGCCCTAAGCCCAATTTTTGAAAGTATTAATTATCCCAAAACTTTTCAAAATGCTAAATTTGATCGCTTAGTTTTCAAGTGCCAAGGAATTAAGTTAGCTGGGGTGGTATTTGACCCCATGTTAGCTAGTTATGTCCTCAATCCTGATAGTAGTCATAATTTAAGTGACTTGACTCAAAAACATTTAGGATTGACGATAAAAAATTATCTAGATGTAGTTCCCAAGGGAAAAACGATTGCTGATATTGAGATTAATAAGATAGCTGACTACTGTGGTTTGCAAGTTTGGGCGACATTCCAACTAGTACCAAAATTGCGTGCAGAACTGGATAAAATTCCAGCATTACATCAGCTATTAATGAATGTAGAACAACCATTAGAAGCTGTTTTGGCAGACATGGAATACAATGGTATTCATATCAATACAGCTTATTTAAACGAACTTTCACAACAATTAGAAACAGATTTAGCAAAACTGGAACAACAAGCTTATGAGATAGCCGGAGAAAAATTCAATTTGGGTTCTCCCAAACAATTGAGTCAAATATTGTTTGAAAAATCAGGATTAAGCACTAAATATTCCCGCAAAATTAAAACAGGATATTCCACAGACGCAGCTACCCTAGAAAGATTACGAGAGGTAGATACTACAGGTATTATTGATGCCATTATTGAATATAGGACTCTGGCAAAATTAAAGTCTACTTATGTGGATGCTTTACCAGCGTTAGTGCGTGCAGATACAAAGCGAGTCCATACCGATTTTAATCAAGCAGCAACATCAACAGGTAGACTATCTTCTTCTAATCCAAATTTACAAAATATCCCGATTCGGACTGCTTTTAGTCGTCAAATTCGTAAGGCGTTTCTACCAGAATCTGGTTGGTTAATGGTTGCTGCTGATTACTCCCAGATAGAGTTAAGAATTCTTACTCATTTGAGTCAAGAGCCAGTATTAGTTGAAGCTTATCAAAATAATGAAGATATTCATACTGTTACTGCGAGACTGATGTTTGAAAAAGAAGATATAACATCAGATGAAAGAAGGGTAGCGAAAACTATCAACTTTGGCGTGATTTATGGTATGGGTTCACTGAGGTTTTCCCGTTCAACAGGTGTGGATAGAAACCTTGCTAACGAATTTATCAAGCGATTTAGCAAACGTTATCCAAAAATATTTGAATATTTAGAAGGATTAAAAAAACAAGCGATCGCTCAAGGTTATGTAGAAACAATTCTTGGTAGGCGTCGTTATTTTGAATTTACCACCAATAGCTTACGTCAATTAAAAGGCAGCAACCAGAAAGATATTGATTTAGGTAAACTTAAAAACTTAGGTAATTACGATACTGGTTTATTACGTTCTGCTGCTAACGCCCCAATTCAAGGATCTAGTGCTGATATCATCAAAATTGCGATGGTGAGGCTGCATGAAATTTTGCAAAATTACCAAGCACGATTATTACTGCAAGTTCACGATGAATTAGTATTTGAGATTCCTCCACAAGAATGGGAAGAATTACAAATCCAAATTAAGTCAGCGATGGAAAATGCTGTGCAGTTAAGTGTTCCCCTAGTTGTAGATGTACGTGCTGGCGATAATTGGATGGAAACGAAGTGATGAGTGACGTGTTGAAAATAGGGATTGGGGATAAGAGATCGCAAATCGAAGACAAGGGGATTAACTTAGCATTGGTTGATTTTTCATTCACTTGTTGTAGGTACTAACGTCCGTGCGGGTATTGTACTTAATCTCACCTATCGCTTAAGTGCGTTTAAACCCACTTGAATCAAGAAAGACAGGTCTTTAGGTAGTTGTCTTATCAACATACTTATTTCTTTTGGGATTGAAATTATTAGTTAGTAAAACAGAAAAATATACTTTGGGTAAGTGGTTATTATTACTTAAATACTATAGAGTAAATATCATTGGTAAGTATGATCTTGGTAAGTATTCCAAATAATAGATGACAATCAATACTTAGTGATATGTGAATTAAAAAGTCTTAGTAATATTAATCTTTAATATATATTATCTTTCATAATCCATGAGTAGCTTTAGAACCAATAAATTTTGGTCTAGATTAAATAATCTCGTTTTAGTCAGATTTTTGCTTTTGGTTGCTTCTGGCTGGGCAGTTGTACAGCTTTTAGCATATTTTGAAACTGTAATTGTTATTTTTACCTTTGCTACTATCTTGGCTTTTTTGCTGAGTTATCCGGTAAAATGGCTAAAACGTTTTTTGCCTCATCATGTAGCAGTAATTGTGGTTTTTTTACTCAGTATTGTGATTATTGGTAGTCTGACAATTACTGTGGGTTTAACTATTTTATCACAAGGACAACAGTTAATTGATAGCCTGACAGTTTTTTTAAATTCATTAGCTCCTCTACTAGAGCGAATAGAATCAATTTTTCGTTCACGCAATATTCAGCTAGATTTAACTATTATTGAAGAACAGATACGCAATCAAGCAATAACTCAACTGGTTGCTAGTTTGACCATTCTCCAAACATTTTTAACTAATTTTGTGACTTTTATATTAATCTCAGTTGTTGCTTTTTTTATGCTGTTGGATGGAGACAAACTTTGGCATTTAACGATCAAAGTTATACCTAAACAGCGTCGTAGTAAATTTACTAGTATAATTCAACGCAATTTCTTAGGTTTTTTTCAAGGTCAATTGTTATTAACTTTATTTCTCACAGGTTCTACTTTTATTATTTTTTTATTATTAAAAGTTCCCTTCGCCTTGATATTGTCAGTTATAGTCGGGATACTTGACATTATTCCTGGTATAGGTGCAACATTAGGAGTTGGTATAATCAGTTTAATTGTATTATCTCAAGGTGCTTGGCTAGCTCTTAAGGTATTAGTTGCTTGCATCATACTTCAACAAATACAAGATAATCTCATTGCACCTCGAATTATGCAAGGTGCGCTAAATCTTAATCCTGTAGTAGTATTTTTTGCTTTATTAATAGGCGCGAGAGTTGCTGGTTTATTGGGAATTTTTATTGCAATTCCTATTGCTGGAGTGATAGTTTCTATATTTGAAATTGATGAAATGAAATCAGAAATTTAGTTAGGATTATTAGTAACTAATTAAAAATAGGATAAGGAAAAATATTGTAAGATATATAATATAATTTAGTGGGATTATTATTTAACATAGTAAAAAGTTCCTAGAAATAATGACTAATGACTAATGACTAACCCGAATTTAAGAGCAGAATTAACAGAAAACTTAGATGAGGCGGAGTGGGAGTGGCTAATTCCCCATGCGCAAAGAGATGCAGTAATTGTGGTAGAAATAGGATTAGATATATTGGATGTAGGGGTAGCGATCGCTAGCGATAAAGTTTTAGAAGTCCAAAACTGGATTGATGAACAATTGATTGCTAAACCATCTTTAGATCAATTGGGTAATTGGAATAGCGATCGCACTAAGCGATTTCATACTTTAATAGTCCAACCATTTGTATTAGTGCAAGAAAAATTGGCTGTTTAAGAAATATTTTGTAGGGTAGCACAGCTATACTACCCTATATTTAGCAAATTACTAATTACCAAATTAATCAAATCCTTTCTGTATTTCTATATCTCGGTTGCGCTGTGTTGATCTAAATTCCAAATTTACAAGTGTTACTGTTTTATCTCCATTGGCTGTTGCTATTATCTTCCCATCTGGACTATAAGCAACACAATAAATCGCACCTTGATTAACAGCAATATTATTAAGCTCTTCACCCGTATCTACTTGCCAAAATTTCAGATTTCCGTTGTAACTTCCACTGGCTAAAGTTCTTCCATCTGGGCTAAATGCAACAGAATAAACTTCCTCATCATTCTCAGTAATGCAATTAATTTCTCTACCAGTTTCCGCATCCCAGAATCTGATTTTTTTATCTTGATGACCACTAACTAAAGTTGTACCATCAGGACTAAAACAAATAGAATAAATTCTTCCCATCGAACTAGATTTACTTTTAAGAGTCAGGAATTTATCTTGAGTGAGATGCCAAATTTTAATAGTTTGATCCCGATCACCACTACCGCTAGCGACTAGTTTACCATTAGGGCTAAAAGCAATGCATAAAACTTCATCTACATGTCCTGTCAGGGTATCTATCTCTTTTTGATGACCAACAGACCAAACTTTAATAGTTTTATCTTGACTACCACTAGCTATTATTTTGCCATCAGGGCTAAAAGCCACAGCATAAACTTTCTCTTTATGTCCAACAAAATTACAAATTTCTCTTTCTGTATCTACATCCCATAATTTAACTGTTTTGTCGTCATGACCACAGGCTAAAATTTTACCATCAGGACTAAAAGCAATTGAATTGACTTTTCCAGAAACTGTAAAGGTGCGACTTTGGTGAGTATCTAAACGCCAGAGTTTGACGCTTTTGTCATGGCTACCACTAGCTAATATTCTGCTGTTTGAATCAGCAAAAATCGGATTAAAAGCCACAGAAACTACTCGTTCTGAATGTTCTTTTAAAGTAGGGAGAGAATTGGGTTTTTGTGTTTCCGTTGTCGGTGATTTTGTCGGTGCGATCGCCACTGGTGGTAAAGCTGGTGGTGTCTCAGTTTTCTTTACTTCTGGCGGTTGAGGATGGAGAATTGTGTTTTGAGGTTGAGGCTTTACTGGTGTTGGGATTGTAATATTTACTTGGGGTTGTTTGATTTTTGTTGCGACTTCTTGACTCAGACGTTGTTCTGTTTGAGTTAAAGACTCTGCTAAATTCTGGATTTCTGTTTGCAGTAGTGCGATCGCGTATTTAAATTCCTCTATTTGTTTTTCAGTATTTTTATTCACACCTTGTGTATAAGCATTTAGTTGAGTCATGTATTGTCTCAACGGTTGAATTTGCTGTTCAGTATTTGTATTTACCTGTTTAGCGAAATTTTCTAGTTGTTCTAAGCGCTGACTAAAAGCATCCAGATTTGGTACTTGTGGTTGAGGATTGGTACTGATTTTTTTAGTCTCAGTATCAAGTTCTACTACTTGTTGTCTTAGAATTTCAAATTGCTTTTGAGTACTAGCATTTAACTGTTGAGTGAAATTATCCAGTTGAGCAAAATTTTGTTTAAGAGGTTCTATTTGTTGAATACTTGTATATAACTGTTGAGTATAAGTGTTCAATTGGGTAAAATTTTGTTTAAGAGGTTCGATTTGTTGCTGAGTATTTGTATTTAACTGTTGGATATAGGCATTGAGTTGAATCAAATGTTGTTTGATTGGTTCGATTTGTTGCTGAGTTGTTGTATTTAATTGTTGAGTATAGGCGTTGAGTTGAGCAAAATTTTCTTTGAAAGGTTCTATTTGTAACTCAGTTGCTTTCATCAACTGTTGTCGAAATGCATCAAATTGTGCCAAGCGTTGTTGATTAGAATCAGTATTTTGCTCTTTTTGGTTTTGTCGTAATTCTTCTATTTGTTGTTGAGTTGTTTGACTTAATCGTTGTGTAAAGTCATCAAAATTTTCTAAGCGCTGTCTAAAAGGATCAACTAATTGATCAAATTGGGCGATCGCATTTTGTCGATATTGATCATTTAAACGCTTCAACCGTTCCCGGTTTGTGATATTCAAACCAAGGGCTACAGTTAAAGGAAATGCTGCGTAGACAACTTGTTGAGTGACTGTAGCAGCCAAGCTTCCAATTGCGGAAGCGTATAGGGAAACGTATTCAGTAACTTCTAGCCAGTGGAGTTTGGTCATATTTGGTGGAATGCTGTACTTGCGGCTGGGAGGTAAAACAGCTAGAACGCGCAACGTAGTTTTAGGACTTATCTTCATCTTCTGCCAAGAAAGTTCTCCAATCTGTGCCTAGAAATCCTCATTACCCACAACAGATAAATAAAGGTACTGCTTAAGGCAGGAGAATGGATTAGTTTGTAGGGGTGTAAGAGTGTAGAGGTGTAGGAGAAAAACCTTTTTTATATTTGGCGATGAAACTTGTTTCATTGAGACTGCCAACAAGTGAGTGCGATCGCCCATACTAAAAAAGGGTGTTAGGTGAATTTAAATGCGATTTCCTAACATCCATCTCCTTTTACACTCCTAAATCCCTGTCAACAGAAATCATGCTTGATTTTCTCAGCAATCCTTTTGACACCACCCAAACTCCTCACAGTGGTTATCACTGGGATCACAGTAGCCGTCGCTTTTTTGAAGGTTGGTACTACCGCGTGACTTTACCTGATGAAAATCAATCGTTCGCCTTTATGTACTCTATCGAAGACCCCATTGGCGGTAAACCCCATAGTGGTGGTGCAGCCCAAGTTTTGGGACCGAATGATGAGTATTTGTGTCGTACTTTCCCGGAAGTCAAAAATTTTTGGGCAAAGCCAGATGTGCTAGCTTTGGGTCATTGGGGTCAAAGTAATCTGGATATTCAACCTTGTTACTTGGAACCAGAAAAATTTGAGGGTCATGTTCAACAAGGCTATCAAGCCACAGCTACTTTAAATCAAGGCATAATCAGCGATCCCAGCACTGGTCAATATTGTCGTTGGCAATATGAAATTCAACCCGTGTATGGTTGGGGAAATTGCCGCAGCATACAACAATCAACCGCAGGCTGGTTGTCATTTTTGCAGATTTTTGAACCCGGTTGGCAAATTTTGATGGCCCATGGCTTGGCTAGCGGTTGGATAGACTGGAATGGCAAACGCTACGAATTCACTAACGCACCTGCTTACGGTGAAAAAAATTGGGGTGGCGCTTTTCCTCAAAAATGGTTTTGGGCAAACTGCAATAGTTTTTCACAGATTCCTGACTTAGCCCTAACTGCTGGCGGTGGTAGACGGGGGGTGTTGTGGTGGATGGAATCTGTAGCAATGATTGGTATCCACTATCAAGGCAAATTTTACGAGTTTGTACCTTGGAACTCCCAAGTTAGCTGGAATATTCAACCTTGGGGTCAATGGCAAATGCAAGCTAGAAATTCTGACTACGAAGTTGAATTAACAGGAATCACCGATTTACCAGGAACTCCCTTACGTGCGCCGACAGAAAATGGTTTGCTATTTTGCTGTCGTGACACTTTACAAGGGCAATTAAATATAGAACTGCGAGAAAAAAAGAATAATGACAAAGAAATTATCCTGAAAGCACACAGTTCAGCTTGTGGATTAGAAATAGGCGGCGGGCCCTGGAATGATGCTTGGCAGTCTCATTAAAACAGTGAACAGTCATTTTATGCGTATGGTGGGGAATTTCCATCCAAGCAAAAAAATGATAACTGATAACTGGTAACTGATAACTGTTAAAAGTGGTATCATGAGGAGTGATATCCATTATTTTGGGGCTGTAGCTCAGTTGGATAGAGCGAGCGCCTCCTAAGCGCTAGGTCGCCGGTTCGAGTCTGGCCAGTCCCGTCGTCTAAAAAGTTTAATATTTAAGGTTGCACAAACACTTTGCATCTGCCTCAATAGCAGCTAAAATCTAGCAGCAAGTTGATCGATGCCTTTTGTTTCTTGGCATTTGCGATCGCCTGCCAAATAGGGAAATCACCCAAAAATCAATTTGGGATAATTTCTCAAATTTTGGCTGATCTAAATTCTTTTTCAAGAAAAATTGTTGAAGCTGACAAACTGATAGAACCTTGAAAAAGCCACTATTCAAAAATCTATCTTCTCGGTTGATGATTCTTACCCTACCACTAGTCACGTTGTGGGGTTATAAGGAAATCCAAGGTCAATTTACACAACCGCAAGCAATTTTAGTCTTGGGTGGTTCCACAAAAAAATTAGAACGAGAAAAATTTACGGCAGATTTTGCCCGTAAGCATCCTAACCTACCGATTTGGATTTCTGGAGGTAGTCCACCAACAGCAACAAAAAAAGTATTTGCCAAAGCGGGGATTAATCATCAACGCTTACACTTGGATTATCGAGCCAATAACACAGTAGAGAACTTTACCACTCTAGTGGAGGATTTAGAAAAAAATAACATTAAAAATGTCTACTTAGTTACTTCTGACTATCATATGAGACGCGCCACAGTTATCGGTGAGATTGTTTTGGGTAGTCGAGGAATTAATTTTAAACCAGTGTCAGTTCCTTCTAGTAGTTCTCAAGCAGAACCCATTGGCAAATCTATCCGCGATGGCGTGAGATCATTAGTTTGGGTGGCTACTGGTTATACAGGTAAAAATGAATTACCAGATAACAATAGAATTAGATGAACGCTACCATTTTGGATTTTGGATCGTAAAAAATAAATGGTAGCGATCGCTTCCTTATTTCGTAACATGAATCACGCTCAAATTCAGTCTGGAAAAAAACTCAATAGGGAATGTAAATAGCTTCATCTTTGTCCCATCTTGAACCTTGACAAAAGTCATCTACCCAAGAAGCGAGTTTATAGTTTTGCTTGGTAGGGGCTGAATTGACATTATCTACGAGGTCTTGTGGTGGTATCAAGGCTAACTTAGTTTTGCTGTCCATCTTGCTAGTAGCGATGACATATGAGATTGACTGACTTTCCTTGTTGATGTTACTGCTCATGAGGAGCGATCGCACAGATTTACTATTATTACTACTATTTTCGGTTTTGCTAACCACTGTCAGCAGTGGCGTAAGCGTCGGTTTACTGTTGCTTTCAGCTTTACCAATAACAGCAAGTGCAGGTAAAGCTTTACCATTGTTAGTTCTATTAATCACCGCTAACGTAGGTACTGATGTACCCCTACTTTCCAATTTATTTACCACAGTCGGCGATGATACAGATTTTTTTTGATTGTGTACTTGCGTACTTATCCTACTACCAGTATCCTGCTTAACAACTCCATTGGTTTCTAAGCGTTTTTGGGATGGATGTAACTTATTTGATGAAAGTGCAGAGCGAGGTTGGGAATCAACTTTGCCGTTAGTTGATATTTCAGGAAGTATTTTTTCCTCAATTGTTTCTACTTCTGCATCATTATTATTATCTTCTTCAAGTAAATGGAGTTGTTCTTCAGGATTAAAGTTTAAACCCAAAGCTGTAACTATACAATCCGGGTTATTATTTAATTCCAAAAGTAAAGGTAATATTTCATCCAATTCTGGTTCTAAAACAGATAAAGTTGCCAAAATAAAGCCAGAAGAAGGGCGACGTTCACCATCATATGTACCCCAGATTCGCATTTTTACTAACCAGGGACGATTTTGAAAATAGTATTTCACCCACTTTAGTTTTAAGGATTCACGTAGCTGCTGAATATTCATGAAATATCTCGCTTCAGTCAACAAAAGTCCTGGCAGAAATTCCTACAGACAATGAATAAAAAACTTAGTTATTGTTTTTGTCCTTGAGGATGAAACCGATGATAGAGCATCTTAGTTACAATTTGATTACCTAATAAATGCTGTTCAATTATTAAAGGTACTTCGCTGGGATAAACGCCACTGTACCAAACCATATCTGGCACAACCAATACCATTGGCCCATTACCGCATTGTCCCAAACAACCGCTACCCATTACCGTTACATCAGGGACAGATATAACCTCAAAAGCTGCTAATACTTTAGCAGCTCCTTGCTTACGACAAGTACGATTTTGGCAGACGCGAATACATTTCATCAGTCATTAGTCCTTAGTCATTAGTCAAGTTTGAATTAAGGGTTTGTAGTAAGAATGCGCGTGCTTAAAAAATAAGGACTATAGCAGTTCTCATTTGAATCAAATACACCGCCACAAACAATGTAGAGACGTTACATGTAACGTCTGGGCGCAGCGTATTGCACACAACCGAGAAGCGCTATAAAGAAGTCTAATGACCAATGACCAATGACCAATGACTATTCTGGTAAAAGCCCTTTTGATTGTAGCCATTCGTTGTTAAATATACGTGATTGGTAGCGAGAACCACTGTCACACAAAATGGTAACTATGGTGTGTCCTGGCCCCATCTGTTTTGCTAAGGCTACAGCTGCGCCGATATTGATACCTGTAGAACCACCCATAAATAAACCATCTTTCCGTAGTAGTTGATATACTACCCGTAGGGCTTCCTGATCGTGGATTTGAATCGCGTCATCAGCTGGTGCGCCTTCCATGTTCGCGGTTATCCGACTATTACCAATACCTTCTGTAATGGAATTTCCTTCCATCTTGATTTCACCAGTTTTGATGTAGCTGTAAAGTCCACTACCCATCGGGTCAGCAACTACACATTGTATATCTGGATTTTTTTCTTTGAGAAATAGAGACACACCTGCATAAGTACCACCTGTTCCAGTTGCTACTACCCAACCGTCTATTTTTCCTTCTGTTTGTGTCCAAATTTCTGGGCCTGTGGTTTCGTAGTGGGCTTGACGATTAGCTAAGTTATCAAACTGATTTGCCCAAATCGCATTTTCCATTTCACTGGCAACTCTACCAGATAATTTGACGTAATTGTTGGGGTCTTTATAGGGTACAGCAGGAACGGGGCGAACTTCAGCACCTAATGCTCTCAAAGCATCCATCTTTTCTTGAGATTGGGTATCAGGAATAATAATTAGGCATTTGTAGCCTTTAGCGTTACAAATGTGTGCTAATCCAATCCCAGTATTACCTGCTGTTCCTTCTACAACTGTGCCACCGGGTTTTAGTAAACCTTTTTTTTCTGCATCTTCAATAATATAAAGCGCAGCGCGGTCTTTTACGGAACCGCCAGGATTGAGAAATTCTGCTTTACCAAGAATTTCACAACCCGTCTCTTCACAGAAACTGTTTAAGCGAATGAGTGGTGTGTTACCAACAGTACCGACAAAGCCGTTTTTGATATCCATCTTGAAATTTACCTAGTTTCTTCTTCTTATAAAAATTCTTACTTATTGTGGTGTTAATGTTGCATGTCGCGATCGCGCGATCGCGCTCCAGAGTTTCTCGAAAACAGCCAAGACAAGCGTGAGGTGAAACGAGCAAACGTAGTCAAAATGTTGCTCTGTGGAGATAAACATGAGGCTCCAACTGCCAATACTGGGCGTTTCGTCTGGTTTTATCAGGTAAGTGGAAAAAGGCGTTTTTCCAAAACGGAATTGAGTGTTTAAAGCTGGCGTAAAAATTACTCTTCCGTTTATACGGTTATATTTGCGGTGAATCGCTGTTTATACAGCATATCAAAACTCAGAGAGTTATGCTTTGACTAATTTTTATTCCTGCGATTTGTATTTATTTAATAACTTCTATTTATTATTTCCAAAAAAAAGAATATTTGCTCTTGTTTGCAGAAACACATAATATTCATAACAAGCTGAGTTTAAAGAAAATCTCAAATCTAATTAATGGCGATCGCCTAGATATAAAAACATTTCAACTATCTCCTGAACTGCCTTCACTTCTTAGTAGCAGAGAAGGATTAAAGAAGTAATTTTAAACTTTTGTGAGCAAAAACTATGAGTTGGCTAATTGGTACTTTAATTATTGGCATCTCTGCCGCTTTTGCAACTACCTTTGATGACAATATCTACTTGACAGCTTTTTTTGGAAAAGTTAATCACACCTTTCATCCTAAGCATATTATCATCGGTGAATTTGTTGGATTTACAGCATTAGTATTTGCGAGTTTACCTGGTTTTTTTGGCGGTTTATTTCTTCCAGAAGCTTGGATTGGGCTTCTAGGCATTTTACCAATTATTATTGGTATCAGTAATCTCATGAGTCAATATGACAATGGCAACACCATACAAAATGTGTCAGTTAAGTTTAGTAATTCGGTCAAACCTAGACGTCAGCAACAATCATTATTAGCAACTCTACACGATCCTCAAACTTACCGTGTTTCAGCAGTAACTATTGCTAATGGAGGAAACAACATTGGTATTTATGTACCTTTATTTGCTACTACTAATTTGCCAAGTTTAGGAGTAATTTTGTGTGTTTGCTATTTGACTGTTGGGCTATGGTGCTTACTCTCTTACAATCTGACTCGTAATCCTCTCATTGCTCCGCTTATGGCTCGCTATGGTCGAAAAATCTTCCCCTGGGTGTTAATGTGGCTAGGATACTCGATTATGATGAAGAGCGGTACTTTTCAACTTGTTCCCAATGTGGCAACTCTTTTCAAATACATATAGTTATTTATTGAAATTTACAAGCATAATTAAATAATTATGAAATAAAACTAAAAGCAGCTTTTAAGTGAAAGTAAATACCTTAAGAAAATCATCATTTTTGTTTATTATTAGGAAAAATAATAATATTTGCTTTCAGAGTTTTTTTAGTTTTATCTTGAAATTAACGTGAACTCAAAGCAGATAAAAAAGATTACCAAGTTTAAGAGGAATAAACTAATGAACAAACTATATTCCAAAAAATTAACTTCCTGGATTGTAACTGCTGTATTTATTGTATTGGTAGCAGGGTTTTCTTTAATTAACCAGCCCAACGCCTTAGCTCAATCAGAAACATTACCTGCACCTACAGAATCCACACCTGCTCCACCAGCCACACCACTAACAACATGGTTTGTAGATCCTGTAGCAGCAAATGTTAGACGTTTATTAACAACTAATGAATGTGTTGGATGCAACCTAGTTGAAGCACAACTAGAAAGGGTAAACTTGATGGGAGCGAATTTGGAAGGTGCAAACTTACTAAAAGCAGAATTAGAAAAAGCAAATTTACAGGGAACTAATCTACAAACAGCTAATTTGCAAGGAGTAGATTTAAGCAAAGCAAACCTCTCTGGAGTAAATCTCTCTGGAGCAAACCTATATGATGCAGATTTAGAGGGAGCTAATTTACAAGGAGCAAATCTCTCTGGAGCAAACCTACAAAAAGCTGATTTACAAAAAACAAATCTTACAACAGCGAACATAGAAGGAGCAAACCTGCTAGGGGCTGATTTAGAAGATGCATTCTTACCCCAAGGAATCGTAACTCAATATCAGTATCACTAAATCAGCGCCGACTACATGAGTATTTAAGCCAGGGATAGATCCCTGGCTTATTTTGTATGAAATTACTGATATAAAAAACCTTACTCAAGTATGATAACTTAAAATTTTATACTGAGTAACTTATTTAACTTGTGACTAATGACTTTTTAGAGGGGTAATTGATTTCCGTCATTCCTCACTGTGTTGTTTGATCATGGAATCAGTGTAATATTACAATATACGGTAAACCAATCGACTTAAAGTAATATTCTTAAATATTTAAGCAAGTATGAAAAAGATAACACTGATGAATAGTGCTGGTAAATTCACTGCGATTTTATTTTTAATCACTATTATTTTGACACCTTTTGTAATTATAAATGCGGGAGAACGTGGTGTATTAATGGAATTTGGCAAAGTAGATCAAATAGTATTAGATGAAGGTATTCACGTTATTATACCAATCGTCAATACAGTTAAAAAAATTAGTGTTAGAGTTCAAAAACAGCAAATAGCTGCGGAAGCTTATGCTAAAGATTTGCAGGATGTTTTTACAGAGGTTGCACTTAATTGGCATATTTTACCAGGAGAAGTAAATTTAATTTTTCAAAAAATTGGAACTGAAAAAGAAGTTGTTGAGAAAATTATTAATCCAGCTGTAGAAGAAGTTTTAAAAGCCGTGATCGCAAAGTACACAGCAGAAGAAGTAGTAACTAAGCGAGGAGAAGTTAAATTAGGAGTAGATGAAGCACTGACAAAAAGATTGCATGATTATTACATTGCAGTTGATGATATTTCACTAGTTCACGTCAATTTTTCCGACAAATTTAGTGAAGCAGTAGAAGCAAAACAAATTGCAGAACAGGAGGCAAAACGAGCAGAATTTATTGCACTCAAAGCAGTCAAACAAGCAGAGGCTCAAGTTAATTTAGCTAAAGGAGAAACTGAAGTTAATAGATTATTGCATCAGAGTTTGACACCGGAAATTTTGGAAAGACAAGCAATAGAAAAATGGAATGGAAAATTACCTCTGATGGTTAGTGGCGATACTCCAAGATTTTTGAATATCAGTGAACTATTGAAAATATCTGAACAATAAAAAAACAACCCCGACATATTTCATCAATCGGGGTTATGAATCTTATATTTGCTAACTATTCGAGAAAAAATTGGGTGTATCAAGAATCTTAAATTGAATTAATAATAGGATTATCAAGGTATACACGGTTGAAGAAACTAAACCTGTCAATAATTCTTTCTTTATGTTACGTTCTTGGGGTTGTTTTTGGAAAAACTCAATTGCACCTGCTTGCATCAAGATAATACCAACAATATTAGATAACCAGTAGCCAATAATGGCACAAGGCATAAATAATTTAGGGGCGAAAAGACTACAGATATAACCAAAAAAATAAGCGATCGGTAGATTGAAAACTAAATCGTTCCACCAACATAATGGTGACAATAAATATCCAATAACTAAAAAGAATCCTCCTCTGAGCTTTTGCAAAAATGTTTTGGGTAAGTCTTTTATGGTCGTTTGTGGTGTCTGTTTTGTACCGACTTTTTCAATATTCAGCATTTTAGTACTTATTTTCTATCGATATACCGTATTTTATGACACAAAATAAAAAAAGTATAGACTCAAGCTTTAATTTTTACTCAAATATTTCTCAATTAGCGATTTTATTGTTATTTATTTACCTATTAATGATGGTTAGCTTAAGGTTGGCTTATGCCAAATAATTGATTTAGTATTTTATCAAGCTTAATAAGCTAAACGTACCTCTTTCATACATTATATACAAACCTAAAATAATTAGTACAAAAGGCACAATTTTACTACCATAGTGACTTAAAAAAGATGCTATTGTTGCTTGCCGAGCAAATAGATAAGTTACAGCACACCAAACACCAACCATAATAAAAAATACTGCCAGAGTAATTAGTAAATTATTAAACTTAATGCCAGCAAAAAATGGAATATAGATACTAATATTGTCACCACCATTAGCAAATGTGACTGCTGCAACTTTATACGTTTGAGGACTGATAAGACTAGAAATAAAGGATAACAGAGGGTTAGCATTTCTAGATGATGTAAAATCGCTAGTCACTGTTTGAAGTTCTATTTTTTCTGTTTCTTGATTAAATAATTGTTTAATCCCAATTGTGATCGGTAATATTCCCAATAGACCGATCCAGGCTCGCGGTACTACTAAACCACCAAAGAAACCTGGTAAACTAGCAATAATAATAATAGTAAAACCAAGATATTGACCGACAACAATATGCCGGCGACGAAAATTAGTATTTATCTGGGAAAAAAAGAGTAGTAAAATGAGGATATCGTCAATATTAGTAGCGATAAAAGCAATTACACTCTGAGTAATAATAGTGATAGTATTATTCATAGGGAACTGTCAGTGATAGTATTTTACTAAACAATAGATTTATTTTTCATGCATCTTGCTCAAGAAATAGCTCAGGATATATGAAATGAGTGAGTTTATTCCTACACTCTTAGTTGGTATTTCAGCCTTCATCGCAACAAATATTGATGATATCGTCATTTTACTAATTCTTTTTTCTCAAACTGATTCTAGCTTCCGATGTCGGCACATTATTGCTGGTCAATATCTAGGCTTTACAGTATTGTTAATTGCTAGTCTTCCTGGCTTATTTAGTGGATCAGTCATAGCACCGCATTGGCTCGGATTACTAGGATTAATACCAATAGCAATGGGTATTAGCAGTTTAATCAATCAAGAAGAAAATATATCTGAAGAAATTGCAATCACACATGTAGATGATAAAAATTCAGATACTGCAAATTTTTTCAATCCACATACTTACAGCGTAGCAGCTATTACCATTGCAAATGGTAGTGATAATATCAGCGTTTATGTCCCGTTATTTGCTAGCGGTAGTTTAAATAATTTTATTATTATTGTGATTGTATTTTTTCTGTTAATAGCAATTTGGTGTTATCTAGCTTATAAATTTACTTCTTACTCTCAAATTGCAAATATATTAAGTAAATATGGGAATTATATATTTCCTATAGTATTAATAGGAATTGGTAGTTATCTTCTTTTAAAGAATCAATCTTTAAGCTTATTTAAGTTAGCAGTTAGTTGCTTTTGTTTAGTAATTATTCTAAACAAAAATAAGTAAAGTTCCCGTTCAGAGTTCCCTGTTATATCTAAGCCACTTGTGCATCATCTTCCCTGAGTAAATTTTCAAAAGCTATGACTACCTGTGTTTGAAAACGTTGACGATGTTTCAACTTCCAAATAGGTTGGACAATTTCTAGTCTTTTGCGAGATCCTCTTAAAGAATCGATAATTTTTATGGCGTGTAATGTTTCTAATTGTAATTCTTTTTTGACTATAGATTCAGGAATAGCAGCTGCACCAACACCGCTCTCTACCACTGCTCTCACCATTTCGCTACTGTTTAAATTTAGTACAACATCTAATTGGCTGGGTTCAATTCCCCAATTTTGTAAGGCTTGTTCAAACATCTGTTGCGCGCCAGAACCAGATTCACGCATTACCCAACTAGTATTGAGTAAGTCATCAAGGTAAATTTCTAGATGCTCAAACCAAGGATGAGATTTACCAACAACTATTTGTAGGCGATCGCTCCCAATCTCTTCTTGTTCTAAACTTTGTTGTAAGGTAGGTTTGATATCTCCTGTCACAAACCCCAAATCATACATCCCCACAGCAGTCCCCTCACAAATTTCTTCGGCATTTCCGAGTGTACAGTTGACAAAAATACCAGGATATAGTCGTTTAAATTGGCTAATTTTTTTGGGGAGAAAATAATTCCCTACTGTTAAACTTGCACCTAGCTTTAACTCTCCTCGTTGCAGATTATTTAATTCTTTCAAACCACGTTCAGTTAATCGGACTTGATCAATAATTTTCTGCGCTTCACCTTGCAATAATTTTCCAGCATCCGTGATTTCAATATGACGACCAATCCGATGAAATAACTTCAAACCGTATTCTGTTTCTAAACATTGGATCGCAGCACTGACAGCTGGTTGGGTGATATAAAGTGCTTCTGCGGCGCGAGTAAAGTGCAACAGTTCCGCAACAGCTAGAAAAATTCGCAACTGCTCCAATGTCATTTTAGCTACTTACCGACTAGTTAAGTGGTGATTTGAATCATAACAAAAGTATTATACGGTAAATCAATCGAAAAACTGTACTTCTTACAAATAGTTATTAAGCGTATGGTTGGCAGACATTTATAACTTCCATCTATGGATTTGAAAAAAAAGACTGTTTGCTTTCAATAGTAGTGAGCCATAAAGTAAAACTATGCAGTTATCAGTTACCAATTATCCAGTTATCACTTCTCAAAAACCAATAAGCAATAACTGCTGACACCAGCACGGAGATACTATGTAATGAGCGGATTACTAACTGCTATTCCTACAGGACTGACTGCTTTTGCTGCAACTAATCTCGATGATATTGTTGTTTTGTCACTGTTTTTTTCCCAAGTAAGTAGTTGCTTTCGTCGTCGCCATATTCTTATTGGTCAATACTTGGGTTTTAGTGCGTTAGTAATTGCAAGTTTACCAAGTTTTTTGGGTAAATGCATCTTACCAGAATCCTGGATTGGTTTACTCGGTATGGTTCCAATTGCGATCGCCATCAGTCGCTTACTACATCCAGATACTGAAAATGAAGACACAGCAGCAGATACCCAATCTTCAAACTCATCTCAATCTTGGTTATCAAGTTTACTTGCTCCCCAAACCTATGGTGTTGCAGCGATAACGGTTGCTAACGGTGGCGACAACATCGGGATCTATATGCCATTATTTGCCAGTACCAGTTGGGATAACTTGCTCATCATTGTTGGAGTGTTCTTCTCGATGGTGGGTGTGTGGTGTTATCTTGCTTACTGTTTGACCAAAGTTGGTGCGATCGCTTCTGCAATTACTCGCTATGGTAATTTTCTGATTCCCTTTATCTTAATCGGATTAGGCATCTCAATTTTGATGGGAAGCCACACTCTAGAAACACCTATGTTGGCTGTCATAGTTTGCATAGTTCTTGGTTCGTATCTTTTAATTGCAAGCCGGAATATGTGGCGAGAAATTTACGGGTTTTCTTTAGAAACATCTAAACCGCAAGTGTTACATAAAGTTGAAAAAATTTGAGTCTAAATATAGATGAAAGATTGCTGAGAACGGCATTAAATATTCAATTATTTAGTTAACAGCTAGCCAAAAAGTTTGAAGTTTTACTTTGAACTTTTGCAAGGATCAACTGATGAAAATTTTCAAGATTAATCTGCTTAAAATCACTATTGTCTGCGTAATATTGCTTGTAAATCTAATGATTACTCAACCATCTTGGGCTGGTAAAAAGTACACTTCTAATCCAGATTATATCGAAGTGACTGAAGCACTAGATGCAGCTTTACAGGAAAAACAAACCCAAGGTTCAACTCCAGAAATTCTCGAAAATATTTCTAATCTAAAATTCCAAAAATATATCTTGGAAACTGGTGAAAGTTGTGGTGTATGTCGCAACGAAACTGGAAAGACACTGTTAGTCTACGCTCAAAAGCCTAAAAAATCTAGCTCAACCTACGACAATCAATTGTATCTTCTACCTAGTGGTGCAGAAACTGATGAAGACTTAGATTGTGATGGTGTTTATATTCCTGGAACACCTGCTACAGAAAATCAAGCAGCCAAACCTGCGACAGCTTTTAAGATTGTAGATGGAACTCGTTTAGTCGCTACAAACAACCCCAAAACTGGTGAAATAGAATTTAATGTTCCGCCTGCAAAAGTTTTTCAAGCTGGTGAGGCTAACTGGTTTATTCCTGATACTGTCAAAGCAGCATTAGATGCAGGTATTACGACTGTAGAAATTAACGATTAAATAACTAAAGCTGGCTGAAAAATATCCCCGAATTTTCTCAAAAATCGGGGATCTATATGTGAACAAATCAACAATAATAATATTTTTAATATATCAAATAAGTAGGTAGGTGTAATTAAAGATAAAATAAAACCTCACCCTGCCTCCGGCTTCCCTCTCCTTACTAAGGCTGCGGTGTACACAGAAGTCTTATAAAGTTGCCTAGTAGCGTTTTGATCCCCCCTAACCCCCCTTAAAAAAGGGGGAACTAGAATCAAAGTCCCCCTTTTTTCTAGCGTAGCGGCGCGCCAGCGCGGGGATTTAGGGGGATCAGAGGATTTATGTGTACACCGCAGCCTTACTAAGGAGAGGGATTGAGGGTGAGGTTTTATATTTAATTTGACCCACTTACTTATATAAAACCTATGAATATGCAAGTAGATAAATTAGAAAAATCACAAGAAAAATCAAAGAAATACAGATCAGATCGGGTACGGGATCATTTAGCAAATGAACGTACCTATCTAGCATGGATGCGGAGTGGGATTGCACTCATGGGTTTTGGTGTTTTAATTGTGCGCCTGCGTATTATTCGTCCACCCTTAGCACCGCAACCTCCTGGTAACGGTTGGAAGTTGGGTTTAGCCTTTGCTTTGGTGGGTATATTGACTGTATTGCTTTCAACTCAACATTATTTCGCTGTTCGTCGAGATATTGATGAGGACAGCTATCAACCGCCAGATCGTTGGGTGATTATTTCGAGTTTGGCTGTAACTCTGCTAGGTGTGGGAGTGATCTATTATGTCTTTACGGTTCCCTTAGATTATTTACAAACTTTTTTGCTGGAATAAAAAACCTCACCTTGTTTGACGATCAATTAAGGTGAGGTCTTGTGAATAAGTCAATTATTTATTTGGCTGGGGAGTCATCCGCAAATAAGACTTGACTTCCTGATAACCTTTGGGGAATTTTTCCTTCAGTACTTCAGGATCTTTGAGTGAAGGAACAATCACGCAATCATCGCCATCTTTCCAGTCAGCTGGAGTAGCGACGCTGTAGTTATCAGTTAGTTGCAGCGAATCAATTACTCGCAAAATTTCATCAAAGTTACGTCCAGTGCTGGGAGGATAAGTCAGAGTCAGACGTAACTTTTTGCTGGGATCAATGATAAATACTGTCCGTACCGTCACGCTAGCATTAGCGTTGGGGTGGATCATGTCGTAAAGGTCAGAAACTTTACGATCTGGATCTGCCAAAATTGGGTAGTTGAGTTTAGTACTCTGTGTTTCTTCAATGTCTCCCACCCAGCCTGTGTGGGATTCAACATCATCAACACTCAGGGCGATCGCTTTAACATTGCGCTGATCAAATTCTGGTTTGAGTTTGGCAACAGTTCCTAACTCAGTGGTGCAAACTGGTGTATAGTCTGCGGGGTGAGAGAACAGCACTACCCAGCTGTCACCCGCCCACTCATAAAAATCAATATCGCCGTGTGTTGAGGCTTGGGTAAAATTCGGTACTGTATCACCTAGACGGAGAGCCATGCTTGATTCCCTGTGGATAAAAAAGGATACGTGTTCTATTGTGACATGATGACATAGAACACCGGTTCCCCGATAAAGCTATTGTGGTTCGCAACAAAAATTTAAGTTACTAAATCAAAATTTAGCCAAACGTTAAGTGCAAAAGTAACTAATTTTAAAAGTCCTTAATAATCTCTATTGAAACCCTTATCAATGATTAATGACAAATGACGAATGACTATCCCCCTCTACCTAATTTCATAATTTGAAATTGATGTACAATCAGCGCTAGCGTCAACATACCTAAAATTGTCATCAATCCCGCAGGCATAAACTTACGTGTTTTAGCTAATCTAAATGCAAAAACAACTATTAATATGGCTGTAACAATAGCTGCTAGAGTCAAACCCCAGTTTTGACCTTGAATTTGTATTAAAGCCGAAAATATGAGTATTAAACCACTGATACTGCCACTAAAAAGTGACATATTACTACCAGCCGTTATGTAACCTACAATACCACCCACTACTGTCAAGATGCCGTAAGCAAGGGCGGCAACAATACCTAAATTCATAACCTATGTAGATTTTAATTTTCTTGCAAGCCCCGGTAGACAATTTAGCATAGCTGTTTCGCTAAATAACCCAATTGATAGATGGATAATCAAGTTATGCCTACGGCAAGTAATTCGTCTTACGCAAAGATTCAATTTCTCCAACGCCAAGCAGCTTCTCTTTTACTCTACCAATCTGTCCTGCAAACGGAAGTAGGTATAGCGTTTCTTGATCTGTTACAAGCTATTCGTTACAGTGAAGCAGATGCTAGGAGTTGTCTGCAAGCTTATGGCAGTTACTTTCGAGCCTTAGCAACAAAAAATCAAAACTGGGAAGAATATCTAATTACTCAAATTCTCAAAGCTGAGAATCCTTTTACAAAACAAGCTCAACAGCAAGAGTTTGAGAATTTACCAACTGCTTTGGTAGCAGCAGCCAAACATGATTTACTCGCACTCCAAAATTTATATGAATGTAGCAGCGCTATTTTGAGTGAATGGGTACAGAATATTGCTCATTTACCTGTTTCACCAGTAGTGTGGTATTTAGAGCAGGATGGGATAGCGGGTGTAGAAACACAGTTTATTAGTTCTCTACAACAGTTGGAAAATTGGTCAGACGCTGTAGAATATTTGGCGACATACTATCAGCAATACGGTACGGGTTTATTTGCAGAGTACAAAGCCCTACGTTGGCAAGATGGGCAGTTTGTGGGTATAACTTATCCTGATACAGTTAAATTAAGCGAACTTGTGGGTTATGAGTCGCAAAAAGAAGCTTTGTTGAAAAATACGGAATTTTTGTTGTCGGGACAAGTGGCTCTACACGTATTACTTTATGGTAGTCGTGGTTCTGGTAAATCTTCTTTAGTTAAAGCTTTGCTGAATGAGTATGGAGAGAGTAACTTGCGACTGTTGGAAGTGGGAAAATCACGACTACAAGACTTACCAGTGATTGTGGAACATTTGCGAGGAGTACCGCATAAATTTATTATCTTTGTTGATGATCTTTCATTTGAGGAAGATGACGATGCTTTTAAGGCGTTAAAAGTCGTGTTAGAAGGGAATTTAACTGCACGTCCACAAAACATCGTGGTGTATGCTACTTCTAACCGTCGCCACTTAGTACGGGAGTTTTTCGCTGATAGACCTGCTCCCCGCGATCATGATGAAGTTCATGCCTGGGATACAATGCAGGAAAAACTTTCCTTTAGCGATCGCTTTGGTCTGACTCTCACTTTTGAAGGATCTGATCAAAAAACTTATTTAAAAATTATCCGGCATCTTGCGGATTTAGCAGGAATTAATATCAGTCAGGAAGATTTAGAATACAAAGCTTTACAATGGGCAACTCGTCATAACGGTCGTTCTGGAAGAACAGCACGACAATTTGTAGATTTTTTAAAAGCAGATATGAATCTTGCTGCAATCCAAGTTAAAAATTAAAAGTCAAAAGAAAGAAATATGCTCAAAACCAGCAATATGCAGTCAACAACAGTAAGTAATCGACTTATTCTCGGTGTAGTTGCCTTTGGTGCGAGTTTCGGACTTGGTTTAGTCTTTAGTAATTGGGATGTTAAAAATGCCTTTTTCACAGGCATCATCACAATATTTTCTACCTATCTTGCAGCCTTGTTTATAGACAAGCGACGCCGAGCTAGTGAAATGCTAGTTCTAGATTCTCTCCACAGACGTATTAAAGAACTGGAGGGTTTGAAATCTCGTGTAGTTGCAGAAGTCAATGAATTAGAAACTCAACATTCTTTATTGTATCAAGAATCGAATAAATTACAAAATCAAATAAATGAACGTCGAAATCAAAGAGACAGTCTTAACCGTGAGTTAAGCAGTTATGTAATCGAAAAAAAACAGTTGGAATCACAAATTGTTCTTTTACAAAATGAAATTACCGAACTAGAAAAAGCGAAATTAGAACATAATAATTCTTTGTCTGCTATCAATGCAGAAAAACGCCGATTAGAATTAAATTGTAGTGTTTCTAAAGCTGAGATCAATCAGTTACATAATCAACTGTGTGAACTGTTGCAGCAAAGGCAAGACCTAGAAAGTAACTTAACTCTTCTAGAAAGGCTTAAACCTCAACTAGAAGAAAAGTTACATGAAATGAGACTTCAAGTTCAAGAAATAGAAGCAGAATATCAGCAACAAAATCAATTGTTGCTTGACAAAAAGCTAGAAACAGAAAAGACAGAAATTAATCTAAATTCATTAAAAGTACAATTAGCAGAGCAGCAAAACCAACTCCAACAATTGGAAAGTCAAATTTCCTTATTGCAAGATGAACGCGATCATTTACAAAATCAAGTATGGGAATTATTACAGCAAATAGAAAATTTAGATTCCAGTAATGTATTAGAAAATAATCAGGAAGAAGATGTAGACCTTTTTCCGTTTGCTGATTTACTTGATACAGTAGATGAGCTAGAGACATCCAATAATCTAGAAGTATTTACCTCAGAATGGTCTAGCTTACTCAATCATTTGTCTGACTCAGAAATTCAAGTATTAAAAGCAATTATTGAAGAGGAGAATCCAAATGTAGCTATAAAAAAAATAGCTGAAGCTAATATTACTATGCCAAATTTATTAATTGATTCTATCAATGAAAATGCTAATAACACGATTGGCGAATTGCTCATTGATCCAAATGTAGCAACTCCAGAAATTTATCCAGAGTATAAAAGTGACGTGGAAAAAGCGATCGCAATCTACAAAAATATTAAGTAAGAGCGAAGCCTCTGGGCAATAATTATAGAGTTGCTTCTTAGAGGTTGTTTGAAAAGCCCTCTTGTCGGTGTAGCAAAACGTTTTAGATCCCCCAAAGTCCCCCTTACAAAGGGAGACTTTGATTCTATTTCTCTTCCTTTTTAAGACGTCCTTTCCCCTGCACCCCTATTTCTTGACCTTACTCCATGTGAAAGCAAAGCTCACCTTCAAGCTAAAATACATGGAAGTGAGGTAAATTTACATGGCAAAGCTCAAAATCTCGAAAAAAGTCTCCACTGCTATCATCAATTCTCTTGGCGCGGGTGTTGTACCAAGGGTAGGACTAGAACATATAGCAGTAGGTCGGGAAAAAGAACTACAAAGCCTATTACAAAACCTCAATGACATTGCAGAAGGAGTAGCAGCTTTTCGCTTCATAATTGGGAACTATGGTTCAGGTAAAAGCTTCATGCTACAGTTACTTCGCAATCGTGCTATGGAGCAAGGTTTTGTAGTTACTGATGCGGACTTGTGTTCAGAACGCCGACTAGCAGGAAGCAACAACGAAGGTTTAGCAACTTATCGAGAATTAATGAGTCGCCTTGCTACAAAAACTCGCCCTGATGGCGGTGCTTTAGTAGCAATTTTAGAGGGATGGATTAGTAAAATTCAACAAGAAGTTGCCAAAGAAACTGGAATGCGTCCCAATGATGATGGCTTTGATGACCAAGTAGAAAACAAAATTAGGGAAGTAATTCAGTATATAGAAGACTTAGTTCATGGTTTTGACTTTGGCAATGTGATTATTGCTTATTGGCGTGGTTATCGCCTAGATGATGATGAGCTAAAAAATTCTGCTTTGCGTTGGCTGCGAGGAGAATATAGCACTAAGACAGAAGCTAAAGCAGCTTTAGGAGTGCGGGTAATTATTGATGATGATAGTTGGTATGATTACATTAAATTAATTGCTAAATTTACTGCGGAAATTGGCTACAAAGGGCTTGTATTGTTACTGGATGAAGCAGCAAATATATATCAAATTCCCACTACTGTAACTCGCGAAAAAAATTACAACAGGTTACTAGCAATCTTCAACGATACTATGCAGTGTAAAGCCGAAAATCTCGGAGTATTTGTAGGTGGAACAACAAAATTTTTAGAAGATCCAAATCGTGGGCTGTTTGCTGATCCTGCCTGGCGTCGAAGAACAAAAGAAAGCCGTTTTGTGACTCAAGCTGGTGTACAAGAATTTTTAGGGCCTGTGATGCGGCTCAATCCTTTGAGTCAAGAAGAAATTCTGTTACTTTTGCAAACATTAACAGAAATTCATGCTCTGAATTTTGCTTATACACAGATATTAAAAACTTCTGATTTAAAAGAATTTGTCCAAGAAATTGTCAATCGTTTGGGTGCAGCAGCTTTACTAACTCCGGGTGAAATTGTTAGGGATTTTCTGAGTGTTTTAAATATAATTTATCAAAATCCTAGTAAGCCTTTTAATGAGTTAATTCATGGTGCTGATTTTAAGCCTACTGCCGTGGGTAAAGATCTAGATATGGGTGAAGATGATGTTGCGGAGTTTAGTTTATAGTCATGTAGAGACGAGAAATTTCGCGTCTCTACACATAACTTCGATGCAATGAACCATCAGCAGGAGCCGAGCCAAGCAAGACGCGCCTTTAGGGGAGGACTGGAGCCAGAGGAAACCTCCGGCTATGGAAGTCCGTCGCTGTACCACTACCAAGGGTAAATCACGCAGCTCGTTGAATATACATAAAGGCTCGGCTCCTGCATTAGGAGGAGAAAACTGTGACTAGAAAAGTGTTTGAGTCCGTTTTAACGGACTTATGCTATTAGCCTCAGAATTAATTCTGAGGCGAGATACGGGTTTGGTGCAAGATATCAGTTACGCCCCTATAAAAAATCCAATATGTATGAGGATTTTCGTCAAACAATATTATGCTGGATAAATCCGCAGACGCCGATTTGGTTCTTCCCCAAAGCTATTGGATTTTAAGCGGTAGTGTTCCACCAACTCATGCTGCATTTTCCGCACTTGAGCAGAACGGGGTAATAATTCCACAGGTTGTCCTTTAGGAATGACAATATTTTCGACTGCTAATCTGGCTTCCTCTAACGCGTCAATTTCATCATCAGTAGCGCTGTGGAGGAATAATTGCAGTTCGCGATCGTCCGTCACTTCCGGATCATCAATGTTGAGTAACCGCCGCAAACCACGGGTAATTTGCGGTATGGTACTAGATTTAATCATGTGGATTGGCACTTGTCTGGCTTTGGCCATTTGCCGCAATTTAGCATGGTTTTTGACGTGCGATCGCAATGCCAAAATTGAATCAGCACTATCGATATCTTTTGTCAAGACCACTGGTAAATTCAACACTTCAACTACTTGTTCTAATTGACTACGACTGACACCATAGGGATAGATATGCAGTGGTAAATCTTCACCATTGGGCCCTGCTAGTTTACTATCAGCATCATCGAAGCCACCAAAATAGTTGAAAGATTCATCTAGTAAGCGGTCAAATTCATTATGCCTACTCAACTTATTTGGTTGGGTAGTAGGTAACGGTAATGCTTGCATTTGTCCAGATGAGCGCCAGCCGTTTGACTGTCGTGCTGGTACAAATGACTCTTCTTTGGCGAGAGTTTGGGAACGGCCATTCAAAGGTGTTAACTGGCGTGTAATCTTAACCTTACCTTCTTCGTCAACAGTTCTCACCTGTGGAGTAGGCTGATACCCTCTTAGTAAACTATCTACTGTGTCAGCTACACTCTCATGAACTACCCAGCGTTGTCGTTCCAGCATTTCCACGGCAATCTCGAAAGTGGGAGGTGCTTTGCGTTCCAAAACAGTTTTTTGACTGCCTCGGCGTCTGGCTTCATCATCGCCTAATGTTACAGCTTGGATACCACCAACCAAATCCGCAAGAGTTGGGTTTTTGATTAAGTTTTCAATTTGGTTTCCGTGGGCAGTACCTACTAACTGTACACCTCGTTCGGCAATGGTGCGAGCGGCTAAAGCTTCTAGTTCTGTGCCAATTTCATCAATGACGATCACTTCTGGCATGTGGTTTTCCACAGCTTCAATCATCACTTGATGTTGTAATTCGGGATGAGCAACTTGCATCCGCCTGGCTTTCCCAATTGCTGGATGGGGAACATCGCCATCACCTGCGATTTCATTGGAGGTGTCAATAATTACTACACGTTTGTTCAACTCATCCGCTAAAACACGGGCAATTTCTCGTAAGGCAGTGGTTTTACCCACACCTGGGCGTCCCAGCATCAGAATCGATTTACCAGTTTCTACTAAATCGCGAATCATGCCGATAGTTCCAAACACCGCTCGACCAACACGGCAAGTTAAGCCAATAATTTTACCGCTACGGTTACGGATGGCACTGATTCTATGCAAAGTTTGCTCTATTCCGGCTCGATTATCTCCGCCAAAGTTCCCCACTCGCTGAATACAATCATCGATCACGTTCTGAGTGATGGGTATTTCGCTCAGATACTCAGCTTGATGAGGGAAGCGGGCTTCTGGACGACGGCCCAGATCTAAAACCACTTCCACTAAACTATCTCGTTGGGGATGCTTCTCTAATATTTGCCGCAGGTCTTGGGGCAAAATATCTAACAATTTTTGGAGATCTTCTGTAATCGTCATGCTTATTATGGTGACGTTTTTAGAGATAGCGATATGCTTTTCTGGACACGAGGTTTGCCCGTACCCTACTGCTGTGACTTGAGCTGGGAAACAAGAGAATGAGCAAGTCCAACAGCTTGCCAGAGCAATTCTGGTTCATTTTCTAGGCGGACAGTTGTTTTGACACTGGTGTCATTCACCTCCTTTGCTTCTAACTGCTCTAGAATTGGTGACAGCAATACACGAGCGTAGCTGCCGTAGGCTATCCCAGAAATGTGAGACAAGGCAGACAAGGAAGAGGGGGGAGATATGGGAGAAATTCTTCCTTGTCCTCCTTTCCTCAACAATCCCATCGCCCTTAACTTGGCAACGGTATAACTGTTCGTGCCGCCTGCTAACTGCACGTATCCAGGTAATTTTGCTGCCAAGACTTTTTGCCCTAATTTGACTGCGGCTGTGGTGGTGCCATCGCCAATATCACCACTCATTGGCCGTCCGTCGGTTTGCCAAATCAAGGCATAATTATGGATCGCGATCGCATCATACAGGGCATGTAGGTAATCAATCATACCCTCCCCGTCTGGACAACTAATCGCTACTAACTTCAATTGCTCAACCCAGGGTGCTATCGTTTGCCACAATCGCTGAAATTCGGTCAAACGTCCTACTTGTGTATGAATTTCTATCGCATCTACCCCAGATGACAAAATTAATGGTGCGATCGCTTCTGGTTTTATTACGTAAGAGCTTGTATTAATTATACCATAAGGGCAGATTGGTATGCAACGACCACAACCGTAGCACTTGTTGGATATCACTCCTGAAAAATGCTCTGGTGTGTTGCTAAATTCTATTGCCTGTGCAGGGCAAATTCTTTCACATGGTCTATTGCAATTTGCAGGACACGCTGTAGAATCAAATTTTGCTTTGCGAAAATGTGGATCTTCTCCATCATTAAGGCTAACCATCAGAAAAGGTGACTTTCCTTTGTTGGCAAAGCCTCGTGCTTGTGCGTCTTCGGCAAACTCAACTGCAATTTGTAGCGCCTCTCGAACTGCGGTAATTACAGCCGGATCAGCAGCCACATCTATACAGTCAGCACCTGCTAGTGTATAGGCCAATGTTAAACTTCTGACCGCAGGCAGGTGTTGAAAGCTGGCTCCGCAAATGAGCTTGAACCAGTGACCTTCTTTAAGGGATTGCAAGGGGTTGAGGTGATCAGTCACATTATCTATTATGCTATGTGACAGAAAAATGTTGTAGGCATTTGCCTAATTTAATTCGCTTTGTTGGAGAGGAATTTCGATGATAAACTCTGCACCTTGCCCTGGTAGTGAGTTACAGGTGAGTTTTCCTTGATGTTTCTGCACAACAATCTGATAACTAATTGCCAATCCTAGTCCACTACCTTTGCCTGGTGGCTTTGTAGTAAAAAATGGGTCAAACATTCGCGATCGCACGGATTCAGATATACCCGGTCCATTGTCAGCGATATAAATATTTACAGTATCTGAGTTTGTTAGCATCGTGCGAATGTGAATTTCTCCTTTGTCCTTTGCTATTGACACTTGACTATTGACACTTGACTCATCCAAGGCATCGATCGCATTATTCAATAGATGCATAAACACTTGGTTTATTTCACTGACATAACAAGCAACTAACGGTAAATCACTATACTTTTTTAATATTCTAATTGCAGGACGATTAGTTGTTTTATTGAGTCGATGTTGCAACATCACTATAGTACTATCTATACCTTCGTGGATATTTACACGCTTCATTTGCGCTTCATCGAGTCGAGAGAAATTTTGTAGTGCTTCAACAATAGAACGGATGCGTTCTGCTCCCCTATACATTGCATCCATAAGGTTTTGTTGATCGTTGATCAAAAAATTTAAGTCCATTTGTTTAACTATTTCTTGAATTTTTAATGTGGGGGATGGATATTCTTGTTGATAGGCTTCAATTAAATTGATTAAGTCTTGTACATATTGACTAACATGTTCAAGGTTTCCGTAGATAAAACTAATAGGGTTGTTAACTTCATGAGCAATCCCTGCTACCAACTGCCCTAATGCTGCCATTTTTTCTTGTTGAATCATTTGAACTTCAGAAGTTTGCAAATCATCAAGAGCTTTTTGCAGTAATATATTTTTATCGTGTAATTTATTTTGTAATAAACATAGTTTTAGCTGATTTTCTATTCGCAATACAACTTCTACTCCATGAAATGGTTTAGTAATATAATCTACACCACCCACATCAAAAGCTTTAACTTTATCTAAAACATCATCAAGAGCGCTAATAAAAATAACTGGAATTCGACAAGTTCTATCATTAGTTTTTAACTGTCTGCAAACTTCGTAGCCATCGATTTCTGGCATGTTAATATCTAACAAAATGACATCTGGCAAAACCATTTGACAAGCAGTAAGCGCCATTTTGCCACTTAAGGCTTTACGAACTTCATAGCCTTGTGCAGTAAGCATTGCTGACAAAAGTCGCAGATTATCAGGGGTATCATCAACTACCAAGATATTTGCTTTGGAATCTCTTTTTGGAGTCAAATGCATTTTAGGAATCTAGCTAGAAAAAGGTGGGGTGTGAGGGTGTAAGTGAGCGTCAGCTTTTGACTGAGCGCTCAGGCCGAAGTCCGAACGAGTTTAGGGATGTGTAGGAGAAAATGTATTTTCGTGTTAGTTAGAGGGATTTTTCCGTGATTGATTCTCTTGAAAATTGGTGCAGGGATCTAATCATTTAACTTTTTTGATCATACAAATATATGGCAGAAGGGCATACAGTTGTACGCCCCTAGAATAAATCCAATATGTATCAGGTAATTTTGATTTGTGTCATACTTTTACTTGATCACCAATTTTGAAATCGGTTTTTCCTGCTAAAGGTGATAATTGCGTATTGACACTTAACCGATAAAAGTGATTAAAACGGGATGAAGCAACCCAAGCAGGTAATGTTTGCTGGCGCTTTGCTACAAACACTTTCTGAAAGTTTGTATAAACTTTTCCACTCAAAGAATCACGTGTTGGTACAATACAACGTTGACAGGGATTTATCCCTAACAGGTGTATATCTCCGACTCGAAAGGGAACAAAATCATCTTGTTCGCCAAATAATCTATCTTCCCAAAATGCTGATACACCGTCGATCTCGATATTGGCACGTATACGACGACGCATTTCATCTACACTCACACCAGTAAACCAGGAGGCCACTTCTGTTAAGGTTGCTGTACTAATGATCGTTGGACCTGGTGAGACAGTATCATCAGGAAAACCCATCAGAAGATTTTGTTTTAGTTTAACGGCAAACCCAAAAAATTTACTTAACCAATCTTCCAGCATCTGCTGTTCATGATCTAGATGAAAAACTTGTTGTAAGTTATTCTCTGAGATTTTTAACAATACAGTTCTATTTTCTAAATTATATTGCGATCGCAACAAATGAATTTTGACATGACGCTTACCATTGACAAACCTATCGTGTTCATCAACAATCACAAACTCACGATCATACTGTATAGCACCACTAGATAGGAGTCTTGCTGTCTCTACTTCAACACCATCTAGTGATTTAATCGGGTAGATTAAAATCTTAGCAACGTATGGCATGAGTTTTCAGTTGATTGTTGGTCAATGGTCATTAGTCATTAGTCATTAGTCATTAGTCATTCGTCATTCTCCTCATTTCTCTTGTCCCCGTTTCCCGATTCCCTTACTTATACAATGGTGACTTATCAATACCACCGACGTGATCTAGAGGCCAAAAACGAATTACAGCACGACCAATAATATTTTCTCTGGGAACAACACCCCAACAGCGACTATCGTAACTGCTGTTACGGTTGTCACCTAATACTAAATAGGAATTGGCAGGTATGGTTACAGGTTTAGCTAAAAAGGGTGGTTGTGGACCGGAAGTGCAAACATTAACGACTGTCTGCTGTGAAGGCGAAAGATATTTGTTTTCTGGAAGAGGTTGATTGTTGATAAATACTTTACCGCTTTTGAGTGATACTGTTTCTCCTGGCAAACCAATAATACGCTTGATAAAAGCATCTTGATATTGTTCTTGCTGTAGCTCTTTTGTGGGTGAAAATACTACAATATCTCCCCTTTGGGGATTAGAAAATTTATAACTTAACTTATCAACAATAATCTTATCTGCTTCCCACTGATTAGGCGAACCATGTAAGGTTGGTTCCATTGAACCAGATGGAATCCAACGGGCTTCAGCTACAAAGGTACGAATACCCAAAGCCAACACGATACTTAATACAATTGTTCTACCTAGTTCTGCTATCCAAGAACTATCCGGTTTTTGACTAGAGTTGTTGTTATCAGACACTTGATTTTGCATGAAATTACTTGACTAAAAGCACAAGATACTATTTCTATTTTTTCTGTTTAGGAACGCGAACTAAATAAAAAACACTATCTCATCCTCTGCGAGGGAGTTCAAAGGGGTGTTGTAGTTGGTGCGAGGTAAATATATAAATTAGTTGCATGTTATTTAATCCACAATCCTTAAAGATGCCATACCTGTAATCTTAACCGTAGAAAGCGAGTTTTTCAGTTACATTGTCCAATGTACAAGCTTGCAATAGAAAGTAGGAGACAGAAACTTAGGAGTTTAGGTATTTCATAACTGAATTATTTATTTATGCTTAAAAAAATAAACTTGTTTTTGATAAGTGACAAAAATTTATCATTAACAGTCAAATAAAGTTTAACCTAAAAAAAAGAATAAGTTAACCGCAAGTATTACTGTAATCATGATCTGATTTTTTCTTTTACACTCCTATAGACTGCCTCTAAAATGGGCTTTGTGAAAAATACCTCTTGCTTTAACACTTGAATATCCATGTCATCTTCAACTAGTTTACTAATTCGGCACGCTCGCATAATTTTACCCAATGGAGAATTAATAATTGGGGATGTGCTGACGCGCGATCGCCTGATCGTGGAAATTGCACCAGAAATATCCACAGAACAAACAGCAATCACAGAGATTGACGCAGAAGGGTTAACTTTGTTGCCAGGAGTTATCGATCCACAAGTACACTTCCGGGAACCAGGATTGGAACACAAGGAAGACTTGTTTACTGCAACTTGTGCGTGTGCCAAAGGCGGAGTGACTTCGTTTTTGGAAATGCCAAATACACGTCCTCTGACAACTACCCAGCAAGCACTTGATGATAAACTGCAACGCGCCCAGAATAAATGCCTAGTGAACTATGGCTTTTTTATTGGCGCCACAGCAGAAAATCTCCCAGACTTGCTCTTGGCAAATCCAACCCCAGGGATCAAAATCTTTATGGGGTCGATGCATGGGCAGTTGTTGGTGGATGAACAAGAGATTTTAGAAGCAATATTTGCTAAAGAAAAACGTTTAATTGCCGTTCACGCCGAAGATCAAGCCAGAATCAACCAAAGACGCCAAGAATTTGCTGGTATTCATGACGTTGCAGTCCATTCTCAAATCCAAGATAATCAAGCAGCACTCTTGGCAACGCAGCAAGTATTGAAATTGTCACAAAAATATCAGCGACGTCTGCATATTTTACATATGTCTACGGCTGAGGAAGCAGAATTACTGCGTCAACAAAAGCCAAGTTGGGTGACAGCAGAAGTCACACCACAACATTTATTATTGAATACAAGTGTCTATGAAAAAATTGGCACATTGGCACAGATGAATCCACCTTTGCGATCGCCCCACGATAACGAAGTTCTCTGGCAAGCTTTGCATGATGGCATTATTGATTTTATTGCCACCGATCATGCACCCCACACCTTAGAAGAAAAAGCGCAACCTTACCCCAATAGTCCCTCTGGAATGCCAGGGGTAGAAACTTCTTTACCTTTAATGTTAACAGCCACAGACCAAGGACGATGCACTCTCGCTCAAGTTGTTAACTGGATGTCTACTGCTGTCGCCAAAGCATATAATATCCCCAACAAAGGAGCGATCGCACCTGGTTATGATGCTGATTTAGTGCTTGTAGATTTGCAAAATTATCGTCCTGTTTTGCGCCAAGAATTATTAAGTAAATGCGGTTGGAGTCCCTTTGAAGGTTGGAATCTCACAGGATGGCCCGCTTACACAATTGTTGGTGGTGAGATTGTGTATGAAAAAGGCAAATTGCATACACAAGTACGGGGACAAGCTTTAAAATTTGGTGAGTAAAGGGATTGGGGAAAGGAGACAAGGGAGACAAGGGAGACAAATTGTTCCCCACACTCCCCACACTCCTTTGTCCCCTTCAGGGTGGTTTCATACGAAAAAATAAAAATATGGAAGTCTGTATTTCTTGTTTTGAAGCATAGATTTTTACCCCTCTCCAAACCTCTCCCCTTATTCTGCGGTGTACACAGAAGTCTTATAAAGTTGCCTAGTAGCGTTTTGATCCCCCCTAACCCCCCTTAAAAAAGGGGGAACTAGAATCAAAGTCCCCCTTTTTTAAGGGGGATTTAGGGGGATCAGAGGATTTATGTGTACACCGCAGCCTTAATAAGGGGAGAGGCTTTAAAAGAAGATTTTAATTTTTCTCTGCTTGTATGAAACCACCCTGCCCCAACTCCCTTGTCCCCTTTCCCCGATCCCTATTCATACCGTTGCTCTACAATACCTACTAAAGATTGCAAATCAAATTTTTCATCTTCTCCACTCAAACAAATTCCCGCACTCATCACGGTTAAATCTGTTTTAGAAATAGCACTGGTGTGACGTTCGCCATCAGCAGTTGTCCACTGTACAACCCAATGATCTTGGCGCTCAAGAAATTCATGTAATTCTCCACCACCCATGTGTAATGCTTTGTGTAACAGTTTTTCATCGCGTTGTTGTTGCTGCAAAGCCGCGAATTCTTTGGTTTGTTTGGCAACAATTTCGTATACTGTCCGCATTTCTGGTGTCATACCCTGAAAGTGAAGTTTGTCTGTTGGTGTGACTTGTTTGAGGTGTTCTCGTAGTTTTTCAGTAACTAACGGATCAGCACGGCGATCGCATTCGTCAAACCACCAAGCAGCACCATCAGTGCGGCCAATAATTACCTCAAATTTGGCTCCTTCTGTCACTAAATTTACCGCTACTGGTCGGCAATATCCACAGCGTTGTTGCATATCAGCTTCGTTGATTGGGTAGGCTAGCCAAGTTTGCGATCGCAATGGATGAGCAAGTCGTAAACGCAGTGGTTTAAGGTTCTGTAAATATTCGGCAATTTGAGGTAAGTTAGGTTCTTCAACTACCATCGCGATTTTCTCATCTACTGGTTGAAATATGCCCCAACCTTCAAATGTACGAGGCTTAGGATTAAATGTATAAATTATTCCTGCTACTCTAGTTCGTACCTTACCACCACGCACACAGGGCGCGATAAAGTGGGTGGAATGTAAATTATTTTCCTCGGCAGCGAGTTGGTTAATTAGCTTGCGGATATCTGTCATAAAAATTAAATTCAATTATTTGTATTAACAGAGAATAGGGAAACAATGTGTGTAACAAATTCTGTTTAAGTACTGAATAATTTTTTCAACACTCCAACAAGCCACCCTGCTTTGTAAGGGGGATTTAGGGGGGTCTCAAAGTATTTGATACATCAATAAAGACTTTTCAAACATCCTCTAAGAGTTTTAACTCCATTTTAATGAGTTTAAGCTATGAGCCGGAAATTTATTTCACGGCTTTTTGCAATTGCTGCAAAATGTTAGTAAAGATTTTTTGGTGAGCTTCTTCCAAACTACGCTAACATAATGCAAATATCCAACAAGCAGTATTTTGTTTACCCATATAAATCTAAAAGACAGTCGATGAGTAATCAATTTCCAGAGTACAATCCTAGCGGTATAGGACAAATCAACAGCAACCTCTTCGGTTTACCTTTCGATTATGAGTCTGCAAATTTAATTGTCTTTGGTGTCCCGTGGGAAGTTACCGTTTCCTATGGTGCAGGTACGGCGAATGGGCCACAAAGAATTCTAGATGCTTCACCGCAATTAGACTTATTTGATTTTGATAACCCTAATGGATGGAAACAGGGAATTTTCATGGCAGAAATTCCCCAGGATATTTTAGATAAAAATACATACTACCGTTATTTAGCTGCAACAATTATTGAACGCTTAGAGCAAGGTCAACAATTAACAGATACACCAGACTTAACTCCTGTTCTCGCAGAAATTAACCAAGCCTGTCAACAGTTTAATCAATGGTTATTTGCACAGTGTCAAGAAGCGATTAATCATGGTAAAAGAGTTGCAGTAATTGGAGGAGATCACAGTTCACCTTTAGGTTATTTTCAAGCATTAGCAGCTAAATATTCTAACTTTGGTATTTTACATATTGATGCTCATGCAGATTTACGAGATACCTATGAAGAATTTGAGTTTTCTCATGCTTCTGTCATGTTTAATGCTATGAAAATACCGCAAATTTCCAAATTAGTACAGGTAGGTTTGCGTGATATTTGTCATGATGAAGTGGAAATCATTAGTCAATCCAATAGTCGGATTGTTGCTTATTACGACTCAATGATGAAACAAAAACTTTACTCTGGAACTACTTGGATTGAAGTATGTCGATCAATTATCGGTCATTTACCCGAATACGTGCATATTAGCTTTGATGTTGATGGTCTTGATCCAAAACTTTGTCCGAAGACAGGTACTCCTGTTCCTGGTGGACTGGAATTAGAGCAAACTTTTTGTTTGTTTCGTGAATTAGTAAAAAGCGGTAGAAAAATTATTGGTTTTGATGTTTGTGAAGTTGGTGATGCTGAGTGGGATGGTAATGTCGGGGCGCGGATTGTTTACAAGCTAGCAAATTTTATGGATTTATCTCAGAAAAAATAAGTGGAGCGATCGCTGTCAATCGATTTTGAATTTTAGACTTCGTCGTGATCGCTCAGTCGAACGATTTTGGATCGATTCCACAGATAAATCTGGGGACTTGTACCCTGCTCGGAATAATCGGTTATGATTGCGTAAATTACTGATATAAAAAAGCAATCAGTATATTGAGAAATTTAAAGAACCTATTTGCTTGCTGAATCTACCGAAATGAATACGCGATCTACCGAAATGAGAAAGCATTTAAGCTTTTTGAGAAAGCAATCAGGCTTTTTACTTGCTGAATCTACCGAAATGAATACGCGATCTACCGAAATGAGAAAGCATTTAAGCTTTTTGAGAAAGCAATCAGGCTTTTTACTTGCTGAATCTACCGAAATGAGAAAGCAAATAGGCATTTTGAGAAAGTAAATAGGCATTTTGAGAAAGCAAATAGGCATTTTGAGAAAGCAAATAGGCATTTTGAGAAAGCAAATAGGCATTTTGAGAAAGTAATCAAGCTTTTTGAGAGGGAAGATCCCAATTTTTTCAATATACTGCGCTTGGGTTTAAACCGTTAGCTAATAGCACAAGTCGTCTTCAGATGACTAAAACAAATCAAGCAGTCTGCTTAAGCAGACTTTAGCTATTAGCTAAAAAATTTATTTTTTGGCGGGATGAAAAGCTGGTGCAAGATATGAGCGCCTAACTAGCGGCGTTTATTCGCTGCTAGCAACGAATAAAAGAAACACATTTTTCCTGATTGACTAAAAGCCTTGCTATATAAGGGTTATAAAATGTGTTTTTTAAGAGCTAGCCCTACTATAGAAAAGGAGCTAAGTGAGGAATACACAAAGCTCCAGTATGGCGCAGAAGGTTAAGTAGGTGGGTGTGATGGAGGACTACCCACTTCTTTTTTGTCTCCACAAACCAAGGTATCAGCTATGTAAAATAACGACAATGAATATAAAACAACGGTGCAACAGCAGAATAAAACTCTCAAAAAACGAACAGAAAAGCAGCCTCAAATATATATCAAATAAGCTCTTATTTTCAAATACTTATAACTTCTTAATCACAAAGGTTCATTAAATCTTTATACTTAAGATACAAGTATTTTAATACTTATACTTTTTTTAACTAAATATTAGTTGCATACAATACTTTTTTATAGCAAATTATATCACATTCGATTTTATATAAAGATTGTGTAAAGGTTTGTAGAACTCAGTGAAATTCAAGTTCAAAAAGACTACGATTTTTAATTAAAGGTGTAATAAAGTATTGATGAAAAAATAGTAAATTTTTTGTTTGCGTGTTTTATGAATTTAAAAGCTTGCTCAGTGTACACGCGAGAGCAATCTTATTTTATGGCTATGCGTAGGTATTTTATAAAGAGTTTCAAAAAATAAATTTAACACGCAATACTACTATCGGAGGAATTCAAAAATCATCAATGTCTTTAGATTAAAAAAATACAGAACTGACCGATAATTCCGAGCAGGGTACAAGCCCTCAGATTCCAGAATTGGAAAAGTAATCAATGTGACGACGTAAGTTTGCTAATTGTATTTCACCGATCCAAAATCCAACATTTAAACTCGGATGACGGAAGTAGCTAATATTTCTTGAGATCTTTTGCTAATAAAAACACCTAATTAATTGCACAGTAACTGTGTAGGGTGCATCTCATGCGTAAACCTGTTCTGACAATTTTTTATCAATTCAATCCTTGGAATACCACAATTGGTGGAATTCAGACACTGATCAAAAATTTTATTAAATATGCTCCCGATAAATTTGAGGTGCGGCTAGTAGGAACAGGATGCGATCGCAACCAAATTGTAGCTAATTGGCAAGAAGCAGAATTAGCTGGTAGGGTAATTAGTTTCCTACCTTTATTTACTCTGCAAAATGACAATGTTAGAAGTTTAATACCTACCACATTCAAGTATACAGCTAGTCTTTTGGGGCATTGCTTTGCTTCAGACTTCATGCATTTTCATCGCTTGGAGCCAACCTTAGCAGCTCTTAATTGGTATGGAGAGAAAACTCTGTTTGTTCACAATGATATTCGCACACAGATGCAGGCTGCGGGTGACAAAAAGGCGATTTTGTGGCGAAGATTTCCCGGAGCTTATTTTGCTTTGGAAAAAATATTACTTGGACAGTTTAACCAAATTCTTTCATGTAACACAGATACAGCAGAACTGTACCGACAGCGCTACCCAAAAATAGCAGAACGTGTTACTTACATCAAAAATTCATTTGACAATGAAATATTCTACCCATTAACTAAGGAAGAACGGGAAGCATCAAGAGCCAAACTAGCATCTCATCTGGGATTAGCTGAAGATACACGTTTTGTACTGTTTGCTGGCAGATTGCACCCACAAAAAGACCCGATTTTGTTGCTACATGCATTTGCAGCGTTGAATATTACGGATGTTCATTTATTCTTGGCAGGTGATGGCGAGTTAGCAAAGATTGTGCGTGAAGAAATTGATCAATTAGGCTTATCTGAGCAAGTAACCATGCTTGGTGCAGTAGAGCAAATACAAATGGCACAGTTGTATCAAATCAGCAATATCTTTGTTCTCAGCAGTGCATATGAAGGTTTACCCTTAGCAGCGCTGGAAGCACTTGCTAGCGGAACACCCGTAGTTACGACTAGATGCGGTGAAACACCAAAAATTTTGACTGCTAAGACTGGAGTTGTTTGTCAAGAACGCACTCCCAAGAGTTTAGCAGATGCCTTACACAAAATATTGCTGCATCCAGAGGATTATCCAAGTGAGTCTTGTACACAAATTGCAAAGCCCTATGCTGCACACACTGTAATTAACGAAGTTTACAGCCAAATGTGGCAACGCTGGAATGAATCCAATTGACTCTTATATAAAAGAGGCTTTAAAGCACAAGCACAACTGATTGGTATGTTGGTATGAAGATTGCCGTTATTGGTGCAAAAGGTCTACCTCCCAAGCAGGGTGGGATCGAACATTACTGTGCAGAAATATATCCTCGCATGACAGCACAGAGTAACATCGTGGATTTATTTGCTCGCTGTTCCTATACCCAGAATTCCTGGCTTGTTCATCATAATTTTCAAGGAGTTCGAGTCGTCTCCTTACCTGGTTTGCATATCAAAGGTGTGGATGCTTTTCTGACCTCAGCATTAAGTGCGATCGCTGCTACTGGTCAAAAATACGATATTATTCATTTTCACGCTCTTGGCCCATCTCTGTTTACTGGTTTAGCTAGAATTACCACCTCTGCCAAAGTAATAGTCACCTGTCAGGGATTAGATTGGCAACGTGCCAAGTGGGGCAATTTTTCTACTCGCTTAATCCAGATGGGTGAGAAGGCAGCAGTACGTTTTGCTGATGGAATTATTGTGGTATCTGATGCCCTCAAATCCTATTTTTTACAAACCTATGGTCGAGAGACAGTCTACATTCCTAATGCTCCAGCCAGCTATGGTGATTCAGATCCAAATTTCACCTATGCAACCCAGCTAGGACTTACTAAGGGACGCTATATTTTGTTTTTAGGCAGAATAGTACCAGAAAAACGTCCCGACTTACTTATTGAAGCCTTTAACATCTTGAAACCGCAGGGATGGAAACTAGTTATTGCAGGAGGTGTCAGCGATACAAAATCTTTTACCGCAAAATTGTTAGAAAAGATAGCGAACAATCCCAATATCGTATTTGCTGGGGAACTTAGGGGTGTTCGTTTGTGGGAAATTGTCCGAGGTGCAGGGTTATTTGTCCTACCTTCTGATTTAGAGGGACTTCCTCTGGCGATGTTAGAAGCCATGCAAGAAAGTATACCAGTACTGGCAAGTAATATCCCACCCCATCAGCAATTGATTTGTGGGGGACGGGGAATGCTTTTTGAAGCTGGAAACCTCAACTCTTGTGTTCGTTCTCTAGATTGGGCAATTGATCACCCAATACAAATGGCTGCAATGGCTGAGAATGCACAAAAACATGTACAACTTCACTATGGTTGGGATCACATTACCTCAGAAACCTTGAAACTATATACAACTGTGTTGAACTCCCCTGAACTAGTAGTCAATAGTCCAGAGTCAATGGTCATTCGTCATTAGTAGAGACGCGATTCATCGCGTCTCTACAATGGTCATTGGTCATTTGTCATTCTCTTTGTCTCCCTTGTCCCCGTTCCCCGTTCCCCGTTCCCCAAAAATTATGGAAAAAGGCTTATCATCTTTACTATTTATATTGAAGCGGCGTACTCTACCAGCTCTAGCTACATTTGCTGCTGTCATTGGTGGAGCGATCGCCTACCTTCAAATTACCCCAAGGCTTTATGAAACATCGACGCGACTAATACTTGATCAAAAAAGGGTAAGCGTTTCGGAATTGGGACGGGATTTGACTCAACTCAGTCCGGGTACACCAGGTGGTTCTAACCCTTTAGCTGACCAAGCAGAATTAATTAAGTCGCAGCGAGTTCTTCAAAAAGCGCTAGCTAAGGTTTCTGCTGAATCTGGATTTAGTCCACCTGGAAATGAACTGACAGTTGAACAATTAAGTCAAAACTTGAAAGTCAAAATTGTTCCCGCTACTAATATTTTGGAGGTGAGCTATCTTAACAAAAACCCTACACTTGCAACCAAAGTTGTCAATGCAATTTCCCAAGCAATGGTTGAGGATAATACCCAAGTTATCCGTCAAGAAGCTGCTAATGTTCGCAAATTCTTAGAAAAAAAGGTTCCTGATGCTCGCAAGCGAGTAGAGGAGGCTGAACAGAAGGAAAATAAATATAGACAAAGTAGTGGTATTGTCTCCTTTGATGAGCAAACCAAAAGTTTGGTGAATAGTTTAGCTACTTTGGAAGAGCAGGAGAATACTCTTGTAGCTCAACTTCAAGAATTGCGCTCCAAAGAAGCTTCACTGCGACAAGTCACCGATGCTAAAGCTCTGAATCAAGCTTATGCAGCAGTGCGTGGTGGTCAAGATGAAGAACTCAAGGCGTTACGCAATAAGTTAGCAGAAATAGAAACTAAGCTAATTCAAGCTCGTTTGTATTTAACAGAGAGTCATCCCACTGTTATTAATCTGCTTGGACAACGAAATGGTTTACGTGGGTTGTACTTGCAAGGATTAGCTCGTGTATCGCCTGGAAATACATCTATTTCCTCTAGCTCTGTAGCAGGTGATAAAATCAGCCAAGACTTAACCTCTCAACTGATTGTTAATGATGTAGAGCGCTTGGCAATTGAAAATAAGTTTAGATCTGTGCAAGCTAATCGTGCTAACCTCCAAACTCGTTTAGCACAATTGCCAATCAAACAGCAACAGCTCACTCCACTCACACGGAAACGAGAAGAGGCTGTGGAATCTTTGAAGTTACTGCAAAGTAAACTGGAAGAAGCGCGGATTGCTGAAGCTCAACTGGTTGGTAATATCCAAATTATTGAAGCAGCACAACCACCGAAAGAACCGTCCTTACCCAATAAGAAAGCTATATTGGCGATCGCGACTGTATTCGGAACTGCTTTAGCTACAGGTATTGTCCTGTTACTGGAGCTTATGGATCATACTTTAAAGGATGCTTCCGAAGCTGAGGAATTATTGAAGTTACCATTGTTGGGAGTATTACCACGTCTACCAACTCATGCGATCGCTCTTGAATCATCTGGACAATTTTTAGATCATGTTGGTTTGGTTGAGCCATACCGCACTCTATTTAAAAACCTAGAGTTTCGTAGTAATGAACCATTGCGATCAATTGTTGTTAGTAGCAGTATCACTGGGGAAGGAAAATCGGTAGTTGCTTCACATCTGGCTGTGATTTCCGCCATGTTGTCCCGACGCACACTGCTGATTGATGCAGATTTGCGTCGTCCTGTGCTGCATACATTATTTAACTTAGCTCCTCAGCCAGGAATTACAGATGTGATTGATTCACAAAGATCTCTAGAAGAAACGGTGCAACGCACTCATATTGCTAACCTCTGTGTATTAACTTGTGGTGATTTGTATGGACATCCCTCACATTTACTAGAGTCAGAGGTTATGAAGTCTCTAATAACAGAAGCAATTCGGCAGTATGATTGTGTCATTATAGATACTCCTCCTCTTAGTGCTTGTGCTGATGCTCAGACATTAGGGCGGCAAAGTGATGGAATTCTGTTAGTTACACGTCCGAATTTCACAATTAAAGAAGTTCTGCAAAGAGCAGTATCAGAATTAACACATAATCAAATACCAATCATGGGAGTAGTTGTCAATGGAATTACACAGCAGACTGAACGATATTACCGCTATCCCGTTAATGGTTATAGATCCCTATTATCCAAAGGTTTAAGCCAGGGTAGTTCTGCTTAAAGTTGCTAAAAACCATTTGCAATCTAGCTAATTATGTTGACTAATCAACGTACAAATTCTTCTGTTTTGCCACTGTTGATTGGGTTGGTAGGTGTAGGAGTTGGTATAGTTGCAGGATTTCTCGCAGGTGCGAAACCTCTTTATCTGTGTTTAGCTCTAGTGGCGATCGCTGTAGTCATCTTATTCTTTACCAGGTTTGAGCAAACAGTAATGGGTCTATTGATCTTTCGTACCTGTCTTGATCCTTGGTCTGCTCAACAAATACCAGCTGCGTTTGCCGTAGGATTAGATATTCTAACTTTACTATATGTGACTATACAGTTATTGACAGGTCAAACTGTACATACAGATCGCTTTTGGTGGTTTTTTGCCGCCTGGGTAATGGTACAAGGCTTATGGGTGATGCTCCTACCTCTGGGAGGGTTGGGATTGAATGTTTCGTTGTTACCAGAGAGTATCCGTGAGTGGATTCGCCTTTTTTCATGGCTGATGGTTTATCTGTTAGTCATGCAACTAAAGGATCGACTTCCTCCTGAAAAGATAATTTCTACACTGTTTCTGGCTCTAGTTGTACCGATCACAGTTGCATTGATACAAGTATTTATGCCGTCAATCTTACCTTTCTTCCTCTTGGCTGGTGGAGATGATGGTTCTCGAATCAAGGGAACCATAGGACACTCTAATGGCTTTACAACTTTACTGTTGCTGTTTATCGGCCTGACTTACTGGAAGCTAAGGCAATCAAGGCAATATTATTCATGGTTATTGTTGCTGGGTTTACTCGCCTTTTTGTTTGTAGGTACCAAAGCTCTATTTGGTTTGATAATGATTGCTACTTTTGTTTTGGTTTTAATTACTCCTCGACTAAATATAGCCAATCTCATAGGTGGAGTCATATTTTTGGCGCTAGTCATAGGATTATTTGCCAGTACAGAGTTTGGACAAGAACGCCTGAACTCTGTGGCTAACACACCACTACTAAATCCAGATATTGATGTTTCGCGAGCAATTTTAATGTCTCAGGGCGATTATAACAGTTTCAACTGGCGGCTTTCCCACTGGCATTTACTTCTCAATGCTTGGCAGCAGTTTCCAATATTTGGATACGGTTTGGCAAGTGCCAACACGATTGGTAATGGATTTATTGCTCACAATGATTATGTGCGGGCTTTAGTCGAAGAGGGAATTATTGGTTTAGTAATTTTTCTACTCTTTTTATTCGTTCAGGGTATACGCATTGTTCAGTTAATACAATCAGCACCCCCTGGTAGTGCAAAGCGTGATCTGTGTTTAACTATGTTGGCTATTTTTCTGTCTATACCCGTAGCGATGGTTACTGAAAACATATGGAGCCATACCACTCTCTTTTTCTACTGGATGACTCTAATGGCAGTAGCTGGTTGGAATTGGAACGACACAAGGACTGTTTAGGTTAGTCCTCTAGAAAAATTTTCGTTATAAATTGACCAAAGTATTTCATTTCAATTTTTTAGCATAAAAAAATAGTGATGATACCTATCTATGAATACTGAAATCAAAACAGATTTTCCCATAAAATCAGCAAAAAGTACTCAAGATATTCTGCGATGTCCAGTATGTAAGTCTAGATTTAAATTATCGAAAAATCAACTGAGATGTACAAATAATCAATGCAATAATAAATTTCATCTCGTTAATAATATACCTATTTTGATAGATGAATTGTCTAGTGTTTTCTCTGTTAATGACTTTATAGACAAGGTTCAAATTACTCTCAAACCAAAATCAAAACTAGAAAGATTGATGGTAAATATAGTGCCAGGAATCAATCTAAATGTTAAAACCAAAAAGAATTCTCAAAAATTCACAGAAATTCTGCTTCAGCAGAACAAAAATCCTCTGGTTTTGATTATTGGTGGTAGTGTTGTTGGTCAAGGAATGGAAGATTTATTGTCAAGATCTGAGATTGAATTCATTGAGACAGATGTGACTTTTGGTTCTCGGATATCAGTCATATGTGATGCCCATCAAATACCTTTTGCAGAAGATTCATTTGATGGAGTTATCGTACAAGCTGTTCTCGAACATGTTATAGATCCAAAGCGTTGTGTTGAAGAAATTTATCGAGTTTTAAAACCCAATGGTTTAGTTTATTCAGAAACACCATTCATACAACAAGTTCATTTGGGGAAATATGATTTTACTCGCTTTACTCACTTAGGACATCGGCGACTATTCCATAATTTTGAAGAAATTGATAGTGGTGCAGTTTGTGGGCCAGGAATGGCATTAGCTTGGTCATATCAATACTTTTTACTCAGTTTTGTCAAGAAACCTATAGCAAGAGCATTAGTGAAGGTTTTTGCGAGACTAACATCCTTTTGGTTAAAGTATTTTGACTACTACTTAATCAATCAACCTGGTACATTTGATTCTGCTTCTGGATATTATTTCATGGGTACGAAAAGCGAACGTATTCTATCTGATCGAGAATTGCTAAAACTCTATAGAGGTACACAGTCTAGTTCTTTTTGATGTTGTTAAAAAAGTATGCATAGATCTGGGAAAACTATTGCTCTAAAGAAATATAAACTTGCGATCGCCTAGCCATATTGTTGTTGCAAGTGGAGTATTTTCAGGATGACACAACAACTAATGAGTGGAACTGATGAAACCCATATAAATGGACAAGGTGAGAGACTACCCTACAGAATTGTTCTAGCTCATCCAAGTGCAGGAGTTAACTGGAGTGGTGGAGCGGAGAATCTTGCTATTGAGCTAGCACATCGCCTGAGTTCTTACTTTGAGGTAGAACTACTGAGTGGCGCTCCTTGTGGCTCCTTTAGCTATCCCGTCAAATGTATTCCTCGTACCTACACCGCTAATGCTGTGCGTCATCCTTTGATTGCTCCACTGTTGAAGGGTTTTACAACTCCTGAAATTTTGTTGGAACATGTCTCCAGTTTTTTTCCTTCTCTACTCCGTCTGCTCAGTAAACCTGCTGATTTAATCTTTCCTCATAACGATTACGGTGGATTGGCTATGGCTGCTTGTGTGCGATCGCTCACGGGAATTCCGATTCTTTTCACCGAACACAATAGCTTACTAGGTAGAGGGGATGATGGCTCATTAGTACAGAATGGCAAATGTCTGAAGCGCAATCTACGCTTTTGTCCGAATCATCTGGTGGTTTTTGATGCAGCTACGGCTGCGTTTGCTCGTAACCTGAAACCAACACAATCAATCAGCGTAATTCCTAATGGTGTGAATCTCGACAAATTTACCCCTCATGGAACTCGCCTTGATCTTGGTTTACCCAAACCAGTAGTATTGTGTGTCGCTTCGTTAAATTGCCAGAATCAAAAGCGAGTTGAGCTAGCGATGCAAGCAGTGTCTCGTCTGAGTGGAGTTAGTCTTCTGGTGTGTGGAGACGGAGGCGATCGCATCTATTTTCAATCACTGGGTGAACGACTGTTAGGTAAAGAACGCTTTGCGATTCGCACCTTCCCTTTTGAACAAATGGCTGAAGTCTACCGGAGTGTCGATGTCTTTACACTTCCTTCTATCTATGAGCCATTTGCACTGGTGTATCTCGAAGCAATGGCTAGTGGTTTACCTGTGGTCGCTACTGATGATCAAATACGACAATATATGATTGGCAAGGGTGGTATTCTCTGCGATGTAACCAATCTGGATATCTATGCTACTGCTCTAAAACATGCGTTGAGTGGGAACTGGAGTCAACTGGCTAGAGAGAATGCTACACGTTTTAGTTGGGATGCTATGACACTACGCTACCGCGATGTGATTTTAGAAACTATTGTGCAGTCCAAGAAAAAATTACCAGTCAAAACTGATTAAATTTTGAGGTTTATATGCCAAAGGTTTCTGTAATCATTCCAGCCTACAATGCTATGACTTATCTACCAGAAACTTTAGAAAGTGTTTTTAGACAAACTTTTACAGATTTTGAAGTGTTGATGATTAATGATGGTAGTTCAGACAATATTGTGGAATGGGCTGATGAGTTAGTAGATCCACGATTGCAAGTGATTTCGCTACCCAACCAGGGTGTATCCGCAGCACGTAACACAGGTATTGCTCACGTCCAAGGAGAATACATAGCATTCCTAGATGCTGACGATCTTTGGGAACCAAGAAAATTGGAAAAACAAGTCCATTGTTTGGATAATAATTCCACAGTTGGTTTAGTACATACCTGGACACTGTTAATTGATAAAGAAGGTAATCAAACAGGAAAATTACTTACCACTCAACTAGAGGGTGATGTATGGACACAGATTGTTCAAAAAAATATAGTTGTTACTTCTTCGGTGATGGTTCGCGCCACTTGTTTAAAAACTGTTGGGGGATTTGATCGGGAGCTACACTATTGTGAAGATAATGATCTGTGGATTCGTTTTGCGTCTCGTTACGTCTTTGCAGTAATTAGGGAACCTTTGACAAGATATCGTTTACATGATTCGACTTTGTCTACGCATTGCAAAGAAGTTCTCAAAGATTTTCGTATTCTTACTGAAAGAGCATTTGAGTCTGTTCCCACAGAATTACTTTATTTAAGAAATCGAAGCTATGGAAATCAGAATCTTTACTTAGCTTGGAAGTCTGTAAACAACAAAAATTTTAATCAGGCGATTCATTATCGTCAGCAAGCGATCGCTCATTATCCACAATTACATTATTCTTGGGACTGTATTCGCTTGAGTTTAGCGATCGCCATGATGCAATGGTTTGATGCTGATGGCTTTAGGAGAGTACTAGCCCTAATCTATTCTGTGCGGCGGCGGATTTTAAATGTTGCACAATTGCATTCCATTAGGTGAACTTCCAAAACCCAGACAAAGCGATTACTTATATAGCAATCCGATTTGATTAATGAATTTACTCGTGGAGGCAGGCAATAGGCAATAGGCAATAGGGAAAGAAAGAAAAAAAGGAAGCTAGATGTGTACTGAGTTTTGTTCAAAAATCAAATAGGAATCCTATAGAGAACTATGTGCTAGGAACGCTACAAACTACTTACCTTCAGAGAGATCACATATGTCAAAAGTTTCTGTTGTCATTCCAGCCTACAATGCGATGACTTATCTGCCAGAAACTCTAGAGAGTGTTTTGCAGCAGACTTTCACAGACTTTGAAATATTAATCATTAATGATGGTAGCTCAGACAATATCGTTGAATGGGCTAATCAGATAGCAGATCCACGTGTAAGGCTGATTTCGCAACCAAACCAGGGTGTATCTGTTGCACGTAACACAGGTATTACCCATGCTCAAGGGGAATACATCGCATTCTTGGATGCTGACGACTTGTGGCAGCCAACTAAATTAGAAAAACAAGTACATTATCTAGAGGATAATCCAGAAGTTGGTTTGGTTTATACTTGGACGGCTTTTGTTGATCAGTGGGGTAAGTCCACAGGTATAGTGCTAGCTTTCCATGCAGAGGGGAATGTATGGGAGCAAATTGTTGTCAGAGACATGATTTCTAATGGTAGTACACCAATGGTTCGCCGTAGTTGCTTTGAAACTGTGGGGGTATTCGATCCAAATTTTCGCTACGCTCCAGATCGAGATATGTGGACTCGCATTGCTGCTCGTTATCCCTTTGGAGTTGTCAAAGAACCTTTAATTCTCTACCGACAGCTTCCTAACAGTTTTAGCAGGAACCACGAAAAGATGATCCAGGAGCTGCGCCAGGTGATTGAGAAAACCTTCCAGTCTGCTCCCTTGGAGTTGCTGTATTTGAGAAACCAAAGCTATGGCTGGATGAACTTCTTTGCAGCTTGGGGTTATCTACAAGGCACAGGGAACTATCAGAATGCTATGCATTACCGTCGGCAAGCTATTTTGCACTATCCCCGAATACGCTACACATTCATCTATTTACGCTTGAGTTTAGCAATAGCGATCGCACGCTGGTTCGGTCTTCAAAGCTACGATAGAGCGCGAGAACTGTCTCGTATTGTGCGTCGGTTTATACCAGGTGTCTCTGTCTAATAGCGATTCAATCCATTATTAGCAGAATCATTTGTAGAAATGCTCAAATAAATTATTTATTTACCCTTATTTTTTGCCCTCTTATGTTTTTTTTCACCGCAATAAATAGTTAATAATGATGCACAAAAATCAGCATTATTTGAAACACAATAAATTCTCTAAACAGACTCAAAAATTACCTCCAAAAGTCTATAGAGTAGTGCATCGACCTGAGAGTCAAATGAGGCGTCCGCTTCAATTATTCAAAGAAATGAGACGAGACTTGTTAGGATCACGAGAGTTGGCTTGGCGGCTGATGATTCGAGATATCAGCGCTAAATACCGTCAGTCATTTTTAGGTATTTTCTGGGCAATTATACCTCCGATTCTTATGGCAGTTGGCTTTACCCTTGCCCAAGGAGGTGGAGTTGTCAATATCGGTATTACGGACTTACCCTATCCTGCTTACGTCATGTTCAGCATGACATTGTGGCAAACCTTTGTCGAAGCATTGAATGGCCCTCCTCAAGCAGTGATAGCTGCCAAAATGATGCTTTCTAGAATTAATTTCCCTAGAGAAGCGCTGATTCTTGCCAAATTAGGGGAAGTTTTTTTCAATTTTGGCATCAAACTAATTCTGATTGTGGGTTTGTTCATCTGGTTTAAAATCCCTGTAACTTGGAGCGTTTTTTTAGCGCCAATCGCATTAATTCATCTAATATTGTTAGGAACTTTTTTTGGTCTGCTGTTAGCTCCACTCAGCGCTCTCTATCAAGATTTTTCAATGGGGCTAACCTTAATAACTGGATTTTGGCTATTTCTGACGCCAGTAGTCTACCCAGTTCCCAATAATGGCATATTCGGCACTATTGTTAATCTCAATCCTGTTACACCTTTGTTAGTAACAACACGGGAGTTGGCAACAACAGGTGTGATATCTGACCCCAAAGGATTTTGGATAGCCAGTCTAATTGCAATTGTGGGATTAGTTTTAGCTTGGATTATCTATCGTCTGGCGATGCCTTATGTCGTTGAGAGAATGAGTTCTTAATCATGCTTGATATCAATGAGCAGGAAATTTCAGCAAAGCCATACAAAAATGATCATGAAATTGTTCTTTCAGTTAACAGTGTTTCTAAAAAGTTTTGTCGAGATTTAAAGCGATCGCTACTCTATGGTATTCAAGATATTGCTTCTGAATTACTTGGTCTGCGAGAGAAAAATGACATTATTCGACCAAAAGAATTTTGGGCATTGAAGGATGTTAATTTTCGATTGTGTCGAGGAGAAGCACTTGGTTTAGTTGGTAAAAATGGCAGTGGAAAATCTACCTTATTGCGGATGATTGCAGGGTTGATTAAACCCGATACTGGTTTTGTAGAAGTTAATGGTCGGGTAGCACCTTTGATTGCTTTAGGTGCTGGATTCAATCCTATTTTGACAGGGCGAGAAAATATTTATGCCAATATGTCAATCTTGGGTTTGTCAAAGAAGGAAATTAATGAGCGATTTGATGAAGTAGTAGAGTTTGCAGAAATTGGGGATGCAATCGATGCACCAGTACAGAGTTATAGTTCTGGGATGGCTGCAAGGTTAGGATTTGCCAGTGCAATTCATACAAATCCAGATATTTTACTGGTTGATGAAGTGCTAGCTGTCGGAGATATGAAGTTTAGAGTTAAATGCTTTCACCGTCTTGGTGAGTTACGCAAATATGGCACATCTCTAATACTCGTTTCTCACGATCCAAATCTTATACTAACGGCCTGTGATACGGCAATTTACCTTTCATCTGGCAATGTAATTGCATCTGGAGAACCTCATTTAATAATGAGTAAGTATGAAGCAGACCTTTTTTTGAGGGAACGGGCAGAATACTCTACAAAGGCATTATTTCTACCAGAAAAATCTCAGAATGAAAGTCTAGGGGTGGATATTATTTATCTCTGTTTTAAAGATAATCAAGGAAAAATAATTGCATCACCGATTTGTGGTAAATCCACTAATTTTTGCATAGGATGCAAAGCTCATATTTATATCGAAAATGTAGGTGTAATTGTTTTAATTCAAGAAAAATTTGGAGAGGGAGGAATTATTCTCCGATTGAGTAGTTTTAGTGATCAGGTGAAATTTAATCTCATACCAGAAAGGCAAGAAATTCAGCTTCAGATCCCATACCTTAGCTTAAGACCTGGTTTATATATTATGAAGGTACTCATCGGTCAACCTGGACACAATTATCTTGATGCAGTTGAAGTTTTTCAATTTAGAGTTAGTGAGTATATCAATATGAGCCAATGTTTATTTTACCAACCGCGAACATGGCAAATAAATGGTGGAAAATTAATGATTGACAATTAATATAAAATCTTCAATTCTCAAAAATTAAAATCATGAAATCCTTACTGATTATTCCATCAATTATACGCGGTGGAGTAGAAGAATATACTTTAAAAATTGCGTCAGCATCTGTAATATTAGGTTGGAATGTTCATGTAGCATTCCCAAATTCTGATGGAACAAAAGCTTTAGTTCAAGAATTGCTCACAGCAGGTGTACAATATCATCGTTTAGAAATTGAGGAAAAACAATATCGTAACCAGGTAATCTTGAAAAAATATTTCAAAAAATATTTACCATATTTTGTACGAACAATTTTATTACTGCTCAAAGTGAAGCCAGATGTTGTACAAATTATTCTTCCATTGCCTGACCATTGCTTTGGCAGTATTATGGCTTGTGGATTTCTAAAAATACCAACTATAATTCGGTTTGGGCTAGTTCCACCTATATGGCAAACGCCTTATAGTCCCAAGAAATTAAAAGCATATACCTGGGCAAGAAATAGGAATCAACAATTATTAGCTATTTCTCAAAATAATCGCAGACTTGTGGCTAATTTATTTCAAATTCCTGAACATCAAATCCTCTGCATTTATAACGGTGCTAGTATTAAGCCCATTCTTGGCACAAATAAAACAAACTATGTAGAATTCCACAATAAGTTAACAAAGGAAATAGGGATTTGTGAAAATAGCCAACTTCTGCTCACAGTAGGACGCTTACATGAGCAAAAAGGTTACATGGATATTATCCCAATCATTCCTCATATTATTAAAGAGTTCCCAGATGTGAAATTTATCTGGATTGGTGAAGGTGAGCAAAGGAAGAAATTATCCAGTCAAATACGAGAGTATGGTGTTGAGAGCAAAGTTTTCATGCTAGGTTATCGATCTGATGTCCGTAGGTGGTTGCAAGCTGCTAATTTGTTTGTTTTTCCAACCCACTATGAAGGTGGTCAATCTCATGCGATCGCTGAAGCAATGGCATATGGTTTACCAATTATTGCCTCAGATGCAAGTGGAATTCCAGAGGTAATTGAACATGGAGTTCACGGTTTGTTATTTAGAACTGGAGATACCTATGATCTGCTTGAGAAATTGAGATGGTCACTCAGAAATCCTGATCGCATGAAAGAGATAGCAAAGAATGCCAAAACACATGCTCAAGAGTTTTCTGAAGAAAGAATGGTACAAGAAACCCTAGAGGTTTGGCACAAATTGATACAAACCTCTGTTCCTAATCTATAGTTGAAGTTTTGACTAATTCAATCTTGTCTAGTTTTATTGATGTCAGAAGTTTCAATGTCATAATTTTAAAAATTTCAAAATAAGGTTATATATTTGATGATTTCAGTCAAAAATGTGTCTATATATCGTATTGACCGACCTATCAAAATTCAATTTGTTGGTAGAGATATTCCTGTTGAGAATACTGCTGGTAACGCTACTTATATATTGAATTTTCTGTGCTACTTGCGGCAAGCTGGTTGTGAAATTGAGTATGTAATTCCTAATTCATCACCTAAAGGCAGAGTTCCCTGGTATATAATTTCGCCTGCATTGGCAACACTTGCTAATGTGTCGGTTAAGAATAACTTGAGGATAGGTCGTCTTCTGCTTAGAGTTAACCCTTTATCAGATTGGTTAATGGAATTGGTGCGATTGGTTTATATTTGCTTACCAGAAAATCTGAAAAACATTTACCGTTCTATCAGGAAGGAACGACAAACTCAAGCTTGGGATGCTTTACCAACGCCAGAGGAGCTAAATTTTGCAAGTTCAAGGTTTGTGAGATTCAAACCTAATGTAGCGATCGCTAATTACACTTTTCTAGGAAGTGTTTTAGACTCCCCCGTTTTAGATAAAACAGTATTGAAAGTTATACTTACCCACGACGTACTCCATCAAAGATATGCTCACTTTAAAAAATTAGGACTTACCACTGTTGAATCAAACTGGAGTTGGGAACACGAAGCAATACAGTTAAGCAAAGCACAGGTAATTTTAGCTATTCAGGAAGAAGAAGCAAAACTCCTCAAGCAAATGACACCTCAATCTGAGGTTATCTGTATACCTAAAGCTGCGATAATTCATGATCCCAGCGTCACGCAAGTACCTGGACGATGCTTGTTTGTTGGAAGTCGTGTGGATCACAACTACTATGGTCTCAAGTGGTTTCTTGAAAATGTGTGGTTAAGAGTTACACAGTTAATCCACGATTGTAGTCTCCACGTATGTGGTACTGTCTGTGACTTGATACAAGAATCTTTTCCGAATGTTCATCTTTTGGGTAGGGTTGATAATTTGGAACCGGAATATGGTGCTGCTGAAGTTTGTCTGGTTCCTTTGCTAGCTGGTAGCGGACTGAAAATCAAACTCGTAGAAGCAATGTCCTATGGTCGTGCTTGTGTTTCCACCAGTGTAGGCGTTCAAGGACTGGGTGGGGTTGTAGGTAGTGCTGTTCTGGTAGCAGATGCACCTGAAGATTTCGCAGTAGCTATACACACAGTGCTAACCAACAAACAAAAGCGCCAATGGATGGAGGAACAAGCTCATAGTTATGCGATCGCCAAGCTTTCTCCTCAAGCAGTCTATCAACCTTTTGTAGATTACATTTACCAATACTTAGAGCAAGTATCACACTATAACAGAACCTAAACTAATTATTCTCAGGAAACACGCCTAAAAGGTAGGAAGCATATGAATATAGTGAGCAGAGTACAATTTCCTAAAACTGCTGAGATTTCTGATTTATACTTCAAACTTTCTAATGATGTATCAATTAATTTTAAGGAAGACAAAAAACAATTCATTTTACATAAAGATACTATCATATCTTTAAACACTTATTTCAACTCATTATACGAAAAATACTATACAAAATATACATATATTAACTCACTCTATTATTTACTGAGATTAGAGGGAAATTTTGAGGTTTTTGCTTATAGAGAAACTTCGGAAGCGATTACAAGAGAAGTTATTTTCAATCAAAGTTTTAAAGATTGTAAAATATCAGATTATGCTAAATTTTGCTTACCCAAACTCAAGCACGATCAAGAAGCTGGTCGCATTTATCTAGAAATAACTTGCCTTAGTCAGCAAGGTTTATTTACAGAAGGGTTAGTTGTAACTGAACAAGAAAAGCATAGGGATGTGTCATTAGCTATTATCACTTGTACATTTAAAAAAGAAGTTTATGTAAAAAAGACAGTCAATACTATTTTGCAAGACAATTTATTGCAGTATAAACACTTCAAAATCTTTGTAGTGGACAATGGCGTAACTCTAAATACGAGTGATTTTAAAGACTATAAATTTAAGCTTATTTATAATCGCAATGTCGGTGGAAGTGGTGGTTTTACTAAAGGATTGATTGAAGCGTTGCAAGAAGACATTTATACACATTTCTTGTTCATGGATGACGATATAGAGATAGACAGTGAAGCTATTTACAGGCTTTTTTCTTTATATGAGTATGCAAAGAAAGATTTTGCTGTAGCTGGCAGTATGCTCGATTTATACAAAAAACACATCTTATATGAAGCAGGAGCAATATATAATAAATCCATTGACGATGAAGGAAACATCAAGCAAGATAAATTCACAGGTTATCCTCTAAAGCACAATCTTGATTTACGAAATACCATCACACTTACCTCACTTTTGTTAGAAGACAATATCGATTATGGGGGATTTTGGTTTTTTGCTTTCCCTAAAGAAATTGTCGAAAGGATTGGATTACTGCTCCCCTTGTTTATCAAAATAGATGATATGGAATTTGGTTTAAGAATTAATGAACATTTTGATAATGGAATAGTGGCTTTTCCATCTATAGCTGTGTGGCACGAACCCTTTTATGCTAAAAGACCCATTTGGGATTCATACTATCACATTCGTAATCACTTAATAACTAATTCAATTCATAGTTCCTTGGAATATGTGAAAACAGTTAAAATATTCACACAATCTATCCTATATTCTTTATGCATCTTTGATTATAATTCTGCACAAATGGTAATTAAAGGTTTTGAAGATTATATGCAGGGGCCTAATTTCATTACCAACAACTATCCAGAGATTCTACATTCTAAAATTTATGAACTCAGTAAAAGTTATAAAAATCAAACTATATTGGTTAATTCAGTTTTACGGAGTGAATTTTATCAGGTTACTAAAGCTGGAACATTTCAAAAAATAGTTACTTTATTAACGCTTAATGGTCATTTAGTTCCACAATTTATAATTGCTGACGAGAGTGTGATTATTCGAGTTAGTGTTAAAGAAGAAGAACGTGATTCTATCTGTAAAGGGTTAGCTAAAAAAAGAATTATTTATGTTATAGACGAAAATCCTAACTCTTATCAGTACGAATTCGATCAAAAAGCTGGTCTTAATATTTTATTTACTTGGTTTAACTCTGCAATTAGGAGTTGTTTGAGATGGTCTAGTGTCAGTGCAGAGTGGAAAAAAGCATTCAACGACTTGACCTCTATGCAATTTTGGCAGGAATATCTTGAACTTCAAAAGTAAGACAAAGTTTCAACATCCAAACTATGTCAAGTAAGGAGAAGCAGCATGAAAGTAGATTGGCTGATTATAGGGGCTGGATATTCAAGCTGCGTGCTAGCTGAACGGATTGCAACTCAATTGGCACAACAAGTGCTAGTTGTGGAACGGCGGGATCATATTGGTGGTAATGCTTACGATTTCTACAACGAGCATGGCATTTTAGTACATAAGTATGGTCCTCATATCTTCCACACCAAATCTAAAAAAGCCTGGGATTATCTCTCTCAATTTACTGAGTGGAGACACTACTATCATCATGTGCTGGGGGTTGTAGAAGGAAAGAAAGTGCCTATTCCTTTTAATCTCAATTCTCTCTATGCTCTTTTTCCTCCACACTATGCACAGAAGTTGGAGAATTTGCTTCTAGAACACTTCGGCTTTGGAGTTAAAGTCCCTATTCTCAAGTTGCGTGAAAGCACTAGTGGAGATTTAGAGTTTTTAGCTAACTACATTTATGAAAATGTTTTCCTCCACTACACAATTAAGCAGTGGGAATTAAAACCTGAGCAATTGGATCGTGGAGTAACAGGACGTGTTCCAGTTTATATCAGTCGGGATAACCGTTATTTTCAGGATATATATCAGGCTATGCCAAAGTACGGTTATACCGAGATGTTTCGCCGAATGCTTACTCATCCCAACATCAAGGTACTCCTGAACGCAGATTACCGGGAAGTTATTGATGACATTAAGTTTAACCGGATAATCTGTACCGCACCGATTGATACTTTCTTTGATTATATGTATGGCGAGTTGCCTTATCGTAGTTTGCGCTTTCAGTTTGAAACTTTGGAGCAAGAGTATTATCAAGAAGTAGGTACGGTCAACTACCCCAACGATTACGACATCACCCGCATTACTGAACAAAAATATTTGTCGGGACAAAGCTTACCCAAAACGACTTTGGTGATGGAATATCCTCAAGCTTATATCCCAGAGAAAAACGACCCCTATTACCCCATACCTCGTGAGGAGAACCGTGAACGGCTAGACCTTTACCTCAAAGAGGTAGATAACTTGAATGGTACGGTAATCTTTGTTGGACGGCTTGCTGAGTATAAGTACTATGACATGGATCAGGCTGTGATTCGAGCGCTTGGTGTGTTCGAGAAAAAGTTAATTGAAATATAATTACTTTAAAAAAAGAGGAGTAAAAGTCTTTCTTAGACTCGACTCCTCCTTCATCACTTTGGACACCAATTATCGTGTTGATAATAGGTTTGACTTTACCTCAAAACCAATATATTCGCAGAAATAGTTAACTCTAATCCGACTAAAGTTATAAAAAATATTAAGTAATTAAGTGTTCATCTATACAAAAAATATTGGATAAAAATATTGCAGTGAGAAAAGCTCAAAATGGCGTTTTCCAGATGCCGTGAAAAGTCAGATTTGATAAAGTTCAGTTAAATAGATTTTCTTTGTGCAGTAGCTAATTTTATTCGCTCAATCGTTTCCAACTTTCTCGCAAAGGATTTAGGATTACTATATGTTTATTAAGTTAATTAATTGTATTTTAATGCGTGAGGATTGTAATTAAGTCCACGCATTTTGCAAACCCATTTTTAGAACAGCTTAGTAGTCTAAATAGGGAAACTAAAGTTAGCAATACATTATATTATCTAGTTATTTGATGGTCATATTTTGCATATAATTTTTAAATGATTAATATTAGTATTACAACTTATTTTCGTCTTTAGAAAGTAAATAGTATTGCTGATTACTTATTAATATTTTTTAGTTGATTAAAGTAGAAACTAATATTATATTTATGTGATAAAAATCAGTTTTTATTTAAAAACTTTCTTAGGAAGTGAAAAGATGAAGTTTCAAATAGAATGTAACAGCTTCTTAACAAACAGCCAAATGTGTTTAGTATGCGATCGCTTGTTTCAGACGAAAGAAGCAAGATTAATTGTGTGCAGCGACAAAGGTGACAGCTACGGAGATGTTTGTCCTGAATGTATAGCTAGGGGTGCTACTTGGATTGGTAGCCAACTGCAACAGTTCAGTTAAGCTCATCCCACGCCTGAAGCCAATGGGATTTCATTGAGTATTGGGCATTGGTGTTCTTACCTATTGCCCTTCACTCTTCATCCTTTACCTTTTTTTACTAAACCAATCTTTTCTATCGTGGTTAGCAGGCGATCGCTTTACCAGCCAACGATGCAACATCACCATGATTACTACTAAAGGAATCATCAAAACTGGAATAATCCCCAAACTAAAACGGGCTGCAACAGCGCCAACACCAGCCGGAATTCCCGCAGCCCCCAAGCTAGCAACACTCGTCATAAAACCAATTCCCGCCGGTACAATTGCAGTAGGTATTCGTTGCGGCATTAACCAAATTGTCAGTGGGAAAATAGGAGCCAAAGCAAAGCCAATAATCGGTAAACTAAATAATTGTTTCGGTAGCAACCACCAAGCAGTTAAACTGACTCCTAGCAATATTAAAGCACTATCCAAAGTACGGACTGCACCGAGATATCTCACCATACGCCCCGTAGCTAAACGTCCCAAGGTTAACCCCAACCAATAGGCGCTGACACTATAGCCTGCAAGAATTTCTGGCGTCCCTCGACCTAACGTCTGAACACTGTAAGCCCAGTTACCAACTGAGGCTTCTGTACCTACGTAAATTAGCAAGAATAATCCAGCCAGCAACACTGTAGGTGTTCTCAAAGCTACACTTAAATTAGCTGTTGCACTCGTATCTGTAACACTAGTTCGTTTAGTAAGTGGTCTATAGTTATACACAACAGCCCATAGCATCCCTAGTACTGTTAAACCAACAACAGTAGCAATGACAAAATACACACCCCGCCAATTGATGTTCATTGCTAACAGTGTTGTAGCGACAGCAGGGCCTAGCAACGCCCCGATACCATAAAAAGCGTGCAGTAAACCCATTAAATCAGCATTATTTTGGTGGTTCGCAATATAAGTATTAATACCAGCATCAATCAAGCCAATTCCTAAACCAAGGAGTGTACCTGCTGCAACCATTAATAACCAGTAGGGAGAAACAGCATAGCAAACAAGAGCGCAGGTAAGACAAAAAGACGCCATTAATAACATCCGTGCCAAGCCAATGCGACTGCTAAGAAGACTGCTAGTCAGTGCAGCAAATATGTAACCAGAAACTTGGCTGAGAAAAAGTAAGGTGACAGTTGCAGAAGTCAGATTGAATGTTGCTTGGATCGAGGGGATGAGAACACCCAAACCTCCCTCAGCGATACCAATTGCAATAAAAGCGTAGAAAGATAAAGCCACACCAATCCAGCTTGAATTATTGAAAAGCGATCGCAATTTAGATGCCATAAATCCTGATGTTGCTCGCCTTAATTATTTTAAGAATTACACACTTGTTGCAAGTAGCGATCGCCATTCTTCAGACAGCAAACTTTAGATACTGGTTGACTGCGTTATATTACTGAGTATGTTTGATCTTGTCTAAAACAAAATTAGCAAAATGATATATGTGATACAGTTTTTTCTGTAAATTTAAGGTTTGATTCCTAATGGTCAAGTTATTATCAGTCTATATAATATCAAGCTAAAAAACGCGATTGCAAAATCCACAGAAGATTCAATTAGGAAACATTGTTGTGATCCTGTACCCGGAATATGTCGCCGGAAGAAGGGGAGTTGTTTGTGGTCGAGAAATAATTATCAACGAAAAGATGAGCGATCGCTGGCTCATTCAGGTAGAGTCTGAAAATATTGTGTTGTCGCTAAATCCAGATGAATTTCAAGTAATCAGCCAGTCTCAAAAGCAATTCTCCAACAACACCTCAACTCTCCATCAAAATCAACCGTAGCGGGTCTTTGAGTGTTGCCCATTTTTCCTTATAAACTTTATGCAATAAAATCCCCTCCAAGATATGAAAAAGCAGGGTGGTTTCATACAAGCAGAGAAAAATTAAAATCTTCTTTTAAAGCCTCTCCCCTTAATAAGGGGAGAGGTTTGGAGAGGGGTAAAAATCTATGCTTCAAAACGAGAAATACAGACTTCCATATTTTTCTTTTTTCGTATGAAACCACCTTGCCTCCAAGATATGAAAAAGGGAGGGGAATATGCTAAACGAAATAATCACCGTCTATGCTATAATTGATACCTGCTCTCCGCAAGTTCGGAGAGAGGCTGTGGGGGTGAAGTTACGCGCTAAAATACTTCGCTACCGGGTGGTAACAAATAATCGCCGTCGTAGACTGCTCTGGATACAACTGTTCACTTTCATCCATATACAGATTAATCCGCTCAGTCCCCAACAACTCTAGCTGCTTGTACTGATCCTGAATATTTGGACACGCCGGATAGCCAAAGCTATACCGTGAACCTTGATACCTCTGGGCCAAAATATCCCGAATATTATCCGGTTCCTCAGCAGTAAAACCCAACTCCCGCCGAATTCGTGCATGAGTCCACTCAGCCACAGCCTCTGCCATCTGCACAGCCAAACCGTGGAAATACAGATAATCTGTGTATTGATTATCTGCAAATAACTTCTGCGCGTACTCCGTCGCCACTTCACCCACTGTCACCGCCTGCATCGGGAACACATCAATCACCCCTGACTCCTTCGATGCAAAGAAATCTGCAATACATAAACGACGCAGAGATTTTTGACGGGGAAATTCAAATTTTGTAACAAGTTGTAGAGACGCCAAATTACCCTGCGGGAACGCTAAAAGCGAACGTGTCTCTACATTTTCGGGGTGGTAAACATACAAACTATTCCCCTCAGACTGACAAGGAAAATACCCATAAATAACCTGCGGATGCAACAAATTCTCTGTAATAATTCGCTGCTTCCACTCCTCCAAAATTGGGTATACCTTCTCATCCAAAAAAGCCTGATACTCCTTCTTAGATTGATCCTTTGGCTTCCTAAACTGCCATTGTCCTGCAATCAAAGCTTGCAAATCCAAATACCAAAATACTTCTTCTAAAGGAATATCACTCGGTTGTAATAACTTACTTCCCCAGAAAGGTGGTGTGGGACGTGGAATATCTACCACCACAGCTTCTGAACGCCTGGTATCAACTTCTGTTGGTTCGACAGGTGCTTTTTCTGCTGGAGATTTTTCTGTTATAGATTCCTTATGTCCATTTTGAGATGTTTCTTCTGCCAATTCACCTAAAAATCCTTGCAGATCATCCCACTTTCCAGATGCTTTTGCTGGCATTAATTTGTCCATAAAGTGCAAATCTGAAAAAGCATCTTTGCCATAGACTACCTTACCTTTGTAAGTCTTCTGGCAATCTTCAGAAACAAACTTGGGAGTTAAGGCCGCACCACCCAAAATTACAGGGACAGTAATTCCCTTTTCATTAAATACCTGCAAATTTTCTTTCATGAAGGCGGTAGACTTCACCAACAACCCACTCATAGCAATACAATCAGCTTTGTGCTTATCGTATGCTTCAATGATGTTTTCCACCGACTGCTTAATTCCCAGGTTAATCACCCTATAACCGTTGTTAGAGAGAATGATATCTACCAGGTTTTTCCCAATATCGTGAACATCACCTTTGACTGTGGCAATAATAAACGTACCCTTGCCATTGTTGCCAGCTTCTGATTTTTCCATGAACGGTTCTAGGTAAGCAACCGCCGCTTTCATGGTTTCGGCTGACTGTAACACAAAAGGTAGCTGCATTTGTCCAGAACCAAACAACTCACCTACTACCTTCATTCCATCTAGCAGGAAGATATTAATAATATCCAAAGCCGGATATTTATTTAACGCTTCAGCCAGTGCTGCATCTAAACCGATACGTTCACCATCAATCACGTGACGCTTGAGACGTTCTTCAATGGGGAGATTTTCATCAACACCTTTGTCACGTTTTGTCGTCACCCCTTCAAACATCTTGGTTAATTCTGCTAGGGGATCATAAATACAGACATCACCTTCAAATTTGCGATCGTCGTAAATTAGGTGATGACAGATTTGTTGATGTTTCTCTTCAATCTTCGACAGTGGTAAAATTTTGTTAGGGCTAACAATTGCCGCATCCATACCTACTGCGATCGCCTCATGCAAAAACATGGAATTCAGCACTATCCGGGCGGCGGGACTCAAACCAAAGGAAATATTAGATACACCTAAAACAACATGACAACCAGGCAATTCTTTGCGGATGCGACGAATCGCTTCTATAGTCGCTTTGGCATTTTCTCGGTCTTCTGCAATTCCCGTAGAAATAGGTAGAGCAAGTGTATCAAAAAAGATTTCATGGCATGGGATACCATACTCTAATGCTTGACGGTAGGCACGTTGAGCAATTTGGAATTTCTTTTCGGCAGTTCGCGCCATCCCCTCTTCATCAATAGTACCAATGACGACACCAGCACCGTATTTCTTTGCCAATTCCAATACTTTCAAAAAACGTGGTTCGCCGTCTTCATAGTTGGTAGAATTCAACAAACACTTACCACCAGCGACTTTTAAACCCGCCTCCATCTTTTCCCATTCTGTGGAATCGAGCATCAAAGGTAGTGTGACATTGTTGACAATGCGAGAAACTAATTCGTGCATATCTCGCACGCCATCACGTCCCACATAATCGACGTTAACATCCAGGATGTGTGCGCCTTCTTTGACTTGCGCTCTCGCCATCGACACTAGTCCATCCCAGTCTTCTGCGTTGAGCAATTCACGGCATTTTTTAGAACCACTGGCGTTTAAGCGTTCACCGATAATTAAGAAAGAATTATCTTGTTCGTAAGGCTGAGTACTGTAAATTGATGCTGCGGCTGGTTCTAGCTGCGGTTCTCTAACTTTTGGCTTAAGTTCTTTAGTGATTTGTGCTAATTGTTGAATGTGATCTGGACGTGTCCCACAGCAACCCCCAATTACTTGGACACCTAAATCTTCAACAAAGTGCATCAATGACATCCGCAATTCCATTGGTGTCAAGCGATAGTGTGCTTGTCCACCGACGTTTTCTGGTAAACCAGCATTAGGAATACAGGAAACTACGAAATGAGAATGTTCGGAAAGATATTTTATGTGCGGCTTCATCAGGTCTGGTCCTGTGGCACAGTTTAGACCGAGAATATCTATTGGATAAGGTTCCAAAATAGTTAGCACAGCATTGATTTCCGTACCTACTAGCATTGTCCCCATTGTTTCCATTGTCACAGAAACCATCAAAGGACGGCGATCGCCTTTTTTAGCAAAAATTTCTTCAATACCATTCAACGCCGCTTTGATTTGCAGCACATCCTGACAAGTCTCGATAATAAATAAATCGACACCACCATCCCACAAAGCTTCTGCTTGTTGGGCGAAGTTATCTTTCATTGTGTCAAAATCAATGTGTCCCAAAGTAGGCAATTTTGTTGTCGGACCCATTGAACCAGCTACAAACCTGGGTTTTTCTGGTGTAGAAAATTCTGCTGCGACACGCTTTGCTAGTTCGGCGGCGGTTTTGTTAAGGTAGTATGTTTGATCAGCGAGATCATATTCTGCCAATACTATAGGTGTACTACCAAAAGTATTGGTTTCAATCACATCCGCACCCGCAGCAAGGAAGTCACGGTGAACTTTGGCCACAGCTTCAGGTTTGGTGTGGACTAGATATTCGTTGCAACCTTCATATTCAGCACCACCGAAATCTTCAGCAGTAAGATTTTGCGTTTGTAAGTTAGTTCCCATCGCACCGTCGAAAACAATTACGGGACGTTCAGGGCTATGCAAGTGTTCTAAAAAGGGATGAGTCATATTTGCCAAAAGAAATTTGGTTAGTCTTAATAATTCGACTTAATTTATTATTTTCCAAAATTTCTACAGTTTCGGAGTAAGAAATTGATGAAAACTGGTGTGGTGGTAAATGATATGAAGTATTTAGAGAAAATAGATAATTCTTTGGTGCATCCCTAGTTCTCAGGTTTAGCAGGGTTTTGTCTTGCTAACGAATCAAAAATACCCTTAAGCGAGCGCTCATATCGTTTAGTTACCTCAGTATATACATTCTCCGTATTTACTTATCTTTACATAGTTTGGTTTTTTCACGCCGACTTACTTAGGAGTTATAATTTCTTTAAATAACTGAATTTATGTTCAGGTGTTTTATATTAATTACTTGAAAACAAATTTCTTTTGGTGCTTGCTATGACAACTGTTACTCAGATGAAATGCGCTTGTGAATCTTGCCTTTGTATAGTTTCTCTAACCGATGCTGTGATCAAAGATGGCAAGCCTTATTGTGGAGAAGCCTGTGCGAATGGTCATCCCAGTGGAGAGGGTTGTGGTCATCAAGGCTGTGGATGTCACGCATAATCATCCATTCCTCTTGAAACTGCCTAATAACATAACTCGAATAACCTACCTGCTAAATTAGATTGTGTCAAGATGCCACCAAGAGCAATAAGAAGCAGGGTCAGCAAAAAGTAAATTGATAGGTTCAAAAGGGGATACTGCGATCATCACTGATTCAGACTCTGGTGTGATGGCGATCGCACCAATTAATTAGAAGTTTTGATAAACGCAAAATCTTATTGGCACTCTTGAAGTGATGACAACATACGAGTGCCAATTCAAACGTTAATTTAATAACATTTACACAATAGCCCAAATAGGATCAATCGACTTTTGATGTAGAGACACCTTCACTTGATTGGGGAACACTAGGCAACTCTAGGCAGTATCCAGCACCATATACTGTTTTGATGTAACGAGGATGGCGAGGATCTGGTTCTAGTTTGGTTCGTAAGTGGCGAATGTGGACTCGAATGGTTTCAATATCATCATCTGGATCGTACCCCCAAACTTCTCTGAGGATTTCACTTGGGGAAACAGTTTGACCATGTCGCTGAAGCAAGCAGTGAAGTAACTCAAACTCTAAATGAGTCAGTTTGACTGTTTGATTAAACCATATTGCCTCAAAACGTTCAGGAACCAGGGTCAAAGGCCCATAGTTGAGAATTTCACTGTGCTTGGCGGCTTGGGGAATCCGGTCAGTACGCCGCAATAAAGCACGCACCCGCGCCAGCATTTCCTCAACTTCAAACGGTTTAGTTAGGTAGTCATCCGCGCCAGCGTTAAAGCCTTCTACTTTATCCTGAGTTTGGCTGAGTGCTGTCAACATCAACACAGGAATTTCAGCTGTACGTTCATCTCGTCGCAAGCGCTGACAAACAGTGAATCCGTCTACCCTGGGCAACATCAGATCGAGCATAATCAAATCTGGCTGAAGTTGTAAAGCCAGCGCCTGACCCTTGATCCCATCTTCTGCTTGGCTGACGTCGTAGCCAGCCATCTCTAAGTTGACGGCAACTAACTCTGAAATTGCTGGGTCATCGTCTATGACTAGAATCCTCGGCATTATTAAAAAAATATTACTACTTATTAAGGATAAATAAGAACCTTTGGGAAATACAAAGATTGCTTCATTAGATTATAAAAAATATTTTAAATCTAACATAAAGATTAAAATTCAAAGATTTTCAAAACAAGTCCAAGCTATACTAAATCCTAAAGCGAATGTGTTACTGGCCATACAATCTACCATATTTTTTGCAAAACGGTGTAGCCATGACTCTCTACACCGCGTTTTTGGCTGCGCGTAACTGAGAATAAGCTACAAAATACCCAAAACCTTGACGAAGAATTATTCAGAAGGCACAAGTGATTAAAGTGAATTAAGGACGCTTTATACATTTTGCTCTAAAATATCACCCCCGCATCTGTCGCAATAGCTCAAACCCCTTCTTTCTCAAACCCTTGGGTAACAACGATAACCCTAACCCAGTCCACGCCTTAGCGTGAGAAAAAGACTTACCTGCGAGAACTAACTCTCTACCTTTTTGAATTTCTCCTTTTTCAAGTAACCGCAAACCTAATAATAACTGCGTTTCTGCAAGACGCTGTAACCTAACCTTCTCTAATTTATCTGACTCAAATTTATAATGACTTAAATACCCCAATTTATCCTGCAAATAAGGAATAACGCGATTTATTCCTTGCTGTTCTGCATGTATGCGATATTCCATTAATAACTCTGGCAAATAATAACCCTTCTTACCAGCTAAAGCTAGCCGCACAAATAAATCATTGTCCTCACAATTTTGCCAATTAGGTTGCATAAACCCTAACTCTGACAAACTTTGACGACGAAATAAAGTTGCACCAATTTGGAAGCTTTGTTGAATAAAGACTATTTCTAATAAATTATCTACAATACCTGTTGCTAAATTTGCTCTACCCCAGCGACGAGAATTTTCCTGAGTTTTTGCCTCATCTCTAATATTATTAATATCAATAATCCAGTGATCAGTACCAACAAAATCAATATTATGTTCTTGATCTAAGATCTTAGCAGTACGTTCTAAAAAATCTGGTATTAATCGATCATCATCATCAAATTTGATAAAATATTCACCTGTAGCAGCCTCAAAACCAGAGCGCATATTATTGCTTTTACCGATATTTTGCGAATGTCGAATATATCTAATTCGGCTATCTGTGTATTGTGAAATTAATTCGGGTGTACCATCACGAGAACCATCATCACAAATGATTAATTCTAAATCTTGGTAAGTCTGCTGTAGTACACTATTAATAGCAAAAGGTAAAAGTTTAACTCGGTTAAAAGTTGAAATACAAATACTGATTTTTGGCATATTATCCTATAAATATTAAAAATCCTAATCAAAATCCTATCTGTGTACATTTGTGTTCGTTCACAAAATAAATTTTTCACATATTTAATTTAAAACAGCCACCAAATCAAGCAATAGTTCTCTTAAGTTTATTCATAATTTTTTTTAAATATCGATTTGTTTTTGCCATCATACTTGGCGGTTGAAATTGCCGTGGTTTTTGCTCTATTTGTTTAAGGAATCGATAATACAAAAATTCCTCTCGGTAACGAATATCAACATCTTCACCACAACATAAACGAGCAAAATCACGTGCATGATAGCTCATATAATGAATGCGGTGAATAGGTTTTAAATCCTCTTGGTTGTAAAGGATATTGTCAATATTTATAAATGTATCTGCATTTGCACAGTTTCCAGTTCTGTCTTTACCATTAGGGCTAAGAGTGTAGTTAAATATAGAATATTTATTATCTATAGTCATGTAATTGAATAAAGCTGAACTTGACCACCAAAACTTTTGATTAATCCATTCAATTTCTCTTTTGTCAATTAGGCGATACATTAAATTATTTAATTCTTCACTTCCAAATAGTCCTTGATGGGAACCAAAAAAACTATTGCAATGAATTTTATAACGTAATTGAGCTTCTATAAGATTAGTTGCACTTGCTGCAAGTTTAAGATTAATATCTGTAGCGGCTTCAGGCTTGTCATGTTCCCAATCATCAAAAATTAAATCGTAATTGTCTAGTTTTGTTAAGACATCATCAATTGGTTTCATCACTAAGCTGTCAGCATCATAAAATATGAATCTTTCAAAATCTCCATCAAACGCAGCGAGTTTTCTATGGACAAAACCCTTATACCAGCCAGGACGAGTTAACTGAGATTCTTTAGCTCTGGGATGAGCATCCCATACTAAATTGACAAAATCATCCCAACGTTGAATTGACTCCCAATTGTCAAAAAGACTGACATGAGGTCTAGACTTAATTTCTTCTGTAATTTTCTTTAATTGTTGATTATAGGGAATGATAGAAACTGGAATCTCTGGGTTAATATTTCTTTCAATACTATTTAATAATGCAACTAACTGATCATAAACAGCATCATTGGCAAGAGTATAAATACCAGCTTTTTTCATACGGAAAGATGATCCTGAGATTGAATTTATAAGTAGCTCAAATACATAGAGTTCAAGATGATGACATAAACTATATCAACAGGTCATTCTATATACATCACTGCACTGATCAATATTGTTCCCAAATCAATTCCTTTATGAACATTTTGATGTTATCTTCCAATTTTCCTTATCCGTCAACGCGAGGAGGAACACAGGTACGAACGTTTAACTTACTCAAGTATCTTTGTCAACGCCATGCTGTTACCCTGGTAACTCAACGGGAAGCTGATGTCACAGATGCAGAAATTACAGAGTTACAAAATTGGTTAAGTAATTTAGTTGTTTTTAACCGTCCTCCTGATTTTGGAACTAATGGCGGTATCGTTAAAAAATTTCAACGTTTCACGAATTTTTTGCGAGAAGGAATTCCACCAAGTGTCTTAAATCGATATTCTGTGGAAATGCAGGAGTGGATAGATAATTTTGTACAAGCAGGCAAATGCGATGTTATTACCTGCGAACATAGCGCTAATGAAATCTATATAAAACCTCATTTTAAAAAACAGGTAAGAACTATAGTTAATGTCCATAGTTCTGTATATGGAACCTGTCGCAACCAGCTAGAAATTGGGATTTCTGAAAATCCTTGGCGAGATAGAATCAATTTACCTTTACTACGACATTACGAACAACGCTACTGCTCTAAATTTTCGGCGATCGCAGTGACAACACAAGAAGATAAAATTCAACTGCAACAGTTCAATCCTGATGCTGAAATTTCCGTCATTCCTAACGGTGTGGATCTAGAGTCATTCCCCAATCGCATTACCGATCCAGGAGGACACCATTTAGTTTTTATCGGTGCGATGGATAATTTAGCGAATATAGATGCTGTCTGCTTTTTCAGCAATGAAGTTTTACCAAAAGTTCAACAACGTTATCCAGATGCAACTTTTGATATCGTTGGTTCTCGTCCTGTACCAGAAGTTTTAGCACTGCAAGCAAAACCAGGAATTACTGTCACCGGACGTGTACCCTCGATGGTAGAGTACTTACATAAATCCACTGTCTGTGTTGTACCGATGCGGACAGGATTTGGAATTAAAAATAAAACCTTAGAAGCAATGGCTGCTGGTGTTCCAATAGTAGCAAGCGATCGCGGTTTAGAAGGATTAGCTGTAGATGGCGCAAATGTTCCACTCACCGCACTACGAGCAAATCATCCAGCTGAATATATTAGCGCCATTAGTCACCTATTTAGTAATTCACAACTACGAGATGAATTATCTTGTAACGGTAGAAAATTAATCGAAAATGAATTCACCTGGGAAAGTGCAGGTAAATGCTACGAACAAATCTGTATTGATAAATTAGAGTTAGAGTATAAAGGCGTGGAAGGTAAAACTATCAAAAATCAACTTGCTTGAACAGGTTTAACCTATCAGCCGGAAATTTATTTCACGGCTGATGACACTTTACTGTTGCATTGAAGGCACAGCAAAGATTCTACTTGATATGGGAATGCGTTGATTAGCTTTAGTGGTAACTGGTTCATTATTAGTTGACTCAGAAATGACTTGTAGTTGATTATTCCTGGAATCATCACCATTACTCAAGTTAGATTTTATATTTGTATTGGCAGCATCAAATTGAGACGATGCGGATATTATATTACTATTGCTATTTTCTAGATTGGATTTCGAGAGATTTTGAGCTTGACAAGGAATAACCAGCATAGTAGAACCAGCTACTAGCATTATTTCTAGTAGATTATAGAGATATTGACACATTGGGTTAATTAATTTCGTTACAAAATTTGTTTCCATCCCGTTAGCAATTAATAGATAGTAGTTATTCGTTGAACTTCTAATTACTACCTACTCACGTTCTAATGGTTTACCACATCAATTTTTTAGAGTAATGCGTTTGTAGTGTAGACGCTCGTAAGAGCGGCTACTTTCAGAAGCCACTTCGTGTCTACCCGAAGGGTGGACTTTAGTCCTCGAATATTTAAGCACTAAAGTGCTTACTACAAACTTGTAATGAAGATGTTGTGATGCATGACTCAACAACTATTCAATAATTTATATTTTTGGGAATGGTTTCAACAATAGAAAATTCTCGGAAATAGAAAATTTATTTTTTGCTTTTTGAAAAACTTATTACTGCGTGGATTTTACTCAAAATAAAATAATTTTATGAACTCTTTATGAATACAAATTCAAGAAAAAGAGAGTTTTTCGATCTAAAAAGTGAAGCTAGTCCGCAACACGCCTATTGTAATAGAATCACTATCTGGAGTATGGCCAGGTTCCCAGATGTGAATGATTCCTGGTGTCATACTGATATTATCTGTGATCTGGAAGCGATAGAAGGCTTCAATGTGATGGGTTGTTCCTGGCTGACTCCCTGGACGCCCTAAACCTGTATTTATATAATCAGGGACATTTTTTCCTACAGGTAAATCACTACCTGTAATTTTAGGAGGCTGTCCGAAATAAATTCCACCTAAATTACCTTTGGCAAATAAATCAGGGAAATTAAGATACACCATATAATTTGTAGTCTCTACATTTCCTGATTTACCAGGAATGTAAGAATTTGTATAACCAAACCAACCACCTAAAGTGACTTGGGGTGAGATTTGCCAATTAACAGAACTACCAACAGCATTAGTTTGTAATGGTTCTGATTTGCCAGTATCGGGGTTAACTGCTGTTAGGCAATCATCACCTAAGTAAGTCAGTAAACATCCATCTGATGAATAATTATTCACGTAATATAAACTGACATCAATGCTATCAGATGGTGTTAGTAATAATTGCACACCAGTGGTTGTGTTACCATCAAATAAGCCGCTACGTTTGCCAGGATTGGCTGGTGTGTTACTAGTATAAAGAGCCTGTAAGCTAGCACGTTTGGCAAATTGCCAATCAACAGCAATACCACCTCCGTTAAATCCAATATCTAAAATTGGGTTCCTTTGGGCAAAATATGATAATGGGCCTGTTGCTCCGCTTTCTGCTCGGTTGGGGCCACGGAAAGCACTAGGCATATTTATACCTTGTACTCCTGCTACAATTGCTAAGTTGTCAGCAACAAGCCAGTGAAAATTCAAGTCATATATACTTAACTGATTATTTGTGGGATATTCGTAACCAAGATAAACATCGTTGCTTAACTTTGGTGCTGTCGAGCCATTACCCGCTATAAGACTTGTTAATAGATAGCTATTGGGAGTGAATTGGCTAGTTAGGTATAGCTGGCTATAGTTGATGATATTGATATTTGTACTAGCGTCATCTGTATCTTTTTTACCGTCTCTTGGATTAATGTCAGCACGGTTGTCAGTGCGTCCTTGAATACCAACTATCGTAAAACCACTGAGTTTGGTTGTTGTGGAGAATTGGTTAGCAGTAATTTCAGCAGTACGGGCTTCTAAATTATCAACTCGACCTCGTACAGCAGCTAATTCGGTTGCGAATTCTTTGTGTAATTTTTCTAAAGCAATTAAATCTTCACGACTAACTAAATCATTCGTCGCTGTGGCGATCAATTCATTGACTCGATCTAAGCAAGCATTCAGTCCAGCTGCAAATTCATAGCGAGTCATGGGGCGATCGCCACGATAAGTCTGATTGGGATAACCTGCAATGCAACCATATCTTTCTACCAAAGATTGCAATGCACCGAATACCCAATCTGTAGGTTGTACATCTCGCAGTTGAGATACTGATGTCACTTGCGCCATCGGATCATCAAGGAAAGTGAATTGATCTGATGCTGCTAAGGAAACAGAAGAATTAGAGGAAAAACTCTCCGCTAATTCTCCCAGCTTTTGTGCGGGAATAGCGATCGCTGGCGTGGGAAATCCATTAACTATCGCTACTAATACGCACGCAATTACCCTACTTTGACTTTCGTTCAACTTTTTTACACTTCGCTCACACACTCAACGATAGAGCTTATTCAAAATACCTTTTTAACGTCATTAGTAAAATTACTGATTTGTACAAATTTACACTTTTTCTTTCTGGGCAATATCTCAAGAACGGGAGTATAAAAGAAAAAAAATAATCACAAGTCTTGCTAGATTTACTGAAAAATTAAGTATGGTTAATCGCCCACCAAATCCATCTGCTACGAACAAAACTAAAAAACGAATTGTCAAAAAACCTAAGAAAATTGTCAAAACATCTCAGGTTCCTACACAAAGTTTTCAACCAGACGGGTGTTCGCTTCTGCGTCGAAAAGTCAAGACTCAGAAAAATTCCTCTGAGTTGGCGTCAAAAGTGGCGATCGCTATCTTATTAAGTAGCGCTTTCTTAGTCGTGGCTTTTACCTGGGTTAGTATTGAATTGATAATCAATCCTGATAAAGTTACCTGGCTGAATCAATTTTTGCCTGCATGGGTAAAATCTGTCAGCCGCGAGGAACAGTGAACAGTTATCAGTTATCAATAAGCTAGCTTTTGGTTGATAACTAACTGGTAAGTGAATTAATAAATTGACTATTTATTTTCAGTAAAATTTTCAATATTTTTTTCAGTAGCGATCGTCAAACCGACAATGAATAGCTGAGTTTAATCAATGTACTGGTAGAGAATGCCAATTAATAGCCCACAGTTGCGATATACCACTGGCATTTCTAAACAGTACTTGTCAGAGGCGAGCTTTTGTTTTGAGATACTGTTATTATTCAGTGTCGGTGGCTGCCAATTTTTGCATTTTCAAGTGCTGCAACTGCTGTAGCAGACAATCCACCTCTGCTTGCAAGTGCATAAATTTAACTTGCTGATCTACTTGATTAAAACACTTCTCTAACTTTGTTGCCCAAGCTGTATGGGATTCGCGTTCAGAAATACTAGATGTAGACATTGCTTACTAAGTTACCCGTAACTCAACTCACACCATCAAAGATATTATAATAGGAAAGTTTAAAGAATTATTAAAAAATAATATAATTTTTTCTTTCCCTTGTAATTCGATCTTTCATGTGCAGTCATTGACTAGACAAACATAACTTTGTTCCTCTGGAATTGCGGCTATTAGGATGTTTGAGGTGTGTGGGGTGTGGGAAGTGTCAAAAAATGTGGCGTCAACCTTCCCAGAGGTACATCTAAAACGATAAACTGACATTCTACGAATAAGTTGTTTGTTGTGTGGTTATTTGTGTTTGGGTTTGACATATGTTGTTTGTTAGTGATTTCTAAACAATCAACACTTAATAACCAATACCCAATACCCAACACCTAACACCCAACACCCAAAAATATTTAACAATAACAAGCCCTGAAAACTCGTGACCTTGAGCCTGTCTGCAACTACATCTCATCGCCAACCCTGGCCCGGACTTATAGAGCAGTATCGTGACTACTTGCCTGTCAGTGAAACAACACCAGTTGTCACCCTGCTGGAGGGTAACACTCCCTTGATTCCAGCGCCTGCGATCGCACAACGCATTGGCAGACAAGTACGTGTTTTTGTCAAATACGACGGTCTTAACCCCACTGGTAGCTTTAAAGATCGGGGTATGACAATGGCAATTTCTAAAGCCAAGGAAGCAGGGGCTAAGGCGGTGATTTGTGCTAGTACAGGTAATACCTCAGCAGCAGCAGCAGCTTATGCTCGACGTGGAGGAATGCGCGCTTTTGTATTGATTCCCGATGGTTATGTAGCGCTGGGTAAATTGGCACAGGCGCTATTGTATGGTGCAGAGGTACTAGCAATTAAAGGAAACTTTGACCGTGCTTTAGAAATAGTACGGGAAATGGCCGAAACCCATCCGGTCACTTTGGTGAATTCAGTCAATCCTTACCGTTTAGAAGGGCAAAAAACCGCAGCGTTTGAAATTGTTGATGTCTTAGGTAAAACTCCCGATTGGTTGTGCATTCCCGTGGGTAATGCAGGAAATATCACAGCATATTGGATGGGATTTTGTCAATATCATCAAATTGGTAAGTGCGATCGCTTACCTCGGATGATGGGTTTCCAAGCAGCTGGTGCAGCGCCCCTCGTTAAGGGAGAACCAATATCTCACCCAGAAACGATCGCCACAGCCATAAGAATTGGTAATCCCGCTAGTTGGGAAAAAGCCGTAGCTGTCAAATCAGCTAGTATGGGGAATTTCCATTCTGTCACCGATGACGAAATCCTCGATGCCTATCGCTTATTAGCATCAGAAGAAGGAATTTTCTGCGAACCAGCCAGCGCTGCTTCTGTTGCAGGTTTGTTGCAGGTCAAAGACCAAGTTCCTACAGATGCAACAGTAGTTTGTGTCCTCACTGGTAATGGTTTAAAAGACCCAGATACAGCCATTAAACACAGTAACAGTCAATTTAAACAAGGTATTGAGGCGGAAGTTGACGCTGTAGCTGCGGCGATGGGATTTTGAATAGACATAGGCGTGAAAAATATGTAGAGACGCGAAATTTCGCTTCTCTACAAGCATTGTGGGTAACGTATAATTAATTTTTGCAGATGTCTAATTTATAATTCTCTACTTCCCACTCAGTATTTCCCACTACAACCACAGACTTACGGCACAATATTATTTAAATCCAAGAGTGGGGAGTGAGCTTTAATGGCTATTAATCTACAGCAAGCATTAGAAGTCGGTAAATACATAGTTACCCAACGTGTAAAAGGTCGTAAACGTTACCCCCTGGTTTTAATGTTGGAACCTTTATTTCGTTGCAACCTCGCCTGTACTGGTTGTGGTAAAATTCAGCATCCCACAGAGATACTCAAGCGCAACCTAACTCCACAAGAATGTTTTGCAGCAGCCGAAGAATGTGGCGCACCCATAGTCTCTATTCCTGGTGGCGAACCACTGCTGCATCCTCAGATTGACGAGATTGTCCACGGATTGATTGAGCGCAAAAAGTTTGTTTACCTGTGTACGAATGGCTTGTTACTAGAAAAAAGCCTAGATAAATTTAAACCTTCACCCTACTTAACATTCAGTGTACATCTAGATGGAATGCGAGATTGGCATGATCAATGTGTGAATCGCAAGGGTGTTTTTGACACTGCGGTACAAGCGATACGTGCTGCTAAAGCTAAGGGATTTTGTGTGACTACTAACACTACTGTGTTTGAGGGTGTCGATCGCAAACAAATACAGGAGTTTTTTGATTTCCTAAGTACACTCAATATTGATGGAATGATGATTTCGCCTGGTTATAGCTATGAGTGGGCGCCAGATCAAGAACATTTTCTCAAGCGAGAACAAACACGCGCCTTATTTAGAGAAATCTTAGCTCCTTACAAAGCAGGTCAAAAAAACTGGAACTTTAACCACAATCCACTCTTTTTAGATTTTCTCACGGGTGAGAAAGACTATGAATGTTCACCTTGGGGTAGTCCGAGTTACAGTGTTCTCGGTTGGCAAAAACCGTGCTATTTGTTGAATGAGGGACATTATGGCAGTTTCAATGAACTGATGGAAAAGACCGAGTGGAACAAATACGGGCGTGCGAGTGGTAATCCTAAGTGTGCAGATTGTATGGTTCACTGCGGTTATGAACCCACCGCCGCTACCGATGCTATGCAACCACAGAATTTAGTTCGTTCTATTGGTAGTATTTTTGGTTAGAGTTTATACCAAGCTACAGCGTTTTTCACGTAAATGAGGTACAGATGTAGGGGCGTAGACGCCCTTACCCTGTACTTCACTAAGTTGCAATCTGCTGTATCTGAATATGTTTGACTAGATTTTTTGCATTTTAACTAAATACCTAAAATATCGCGATCGCTAATAATCTCTGTTTTTGTGTGAAATGAAAAGTAGCGCTTACCGCCTTCTGTGTTCCATACCTCTTGTAACATGGCATGGGGAAATGTACCGCTATTGAGTTGATTTAGTATAGGCGGCCACTTTTGGCTAAGTTTGCTAGCTTCACCAATAAAAAGCTTAAAATCACCAATATGTGCGATCGCGTAGATGCCAGAAGACATAGTTCTATCATGTTCGCTTGAATAAAAACTAGATTTATTTCCCCTGGATAACACTCTACCAAAGGTAATTTGGCATATTCCTTAATGACAGTAATATTTTGACCAATCATTCCTTGATGGTACAAGAAAGCGGATTGATCCGTGGAATAAATCCAAAATCCAAAATCCAAAATTTCCAAGAAAGCGGATTCATCTGTCCTTAGACCTCTTGCAAAAGTCGAATGAACCCCCCTCAATCCCCCCGTTCACGGGGGGAAGATTTAGTTCCCTCCCCGTTTACGGGGAGGGTTAGGGTGGGGTAAAAATATTTTTGCAAGAGGTCTCTTGTAGGGAACAAATGTAGCAAAGGTTTTTTTATCCGTCGAATTCCCATTAATCTGTGATGGTGCGTTAGTCAGAGGCGTAACACACCTTACCTCCTGTAATTTTGGAAGTTTAAAATACAAGGGATCGGGGATAGAGGATAAGGGAAGGAGGACACACAGACACAGAGAATATTTTTGATAGATTCTCCGTGTCTTCAACTCTTTGCGTCTTTGCGTCTTGCTCAATCCCCAATCCCCTACACCTAATCCAAAATCACTATGTTTCTAGTCACAGGAGCTTCCGGAGGAATTGGTCGTCGTGTTGTACGACTGCTGCGCGATCGCCAAATGTCAGTTCGAGCATTTGTTCGCCTCACCTCGCGTTATGGAGAGTTAGAACATCGAGGTGCTGACATTTTTATTGGTGATTTAGAACAACAACAGGATATTCACAAAGCTTGTCAAGGTGTTCAGTACATTATTAGTACTCACGGTTCTAATGGCAATCCCTTAGCTTTGGACTACCGCGCCAATATAGAACTAATTGACCAGGCAAAAATCAATGGAGTGCAACATTTTGTATTAATTTCTGTATTAGGAGCCAACCGGGGGTATGAAGATGCTCCGGTGTTCAAAGCCAAACGAGCAGTAGAACGATATTTAGAAAGCAGTGGCTTAAATTACACTATTTTACGTCCATCTGGATTAGCATCTAACTTGCTGCCATTGGCAGAACGATTTCGGGAGACAGGGGTCTATTTGCTAATTGGCGACCCCAAAAACCGGAGTTCGATAGTAAGTACAGACGATTTAGCAAGAATGATTGTCGAATCTGTGACGAATGAACGCGCTCGTAATCAAATTTTATCAGTGGGAGGACCAGAGATTTTATTACGAGAAGATATTCCAAAAATTTTTGGTCGCATCTTTAACAAAGAGCCAATTATCATTAATCCGCCACTATTTATGATTGATGGATTGCGTGGAGTGTTGGGTTTTATGAATCCCCAAGCTCAAAAAAATTTGGGAACCTTCCGCACATTGCTAGCAAACGAATTTTTCTGTACAACTGAAGAAATTGCCAACTTGGAAACGATTTTCGGTTTTAAATTGGAAACACTAGAACATTTTGTAAGACGTTATTTAGCAGTTTAGTTGGGGAAAGGGAATCAGGGATTGGGGATAAGGGGGACAAGGGAGACAAGGAGGACAAGGGGGAATTATTTAAAAAGTCTTTTCCCAATCCCTGATCCCCAATCCCCAATCCCCAATCCCCAATCCCCAATCCCTGATCCCCAATCCCCGTTCCCCAATCCCTAATCCCCAATCCCTAATCCCCGTTCCCCGACCTATCAAAAATTCTATGAGATACTCCTTAGCTGCAAATGCTGCTCAAGCACGTCAAACTAAACAAAGATTTGCTAAACCGGATGAACAACTTTCTTATGAATTGGGTAAAGCGGTACAAGAATTACCGCCTTTATATACAAGATTATTAGCAGGAACAATTAGTTTAGTTGTATTTGGGGCGATCGCATGGGCTAATTTTTCCCAGGTGGATGAAGTTGCGACAGCTACCGGAGAGTTAATTGCTTCTAGTCAAGTACGACCGATTACATCCTTGGGAAATGGCTCGATTTTAGCTGTGAAAGTTAAAGAAGGCGATCGCATCAATAAAGGTCAAGTTGTAGTTGAACGTGACCCAGATTTACAGCAATCTGATGTTTTACGCTTGATCAAATCTGCTTCTTTAATCAAAGAAGATTTACGACGTTTGGATGCAGAACGGACGGGAGCAACAAATGCAGGTACACAACTGCAAGATCAACTTTTGACCTCACGCTTGCAAGATTATAAAGCACGTCAAGTAGCAGCAGAAGCAGAAGCAAATCGTCAAAAAGCGTTGATCGAACAAGCAAAAGTCCGCTTAAGTCGGCTAGAAGATAACTTGGTTAACGCCCAAACTAGCCTTGCTAACGCCAAAACTAACCTTGTCAACGCCAAAAGTCTTCGAGAAAAAACTGTCAGTAGCTTGGCGATCGCTCAAAAAAGAGAACAAGGGTTACGCACTCTTGATAATAGTGGTGCCATACCCAGAATAGATTATCTAGAAGCACAAGACAGGCTCAATCGTGCCAAAGCAGAAATTACCAAAGCCAGTGATGAAGTCACCAATGCTCAAAATAAAATCACAGAAGCTCAAGATAAAGTCATATCTTTAAAAAAAGATATTGATGCTCAAAAGCAAGAAATTCTCCAAGCACAAGCAGCCTATCAAGCTGCTAGCAGTCAAGCACAACGTTTGGCTTCAGAACGTTTAAGTGAAATTTTGACCCAAATTAATAAGCGTAAAGAAGAACTAAATAATGTTCAAGGTCAACTTGATCAAGCCCAAAAGCAGCGACAGTTAGAAACAATTGAAGCTCCAGTTTCTGGAACTGTCTATAGAGTTAAGGCGACTAAAGGCCCTGTACAATCTGGTGAAGAATTACTGTCTATTTTGCCAGATGGGGAAGAATTGCTATTAGAAGTAAAAGTCCTCAACCGTGATATCGGTTTTATTCGCGAAGGGATGAGAGCAAAAGTCAAAATGGCAACTTTCCCGTTTCAAGAATTTGGCGTTGTTGATGGAGAAGTTGTTCAAGTCAGTCCCAACGCCATTGTTGATAAAGAATTAGGCTTAGTTTTCCCAACAAGAATTAAGTTAGATAAACACTCTCTAATGGTGCGAGGTCAAGAAGTCGCCTTTACACCAGGTATGAGTGCTAATGGTGAAATTGTCACCCGTAAAAAGTCAATTTTAACTTTCATTTTAGAACCCGTAACTCGCAGATTCAGCGAAGCATTTTCTGTGAGGTAAGCAAGTTGCTACAAATAAAGTTAACTAATTGGGGTCGTCATTTGTTATTTGTCATTTGTAATTGGTAAAGATTTGGTGCTGCGATCGCCTGTGCTTCCATTAATTATCGGGCGATCGCTCTTGTTTATCTCGACTGTTGAATTTGCTGAGTTGGCTGTTGAATTTGTTGAGTTGGCTGTTGAATTTGCTGTTGAACGGGTTGTTGAACAGGTTGTTGAACAGGTTGTTGAACAGGTTGTTGAGGATTTGGTGAGGTGTTGAACAAAGAATTAACCACATTTTGGGGTAAGTTAATTAATGGGTTAGCTAAAAAACCAAGACTAGAGCTAAACGAAGATACTAATTGATTTAGTTGCCCAGCAGATAAACTCTTAGCTGCTTGTTGAATTCCAATACCGATTTTATCCAAAGCAAAGGCTGCAACTAAACGCACAGCTTGGTTTGGATCTGTCAAGCTAGTAAGTAAAGCAGGGGCTGCACCTTTAGCTTGATCGCCAAGACAGCCGAGAGTCGCACCAGCAAAAAAGCGAACCAATTCGTCCTGATTTTGCAAACCTCCAATTAGTGATGGTACAACAGATCCTGGATTTGACACAAAACATCTACCTGCATTTGATTGGGCTTTGGGCTGAGTATTGAGTTGAGCCTGTGGTTGGGCGTTTGGTTGGCCTAGTTGTTGGACCTGCTGTTGTAGCTGGGGATTTTGATTTTGCAAAGCTTGAATAATACCAGGAACCGCAGCCGCAGCATCTGAGCGTATTTGAGGATTATTGCCCTGTATACCTTGAATTAAAACGGGTATTGCAGAAGTTGCATCAAAACCTGCTGGTGCTTGTTTTCCTTGTAAAACTTGAATGAGAACTGGTACAGCCGCAGCACCAAGATTAGCATTAGGTTGAGAATTACCGTTGAGGGGTAAAGTTACTTTAATATTTTGTCCATTCACTTGTTGCGCCCAACTAGCGCTGATGAGAAATAACGGTGAAGACAAGCACAACAAGCCAACTGTTGCTTGGGCGATCGCATTCCAACGAACTCGAATTGGGAATTTTGAATAATTAGATTTAATCATGGGTGTAGGTCAGTAAGTTCATTTGCAAGATCAATACATCACTAATAATCGCAATTACGAAAATCACCCAAAACATCACTAAAAATTTTAACCAAATTCATTTTGTGAAAGGTTTTGTCGGTGCGGCACAGTTGCGTGTAGAGTTAAGTTTGATAGAAACTGTACAGCAGGGTGTAAATTTAATTGATAGAACGATTAAGCAGTTAAATTAACATTGCAACCTCAAAAAAAATCTAGGCGATCGCACATTGCCCGCCTTGTTACTAGTATCTTGCTCATGGGTCAGGTATGGCTGCATTTTATTCAAGGAAAAACATGCTACCACAAGATTCTGGAACATATGGTGACAGCAGGACCAGGTTCTATCCTACCTGTACTGTTGGTAAATGGTTGTGCAGGTATGATTTTTACGATTCAAACCGCTAGGGAATTAGTCAAATTTGATGCAGTAAATACTGTGGGAGGCGCTTTTGCTTTAGCATTCTGTCGAGAATTAGCACCTATTTTGACTGCAAGTATAATTGCTGGGCAGGTCGGTTCTGCTTTTGCGGCGGAAATCGGTGAAATGTCTGTCACAGAACAAATAGATGCACTTTATATGCTTAAAACTGACCCTATTGATTATCTTGTGGTACCAAGGGTAATTGCTTGCTGTTTAATGTTGCCAATTCTCACAATTTTAGGTTTAGTAATCGGGATTATGGGTGGTGTTTTTGCGGCTATGCAATTTTACCAAGTAGACCCAGAGATCTTTTTAGAATCAGTGAGGAATTTTTTAGCAGTACCGGATATATTGACTGTTTTGCTCAAAGCCTTAATTTTTGGTGTGCTGGTTGCTGTAATTGGTTGTAATTGGGGATTGACTACTACAGGTGGAGCAAAACAGGTAGGAGAATCAGCAACCGCAGCAGTTGTAACAAGTTGGGTATTAATTTTTATATTTGATTTTCTTCTCTCTTTGCTGCTGTATGAAAAACTGATTTGATTAAACTCAGCAAGGCTGTCACTGTGAGCATCCCAAATGTTTAAAATCCCTTAAAAATAGCCTTTTTCCTGTTGAATTAAGGCTTTAATTCAACTTAGAGTTTCAAGCAGGAGTGAACGCCCAGCACGTAGTTCACTTTCCCAACTTACTTACTGGATAACATCTAGCAAACTCTGCAACATAAAATAAACAGAAGTCGCCCCTGGATCTTGATGTCCTATACTTCGTTCTCCCAAATAACTGGCGCGACCTTTTTTAGCCTGCATTGGTGTTGTATCTTGCATTCCCTTCTCTGCTGCTGCTACAGCTTGTTGCATTGCTGACAATGTATCTTCACCTCTTGTCACAGCTTGTCCAAAAGCTGCTACGGCTGGTGAAAAAGCATCCACCATCGTTTTATCGCCTAGTTGTGCTTTACCTCTACTAATGACACCATCTAATCCCGCTTGCAACATAGTTAGTATATCTTGCTCGCTAAGTCCTTGTTTGCTAGCTACTACCGTACTTGCTCGTAGAAATAATGTGCCATAAAGCGGGCCGCTTGCACCACCAACTGTGGAGATTAGGGTCATACTCACCGTTTTCAAAATACTACCGATGTCTTTATCTGCAACAGTTGGTAACTGAGTAATGACCTTTTTAAAGCCACGTTCCATGTTGATACCATGATCAGCATCACCTATGGCTGCATCTAATTCTGTTAAGTAGTCTTTGTTTGCTTCGACTAGAGTTGCAAATCTTTGCAACCACTGCAAAATCTGCTCTTTTCTCACCATCTTCAGACCTCCTGCTGAATGCAGATATCATAGAGAAATATCCGAGTTCTTACGGTTTTGGCAATTAACAAATGTAAGAGGGAGTAGTAAAGTATTTAAGAGAACATCAGCTTGTGTTTTTTGCTAAAGCCTCTATCTTCAAACAAATTCCCTGCTTGATTTTTGTGGCTGTTGTCACTTCTACTTGTGCTGACTATACCAAAAATGCTGAGATTCAAATCGCGCAAGCTAGCCCAAGTGTACCAGAAAATATTGTTTTTCCCAAAAATGTAGGTGTATTAGATGTTACTGCACCAGAATATGGAGCTATACCCAACGATGGAAAGGATGATACAGAAGCTATTCAAAAAGCACTCAATCAATTTCCCGCTCAAGGACGAATTATTTACTTACCAAACGGTACTTATGATATTTCTAATAGTCTACATTGGCCAGCTGGAGAGCGTAACCGCTCGGATTATAAATTTACTACGCTACAAGGTCAAAGTCGCGATCGCGTGATTATTCGCCTTCAAGATCAATCTCCTTTATTCCAAGATGTCAACAAACCTCGACCAGTTATTTCTACAGGATTCGATCCAGATTTAGATCCCAATTCAGAAGATTTTAAAGCAAGTATAGCGGCTCAACGTTTTGGTAATTCTGTGAGAAATCTGACTATTAAAGTTGGAAAAAATAATCCAGGTGCAGAGGGATTGAATTTTGTTGCTAATAATCAAGGAGCAGTCAGAAGCGTCAAGATTATCTCTGAAGACAAAAAGGGAACTACTGGTTTAGCTTTAACTCATGGTGAAGTTGGCCCTCTTTTGATTGAAGATGTAGAAGTAGTTGGTTTTGATTATGGTGTGCGTACCAATAACGCTATTAATGGTATTACCATGCAGAATATTACTGTCCGCGATCAAAATTTTGCAGGTATTTTTAATAATGGACAAGCAATGAGTTTGGAGGGTTTTAATAGCATTAATTCTGTATCGGCAATTATCAATGGTATTGATCCCAATGGAGGTGTCGATCCTGGTAGTACTTTGACCCTAGTAAATGCTAAAGTGGTTGGTCGCGATCGCGCTAAGAAACTTCCAGGAATTTCTTCGGCTGGTTTTATTTATGGTAGAAATGTCGTCTCTTCTGGATATAAAGAAATTCTCTTAAATAATACAAGAGAAGGAAAAAAGATAGTTACAGGTTCCAATTTGAAGGAATATACATCCCATCCCATAATTTCACAATTTCCTTCACCATCAAAGTCACTGCAACTTCCCATTAAAAAGTTTCCCAAGTTGAAATGGGATGATCCGAAAAAATGGGTGAGTGTTGAGAAGTTTGGCGCAATTGCTAACGATAATAAAGATGATACAGCGGCTTTTCAAAAGGCAATTGATTCTGGCGCCACAACAGTAGTAGTACCTGGTGGGAAAGGAACATTTATCATTGACGGTTCTCTGCGACTACGAGGAAAACTAGAAAGATTTATTAGTACAGGAGGAGTAATGAATGGGAAAGGAGAAATAGTCGCAGATAACGGTAGTAAACCAACACTGATTGTTGAAAACTTCTTTGTTGATTTTGGTTCTAAGTTGAGATGGAAGAATGTGGCTAAGAGAACTGTTGTTTATCGTAGTATTAGTCACCTAAGTTTAGAAAGTAACGGTAGTGGAGATTTATTTATTGATGATGCTGTTATGGATAAACTGAGGTTTTTAAATCCTGCTCAAGATATTTGGGTACGCCAAGTCAATCCTGAAGGTGATTTAGAGACTAATATAGTTAATAATGGAGCAAAACTGTGGATTCTCGGTTTTAAAACAGAGAAAGGTAAGACAAAAATTGAAACTAAAAACGGTGGCTTAACTGAACTTTTGGGTGGACTATTTTATGCTGCTGGTGAACAAAAGCCCCAAGATCCTCTTTTCCGTATTACTAATGCTTCTGCTTCCTTCATTGGTGTGGCTGAAGTGTATTTTGATAATGATAGCTATCAAATATGGGTAGAAGAAACACGAGGAAGCCAAACTAAAAAGCTGATTAAAGATCAACTTCCTGGCAGATACACAGGTAATGGTAGAGTTCTGATGTTGTATACGGGTTTTAAAGATTGATGTCATTTGTCATTGGTAAGAGTTTTATATAGTTGAGTTAAATTCCCCACCGTAAGCTTGGGGTTTTTACAGGTGCGTCCCATAAGCGAATCATCTCGTCATCTAGCTTGAGTAGAGTAATAGAGCAACCTTGCATATCTAAGGAAGTAATATAAGCACCAATCAAGTTTCGCACTATTTGTAGTCCATGCTGTTGACAAATTTCTGCGAGTTTGCGGTAGATGATATACAACTCAGAAATCGGCGTACCACCCATACTATTAACAAAAGCTAGCAAGCGATCGCCTTTGACAAAATTTGCATTTACCAGTTCCACTTCTTGCCATTCGCCTGTTTTTTCGTCCCATTCTCGTAGTGTCCGAGTATAAGATGCATCCTCAATAATTGATAGCGCTAACATCTCAGCAACTTCATCTGCTGATTTTAGACTCATGCGTTCCCTTCCGGGTTCACCGTGAATCCCGATACCGATCTCCATTTCTTGGTTCCCAAGTGTAAACGTTGGTGTACCTTTGGCTGGTGTTGTACAGGAAGTCAGGGCCATACCCATACTTCGTCCATGTAAATTGACGCGCCTACACAAAGAAGCTAGTTGTCGTAAATTATATCCCTCTTGCGCTGCTGCACCACAGATTTTTTCTGCTAGTACTGTAGTTCCGACACCCCGTCGTCCCTGGGTATAAAGACTATCTTTGACTGCAACATCATCATCGATTAAGATATTCAGCGTCTGGATACCTTCACTTCGAGCTAACTCTGTCGCCATTTCAAAATTCATCACATCGCCGGAGTAGTTCTTCACGATGTATAAAATACCTGCTTCACTATCTACAGCTTTTGCTGCTGCGAGCATTTGGTCAGGGGTAGGCGAAGTAAAAACCTCACCAGGACAAGCAGCATCGAGCATTCCCATTCCCACAAAACCAGCGTGCATCGGTTCGTGTCCACTACCACCCCCAGATATAATTGCTACTTTACCTTTGATCGGTGCATCAGTTCGATAGACAAAATTAGGATCAAAATTGACTTTAATTAAATCTGGGTGAGCGATCGCCATACCTTCTAAACTTTCGCGCACAAAATCAGGCGGATTGTTAATAAGTTTTTTCATATTTTGCTGACGGATAATTTATGGTTAAATCTCTTTATTATAAGAGTTTAAAATTTTTCCTTAAATATCTTACTGAATAAAATAGAATATTTATGAACCATGAATACAAATAATAACTATTTCCTCCAGAACTTTCTGAAGGAACATTTGCTCTTACCTGATGCTTTGAGTTAAATCCGTTGCTTTCTGCTATCTATAATATGCAATCCTACATCTACACCATTCATATAAGAACTGATATACGATAGCAGCGCATAGAATTTTTGTAGTGCGGGCATCTTACCCGCTAATAAACTTAATTGAACCTATTCTTCACTCGTAGATGTTGATTGGCTTGTTGTACCATGCAGCTTGATGAAACTATCAAATGCATACCATGCCAACACATACCAGGGAATAATTTCTAATTGCAAACCTTTGATGAGTAACTGGCGAATCGAAAGGGTAGCAAGTCCTATGGGCATAATGATTCGTAAGTCAATTAAACCCTTGGTTGCATCGTGGACTCGCTTGTTCAAATCAACAATTGAATCTGATACTCCTGCTGCTGCTTCAGATTTTCCACCTGTAATATCAGCAAAAATTATCCCTAAATCATATAGGGTAGTGAGAACATTTTTGAAACTCTCATCGTCCCGATTGTGCTGGATGGTAATACTCCCTTGCTGAACATTCATCCGCACATTATTGATACTAGGATTTGCTTCTAATGTTTTGGCGAGACGTTGCATTTCTTCCTTTTGACGATGGGAATGAGCAACTCGCAAACGTAACCTACCCGGAGTATTACTAACAATTTTTGTCAGTATTGGTTTAGGGCGTCTTTTGATGATTTTTTCCGACATTGTTTTTGGCATCTGAGTAAGAGTGCCATTACCATTTTTCAACACGTAACCACTCTCCTTGAGTAATTACAAAATTTATTTCAATCGAAGGGAGCATCCCGATTTTTTCAATATATCACTAAGGGTTTAAACCCTTATAGCGTTTCCTATGCTAATGAAGTATAGCTAGACTTCATAGATAAATCATTTCAACTTTGAGAATGTACCTCATCTGAGCGAGAACCGCTATAGCTAATAGCACAAGTCGTATAAAGACGACTCAATCAATCAAATAGACCTCTCCAGAAATGGGATATCGACCCTGACTACATAAGGCTTTTATATTCTTTTTCACCAGATGTCTAATAGTCTGCTTAAGCAGACTTTAGCTATGAGACTGCGATTTGAATCGCAGTCTCCCAAATTCAATGGATTCAATCCAAAATCGTTCGACTGAGCGCTTACGACGAAGTCCAAAAGCCAAAATTGTTAAAGGGCTAAAGTGAAAAACTTTCCTTTTCCCTTTGCCCTTTAAACTTTACCCAACAAGCGTGTTATGCACCATTGTCAGATATATTATCAGCAGCTTCAACAGCTGGCAGTTGCTTAGATTCAGCAAGTTCTGCTCTAGCTTCAGCTACCATGTCTTCCCAATTTTCGCCTAATTCTGCAAAAGCTCCTTTGCTCTTTTCATAAAGAACAAGTCCACCTTTGATCAAAGATTTAGCAATTGGTTTACCAACTCCTGCTACTACTGGAATCACAACGGGTGCTAAAATGACCGCACCAATACCTGCAATAATTCCAGGTGCGCCAGCATCTTCTACAAAGTCAGTAATTTTCGGTGCCATTATTTATTAACCTCACGTGAATTGAACTTTCTATTAAAACCTCTAATCTTAATTCATTTGAGATGAATATTTCATCTTGCTGTCGATAGAGATTTTTAATTTTATTGATAGTTTACAAGCAACAATCAACAACCAACTTTTAAACATTTGTTGGTTTGAGAAGTGGACGTAAACCATTGACTCCCGCAACAACTGTGGAACCGTTGTTAACTACTGTTGCTGCTAAAGGATTCAGCCCAAAAAATACGGCTACCATCAAAGCAGCTAAGTTAGGAATGGCAATAATACCCGTATTTTGCTGAATTAATTGCTTGGTTTGGCGAGCGATCGCGATCGCTTCTAGTAACCCATGCAAGTTATTGTGCATCAGTACCACATCTGCTGTTTCACGAGCAATATCGGAACCGTTGGCGAAGGAAACGGAAACATCAGCATATGCTAAAGCAGGTGAATCATTTATGCCATCGCCAACAAATGCAACTGTCTTGCCTTGTTCGTGTAATTCACGGACAACTGTTGCTTTTTGCTCAGGAAAAGCTTCGGCGTGAGTATGACTTGGGGCAATTCCAAGCTGTGCGGCTACAGCATTAGCAGTCTGCTGATTGTCTCCGGTGAGCATGTGTACTTCCACATTTTCCACCGTTAACAGTCTGCTAATAACTTCGCGGCTTTCGGGACGCAATAAGTCACTATATTCTATTATACCTAAAACTTGACCATTGCTGCCAACATAAATTGCCGAATCAGGTTTTTGATGTCCTTCCAAGCCGGACATGTCTATTTCTTGAAGACGCAGGAAACGTTCACTACCCACAAAAACTGTTTCGCCGTCGATCTCTGCTTTTACCCCTAAGCCTAGCTGATAGTCCCATTTGCTACGCGGTAACATCTCAACTTTGTGAGCTTCGGCATAGCGCATGACTGCTTCTGCAACAGGGTGAGTTAGACGCTGTTCAGCAGTTGCAGCTAGTTGCAGCACTCTTAGAGAAGAGACGGCAGGATTGAGACTTTCGACACCAACAACAGCAGCTTCCCCTTGAGTGAGTGTACCAGTTTTATCAAAGATAATGGTATCTAGCTGTGCCAGTTGCTCTAGCGCTCTACCACTGCGGATTAAAACACCGCGTTTTGCTGCATGGGTAAGAGCTGCCAAAACAGTAGTTGGTACAGATACCCGAATTCCTGTAGCAAAGTCTAGAGTCAGGACACTGGCGGCTCTGGCTGGGTTGCGAGTCAGGGCAAATACTGCTACTCCTAGTAACAAAGTTGGCAATACTGTTTTTTGTGCTACTGTAGCTGCATGGTTTTCCATCCGGGTATCGTGGACAGGAGCTTGCTCCATCAACTGGAGACTTTTCCCGGCACGTGTATCATTGCCAACTCGTTCTGTCAAAATATACATGCGTCCTTCCCGTACCAAGGTAGAAGCGAAGACGTTTTGTCCCTTGGTTTTGAATACAGGTACGGATTCGCCAGTTAGTTTTTGTTCATCCAGTAGCGCTTTCCCCCGCAAGATTGTCCCGTCAACTGGGACTTGTTCTCCTGGATAGACAATGACAATATCGCCACGCTGCACTTCGTGAATGGGTATTTGTTGTTTTTCACCATCTCGTTCTACCCAGGCGAATTGTCCCAGGGAACTGAGCAAATCTAAAGTTTGCTGTGCTGAACAACGAGCTGTGCGATCGCGAATCTTTTCACCAATATCAATTAAACTCAGCATTAATGCTGGTGCGAGAAATCTACCTTGGATTGTCGTAATGGCGATCGCAATCAAATCCAAAAAGTCTATATTTAGTTTTCTCTCTAGTGTAATTCCTTTCCAAGCACGTTGAAGAACAGGCAAGGTAGCAAGAGAAATGGTTCCTACCATCAAAATCGGCGGAATGGTTAAACCCAATGGGCCACCCAGCACAGCCAAAGCAGTAGCAGCGCCAGAAAGTTGTAATCCAGGCCAAGATGTCTGTGTTTCTTTTGTGGTTTTTTGGGTTGTTGGCTTTAAAACCACAACTTCTGCTGCGGATTGAAATACATGGCCTAGATGATGGCGTAGCTTAAATTCTGAAACTGTTTTAGGGTTATAAGTAACCGCAACCGATGCAGCAGCTGGCTTGAGTCGCAAGGATGTGACTAACGCATCTGCTTCTAGCAGAACTTGGAGGCGCTGTGCGTAGTCTGGATTATGACGCAAGCGAGGTACTCGTAACCGTATTCTTCCCGGAATTGTATGGATAACAGTATAGTCTACTTTGGGAAGATGAGTGCGTGAATGTCCCTTATATTCTATAAAATGGGCTTTTCCATGCTTTTGGGTCAAATTCAGTTGTGAAACTTGACCTGCGGAGGATGGTAGACCCACCTTAACTTGTACCATTGCTTCTCTCTCATAAAAAAATATTGGTGAACAATTAGACTTCTTGCAGAAGTCGGGGTAAGGATTAATACCAATTCAAAATTCAAAATTCAGAAAATCAGATGGTATCTGAGTTTTACAGTTTGCATTTGTTGCTTGATTTTAGTGAATTGGTATAAAGGAATTGAAAAATCCTTTCCCCTTTAACCTGCAAAGAGGTTTATTGGCGACGAGAAGATGGTTTGTAGTGAGGACTAAAGTCCTTATTACAAACAGTGTCTTCAAGCCTGTATTTTGTTGAAAAATTCCTGCTTTTGGGTTCTTTGCAGTTAAGCAACTGCTACATCACTAGCAGATTGCAGCAGATTTGCTAAATGGGATATTGCAGCTTCCAAAACACTGCGATCACAATCTTTGGTATTGGCTTTCACCGCAGATTTGTAAGTGATGACTATTGATCCTGCTGCACGGTTGACTCGTTCGCCGATGACTGTTGGATCTGCTTTTAATAAAGCCTCTAAGCATTGCACATATTTGGGATCACGAGCGATCCGAGGCACGTGAAAACGAATTCTTCCCGGAATGACGTGAGCAATGCTATAAGCTACTTTGTGATCTGGCTGCTTTGCTTTGTGTTCTGTTTTCTGGGGAAGCAAAGCAGAGTCAGGGCCAGATGAAGACTCTGGCAGGATTTTTGCTGTAGATAAACAAGAACTCTGGTTTTCACCGTTATGAATTTCGGAGGATGCTTGCTTGTTTATACTTACTTGAGGCAAGTTTCTGCTAAATACAAATTTGCGTTCTGTAATTGTTGCAACTGCCATTTCCTTAACAGCAGTGGTATTAAAACATCTTGTAACCAGAGGATGGGAAGATGCAGGGAGAACTGGTAATTTCTCCTGATCTTGTTTTTGTACATTTTCTGTTTGGTTAACTATTGGGTATGAATTCGCTGGTTGTATCGTTACTGGCTGTTCTCTGCCAGATTCAATCAGATTCACTAGATGCGATCGCATCTCATAATCTGACATGACTCCAGATTTGTAGATTACCACAATAGACGCAGCAGTGATATTTATTTGCACCTTCGTAACCAAAGCCTCTGCTTTCAACAACTTTACAAGACGCTCTTGATATTTATCATCTCTGGAAATGCGAGGAACACAAAACCCGACTTGTCCTGACATTGCATAGGTAATGCTATAAGTTTCTTTTGTCAGTTCAAGTTCAGTAGACTTAATCTGTCCGCTTTGTATTTGACTAGTTTTGGAGTAGGAATTTCCTGGTTGAATCGTTACTGGCTCTTGTGCAGCAGATTGAATCAGATTAGTGAGATGCGATCGCATCTCATCATCCGACATTTCTCTAGAGTTGTAAGTCACTACCACAGATGCAGCAGTACTATTGATTTGCACATTTGTAACTGAAGCTTCTGCTTTCAGTAGCTTCCCAAGTCGTTCCAGATATCTAGAATCTCTGGAAATACGAGGTACGCACAACCCGATTTGTCCTGACATTGCATAGGTAATGCTGTAGACTTCTTGGGGTGATTTCTGCTCAGTGTGATCAGTATGCTGCGTGACTCTTACTTGGGTTTTTTTTTCTGGGGTAGATACCAGTCGTAATATCGATCCAACCATTGCTTTCCTCCCTCCTCAGTCCGGGGCTGCATTAATAGGAAAGTTCGCCATAAAGGCGAGAGCATAAGACAAAGCTGGAGCTTTGAAATTAGCCCATAAACCAGTTATCTCTGGTGTTGATTCCACTTTTGTTGTCTGGAATTTTTTTTGCTGCTGTGCTTCTGTGTGTCTTTGTGTTACCGCGTCTACTTGCGGTTGCTTAGTCGTTTGCAGTGGTGCAGTCGTCTCCTTCTGTGCTAGTTGCATCAAATCAACCCAGCGAGACGCTTTGATATTGTTCGGTTGATAGGCGATCGCCACTGATGCTGCATCACAATTGATACGTACGTTTGTAACTTGGGGATCAGCTTCAAGCAATCTCTCCAAGCGTTTTGCGTAATTTCGGTCATGAGCTAGTTTTGGTACGCTCATCCTAATACGCCCCGGAATTGCATGAACAATGTTGTAAGTAATCTTTGCATTGTCCACATTTTTTGCTGGCAATAATTCTCGTTTGACAGTTGTAATTTGCTCCACTTTTGCTAAAGATATTTGAGGTGTCACTTGATGTTTTGTTATTGATTGCGTTGCAGAAGCTGTATTCAATTTTTTATTCTTTTTAGATCCCAATAATTGAGGTTCTATATAGTCAATCACACGTCGGGTAGCGTCTGCTGTAATCATGTATACCGGAATTGCTGCCAACCCGTTAATTCCTATCGCCCCTGTCACTCCTAACCCTGCAAATAAAGGAATAAACGAAAGTCCTTGCTCTTTCCAAAATTCTACAGATTTCCAAGCAGCGAATGGATCACTATTATTTTCTGAATCACAGACAGCTTGATATTGCTGAATGCCAAACTCTTGCAGTATTGCCAACATCTGTGGCAAAGACAGCCTAGTTTCATCAAATTTAACCAGCAAACTGCTGGTTTTATTATTAGTCGTAACTTCCGTTACACCGTGATGCTGCCGTAATTGCCGGGATAAACTTTCTAGTATCGAGTTATGACTGACGTCAGTGGCACGGATTCGCACGCGGCCTTGAGTTACATGAGTAATTTTGAGCTTGCCAAGCATTGATTGTGCTGTTGACCGTGTAGATACTTCACCCTTATGGTTATGAACTTCATCGCTTTGCTGATGAGCAAAGATTAAGCCAGAAGATGGTTGCAGCGGTTGACTTAACCCCTCGCGACTACTAATAGTTTTTGTCATTTACCCAATAGCTACCTCAAAGCCAAAAGGTTAACATCAAATTAAATTTAACTTAAAATTCCGCCTTTTGTATAGCTCTTTAGAATTATTTTTTGTCAAATATTATTAATTACTAATTTTTGGTATTCCTGATCCGTAACAATATCTAAGTTGCTTTCTAAGCGGTCTAAAAACACTATACCATCAAAATGATCATATTCGTGTTGAAAAATACGAGCCACAAAATTAGTTAACCATTGTCTTTGTATCTTGCCATTTCTGTCTGTGTATTCAACTTCTACTGATTCATACCTTGGTACTAGACCCCTGATCCCAGGAATGCTTAAGCAACCTTCCCAATCTTTACTCACAGTACTAGAATGAGCAATGATCCGGGGATTAATCATAGCTGTGGGTTCCATCTGTGGAGCATGAGGATACCTGGGATTAGGGCGTGACGCCACAATCATGACACAATATGGTTGAGCAACCTGAGAAGCAGCAATACCTACACCGTTAGCTTCACAAACTGTAACAATTAAATTGTCAACCAGCTGCTGAATGGCTTGGTCTTGGATATTTTCAACTTCAGCTGCTTTTTTACGAAGTATAGGATGACCTAATTGAATAATTGAGAGCATTTCGCTCATCATTTAAACTCCCATATGAAATCTTTTCATTCATAATTTTATAGACTTTCACGCTGAACAGGCAAAGCAGCAGGTCGAACTGCAACTTGCAAATTGCGTCCATCGCGTTGTACTTCTAATTGCAACGGGACTCCTATTTTACTGTTTTCTACTAATTTTTGCACTTGTTCAACCTCATTCACAGACTGGTTATTGATACTTTGAATCACATCACCTTCTCGTAGTCCAGCATTGGCTGCGGGAGAGCGTCTGATCACATCAATCAATAAAACCCCTTTATCTGTATTGATATTAATACCTAATTTCCCGATTCTTTCTTTAATTTCGGGTGTCAGCGTCACCATCTGAATACCCAAATAGGGATGATCTACTTTTCCATTAGTGATTAATTCTTTAGCGATTCTTTGAGCAGTGCTAATGGGAATAGCAAAACCTAATCCTTGAGCGCCACGAATGATAGCGGTGTTCATACCAATGACTTCTCCACGACTATTCAGTAAAGGTCCACCAGAGTTACCAGGATTAATCGCAGCGTCAGTTTGAATATAATCAACACGTTTATCGCTAGCCCCGATCGCACTACCAGAACGTCCTGTAGCACTGATAATTCCAGAAGTGACAGTATTGTCTAAACCCAAAGGATTACCAATCGCAATTACTGCTTCTCCTGGCTGCAAACTCTCAGAATTACCCAAAGCTATAGTTGGCAAATCTTTCGTATCAATCGTCACTACAGCAACGTCAGTAACTGGATCTTCCCCTATGACTCGTCCATCAAAAGTACGACCATCTTTTAATCTTACCGTTACCGTATCAGTACCATTAACAACATGAGAATTGGTCAAAATTTGACCATTGGCACTGATAATAAAACCAGAACCACTACCCCGCTCGACTCTCTGTCGAGGCTGTGGTTCATCTCCAAAAAATCGCCGGAAAAATGGATCGCCGAAGTCATCCGATCTTGATGATGTTATTGTTCTAGCAGAATCAATGCGAACCACAGATGGCCCTACCTTTTGCACCACATTCACCACAAAGTTAGGATCTCCAGATGATTGCAAAATCGCAGGAGGAGCAGGAACAGGGGCGCTAATCGGGTTTGGCACTTGAGAATTAGGTGTTTGATTTCTCGGTATGTTTACGTTACGATTACAACCAGTTATAGATATAAATGCTACGCTAGCTACAAACAGGAACCGCATATAAGACGCAAAGACATGGGGACGAACTGACGCGGGGACGAACTGACGCGAGGACGCGGAGAATTTATTAAACACACTCTCCGCATCCCCGTGTCTAACAATCTCCACCTGTTGTGAAACTTTATTTGTTAACTTACTTAACTCACAATACTGCTCGGTTAAGGATTTTTCGCTGCGATTTTGGGAATCTAGAGACCGTAAATTTCGCTTCTCTACAGAGATTTTAGGTTGGTCGATTTTCTTAACCGAGTAGTATTGACTTAACTCAGTATTAAGATTTCTCTGTTGCAAATTCTTGTCTGCATTCTTCATCCGTGCTTACTTCTCCATCTGAATCTGTGAGTGATAGGATATTGCCTACTGGGGGAATCTAAACATTAAATTAGTGAACAGTTATCAAATTTATGGTGTGAACTCAACAATTTTAGATTTTGGATTGACCCTGCTAACTGATAACTGATCACTGATAACTGTTAGATTGGTGCTTGCTTATATTATTGTGACGGTTAGCAGCAAAGGTGGTAAATAATGGCAATTCCCATAGATAGTCTGTGGAGTCAGGTTTTGGAACGCTTGCAGCTAGAACTATCCCGTCCCACCTTTGAAACTTGGATCAGAACTGCTAGCGCTGAACGATTAGAAAATAACTATTTAGTAATTTGTACTCCCAACCCCTTTGCTCGTAATTGGCTGCAAAAATACTACATTAAGACAATTGCTGATGTTGTTCAGGATATTCTGGGTTATCCTGTGGTAATTTATATTACTGTTGCTCAAGGTGATGATGTGTCTCAGTTTACAGACAAAGAAGCATCTTTATCATTACCATTTCAGAGTAATATTGCCGAAAATGCTGTCAAAAATCGGCTGAAAACGACTGAACTCAATCCCAAATATGCCTTTTCACGATTTGTAGTCGGAGCCAATAATCGTATGGCTCATGCTGCTGCTTTGGCGGTTGCTGAATCACCTGGTAGAGAATTTAATCCCTTGTTTTTGTGCGGTGGTGTGGGTTTAGGTAAAACTCATCTCATGCAGGCGATCGGACATTATCGCTTAGAAATTTGCCCAGATTCAAAAATATTCTATGTTTCTACCGAACAGTTTACAAATGATTTAATCACTGCTATTCGCAAAGACAGTATGCAAAGTTTTCGCGAACACTACCGAGCAGCAGATTTGATTTTAGTTGATGATATTCAGTTTATTGAGGGTAAAGAATATACCCAAGAAGAATTTTTTCATACATTTAATACCTTACATGAAGCTGGCAAACAAGTTGTGATTGCTTCTGATCGCCCTCCTAATCAAATTCCTCGGCTGCAAGAACGTCTCAGTTCTCGGTTTGCAATGGGCTTGATAGCTGATATTCAACCGCCAGATTTAGAAACTAGAATGGCTATTCTGCAAAAAAAAGCCGAGTATGAAAATATCAGTCTACCAGAGGATGTAATTGAATATATTGCCTCTAATTACACCTCAAATATTCGAGAATTGGAAGGAGCATTTATTCGGGCGCTAGCATATGTTTCCATTTGGGGTTTATCGATGACGGTAGAAAATGTTGCACCAGTTTTGGAACCTCCTACTCAAAAAGTAGAAGCAACCCCAGAAACAATTTTGACTATCATTGCTGATGAGTTTAATGTTACCATTGAAGACCTTAAAAGCAACTCACGACGGCGAGAAATTAGTTGGTCTCGTCAGATAGGAATGTATCTAATGCGGCAGCACACGGATTTAAGTTTGCCTAGAATAGGAGAGGAATTTGGTGGGAAAGACCACACAACAGTTATGTACAGTTGTGAGAAAATTATTCAATTAAAAGAAACAGATAAAAACTTGGCACAAACACTACGCCAACTGAGCGATCGCATTAATCTGACAAGCCGCCCCAAGTAGGATATCGGGTGTCGGGGATGGGGGACAAGGGGGGTAATTAACAATAGACAATAAAGTATTAATTAATAACTAAAATTATTAAGTAAACTATAAAAAAGTATTAAGAATAAATTAGATTGTGGAAAAATCATAAAGATTCTGTGGAAAACTCATAAAGATTCTGTGGAAAACTCTGGTGAGCATAATTACCCTGTGGAAAAAGTTCCCAGTTTTTCCACAAGTTTTCCACAATAATCCCCAATCCCCAATCCCCAATCCTTGCCCAAGGGTGCTACCATATCCAAGCACACCAGCTAACCCTGATCATGAAACTCGTTTGTAATCAAAGCGATCTCAGTACTCACCTTTCACTAACCAGCCGTGCTGTTCCTTCTCGTCCTACTCATCCAGTTCTGGCGAATGTGCTGTTGCAGGCTGATGCTGAAACAAATCAAGTTAGCCTAACAGCGTTTGATTTGAGTTTGGGTATACGGACGAGTTTCGGTGCTGAGGTTTTACAACCAGGGGCGATCGCTCTACCTGCGAAATTACTCAATGATATAGTTTCTCGTTTATCAGAGGGAGAAATTACTCTGGACGATGAATCATCTTCTACAGCCGAGAACTTACCAGACTATAGCGGTTTAATTGTCACACTCACACCTAAGAGCGGACGTTATCAGGTGCGAGCAATGGGAGGCGAAGAGTTTCCAGAATTACCCGTAATTGAAAATGCTCAACCTATGCAGTTCAGTGCGACTACACTAATTGAGGGTTTGCGGGGTTCATTATTTGCTACTAGTGCAGATGAAACCAAGCAAGTACTAACTGGTGTACATTTGACAGTTAAGCAAGATACCCTAGAATTCGCCGCTACTGATGGACATCGCCTCGCAGTCGTAGAAACTACAAATGAGAGTCCAGATGCTAGTAGTGAAGATAGTTTAGAGGTGACAGTACCAGCAAGAGCCTTGCGTGAACTAGAGCGGATGTTGGCTCATAATTCTGAATCTGAAGAACCTGTGGCTTTATATTTTGATCAAGGTCAAGTTGTATTTGAATGGCAGCATCAACGCTTAACTAGCCGTACTTTAGAAGGTCAGTATCCTGCTTACCGTCTACTTATTCCTAAACAATTTCAAAGAGAATTGACATTAGAAAGAAAGCAATTATTGAGTAGTTTGGAACGAATTGCTGTACTCGCAGACCAAAAGAATAACTTGGTGAAAGTCAGCGTTAATGGCGATGCTCAAGAAATTACCTTATCTGTGGAATCTCAGGATGTGGGTAGTGCAATGGAATCAATGCCAGCCCACATATTAGGAGAAGATATAGATATTGCTTTTAATATTAAATATTTAATGGAAGGCTTAAAAGCTTTGCCAGCTTCCGAAATTTTGATGCAGATGAATACAGAACTCACCCCAGTGATTTTTACTCCTTTGGGCGGTTTAAAAATGACTTATTTAGCTATGCCTGTACAGTTGCGTAATTAAATGTATCTTAGCTTTCATTTGTCTTTGACGGGGTAACTACCTAGTTATTTTCTTTGTTCTAGGAAACTACAGTATTCCGAAATTATTCGCTCCAGACAAGCTCCCCGACTTCGCATGAGTGTCGAGGATATAAGCTCTGCGATTCTCATAAATTAGGATTGTTATAAATATCTTGCCTACATCAACAGAATTTTATTTAATGCAAATATGTAAATAAAAAGACCTTAGTAAGGTTATAAATATGAAGTATTTTTACAGTCTTTCATCTGTATTGATAGGCGCGTCTATTGTGTTGACGCAATCACACATCGCAGTTGCTCTATCTTCTCAAGACATAGAAAACATAGGTAAAGAGATTACAGTACAGATTGTGGATGATCAAATTCCTCCCGCTACAGGTTCGGGAGTGATTATTAGACGTTCCGGTGACAGTTATACAGTCTTAACTGCTTATCACGTAGTCAAAGAGAGTAAAAAATATCAAGTAATTACACCAGATCAACAAAATTATGCAGTTAGCAATGTCAAACACTTGCAAGGATTAGACTTGGCAATTGTCGAGTTTAGTAGTAGCAGACCTTACAATGTTGCCAAAATCGGTAACTCTGATCAAGCAACAGCAACCACAACTGTATATGTAGGTGGATTTCCAGCCAAAACAGCAGCTATTTCTAATCCTTACTTTTCTTTCAACAAGGGACAGATAAATGCTAACGGTGCAGCCCAGCGTGATGGTTATAACTTAATATATGAAAATAAGACTCTCAATGGGATGAGTGGTGGCCCTGTACTGAATGAAAAAGGGGAATTGGTAGGTGTTCATGGTAGGGCTGATGAGCAAGAAGTTGGTATAGGTACAACCATCAATGTTGCTTTGCAAAAAATGGTAGCTGTTGGGATCGATGTAGGCGGGCGTTCATACACTAGAAATAATACTACTCCGACTGCGCCGAAAGCAGATGACTTTTTTATCAAAGCTTATGATAGTTATCGCAATAAAGACTATCAAGGAGCGATCGCCAATTATACTGAAGCAATTCGTCTCAATCCTAAATATGCTAATGCCTACTATAACCGGGGTATAGCCCGCTCTGATAGTGGAGATAAACAAGGAGCGATCGCTGACTATACTCAAACTGTGAAGATCAACCCCAGACATGACGATGCTTACTACAATCGGGGTTTAATCTACTATGAATTGCAACAATACCAAGCGGCGATCGCTGATTATAACCAGTCACTCAAAATTAAGCCCAACGCAGAAGATGCTTACCTGAACCGAGGTTTAGCACGCTATCAATTGAAAGATACACAAGGGGCGATGGCGGATTATAATCAAGCCCTCAAGATTAATCCTAACTATGACAAAGCCTACTATAATCGGGGTTTAGCTCGCTCTGCATCCGGTGATCAAAAAGGAGCGATCGCTGACTATAATCAAGCGATCAAGCTCAATCCCAATTATGACAAAGCCTACTACAATCGTGGCTTAACCCGCTATGAATTAGGAGACAGACAAGGGGAGATTGATGATTACAACCAAGCAATCAGGATTAATCCTAACTATGCTCTTGCCTACTACAATCGGGGAGTAGCTCTTTCTGAAAAGGGAGACACTAAAAAAGCGCTGGATGATTTCAATCAAACTATCAAGCTCAAACCCGATTATACCGACGCCTATATTTATCGGGGTTTAACCCTTTATGATTTGGGAGATAAACAAGGAGCATTAAATAACTTTAATCAGGCGATCAAGCTTAATCCCAACTATGACAAAGCTTACTACAACCGGGGATTAACCCGTTATGAATTAGGAGACAAACAAGGGGCTATAACTGATTACAATCAAGCTCTCAAGATAAATCCTAAATATGCCAATGCTTATCTTAACCGGGGTTTAACTCGCTCTGATTTGGGAGATAAACAAGGAGCGATCGCTGACTATAATCAGGCAATCAACTATAAACCAGGCTATGACAAAGCTTATTATAACAGGGGTATAGCCTACTTTGACTCGAAAAATTTGCAACAGGCACTTGCTGATTTTAATCAAGCCATCAAAATTAATTCTCAATATGCCAATGCTTACTACAATAGAGCGCTAACACGTCGTGATTTAGGAGATAAAAAAGGCGCTCTTGCTGATTTTAAACAAGCCGCAGAGCTTTATCGGCAACAAAACAATAATAATTATTACGAGGATACACTCATTCAGATTAGAAAACTAGAACAGTAAAAAGGGAATGCGGGGAAAGGGGAAAGGGGAAGTAGGAAAACCAACTACCCTTATTGACCCATAACCAATCACTAAAAATCGCTCCTCTATCAAAGGAGCGATTTTTGTAGATATCAAGGTTGGTCTAGACCCATAATCATTAAAAAGCAAATTTTATCTTGGAATTAGCAAAGTTCAACCCTCTGCCGTTCACTTTTTTTACACCACTATTTGAAAAGTTGACTGTAAAGGGGTCTGAGTTTCATTTTACCTTGATTGATGTATAAAAAATTATAGAACTTGTGCTTCTACTAGTTAACTGATCTCAGATCAGTAGTAGAAAGCTAATGTATCATAACTTTTGCTTTTGTATGTTCAGAAGTACAGCTAGCTACTTCGTCTTTAAGAGTCACAGATTTAGTGATATCTGAAATTAAGGCTGGGGTAGCATCTGGTAAGCTCCAAACATCTTCCAATTTTTCCCAAGAGGGAGCAAATGGTGGTAGAGCAAAGGAACAAGCTTTCCAAGAAGCTTGTACTGGCGCTCCCAACTGTTGACACATACCACCACGACGCCCTTCTGGTTGGTAATAACGACAATATTTGCAGGCAGAAGTTAAGTATTTAATGTTTTTCATATATTATGGTGCCTTCTAAGGCTTGTTGACATAATCTAATTTTGCATACACTTATTAATGCTGTTTTGTACCAAAAAGCATATTTATATATGGGTTATAGCGATCCCCAAGAAGGATATTGCTTTAGATTTTTTTTATCTTCGTGTTATGTTTGTCAACTATTTTGTTAACAATACGACACACAACCAAATAAATTGAAATAGGTCTGATTTTAGATAAAACAGGTTGGGGATCAAGGGTAAAATAAAAGTTATTGAGGTGTTAAGACTTTTAATTTAGTACCAGAATATAGTGTAAGATGATTTTTTATATATTCTGGCATAGTAGATAAATAGAAAAGGTAGCATACATAACCGTACTTTCTTGATTTTATTTAATCTTCGCTTTTTTAATTTATTTACTGACCACTCTGAATTTGCTAAAAAATGGTGTAATGACTATGTAGAGTTTATACTTACCAGTGAAAGCTATTTCTGGTAACGACTTTCTTCTTATTGGTGAAATTTGTCTAGTATGCGCCATGTGAGGGGTTTGTTTCAATTCAACTTGTGAAGTTTTGCGTAATTAAAGCTGTTTGTACTGTAGTAGTCCTTTGAATGCTTACGTAGATTTTACGACTACTACATATTGATGTGACGTATTAAATCAGTACAAGCCTTACGCAATCAATAAACGAGGTTGATATGACAGAAGACCGCAGTGCCAAAGTCGGAGGGAGTGCTGACAGCAGTGCGATCATTACTGGCGATCGCAACACTGCTACTATCACTATCATCAACTACAATTACCGTGAAAATACAACGGTAGTACCTATTGAATCTACGGTTGCTACGGACGAAACCCTTCCCTGTCCCTATCGCGGTTTGTTTCCCTTTGGTCCCAATGATGCGGAGTTTTTCTTTGGACGTGAGGTATTTGTAGAAGAACTATTCGCGGCGACTCAAAACCGTAATTTTATACCTGTGTTGGGTGCGTCGGGAAGCGGTAAATCTTCCGTGGTGTTGGCGGGATTAGTGCCAAAGCTGCAAAAAGCAGGTTACTGGAAGTTTACCCATTTTCGTCCCGGTTCAGAACCATTCCAAGCTCTGGCTGAGTCGCTGGTTCCCCTTTACGAGCCGGATAAAAATGCTACTGAGCAAATGTTTCAAGCTCGTCAGTTAGCTGAATACTTTGCTAATGGTTCCGTTCCTCTTCAAGATGTTTTCTCCAAAATTCAACGGAATTATCCCAATCATCGGGTTTTGTTGATTGCCGACCAGTTTGAAGAACTTTATACTTTGTGTGCGGATCAAAAAACTCGCCATAGTTTTTTAGATATCTTATTAGCCTGCTTTCAATCTTCCCCAGGCAAGACTAATGTGCTAGTTGCAACCATGCGGGCAGATTTCTTAGGCAATGCTCTATCATATCCCCCTTTTGGAGATGTATTAAAAGCTGATATTAAGCTCAGGTCGATGAATCATAATGAACTTTCACAAGTGATTGCAAAACCTGCTGAAAAGTTGGGGGTAACATTTGAAGGCGGACTGGTGGAACGCATTTTGGATGATGTGCAAGATGAACCAGGAAATTTACCTCTTTTGGAGTTTGCGTTAACCCAATTGTGGAAGCAGCGCCAGGGTAAACAGTTAACTCATACAGCTTATCAGCACATAGGTAAAGTACAAGGTGCGTTGGCTCGTCATGCAGATCAGAATTATGGTAAGTATAGTACAGCCCAGAAAGAACAGGTACGGCGGATTTTCATCCAATTAGTGCAACCGGGTGAAGACAGACAAGATACGCGACGAGTGGCGACGAAAGCCGAATTGGGTGAAGAACGCTGGAAATTGGTGACACAGTTAGCGGATGATCGATTAGTCGTCACCAGTCAAAATGCTGCTAACCAAGAAACTGTGGAAGTTGTTCATGAAGCGTTGATTCGTAATTGGGAAGAACTGCGACAATGGATGAATGCAGACCGTAGCTTTCGCGCTTGGCAAGAAAGGCTGCGGTTCGCAATGCTTCAATGGCAAAAAATGCAACGGGATGAAGGGGCATTGTTGCGGGGTGCAGTGTTAAAAGAAGCCGAAGAAAAGCTGGAACAACGCCGAGAAGAACTGAGCAAAGGGGAGCAAGAATTTATTCAAGCTAGCGTAGCACTACGTCAAGGTGGTAAGCAGCGAATTTACTTGAGTTTGGGGGGGATTGGGAGTATCCTCTTACTGGCGCTGGGGTTTTGGGGTTGGTTGAATTATACAAGTCCGGGGCAATTGACTCAAATTCGCTGGAACTTGACTGATGTGAGTCAGCGGACGGGTCCTGAGTATCAATCAAAAGCGGCTGTCGCCTTTGCTAAGGATGAAAATTCTGCTCAAGCCGCTCCCTTGCTCGAAAAAGCACTCGCCTCTGCCAACCAGATTCAGGATTCCGAAGACAAAGCCAATGCCTTAAGTGCCATTGCCCAAGCCATTGGCAAGCTCAACCAATCCGAAAAAGCCGCTCCCTTGCTCGAAAAAGCACTCGCCTCTGCCAACCAGATGGAGAATTCCAGTTACAAAGCGTATGCCTTAATAGCCATTGCCCAAGCCTATGGAGAAGCTCAACAACCCGAAAAAGCCGCTGATTTGCTCGAAAAAGCACTCGCTTCTGCCAACCAGATGGAGAATTCCGAAGACAAAGGCCATGCCTTAAGTGCCATTGCCCAAGCCATTGGCAAGCTTAACCAATCCGAAAAAGCCGCTGATTTGCTCGAAAAAGCACTCGACTCTGCCAACCAGATTCAGGATTTCCGTGGCAAAGCGTATGCCTTGAGAGCCATTGCCCAAGCCATTGGCAAGCTCAACCAACCAGAAATTGCCGCTGATTTGCTCGAAAAAGCACTCGCTGCCAACCAGATTCAGGATTCCGAAGACAAAGCAAGAGGCTCAAGAGCCAGTGCCCAAGCCTTTGCCTTAATAGCCATTGCCCAAGCCTATGGAGAAGCTCAACAACCAGAAATTGCCGCTGATTTGCTCGAAAAAGCACTCGCTGCCAACGAGATTCAGGATTCCTTTTACAAACCAAGAGTTTTAAGAGCCATTGCCCAAGCCTATGGCAAGCTCAACCAACCCGAAAAAGCTGCTGATTTGCTTGAGGGAGAGATCGCCTCTGCCAACGAGATTCAGAATTCCGATGACAAAGCCTATGCCTTAAGTCTCATTGCCCAAGCCATTGGAGAGCTACAACAACCCCAAACAGCTGCTCCCTTGCTCGAAAAAGCACTCGACTCTGCCAACCAGATTCAGGATTCCGATGACAAACCAAGAGTTTTAAGAGCCATTGCCCAAGCCATTGGAGAGCTACAACAACCCCAAACAGCTGCTCCCTTGCTCGAAAAAGCACTCGCCTCTGCCAACCAGATTCAGAATTCCGATAACAAAGCCAGTGCCTTTATTACCATTGCCCAAGCCATTGGAGAGTTACAACAACCCGAAACAGCTGCTCCCTTGCTCAAGCAAGTGATCGCCTCTGCCAACCAGATTCAGGATTCCCGTTACAAAGTTTATGCTTTAAGAGCCATTGCCCAAGCCTATGGAGAAGCTCAACAACCCGAAAAAGCTGCTCCCTTGCTCAAGCAAGTGATCGCCTCTGCCAACCAGATTCAGGATTCCGAAGACAAAGCCTATGCTTTAAGAGTCATTGCCGAAGGCATTGGCAAGCTCAAGCAACCGGAAAAAGCCGCTCCCTTGCTCGAAAAAGCGATCGCCTCTGCCAACCAGATTCAGGATTCCGATGGCAGAAGATCCACAGCCTTAAGAGACATTGCCGAAGCCGCAGCGGACTTGAAAAACTGGGGACAGGCACTGAAAGCTACGCAACAATGCCCCAGTGACGATTGTCAGGTGGAATTGCTGGCGAAGGTTTTAACGGTTCATGCCGAGCAGCAGCATCGTGAGTTGAAGGAGGGGAGAACGAGGAGGAGGAGGAGTAAATCATTCGTAGTCTCAACAAGTCGGGTTTCGACTTCGCTCAACCCTCAACCGTCGAGAGTTGAGCGAAGTCGAAACTCGGTTTATTGGTAGAAACCTTGAAAATGGTGCGTTGCGCGACAACACACCCTACTGGACTAGCTTAATGTTTGCAACCAAGAAACACCAAAGCCAGATGTGGGTATCTAGTAAAAGTTTCACTGAACAAGGCAAAAGTAAAAAGTTAAAAGGCACTCATAAAGAAAAAGGAAAATGGTTTGATAGCGTAGCGTGGCGTTAGCCATAGCCCCCAACTTCGGTTATGGAACGAAATAAAAACATTTATTTCAAGCGGAAAGTGCCGCGAGAAATAAGACGTTCATTACAAATCCCCTCAATTTATTTATGGGGATTATCTTTTTACTTTTTACTTCTTACTTTTTACTTTTTACTTCTTAATGAAGCACTTCCCAAGTCCTAAGGGAAACTGCTGGAGTTATTAAATCTCCAAAAATTTCTCCGCTTCCTTTCATTGCTCCAAAATTTGCACGTTTAGGTTGAATTGTCGCAGGAGATATAATTACTAATGGTTTGCCTTCATGGGTAACAGTTAAGGGTGTTTTAGTACGTTGTACTTCTGTTAATAGTTTTTGGAGATTTTCAGGTAATTCGTTGGTACTAATTTGTTGCATTTTGGGTCTAATAGCTTAGTTTATCTTTTTTATCCCCTTTCTATCTGTATGGTACTGCAAAAATCCTCTCCTTAATTTCCTGCAACACATCACCATATCAAAATCAAATAACACTGTGAAAAAAATCCTCATCCTCTCCGCCAACCCTAAAAACACAATTAATCTGCGCTTAGATGAGGAGGTGCGGGAAATCAAAAACACACTGCAACTCTCTCCAAATCGAGAGGAATTTCAAATCATCACTGAATCTGCGGTACGAGTGGATGATTTAACCCGCTTTTTGTCTCACCATCAACCAACAATTGTTCACTTTTCTGGACATGGCTCTGGTACTGATAGATTAGCTTTGGAAGATAATTCTGGACACGTGCAACTTGTCAGTACCCAAGCCCTGGCAAAGCTATTTGATTTGTTTGAGTCACAAGTTGAGTGTGTTTTACTCAACGCCTGCTACAGCGAAGAACAAGCTACAGCAATTCATCAATACATTGATTGCGTGGTGGGGATGAATCAGGCGATTGGAGATAGAGCGGCGATTAAGTTTAGCGTCGGATTTTATACTGCCTTAGCAGCACTCAGGAATTATGAGGATTGTTTTCAAATGGGTTGTACCTCCATTGATTTGCAAGGAATTCCAGAATATTTAACCCCAACAATCAAAATGAGGCGACGGCGTTATCAGACAGTACAGGCAACAAATCCAGCCAAATTTGACAAAGATAATGGTGTGAATCATGACAATAAAAGCGGACAAAACCGTTCAGTTTCTATTGGGGGTAATGCCACTGGTAGCGCAATTATCACGGGAGATAGTAGCACTGCAAACGTCAATTTTCAACAAGTCAGTTTACCTGCACCTGCAAGCGTCAACATACAAGCAGAACTCAATGCCTTACGTGAAATATTAGCGAAGTTAGAAAGCTCAGACCGTCGTAAAATTGACAATGCCTTTGCTGATGCACAGGAGGAGTTAAATAAGTTACAGCCAGATAAAGATGAAATAGGTGATGCATTAAACCGAGCCTTGAAATATGCCAAGAAAGCTGAAGGGTTTGCCGATGCGATCGCCAAACTTCAGCCACATCTCACAAAAATTACTGCATGGCTAGGTGCTAATTGGCACGATTTGTTAAATTTGGTGAATTTAACAATTTAATTTTTAACGAGAAAACTTTTTAGCAGCACATAAACAACAAACACCCCAACGCTGGAGTTCACCGGGGGGTGTGGGACATTCACACTGAGGACAAAGGGGTAAATGGTGCGATCGCGTTTGTATTGTCACTGCCCAATCTGCAAAAGTTGTATTAGCATCACCAGCACTGGAGTTGACATGATTTTCTGTAGCGATTTGTTTACCAAGGTAACTTGGATGCTGGGGATTTACAGATGAGTTTGGTTGATTAGCAACTTGTTTGCTAGAGTGCCACTCAGCAGTCGAAAAGCGAATATCCACTAAAGGATTAGGAAGTAGTGCATTTAATTTTACAAGTAGCCTTTGACGTTCAAAAGTCAAGTTTTGCGCCCAAGCAGCACTAGAAGTTGCCACCCACAACACGTTACGCTGAATTGACAATGGACGAGTATGGGCTGCTACTGCTGTTCCTACAACTTCAGACCAACATTTAAGCAAACGTTGAAATGGTTGCTCTTGTAGCTTGGTCTCTAGTTGGAGAACATTTAAGATATCATTAACAGATTTCAACGACATCCTAGTTTATGAGCGTCACAATTAAATTTGGTTGATGCATCACATCAAAATATATGTAAATGTACGATAGTGTTGGTACACAGATATTTTTAATGAAACGATTGGCGATCGCACTTGGCTTTTTTAGTTTACCTTTTGATTAATCTGGCAGTCTAGGTTTGAGGCAGATAGGCAATGAGTCAAAACCCTGTGGTAGATTCGGGTGCAAAATCCTCCAAAACACCTGAGTTAAAGCCAGTACTTGCAGCAGCACTGGCGAGTTTAGAAGTACAACTGGATCAAGAGTTGGCACGTTATCGACGTACACGATTTACATACAAGACACTTAGTCAAACTCGTATGGGTAGTCCCATCAGTAGTAAATTTCAACAGATAATTGCCACTTCTACAACTGAAGTTAAAACCCCATCACCAGTCACCAACTGTAGTGAGGAAATATCCTTACCACAGTTTTCCACCACCGCAACACAAACATCTGAACCAGACACCCAAGAACAAGTACAAGTACCAAGACCAGTCAAGGAAGAATCTACACAGCAACAGCGCACTTCCACTATTCACTCTGCACCTGTACCAAATTCCGCTAGTATTGTGCCTGCGTTAATTAAAACAGATGAGAGTGAGAATATCGTCAAAGCAGACGACATTCCCAAACCACCTAATGACTATTTAGAATCGTCAGAAGCACTGCTGCGAAGTTTAACAGAAGAACAATCACCAACCCAGAAGCGTAAGAATTCTCATGACAGTCTGCTCTCACCTTTGGGTATAGGCTCAATGCTACTGCTGTTGATGGCAAGTCTTAGCCTTAGTTATGCAGTATTTAATCTGAAAAGTTTGCCGAGTTTGAGTTTCGGTGGTTTATTTAAAAAAAATACCCCGAATCACCAACCACCAACAAACAACCAACCAAAAATTACCGCAGTCGCACAACCAGAACTTACACCCATCCCTAAAATTCCCAATCTAGAAACTAGCGAATTTCCTGAAGTTAAAAATCCCGATGATGTTGTTGGTTTAACACCAAAACCCAAGCCAACACTTGTAAAAGAATCTAGTCAAGTTACTCAAAATCCGACAATAGCACCTGAGACGACTACAGAAGCACAACCAACATTCTCGCCGATCGCATCACCAACTGTTGCTGCTGGTGTGATTCCTACCACGCCAAAACCAACACCAAGTCTACAAAATATCGATGATCCAGGAATAAAACCATCGACGGATGGATTTTTTCACATCATTATAAATAATAAAGATGAAAAAAGCTTCGCCACAGTCAGGCAAGTAGTTCCTGATGCTTATTTATCAAAAGATAAAAAATTAATTTATCTGGGAGCTTTCAAAACTAAAGAACAAGTCAAAAAACAGATGCAATTTTTACAAAGTCAGGGAATTACAGCCAAAGTCGAGTAGCTAATAAGCTTTGGTTCCCAGAAAAGAATCATTTCGGCGAACCCAGAAATCATTTCGGCGAACCCAAAAATCATTTCGGCGAACCCAAAAATCATTTCGGCGAACCCAAAAATCATTTCGGCGAACCCAAAAATCATTTCGGCGAACCCAGAAATCATTTCGGCGAACCCAAAAATCATTTCGGCGAACCCAAAAATCATTTCGGCGAACCCAGAAATCATTTCGGTGAACCCAGAAATCATTTCGGCGAACCCAAAAATCATTTCGGTGAACCCAGAAATCATTTCGGCGAACCCAGAAACTAATACCAATTTGATAAAAGAATGCGACAGATGGACTTACAGAACTCTTATGCACCAAAGAGTTTCCTAATCCAAAATCTAAAATCCAAAATCCTGTTAGAAGTTGACTACATCCATACTTCTGCAAGAAGTCTATTCAGGATAGGGTGTAGGAGAATAGGGGAAAGGTAAGTAAAAGTAAAAATAAAAAAAATATTAATTATTTATTTTTACTTTTTGCTTATGTGGCTTTTGAACTACCCTTAAAACGTAGATGGAGGGCGAGATGGGACTAATGGATCGGATTGGGCGGGTAATTCGTGCTAACATCAACAGTCTGATTGGGTCTACGGAAGATCCAGAAAAAATTCTGGAAAAAACCGTTTTGGAAATGCAGGATAATTTGGTACAACTGCGACAGGCGATCGCCGCCGCGATCGCTAGCCAAAAACGTACAGAACGCCAAGCAGCGCAAGCCCAATCCGCAAGTGAAGAATGGTATCGTCGCGCCCAATTAGCATTACAACAAGGTAACGAAGTTCTAGCACGCGAAGCCCTCACGAAGCGCCGTGCTTACGAAGAAACAGCTACAGGGCTTTATAATCAAGTAGAAGAGCAAAGTAGCGTTGTTGCTCGGCTCAAAAAAGATATGCGATCGCTAGAGCTAAAGATTACCGAACTTAAAACTAAAAAAGATATGTATATTGCTCGCGCTCGTTCTGCTGAAGCTAGCGTGAAACTTCAAGATTTGCTAGAAGGCGTTTCTGGTACAAGCAGCTTGAGTGCTTTTGAGCGCATGGAAGAAAAAGTTCTCCAATTAGAAGCCCAAAAAGAAGCAATTGCTGTTACGGGAACAGATGAATTGGAAAAACGATTTGCAGCCCTTGAATCTGAAGTAGATACCGAACTGTCACAGATGAAAGCAAAATTACCTAGTAGTACGGTAAATACACAATCAACACCACAGCAATTACCCCAAAGTGAGAATTAAGCACGATTGGGCAATTTGTAAGTTAAAAGCATATCTTAAGAATAAGGGTTTATCAAGGATGAAGGATGAAAGGGAAAAGACTAAGGGTGAAGGGTGAAGGGTTAAGAGGGAAGGGGAATGAGAACTGAATTAGTCTGAAAAGATTAAATTTAAATAAGTAGTTTTCATGAACTGCGTACGAATAAAAATATGACTCTGAAGATTTCTACCCTAATCCCCCAATCCCCGTACTCTATGAGAAGCCGCTGACGCGTCTACGCGTAAGCGTCTCCGTAAGGAGAATCCCCGATCCCTATTTTCAAGTCAAACTAATTGCCAAAGTCGCGCGTAAATCTTTCAAAGGAAAAACAAAATTATGGGATTATTTGATCGTATTAGGCGAGTAGTCGGCGCCAACCTCAATGATTTAGTCAGTAAAGCCGAAGATCCTGAAAAAATGCTGGAACAAGCAATCCTGGAAATGCAGGAAGACTTAGTTCAGCTGCGCCAGGGAGTAGCTCAAGCGATCGCGGCTCAAAAACGCACTGAGAAACAGTACAATGAAGCTCAAAATGAAATCAATAAGTGGCAACGCAATGCCCAACTTGCACTGCAAAAAGGTGACGAAAATCTAGCACGCCAAGCTCTAGAGCGCAAAAAGACTTTTACCGACTCAGGAACTGCTCTCAAAGCCAGCTTAGAGCAGCAAACAGCTCAAGTTGACAATCTCAAGCGTAACCTTATCCAGCTCGAAAGCAAAATTTCCGAAGCTAAGACTAAAAAAGAAATGCTTAAAGCTCGGATCACTGCTGCTAAAGCTCAAGAGCAACTCGAAGGTATGGTGCGAGGTATGAATACTTCCTCCGCTATGGCAGCTTTTGAGCGCATGGAAGAAAAAGTCTTGATGCAAGAAGCCCGCGCCCAATCAGCAGCAGAGTTAGCTGGTACAGACTTAGAACATCAATTTGCAGCTTTGGAATCTAGTAGCGACGTAGACGATGAATTGGCAGCTCTCAAAGCTTCCCTGGCTCCTGCTCCTACTCCTCCTGCACTCCCAGCCCAAGGATCTACCACTAACACTGAGCAATCAAACACTTCTAAATCTAACAATGAAGTGGTTGATGCTGAGTTAGAATCGTTACGCAAGCAATTAGACCAGATGTAACACTTTGATCATACTTTTGAAATTGGTCCCACACCTTTTTATAGATGTGGGATTTTGCGTCAGGTGCTTTGTGGGGAGCGGGGAAAATGATTCAAAATTCTGAGCTATATGGTTTTAATACATATCTTATAGTTTTTGTCAATGTGTGTTTGTTAATAAATATAAATAGTTTATAGTGAGAATAATTATTAAATATTGGCTATGGATGATTGACTAGTTTGGGATAGAGTAATTTTGTGTGTCAACTGATAACGATACCACCATTAGGAGACGGGAATGAGTAAGGGTGTCAAAATCATAACTGATGCTGAGTTTGAAACCGAAGTTTTGCAAGCCGAGGAGCCAGTATTAGTTTACTTTTGGGCTTCTTGGTGTGGTCCTTGTCAATTGATGGCGCCACTAGTGAACCTTGCTGCTAATACCTATAGCGATCGCTTAAAAGTAGTGAAAATGGAAATTGACCCTAATCCAATTACTGTTAAGCAATACCAGGTAGAAGGAGTACCTGCTCTCAGGCTGTTCCAAGGTGATAATATCTTGGCATCTGCTGAAGGAGTTATCGGTAAAGAGAAATTAATTAGTTTCTTAGATACTCACCTAAACTAGTCATTGGTCATTGGTCATTGGTCATTGGTCATTAGTATTTTAGACAAATGACAAAGGACAAATACTCAAATGCAATTTGCAAAACGTTTACAGCCGTTACAATTTAATGTATTTGCCGATATGGATAAAGCCAAGGCGAAAGCTTTGGCTACCGGACGGCAATTAATAGATTTATCTATGGGATCTGCGGATCTGCCAGCTGCATCCCATGTAGTAGATGCGATCGCTCAATCTTTGTATAATCAAAGTACCCACGGCTATTTGTTATTTCACGCTACTCAAGGCTTTCGTCAAGCTGCGGCGCAATGGTACGAGCAAAAATTTGGCATTGCTGTAAATCCAGAAACAGAAGTACTACCACTGATTGGTTCTCAGGAAGGGACAGCCCATTTACCCTTAGCAATCCTCAATCCAGGAGATTTTGCTCTGTTACTTGATCCGGGTTATCCTTCCCATGCTGGGGGAGTTTACTTAGCTAGTGGTCAAGTATACCCCATGCCATTACGTCCAGAAAATGATTTTTTACCAGTATTTGCTGATATTCCCACACCTGTATTAGCACAAGCACGGATGATGGTGTTGAGCTATCCACATAATCCTACCAGTGCGATCGCACCATTATCTTTCTTTCAAGAAGCAGTCGCCTTTTGTCAGCAGCACAATCTTGTTCTAGTTCACGATTTTCCCTATGTTGATTTAGTCTTCGAGGAAAATGGAAATCAGGGATTGGGAATCGGGGAAGGTTGGGTTCCCTCAATCCTGCAAGCAGATCCCCAAAAAACCGTCTCCATAGAATTTTTCACACTTTCCAAGTCTTATAACATGGGCGGTTTTCGGATTGGCTACGCCATTGGTAATGCTGAATTGATTCGTGCTTTGCGTCAAGTAAAAGCAGCAGTTGATTTTAATCAGTATCGTGGTATTTTAAACGGTGCGATCGCGGCTTTGGTTGGACCACAAGATCTAGTCAAAGCTTCTGTTGAGAGATTTCGTCAGCGTCGGGATGTCTTTGTTAATGCTTTACATCGCATTGGTTGGCAAGTTTCTATACCCAAAGCCACAATGTATGTTTGGGCAAAATTACCGGAATCGTGGAGTCAAAATTCTGTAGAATTTTGTACCCAGCTACTAGAGAAAACTGGAGTGGCTGCTTCTCCTGGTACTGGTTTTGGCAAGTTTGGGGAAGGCTATGTTCGTTTTGCTTTGGTACACGAGCCAGCTATATTAGAAACTGCTGTCAGCAGAATTGCTGAGTTTTTGTAACTAAATCAAGAATAAATCAAACTATATTAAGTTCGTAGTAAGGACTTTAGTCCTTTTTTGAGGACTAAAGTCCTCACTACAAACCATCTTCCTTGTCCCCAATCCCCAATCCTCTAAAAAGGTAAAAACTGAAATAACACTGAAGTCACACTTCCAAAAAAGTCCATAAAACTGGGTTTACCACGATCTAGTTGTGCTGTTTGGGGTGTTTGTAGTTGTTTAATAAAAACTTGTGCTGTTTGTATTCCATCACGGTCATTTTGATTTGTAAATAATTTTTCTGCTGCTTGGGCGTCTTGGAAAGCACCTTGTTTATCGAATAATTGGTAACGAGCAGTAGCACGAGCTAAATAAGCACCACCATAGTCTGGTTTGAGTGCGATCGCTTGATTAAAATATTCCAAAGCCCGTTGTTGATTACCTTTTTGCGCTTCGGTAACACCCCAAGCATAGAACTCTTCTGGTTTGGCAATTTGCAATGGGATACCATAAGCACCTTGCAAGTTGGCGCCGTTGAGATTCACTCCTGTCAAATCTGCATTGATGAGATAAGTATTTCTCAAGTCTGTACCCATGAGAATTGTCCCAGTTAACTTAGCACCACTGAGATTCACGCCAAATAAGCTAGCACCACTCAAGTCTGCACCAGCTAAGTCCGCACCACTGAGGTTAGCACGGCTAAGATTAGCACCACTGAGGTTAGCTCCTTTGAGATTTGCATTGCTCAAGTCAGCCATTACCAACCCTGCGCCGCTAAGGTCACAATTTTCACACTGTTTACTGGCTAATAACTGTCTGATGTGTTCTGAATTTGCAGCTAAGACAATTTGATTAAAACTAATTGTAGCTATAAATGTGGCTATGGCTAGGATTTGGCTTTTCATTGCTTATACTGAATACTCAACCTTACCGTAGACACATTTATACTCTAACTAATATTTTTCAGCCAACCCCACCTTTGGAATTAAAAATTAAAAATGTAAAATTAAAAATTGGTTCGATATTCATGTAGAGACGTAGCATTGCTACGTCTCTACAATGTGTAATGCGATTGGAATCACCTAATTAGTTCCCCGATGGATCAGCAGCATGAACTAAATCTGGTTGTTCTTCGCTGGCTGGAATTTGAATTACCTGTTCAATTGTTGGTCTTATTTGTTCTGTAAACTCACGCAGTTCTACAGTTTTACCTGTTTGCGCCGATGCGATAATGGCACGAATAATACGAACATCTGCTAAACCTTCGTCTCCTGATGGTTCTGGATTCTTACCATTGAGTATGCAGTCTGAAAAGTAAACAATTTCGGCAGCAAACTGATCACCAGCAGGATAAGATTGCTCTTGAGTTTGGTTATCAATAGTAATTTGTTGCTTCAGTTCTCCTTGATAGGAATATGCAGAATCCATTCGTAGATCGCCTTTTGTTCCTAATATCTGCAAAGTAGAAACTGGTGCAACACCAAAACTAGAAGTAAAAGTTGCCAATTTATCATCAGGAAAACGTAGGATAGCACTTGTCATTTCATCAATTTCTTCAAAGCGCTGCTCACTATTATTTCCACAAAATGCAACTACTTCTATGGGTTCATCTTGAAAAAGATAACGAGCGGCATTTATGCAATAAATTCCCATATCATAAACTGTACCGCCACCATTGGAAATTGGCTCTAAGCGCACATTACCTTCGGCTACTTGCTGAGAAAAGACAGAGTTAAAAATGCGGGGACTACCGATTTTTCCTGAATTAACTATTTCTACTGCTTGCATATTGGCTTGATCAAAGTGCAAGCGATAGGCAATCATCAATTTGACATTATTATTACGGCAAGCACTAATCATTTCCTCACATTCTTGTTCTGTGACTGCCATAGGCTTTTCACAAAGTACATGTACTCTTGCATTGGCAGCTTTGACAGTATATTCACAATGTAAATGATTCGGTAGAGCAATGTAAACTGCATCCGCAGCCCCACTTCTCAAAAATGCTTCGTATTCTTCATATGTAAAAGCAGGAACATCATACTCTTCACTCAGTTCGTGACGCTTAATTAGGTCATCAGAAAATAATGCTACTAATTGAGAGTTTTCTGCATTTTCAAAAGCAGGTAAAACTGTTTCTTGAGCAATCCAACCCAGTCCAATCACAGCATAGCGTACTTTACTGTTTTTCTTATTTGAAATAGATGCCATAATTTTTGTCTCCATTTTATTGGTTTATAGTCTGTTCTTATGTTTGTATTTGAGTTTTTATAATTCGTCAATAGTCTAATAGGCTTGGTGTTAAGGATTTTTAGAAAATTGGTGTGTAGAGACACGAAAGAAATTACCCTGGGGGATCTTGCTACGCGTCTCTACAAAAAATTGTGGGTTTAACACCAACCTTATTGGTCAATAGTCATCTAAATTCAAAGCACAGATGAATTATCTAAATGAGTTTTATTTATTTTTTAATACAATCTGAAATAAAATCTGAAAATTATTTTTTTACTCCTTAAACAATTGAAGAGAACAGCTTCAGATAAATACTCCAAATCCATCTTAGTTTCCCTCACTTTTACCAAAAGAGAGAAGACATATGTAACCGAAACAATATCTCAAGCCGTCCCTATATTTAGTTAATCTTTATTTCCAATAGCTAATGATGAATTGATATAGCGCTTCTCGGTTGTGTGCAATACGCTGCGCCCAGACGTTACATGTAACGTCTCTACATTGTTCATGGCGGTGTATTTGATTCAAATGAGAACCGCTATATTCATCGTTGGCACTAAAATCAACTACCACCAAACTCTATTACCATTTTCATCAACTCTTGCTTCTCGAATGACATCAGAAATTTCTTCAGCATCCTTAACGTGGTGGAGTGCTTTTTGCTCTCCATCTGGTTCTTCCACTACAAAATAGGTAGGAACAGTGATTTGGTCTCCTGTAATGTCAGGAGAATCTACAGCTATCTGTTGGCTTTTTTCTTCGATTGTTTCAGGCTCATCAGTAATGCGATCGCCAGGATTTGCTGTTAAATTTTTTTCCTTTACATCTTGTTCTTCTTTGGAATGCCAATCTTTACTCACTGGTTGATTAATTTGATTTTTTTGTTGGTCTTTCATAGTAAAATCTCTTTCGTTTTTAAATCGATTCGTTACTACGACCACTTTAGTCAATCAAAACCTGGATTTGCTCCTTCGTCAGGAGTAATCTCGGTTTATGTATATTGATATAAATTTCAGAGACGGTAGTTAAGAGTAAATGATTAGTTATCCGTTATTGCTTGATTTTTCTCAACAAATATAAACTACTCATTTCTATATAAACGGGTTTAGTCATGATAGTTTACTGCTGCAAGCATGAGATAATTCCAAAAATCAATCTCTACTGACTAGCAACTAGCAATTCAATTCTCAAAACAAAATAAAACAAATAAATAATAAAGATTGTTTATCCTCATTCCAAAGATAGAAAATTATGTAATAAAATCTAAATCGTTAGATATAAACTTAAACTAAAATCTTGTATATATTCCAAATATATAAAAATGCCCGACTTTGAGCAGTTTCTACCACCGCTAACGGATGACAAATTGTCTCAGCAGAGGCAAGCATCTAAACTATCTACAACTGTGATGATAGCAAATCAAGAGCAGGCGATGCTGCTTCAGCTTGTCGATGGTCGCATCCAGGCTTGTAATCCTTTATCTGAGAAGATTTTAGGACTAAAAGCAGAGCAACTAATCGGGCGTAGTTGGCTGGATGAATCCTGGCGAACCATTAGTGAAGATGGTTCTCCTTTTACTCAAGACAATCATCCATTTATGGTCGCCCTGACAACAGGTCAACCCTGTTTGAATGTGGTCATGGGATTATATCAGCCTTATGGTGAACTTGTCTGGCTACTGGTGAACTCACAACCTTTGTTTTTACCAGGAGCAACTATACCTTATAGTATTGTTACAACTTTTACTGAGATTATCACAACATCAAATCTAGCATCGGTTTTAGATCACAATGAAGTTGCTTTGGCAACAGCGCTGAAGGAAAATCCTAATTTAATTCAAAGAATTGCTAGTAGTAGCTTAGGTACGTTGTATATTTATGACCTTGTTGACGAGCGTGTCATTTACATTAACAATCACGTTACTCAAATTCTGGGTTATACTCAACAAGAAATTCAAACAACAGGGCTGCGATCGCTTTTGCAGCGCATGTACCCTGAAGACTTTACTCGACTTCCCACTCATTATGATCGCCTTAACTGTGTTACTGATGGTGAAGTAGTTAGTTTTGAATTTCAATATCGACATGCAAATGATCAATGGCGTTGGTTACGTTGCTATGACACAGTATTGCGGAGAACAACTCAAGGTTTAGCACAACGAATTCTGGGTTTCTGTGAAGATATTACTGAGCAACGGCTGAAAGAAACCGCCTTACGTCAGAGTCATGAACGGTTTGAATTAGCAGCAGCAGCAGTGAACTGCCTAATTTATGATTGGGATAGCACAAGTAATACTGTACAAAGAACTCAAGGTTTGACTGAGCTTTTAGGTTACACACTAGAAGAAACTGAACCAACATCAGCATGGTGGCGATCGCACATCCATCCTGATGATATCCAACAAGTCGATCAAGACTTTGCAGGAGGTCTAGCTAAAGGAGACCGTTTTTATACTCAATATCGAGTCCGTCACAAAGATGGTCACTATCTGTGGGTCGAAGATCGAGGATTAGCAGTACGAGATCACAAACATGATATTATCAGAATAGTTGGTGCCACCACTAACATTAGCGATGCCTTACGGCAAGTCGCTGCGCGTCTACGCAAACAAACAGAAGCAGACTTACGCGAAAGTGAAGAACGCATCCGCCTAGCCACCGCCGCAGCAGAGTTAGGGATGTGGTTTTGGGATCTCACCACCAATGATTTAGTGTGGACAGCAAAATGCAAGCAACTATTTGGACTTGCAGCCAACACAGAAATGAGCTACGAGATATTTTTAGATTCTCTGCATCCAGATGATCGCCAGTTTACTCATCAAGCAGTCATGCAAACTCTGGAAGCCAAGGTTGACTATGATGTAGAGTACCGCGTTATTTGGCCTAACGGTAGTATACATTGGATTGCAGCCAAAGGTCGGTGCTTGTACGATTATACAGGCAAAGCAGTACAGATGATGGGAACTACCCAAAATATTACCGAGCGTAAGCACACAGAGGAAGCATTACGTCAAAGTGAAGAACGCTACAGAATGCTGAGTGAAGCGATACCCGAAATGATCTGGACATCAAATGCAGCAGGCGTCACTGATTATACAAATCAACGATGGTGCGATTATTCGGGACTCACTCTCGAAGAAACTGTTGGAACTGGTTGGCAGAAACTACTGCATCCAGATGATTTGGAATCTACTATCCAACGCTGGCAAGAATCTTTACAAACCGGAATTCCCTTTGAAAACGAACAGCGTTACAAAAGAGCAAGTGACGGTACATATCGTTGGCATTTAGTTAGAGCTTATCCCCTTAGAGACAATCAAGGAAACATTATTAAATGGTTCGGCACTTGTACTGATATTGACGATCAAAAACAAATACAACAACAACGCGCTCGCCTGTTAGAGTTAGAACAAGCCGCTCGCGCAGAAGCAGAAACTGCCAACCGCATTAAAGATCAGTTTTTAGCTATTCTTTCCCACGAATTGCGATCGCCTCTCAACCCCATCTTAGGTTGGACAAAATTACTCAGAAGCCGCAAGCTAGATCCAACAGCCACAGATCGCGCCTTAGATACTATCGAACGAAATGCCAAGTTACAGATTCAACTAATTGATGACTTATTGGACGTTTCCCGTATTCTCCGAGGTAAACTGAGCCTAAATTTAGCCACCGTCGATTTGACAACAGTAATTAATGCTGCATTAGAAACCGTACAATCAGCTGCACAAACTAAAAAAATTCAACTTGAGTATATATCTCCCCCCACTTCCCCTATCTGTGTTCAGGGTGACTCAAATCGTTTACAGCAAGTCGTCAGCAATTTACTTTCCAACGCCGTCAAATTCACACCTAGTGGTGGTAGGGTGGAGGTGCGATTGTCTCAGGTACTGGGGACTGGAGATTGGGGATCAGGGAACGGGGATCAGGAATCTGGGATCAGGAATCGGGGATCAGGAATCGGGATGGTTAATAAAATTCAACTATCAACCCCAATGCCCAATGCCCAATGCCCAATCGTGAACTATGCCCAAATAGCAGTTACAGACACAGGTACAGGTATTTCTTCGGAGTTTCTACCCTACGTATTTGAATACTTTCGTCAGGCAGATAGCAGTACAACCAGAAAATTTGGTGGCTTGGGATTAGGATTGGCAATAGTGCGCCACTTAGTCGAATTGCATAGCGGTGTAGTTACAGCAGATAGTCCAGGAGAAGAGCAAGGAGCTACATTTACTCTAAAGTTGCCCCTCATAGAACAACAAGCAGGTGTTGAGGAAACAGACACAGAAAAAGAAGTAGATAAATTTAGCTCTTCGTATCTAGCTGGACTGCGGATACTAGTAGTTGATGATGATACCGACACACGGAATTTTCTGGAATTTTTATTAAAAGAGTATGGAGCGATAGTAACTGTTGCCAGATCGGCAAACCAAGCTCTCACAACTTTAGCACAGTTGCAGCATGACTTATTAATCAGTGATATCGGGATGCCTGAAGTCGATGGCTACGGTTTGATTGAGCAAATCAGAGCCATACCTCCAGAACAGGGTGGAAACATTCTAGCGATCGCCTTAACTGCCTATGCTGGAGATAGCGATCGCTCACGGCTATTAGCAGCAGGTTTCCAAGCCCATATTGCCAAACCAGTCGATATAGATCAATTACTCCTAGCGATCGCAGATTTGTGTAGCCCTTTGGGGTAGGGGATTGGCAGGGTGGTTTCATACAAGCAGAAAAAAATTAAAATCTTCTTTTAAAGCCTCTCCTCTTAATAAGATACAGCTGGCGAATGGTGGGTCTGACCCCTCGTTCACCCACAAATTGGTTTGTAGAGACGTAGCATTGCTACGTCTCTACATCTGTTGGGATAACGAAAAATCGTTCAATGAGGGGTGATACCCCTGATTCGCCAGCTGTATCTTAATAAGGGGAGAGGTTTGGAGAGGGGTAAAAATCTATGCTTCAAAACGAGAAATACAGACTTCCATATTTTTCTTTTTTCGTATGAAACCATCCTGCTTTGGGGTAGGGGATCGGGGATCGAGGTGTAGGCAATACGGTTCGGATAAGACAAATTGATTAATATTTAAACCCTGTAGAGACCTGATATATCGCGTCTAGTACAACCCCAAAATTATCTTTTATTGACTTTTATCTTCAGATGTGCTATTTTTGCGCTAATAAAATAGATAAAAATCAAAATATCAAACGTGAATATATCCAAATCACAAAAAAAACCGCGTGTCTTATCTTGGCAAGCGGTTTTCTCGCTATTAATGTTTATATTTATGTACTTACCAATATTGGTACTTGGGTTTTATAGCTTTAATAATTCACCTTACAGTGCTGCATGGCAAGGTTTCACCCTAGATTGGTATCGCCAACTCTTGAGTGATGAGCAAATTTTGTTGGCTTTAAAAAATAGTTTAATAGTTGCTTTAAGTGCTGTAGGTATTTCAGCAGTGCTAGGAACCCTTATGGCGGTAGGTTTGGCGCGCTATCAATTTCCGGGTAAAGAATTATATCGCGGAATTTCTTATCTACCGTTAATTATTCCCGATATTGCGATCGCAGTAGCTACCTTAGTGTTTCTCGCAGCAGTTGCTATTCCCCTACTTGGCATTTCTTTAAGTATATGGACTATTGTCGCAGCCCACGTAGTATTTTGTCTTGCTTATATTAGTCTAGTTGTTTCAGCAAGATTGACTAACCTAGATCCCCACTTAGAAGAAGCCGCTTTAGATTTAGGAGCTACACCATTACAGGCTTTTCTTAAAGTATTATTACCTCAATTAATGCCTGGTATTATCGCTGGTTGTCTGTTAGCGTTTGTCCTGAGTTTAGATGATTTTCTCATCGCCACCTTTACTGCTGGTAGTGGTTCCAACACTCTACCAATGGAAATTTTTAGCCGCATTAGAACAGGAGTCAAACCCGACATTAATGCTTTGAGCGTCATCTTAATCTTTATCTCAGCAACAGTCGCCTTGATCGCCGAATTAATTCGCGCTTCTTCGGAAAAAATAGGCAATATTAAAAAGTAAAAAGTAAAAAGTAAAAAGTAAAAAGATAATCCCCATAAATAAATTGAGGGGAAATAACCACGGACATAGCAACTTCGGTGCGGGAGCATCTCATAGACGCGTAGCGGCTTCTCGGAGAGTAATAAATGTTTTCCTGATCGTTCCATAAATAAATTTAGGGGCTTAGTACCAGCACTTTTTCTTAGGAAGTGCCTTTTGAATGAGTGACTTTTGCCTTGTTTGGTCATTAGTCATTCTCCCCAATCCCCAATCCCCAATCCCCATTACCCCTTCGCCCCTAATCCCCACTCCCCCCAAGGGAGTGGGGGCCCCGAGTTCCCCAGAGGGGACCCCTACCTTCCCCGATCCCCAATCTACCGCTTGACAAGAGCGATCGCTTCCGTTATTATCCTTCTCATAACGGAAAACCGTGCGCTCATATTTATTTATATTTAAAAGGTTCTAAGGCACAGATAAACAAATAAATAAAGGATTTATTCATCTGTATGATATTTTGTGCGAGCAATATTACAGATGGTCTAATTTTGGTGGTTATTTGTCCACGCATCTGTTTTCAATATAGATAGTATTGGGTCTACTCTCGAAAAGATGTAATATCTGGCTCGGCTATGCTAATCTGCCAAAATCCCAATTGCTCAAATCCCTTCAATGCTGATGGCAATAGGTTTTGCATTAGTTGCGGACAAAGCAACTTTGGCGAATTTTTACGCAACCGCTACCACGTATTGAGATTATTAGGCGAAGGTGGGTTTAGCAGAACTTATGCAGCAGAAGACGTGGATAGACTTAATGCTCCCTGTGTGATCAAGCAATTTTTTCCTCAAGTTCATGGTACATCGGAACGCACCAAAGCCGCAGAACTATTTAAAGAAGAGGCTTTTCGGCTATATGAACTAGGAGAAAATCACCTACAAATTCCGAGATTGCTAGCTTACTTTGAACAAGGTACAAGCTTGTATCTAGTACAAGAATTTATTCCCGGAAATACTCTTTTTGTAGAAGTTTATCAACAAGCTTTTACTGAAGAAAAAATCCGAGAAATTTTAGCTGACTTATTACCAGTTCTAGATTTTATCCATTCGCGTAACGTCATTCATCGCGATATTAAGCCTGAAAATATTATTCGTCGTCAAGGCGATGGCAAACTAGTATTAATAGATTTTGGTGGTGCTAAACAAGTCACACAAACAAGTTTAGCCAGACAAGCTACAGTTCTATACACACTTGGTTATGCACCCAGTGAACAAATGGCAGGATTTGCTTGTCATGCCAGTGATTTGTATGCTTTAGGAGTGACTTGTGCGCGTCTGATTACTGGATGTTTACCTGTAAGGGATGCTTACGGCCAGATTTATGATCGTCTGTTTGATCCCATGAGTTGTAAATGGTTATGGCGACAAGTCCTAGAAGAAAAAGGCATTACAATTAACGAAGACTTAGGAAATATTTTAGATAAATTGCTGAAACATTTAGCCTCAGAAAGATATCAATCAGCAACAGAAGTTCTCAAAGATTTAAGTTCTCAAAAATCATCTTCTCTATTATCTGTTGTATCTGCGACAACCCAAATTTTCACACCCCACCCAACCCCATTACCGACAACCATCCCACAATTAGTTACACCTGGATTTCCGGCTCTAGAAGCTTTTGAATTTGACACAGTTACTGTAGACTCTAGAGGTAGGGAAATTAAGCGTGATTATCGCATTACCAATTACTATACAGAAGAGCTGGGAAATGGGATGACTATGGAAATGGTAGCCATCTCTGGCGGTAGTTTCTTAATGGGTGCAACTGAAGAGGAAGGTGATGCTGATGAACGTCCGCAACATCAAGTCACCGTCGAACCCTTTTTTATCGGTAAATATCCTGTCACCCAAGCACAATGGAAAGCAGTTGCAGCTTTACCCAAAGTCAAACAATCTTTGAATCCTTATCCCTCTAAATTTAAAGGTGCTAATCGACCAGTAGAAAATGTATCTTGGCACGAAGCAGTAGAATTTTGCGCGCGGTTGTGGAAAAAAACAAAGCGACATTATCGCTTACCTAGCGAAGCGGAATGGGAATATGCTTGTCGTGCTGGGACAAAAACACCTTTCCATTTTGGTGAAACAATTACTTGTGAGTTAGCTAATTGTAGTAGCGGCGAATCTCCAGAAATCAGAAGTAAATACCGCAAAGAAACCACACCTGTGGGTAGTTTTGGTGTGGCAAATGCTTTTGGTTTATATGATATGCATGGGTTAGTTTGGGAATGGTGTGCTGATCCTTGGCATAAAAATTATGATGGCGCTCCCAAAGATGGAACAGTATGGGAAGTAGGTGGAGATATGCATCGTCGGGTATTGCGGGGTGGTTCTTGGAGTTTTAGTCCAGAACTTTGTCGTAGCGCCAGTCGTAGCTGGAACGAAGCGGATGGAGGATTACGGATATGTGGTTTTCGAGTTGTGGCGACTTCTTTTGGATAGAATCTTTGAAAATTAAGTTTGCACGGCAAATTCTGCTGGTGCAACTCCCCAATTCGCCCAAGTAATGGCTTCTTGTGCTGATTGTACATGGGGTGGTACACGTAACACATGAATATATCCTGTGCTGGGACAAGTCATCTTTAATAGATAAATTGGTTCTACATCGACATCGTTCTCTATTTTTAATAATGTATATTCTTGATGTTGATCTAACTCAGCTGCATGTAATTGTTCGATTATCCGAGCATAGCCGATACCTTGAATCAATACCCGTCGTAGTTCGGCATTATCTTCTTTTAACAACCATTCTGCTTGCCATTGCTGGGGATGTAGCTTACCGTATTTTTCCGGTAAGGTGACACCATGATAGGCATAAAATTTATACCCATCAGCAAATTCGATGGCAGTTTCACCTTCTGCATGGAGGTGGTTGTCACTGTCAAAGCATAATTTTGTGGGGCGATCGCACACTACTGCTACTCTTTTATAAGGAAAAATCCAACCACAAGATTTAGCTAAAGATTGAAATAGCTGCAATAATTCTTGATCGCCAGTGTAATTTAATGCAGATTTCCAAAAATCTAGCCAACTACAGTAGCTACAAAAGGTAGCAGCAGGTATGAAGTTAGTATCATATTGTTCACCCAATTCAACTTGCAGTTGGTGATATAATTCTGATAGGTTGACTTCGATTTCTAATTCCGTGAGATATCCTAAATCAATTTGGAACTGCTGTTCTAAAGATTTCATGTATGAAATAAATCGATAATATAAAGTCGTATGAATGTGTACATTCACATCATCAGGTCTTTCAATAGCAAGATGATTTTGGTAAAACCTTGCCTGTTCGGGAAATAATTTTAATATACTTAAACGTAATTGCAACAATTTTTGAATTAAAGGTAAAATAATTAAATACTCAGAGCTTGGTAAAGTCTTACTCATAGCCTCATAAGGACTTTCACAAAATATTATTTTGGGCATAGCAAGACCACAAAAAGCGTAAATTTCTTTGACTGTTTCCGCAGCTTTTTTCCGGTCAATTCGCTTCGTTGAAAGAGCGATATTTTTCCACTTGTGTTGATAAATTTTAATTAAATTCTCTTGCTCTGGACTTAGCTTGATAAATTGGTCTGACATACTACAACCAGTTTAGTTGATAGATTTTTTATCTTCTCAAAATAACTTCAATCTTCCAAATCTGCCACAGTGCTTGTTCATATAATATTTTGTAATAGTTACAATTATCCAGTAAAAAATCAAGAATGTTGTTATACCATTTCTATATGAAGACGCATAGAAAGAACCCCACCGCCTGCGGCACCTCCCCTTACCAAAGGGAGGTTGCGAGGGGTCAAAATAGTGTGCAGCTTCACAGAGAATTGGTATTACGAAGTTCGTAAAATCTACATTCTCTATTGAAAACTTACACATCATCTTGATTGATGTGTAAAACCAAGTGTTGTAGACAGAATAGATAACCCGAATGTTTATGTCACACAGGTATCTGTTCAAAAAACAGAATAATTATTACTATTGTCCAGCTAATTTTACAGATAACATTAATAATCATGAAAAGACAAGATATATGCAACAAGAATATATATCTTCCATCAATCTTTATCTATCTATACATAAAGAAAATTATTACTCCTAAGTTAAATAGTCGCAGAGCTTAGATCCCCGAGTTCTGGCAGAAGTCGGGGATCTTGTCTGGAGCGAATGATTTAGGAATGCTATAGTCACATTTGAATTACTTACCGCAACTTGTGTATATTCTGCTCCCAATTTGCGCCGTCAAAAGGTACAATTTCAAACTTTGTTACTACATCACCATCTAGGCAACGGATGTTAACATCAATACTGTCGGGATGACTGCGAGGAATATAAAAAGAGTGTATTCCACAAATGCGACAAAATTTATGCTGGGCGACTCCTGTATTAAATGTGTAAGTTGTTAATACATCATCGCCTTGTAGTAAGGTAAATTTATTTTGTGGCACAATTAAATGCAAAAATCCTTTTTTTCTGCAAATAGAACAGTTGCAGTCATCTGCTTTGTGTCTATCAACTACAACTTGAAAACGTACCGCGCCACAATGGCATCCACCTTGATAAGTGGCTGATTCTTGGATATTGGCTGTCATGTGATATAAATAAATGCTAGGTTTTAGGCATGTAAATTAGCTTGTTCTTGCAACCAAGAATCTACAGGTTGTCCATCTTTGCGTCGCAATTCAATTTCTACCACCATGACTTCTTTAGATCCTGGAGGAGCAGGTTTTTTGTGGAAAATTATTTCATAATCAGCAGGATTATGATTACGCTCTTTTAACCATTCTTGTACTTTCGTTGTTGCGAAAAATGATTGTCCTTGTTCAAACATCTGGGTAATTTGCATTTGTAAAGAGTAAGGATTGAGACGGCCCATTTTTTTCCACCTTTTTTAAGTAATGTTAAAGTTAAGACTTTGTCTTACTTTATATTATCTTTGTTGCTAACTTGATAAGATACATTATTGAGTATTAACGCAACGCGATCGCGTTCCATCTCTGTTCTCTCCTGTGGGTGTTCGTTCTGGTAAACTGTAAACTTGTTGATGAGATTGTTAGTTACAGTTACAGAGCGATCGCTATTGAGTGATATTTGACAACATGATACTAGAAGTCGCAATTCTTGATCTTAAACCTGGTTTAACTACTGAAAAATTTGAAACTACCTTCAAAATAGCTTCAACTATCATTGCTTCCATACCAGGATATATTTCTCATGAACTGCAACGTTGCATAGAAACTCCGAACCGCTATATTCTGCTGGTACGCTGGCAAAAATTGGAAGATCACACCATTGGCTTTCGACAATCGCCAGAGTACCAACAGTGGCGTTCCTTACTGCATCACTTTTATCAGTCGTTTCCTACAGTTGAACATTATGAAGTTGTTTTGCACAACTCCAGTAATCATGAGCAGGAAAAATGAGGCGATCGCCATCTACAGCAACCTAACGATTATCAGCTATTTTCCTTTCTAAAACAGAAATCCGTTCTCGTGGGTTTGGGTGAGTACTCAAAAACGCTGGTGCAGAAGAACGATTCACCAATTTCTTTAAGAAAGCAGGCATAGCACTCGGATCATACCCAGCCTGTTGCAAATACTGCAATCCCTTAGCATCAGCATTAAACTCAGCTTCACGGCTATTAGGCAAGTCTACAGACAACTTATAAGCTACAGCAGCCAATTTACTTCCATTTAAGCCAGCAAGTGAAGCTGCACCTTGAGCTATTTGTGCTTGTCTGAGTTTACCAATCAAGTCATCATTACAAATGTGAGCAATTTCGTGCGCCATCACCGACGCCAACTGATCTTCATTATCCGCAGCATTAATCAAACCACTGTGGACATAAACATAACCACCTGTGGTTGCAAAAGCATTAATGCTTGGATCTTGAACTACATAAAATTTAAAAGGAGTTTGAGAACAGCTACTGGAACGCACTAATTTTTGACCAATCCTGGTAATATTTGCATTCGTACCAAGTCTGTAATTACTGCGTACCTGCTGATGTATATTGCTGCCTAATTTAACCTTTTCCTTAGTTGATAAATTAGAAAGTTGAAAATATTGAATTCCTGGAACAATTAAATCCTGAAATGGAATAGCCTCAGCAGGTTTAGGAGCAGATAAACCTACACTAGCAGCAGTTCCCAAACCCAAGATCAAAGAAAGACCTTTATTTAATTTTTTAGGCAAATGAGAAATTTTTTCATTCCTTGGTGTCCTACTCTTTGAGAAGCCGCGATCGCGTCTATGTGTACTTTGTGGTAGCCTGCGGTAAGCTGCTAGTGCGTCTACGTTAAAAAAGTTCATTTCTCCAATTCAAACTAATAATATGACTGCTATATCATTCTTCTATTATTTACATAATAACTAATTAAAACAGTTAAAATTTATCTACCTTGGGGTTGGGATTTCCGTATACTGCTGAATTTTTACAAAGGAGTTAGCCAATAACTAACCCCACCAATCACTTTATTTTCAAACCCAAACTCATCTAATTTCTCTAGTGGATGACCAATATAAGTCCAATGGGGTACATCATATTCCACAGTCCGAAACCAACCATTTTGATTTAAAGCCTGTCTTTGAGCTTCATTTGCAATTCTTAAATCAATTGCTAATCCCCACAAATGTTGTGATGCGCCTGGAGGTGCAACTGTTCCCAAAATTTTTGTTTCTTGACCTTGTTGAACTCTTGCCAATGTTTTATTGTTAGCGTATTTTCTCCAGAACCTTAAATTAGTAGTAAAAGTACGAGTACAGTCACTATCGCTATAACCCGATTTTAAAGGAATATTAACTTGTGCTTTAGCCTGATTTAGAGCATCGGCTGCTGCTTTTTGTAAATAACAGTTGTTAGTCCCATTAACTTTACCCATACTCAGAGTAGATTGAAATTTTTTTGTTTCATTTTCATCAGCAAATACAACTTTAGAAGGAAGTTGGATCTCTGGATTATGATTAACAAAAACTGCTCCATAGGCACGTAATAAAATATATTCATAAGTCCCTGATTGGGGAATTGCTAATAATTTATCTGTAATGGCTGCTAAAAACCGTTCTTTATTAGTAAACTTTAAATTAGGAATAGGAGTAGTCTGGGGAGTAGGGATATTTATATTATTGAGTGTGCTAGTACAAAATTGATCTAATTGCTGATGCTTGTTGAGTGAACCAGCAATAATGCAACTTTCCGAATTACGAATATCTTGACTGAGGATTTTATTTTTTGTTCCACTACTAGCAACTAGACTAAAAATAATTAGGGCAACAATAGTAAAAAAAACAGTTTTTTTCCAAAATCGTTTCATATCTCATAATTCTATGGGTAGATTAATTCTCGCTCCCTGTTCCCTGCTCCCATTAAAAAAATAATGGAAGAGGTTTGATTTCCTCTTCCATATTTTGGAATATTTTCCCTGTCCTCGGCAAATATTAACTATTAAGGCGATCGCAACCAAATTATTTCAATATTCCTGAAACGGAAACTATATTAGATTGTGTAGATCTAGGAAATAACAAGCCCTTAGCAAATATTTGGGGATTGGTTTGAGAGATTTGGACGTAAGATTGGCGTGCCTGAGTATTGACTGCAACAGTTTTGACATCGTACATCTGCGTAGCCAGTTTCGGATAAACACCAATACCGATGGTTAGAAGTAAAAAGCAAACAGCGATAAATACTTCCCGTGGTCTAGCATCGCTAAATTTTGCTTCAGTAGGTAGAACGCAGTTAGTACCAAAACAAACCGCTTCATCATTGTCTTGGTTTTGCAAACTTGCATCCGTAATTCCACATGCAGGAGCAACATCAGAACCATAAAATACCTGTCGTAGCATTGAGAGGAGGTATATTGGTGTGAGGATTATTCCTACTGCTGCCAAGAAAACCATGACGGTACAGAAAGTCGAACTGTAAATATCGCTAGTGGTAACGCCAACAAAAACTGCAAGTTCGCCCACAAAACCACTCATCCCAGGAAGCGCCAAAGAAGCCATCGCAGCAGCAGTAAACAATGCAAATACTTTTGGCATCGCTCGACCCACACCGCCCATATCTGACATGATTAATGTGTGAGTGCGATCATACGTCACGCCTGCAAGGAAGAATAGGACTGCTGCAATCAAACCGTGGGAAATCATTTGTAGCATCGCCCCACTGATTCCCAAATCTGTAAACGATGCAATACCCAGCAGCACAAAACCCATGTGAGATACTGATGAGTACGCCAAGCGACGCTTCATATTGGGCTGCGCGAAGGAATTCAAAGCACCATAGATAATATTGACAACACCCAGACAAGCCAGAATTGGCGCAAAATAAACATGGGCATCAGACAGAAGTTCTAAATTGATGCGAATCAAACCGTATCCACCCATTTTCAAAAGAACACCTGCCAAAATCATCGACACAGGTGCAGAAGCCTCACCGTGAGCATCAGGTAGCCAAGTATGCATGGGGAAAACAGCTAGCTTGACGCCAAAAGCAATCAATAATCCTGCATAAAGCAATAGTTCAAGTCCTAATGGGTAATCCTTCATACCCAATTCGACCATATCAAAGGTCATATGATCGCCGTAGAGAGCCATTGCCAGCCCTGCTACTAGAATAAAAATCGAAGCTGCTGCGGTGTACAACAAGAATTTTGTAGCTGCATAGCGACGCTTTTGTCCACCCCAAATAGAAACAAGCAGGTAAACAGGAACCAATTCTAGTTCCCACATAATAAATAACAGCAGCATGTCCTGGGCAACAAACACGCCTATTTGTGCAGAATACAGCACCAACATCAGGAAATAGAAAAGGCGAGGTTTGCGATCGACTTGCCATGCTGCAAAAATCGCCAGCGTCGTCACCAATCCTGCTAGAAGTACTAGTGGAACAGACAACCCATCCACTGAAACTGCCCAGTTTAAACCCAACTGGGGTATCCAGGTGTAGTTTTCTACAAGTTGAAGAGATGCACTGGTAGGATCATAATTTTGCCAAAAGGCATAGCACATCAAGAAAAAGTCCACAATACCCACACCCAAGGCATACCACCGCAGATACTTACCGTCTTTATCAGGCACGAAGGGAATAGCTAGGGAAGCCACAAGTGGGAATAGGATAATCGTAGTGAGCCAGGGAAATTGATCGCCTATCATATTGATGAGCAAAAATACTTATGAAGGGATAATACTATATTATTAAACTTTGTAAATATTTCTTATAAGTATTTACCGCAGATAAGTATTGACAAAACTCTACATTCTTATAGACATCTCCAGAAATTAATTCTGCGTTACCCAAAATCCTTGTAGAGACGCGCCTTAGCGAAGCCATGAGCTACAGCGCTATTGGCGCGTCTCTACATTAGTTTTCACAGAGGTCTTATGGAAAACAATAAGCAATCTCTATGATGAAGCTTAGAAGATCTTAGAATTGAGTTTTTTTGTTATTGACTCAGGTTGATGAGGATTACAGCAATGCTAATCAGTAGTTGCACAAAATTAAATTTATTAGTTGAGGAAAGAAATAGAGAACCGTTTTTATCCATAGAAATCTGAAAATACAGTATCAGTTAAAATTGATCAGAATCTTAAGGCCTAGTGTTTTCTAATTATGACCATGCACAATTCTATAGATTTCCAAGAGGCTTTTGATGTCATTGTTGTTGGTGCTGGTCACTCTGGTTGTGAAGCAGCACTTGCGACAGCACGCCTTGGTTGCCGTACCATGCTGTTGACACTCAACTTAGATAAAATTGCTTGGCAACCTTGTAACCCAGCAGTGGGTGGACCTGCCAAATCTCAGTTGACCCATGAGGTAGATGCACTCGGCGGAGAAATAGGTAAAATAGCAGACCGCACCTATTTGCAAAAGCGGATTCTCAATTCTTCGCGAGGACCTGCGGTGTGGGCCTTACGCGCTCAGACTGATAAGCGGGAATACGCAGCAGTGATGAAGGGAATTGTTGAGAATCAAGAAAATTTAACTGTGCGTGAGGGGATGGTTACAGATTTAGTGCTGGGTGCTAACGATGAAGTTATCGGCGTTCAGACTTATTTTGGTGTAGGGTTCCAGTGCAAAGCAGTCATTCTCACAACTGGTACGTTCTTGGGTGGCAAAATTTGGGTTGGTAACAAGTCGATGTCAGCCGGAAGATCTGGGGAATTTGCTGCTGTTGAGTTAACCGAAACTCTGCAACGCTTGGGTTTTGAGACTGGTCGCTTGAAGACGGGTACTCCTGCACGAGTTGACAAACGGTCTGTAGACTACAGTAAATTGGAACCTCAACCGGGGGATACAGATGTGCGTTGGTTTAGCTTTGACCCCCAAGTGTGGATAGAAAGAGAACAAATGCCTTGTCACATGACGCGGACAACAGCCGAAACCCATCGTCTGATTCGAGAAAATCTACATTTATCACCAGTGTATGGTGGTTGGGTAGAAGCAAAAGGGCCGCGCTACTGTCCTAGTATTGAAGATAAGATTGTGCGCTTTGCTGACAAGGAAAGCCACCAAATATTTATCGAACCGGAAGGTAGAGATATACCAGAACTTTATATTCAAGGGTTTTCTACAGGATTACCAGAAAACTTGCAATTGCAAATGTTGCGGAGTCTGCCTGGTTTAGAAAACTGTATCATGCTACGTCCAGCTTATGCTGTTGAGTATGATTATTTGCCTGCAACTCAGTGTTTTCCCACTCTGATGACAAAGAAGGTAGCAGGACTGTTTTGTGCAGGACAAATTAACGGTACAACTGGCTACGAAGAAGCCGCAGCCCAAGGTATTGTAGCGGGAATTAATGCGGCGCGATTTGTGCGTGGAGCAGCGATGATTGTGTTCCCGCGTGAAGAAAGTTACATCGGTACATTGGTTGATGACTTGTGTACAAAAGACTTGCGGGAGCCTTACCGGATGTTAACTAGTAGGTCAGAGTATCGTTTAATTTTACGTTCTGATAATGCTGACCAACGCCTAACACCATTGGGAAGAGAAATTGGTTTAATTGACGATCGCCGTTGGGAATTATTTAGCCGCAAGCAAGCAAATATCACCGCCGAAAAAGAACGTTTGCACAGCATCCGGGTGAAAGAACATGATCAAATTGGCAAAGCGATCGCACAAGCAACTGGACAAGCAATTAAAGGTTCGATTACCCTCGCTGACTTGTTACGGCGCCCAGGCTTTCATTATTTAGACCTCAACACCTATGGACTGGCAAATCCCAAGCTTGACCGTGCTGAAACAGAAGGTGCAGAAATTGATATCAAGTATTCTGGTTATCTAGCTAGACAGCAAAATCAAATTGAGCAGATTGCTCGTCAGGCCAATCGTCACTTAGCACCTGATTTAGATTATGGAGCAATTGATACCCTTTCTAAAGAAGCACGGGAAAAGCTCACTAAGGTAAAACCCTTGACAATTGGTCAAGCCGCACGTATCGGTGGTGTAAATCCAGCAGATATTAATGCTTTGTTAATTTATTTAGAATTGCGTAGAACAAAGACGGATACTGAATTTTCAGCTTTGGCTTCCCAAAAAACTTTATGAAGCGGGAGTATAGTTGTGGGGTATATCAGGGTATAGTTTAGTATGATCGATGACATCAGTATATACTGAACATGATCATACATCCTCCTGACTACAAGTCGAATTTAATACCAAATCCCTCATCAACTCGTCTAACTGAGACGGGGTAATAGGTGTTTGCTCCCAGATCAGTACACAGGGCTAACAATTCATTAGTTCCCCGACGAAGCTAAAACTGAAAATCGTTATGTCTCAACAAGCCAGCACAAATCTTATTATTCCAGAACCATCAGATGAATTAATCGCCAGTGAACCTTGGACGATAGAAACCTACGCCGATGGTTTTATGGATGATCTATTTGCCGAGATAGACTCGATTTTAGATGGTAGCCCCAATCTACCTTCACACATAGTGCAGCAAACACACACGCATCTACAAACAGTAAAGATACCGCCAATTGTCTTGCCAGAGAAACCGTGGCGAAGCCTACAAACAGTGTCGCACTATAGAAACAACCACAATGCAGTAGTAGTAAATACTGCTCCTGTCAGCAAAGTTGTGAAGAGAGTACGCCCAAAATCACGACACTGGTTCAGTCAAATGCTGAACGTGGGAACAAGCTTAGGATTAGCGATCGCCAGCATTGTCTGGTTAACGAACTCTGGTTTACTCAACCGCGTCAAATCCACCTCTTTCCAGCAAACTTTAGAAGCACCGCAAGCAAAATTACCCACAAAAGCAGAAATAGAAGCAGATTTCGTGAATTATATGTTGGGTTCGCTTGCAGCCATAGACAGACAAGAAGCCAAAACTAATATTAAGCCTGTCAATGTTGCACTGACACCCGCAGTCACAACAAACCGCACAGCCTTAGCTTATGTCAGGAATGACCAACCTCCTGCTAACCTACCACCAGTTTTGACCGCCAACAACACATCTCCGACTCCGAGTCGTTCCACAAACGTTGTTGAGCGCATCTATATCCCTGTTTATCAAGCGCCATTACCTATGCGCTATGTACCTCCCAAGGTTTCTGGTAGCAATAGCACAACTTTGCCACCAATGCCATCTGCTATTAATCAAAAGACAACAAATACACCTAAAAAACCTACATCTGTCGTCAAACCTTCTCCCAAAACTAGCATAAAATCAACTAAACCTGCGAACACCTTAGCACTAGTGCAACCAAGCCTGAAACCCATAGAGATGAAAACTGCACCAATTACAGTCAGACAAGAAACCAAACCAACCACCAACCAACAGCCAACACCAGTAAAAACAGAAGTGACAACGACAGCTGTTGCATCTGCTCCTACTTCTACATATATCCTTGAGGGATTGCTAGAGTCAGAGAATAAATTCAAATCTGCTGCTTTATTTCAAGTCAATGGTGTGACTCAGCGCGTTGATATTGGTGAAAGCATCGGTTCTAGTGGTTGGACACTAGTAGATGTTGCAAACAAAGAAGCAATCATCCGCCGCAACGGCGAAGTACGATCAATTTTTGCTGGACAGAGATTTTAAATTGGTTAGTGATTGAACAGGTGGTTAGTAGGTAAAAACAAGTTCTAATTTACTTCTATACAGCAACATGTTTCGCCTTTTGTGCAGGCCAGACTTCAGGGTACATCGTCTCCAATTTTTCGCGAAGTTTAAAAAAGTTAAATTCTATGCCAAAACTCTGTTTAAGCAGACTGTTTGATTAATTTTAGTCGTACAAAGACGACTTGTGCTATGAAGATCAAAGATAAAAAAATCAAGATGCTCACAAAATTAGAGTAAGCACATCTTTACAACAATTGAGACAAGGTCTAAAACATCTTTATATAAAAGTGTAATATAATACTAAACTAATATAATTTAATACTTGTTTCTAAATATAAGCTCCCACGAGACTATAAATTAGAGCAGCTAGTACTAAGGTGGTAATTGTCACATATGTCCAGTTTCTTTGTTTGACAAAAAATAACAAAGAAACCGCTACCCGTAAAATAGGTGTGGCTATCAAGAGCAATAGTCCTAGTTGAATGATGCCACGGTGACTACCAGATAAAATAGTTGTGATTACACCTGTGATGGATCGAAACTCTAATGGTTCGCTGTGAAAAATATGATAATCTACGGGTTCAGACCCGTGACGAATTAGATATAATATGCCACCAAATAACACAACAGTACTAGCAAGCAAAACACCGTATTTGAGCAGATTGCTGAGTACTTTTTCTAGGATTAGTTCACTCGATGTTGGTGTAAGGTGAGTTTTACCTTCTATTTCAGTTTCATCTGAGTGCAATGGTAGAGGGATGATTTCTCTATCTGTTTGTGTTGATGCTGACCACTGACTGGTATTTGATTTAAACATACTAAGCTATTCCTGAAATTTGATGATGCAGTTTGCCAAATTTATGCCAGCACTGTTTTAAAAATTCTAAATTTTGAATATTTTTAAATCTCTCCAAAAATGTTTTGATAAACCATCTTTACAGCCATTAGTACCAAGACTAAACTGAAAACAATTCTTAATATCTGCGTTTTTGCGCCGATGAGGACTCTTGCTCCTAAGAAAGCACCGGGTAAAATACCTAACATAACTGGCATAGATAAGCCTGGATCGATGTACCCACGCGCAAGATATACACTTGCTGATGCGGCGGCGGTGACACCAATCATAAAATTGCTAGTAGTAGTGGAAACTTTAAATGGGATACGCATTACTTGATCCATTGCTAGTACTTTAAATGCTCCCGAACCAATACCTAGTAGTCCAGAAATTACACCAGCAATCAACATAACGGAAAACCCTGCGGGTACAGAATGCACATGATAAGATATTGTGCCTTCAGGTGTAGGATAATTGCTATTAAGTTGGAGATAATCGGCTAGGCGATCGCTTGTTTCATTTTCTGGATTTTCTAACTTCGGTTGTCCTGAAAGGTAAGCAGAGTAAAGTAAAACAATTGCTAAAACAATAGCTAGTACTTTCGTAGAAACAAACGTTGCAATTAAAGCCCCAATAATAGCACCAATAGTTGTGGCAACTTCTAAAAACATTCCCAAGCGCAAATTTGTCAAGCCTTTTTTAATATATGTAGAGGCTGAACCAGCACTTGTAGCAATCACAGAAACTAGTGAAGCTCCCACTGCATAGCGAATATCGACACTAAGTACAGAAGTTAATAAGGGAACGATGATAACTCCACCTCCTAATCCTGTCAGCGAACCAACAAAACCAGCAGTAAAAGATCCCAGCCAAACTAACAAAGAGAATTCTAAAATATTCAAATTGTATAACATCTTGATATGCAAGTCAAAGTTTAAGAATTAGAAATTTACAAATGCAATATATTCAAGATTCTACTTGGAAAGACAATGAAAACAAAGCAATTTATTTTGCTCATTATAATCTTATTGGTAAATCTTGTTTCTGACCAATTTCTCTGACTGATACTCAAAACTTTAGTAAAGATTAGGACTAAATTATACTAATAAAAAAAATGAAAAAAATCAGAAATAAAACATTTAATTAGAAAGCAAAGTGAATAAAAAATAATGCAATTTAATTTTATAAAAATGCTTAAAAATCAGCTATAACTCGGAAAGATGACACTTACTAATTATTGAGGGTTGATTCTTCTTGCGGAAGCAGTGTTGTCTCAGTCTCTGACTTTTCACTAACAATATTTGCTGATTGTGAATAAGGTCTAATAATAGAACTTACACCAATTGCCCAAGCGATCGCTACCATCCAACCTGCAAGAATATCACTCGGAAAATGAACCCCCAGATAAAGCCTTGTCCAGCCAATAGTTAACAAATACAAGCTACCTAAAGTTACCGTCAACCAACACCAAATACTACCCCAAGTTAAAACGACCAAAATAGCAACAAACGTCATACTTGTCATTGCATGACCACTGGGAAATGAATAGTCAAACTCTGGTGTGACTGAATCCCATAGATGGGGGCGTACTCTGTGCCAAAATTCCTTAGCTGTATGGTTGATGGTAGCGCTACCAATAGCGGTAATCAGTAAATAACTGAGCGATCGCCAACGACGTTGCGTTAATAAAATTAGAGTCATAACACTCAAAATTGGTAATATAGTTCTAAATGAACCGAATCTAGTCAAAATGGCGGCTATTGTGTCTAGCTGTGGCTGTGCTACGGAATGAATTGCCACTAGAATAGGCAAATCCCAGAGAAAACCACCTTCATTTTGTCTCACCTCCAACGCCAGCAGTCCAAATACTTGCAGTGGTAAGTATATTCCAAACAATAGCAACAATAGAGAACGCCAATGAGTAATTAACAGCTGTTGCAAAAACTCTACAGGTGTCTTTTGTTGTGATTTTTCTAGCTTTGACATATCAAATACGGTATTACACTGGAGTTAATGTAGTTTTATTTAAATACTGACATATAAATCTAACTAAAAGCTGATTTCAGAAGAAATCGGCTTTTGTTGATTGTGTTAAAAAGCGCTAGTATTATTTGTCACTCCGTACTCTTACTCTAGACTTTTATTTCTATTCATCTTAAAATACAGTAAATTGATAGGCTTTATGTATTTTATCTATAAAACAAGAGTATGGATTTTTTACTCTTACCTCTATTCAGCTTTATAGTTGGTATTGTTGTTGGTCTAACAGGAGTTGGTGGTGCTTCTTTGATCACCCCAATGTTAATTTTTGTTTTTCAAGTTCCACCTGTAATAGCAGTAAGTTCTGATGTGGTTGCTGCAACACTGATGAAAATTGTTGGTAGCATCAAGCACTACCAACAGCAAACCCTAGATGGGGAAGCAGTAAAATGGTTAGCCTTGGGAAGTGTTCCTGGTTCACTGTTTGGGGTAGTAATTCTGCACTTACTTAGACAGACAGGAGAAGTTCATTTGAACAGCATTATGCTTCATTTGGTAGGTATTGCCATAATGGCAATTACAATTCTGACATTAATACAAATGTTGCTGTTGACTTTCTTCCCAAAATTGCAACTACCTGAACTTCCAAAATATGATTTAAAAACTAATATAGGACGCTTACAAACAATAACTACTGGAGCTATTTTAGGTTGTATTGTTGGTTTAACCAGTGTCTCTTCTGGTTCAATGTTTGCATTGGTATTAATTGCATTTTTTCGTCTTGACCCACGAAAGTTAGTTGGTACAGATATCTCCCAAGCTGCTATTTTGTTATTATTTACTTCTCTTGGGCATTTAACATTAGGCACAGTAGATTGGAATTTGGTACTACCAATATGGCTAGGCTCAATTCCAGGAGTTCTAGTAGGCGCTAAAATCTGTAAAATCGCACCTCAAAAGCCACTACGATTTATTGTTTACTCTATATTAATGATGGTCAGTTTAAAGTTAGTTTATTAGTCAATGGTCAATTGTTATTTGTCTCCCTTGTCCTCCTTGTCCTCCTTGTCCCTCTTACCAATTTTTAATTTTTAATTTTTAATTGATAAGTTCCTATTCCCCAGAAGTCTCAGCTTTATTAACCAAGTTTTTCTCTCGTTTGAGAGTTTCTTCAAGGGCTTGAATTTGTTCTCGACGTGCTTCTAATTCCAGGGTACGACGTGCTAAGTCTTGGTTTTGCAAAGTCAAGTTTTGTCGCCACTTTTCCGCCCTTTCTGCTTCTTGGCGCAAAAAATCTGGAGTAATACCTGTGGTTAGGTAAGTACCGATCAAATCCATTACCCAGTTAGTAGCTTCTTCTATTTTTTCTATATCACCTGTTGGAGAAAGTTCGACTAAAACAAGCAATTTTTCTGTCATAGTCTTGCCTTTTCCTAAGAGAATAAAAGCTTCTTCTGGAATTTTTACCCATATATTATTAACTTCTTGACGTGCTAATAAATGTAACTGGAGTTGATCTAAAAATTCGTTTCTGTGTACTTGGGCTAGATATAGCATAAATTTAGAAAAATAATGAATTACAAATTATGAATTATGAATGATAAAAGATTTCATAATTTCTAATTCATCATTCATAATTCTTTATAGTTATGCTAGCTGACGCAAGCGATCGCGCAAGATTTCAGCTTGCTTTTGAGCTTCTGCTAAAGTGTCTCGTGTTTCCTGCACCACATTTGCTGGAGCTTGTTCAACAAATTTAGGATTACTTAACCTAGCAGTCAGAGCCTTAATATCCGCTTCCAGTTTGCTAAGGCGTTTTTGCAGTTTGGTGGTATAAGCTTGAATGTCTACGACACCTGCAAGAGGGAGTAAGACTTGTACTGTACCAACTACGCCTGCGATCGCTTGTTCTTTTGATTGTGGCAGTTGTGATTCTTCTGATTGTGGTAGGCTTTTTTGAGATGATTGAAACTGTTGCCAGAATATTTGTCTAGCCTCAGCAGATAGTAAATACCGGATGACAAACCACGCAGCGTAACCAAAACCGACAAGTTCAAAGAAATTTCCCAACAACGCAATATCATCAATCGCATCGGCGATCGCTAGACCAATTCGGAAAAAGTAAATTGCTGCGAGAACTAAGGCGATAGTCTTCCAAGCAATTCGAGGTTTTTCTTCCTGTTGTTTATTCTCGCCAACAGCGATCATTAAATTCTCAACCTTTGCCAAATCTTTAATATAAGATTGTCCCGTGGTCAGAATTTGCCTTTCTTGGAAGCTGTCGCTTTGCAAATTTACATTGACTTTCACCCCTGGTTTAACATCCGCTTCGGCACGTAAGTTGCGAATAGTGCGGATTGTACCAATCAATAGTTCAAACTGTTCTTCTAACCCAGCATCTATTAAATTTGTCTGTGCTTCTGGATACTGTTGTAAAGATAAACTTTGTTGAGTATCTTCTCCTTGTTGGGTGAGAGTGTGCCAAATTTCCTCAGTAATATGAGGCATAAAAGGATTAAGTAGCTTCAAAATCCCTTCCAGCACATAAGCTAAAGTTTGTTGTGCAACCCGTCGCGATACAGGATCAGCATTCTTTTGCAAGCGAGATTTAGCTAGTTCAATATACCAGTCACAAAAATCACCCCAGATGAAATCATACAAACCCTTCGCAGCTTCACCCAAACCGTAATTATCCATATAATTGCGCGTTTGCTGCACAACACCGTAATAACGCGAAAGAATCCAGCGATCGCTCAACTCTGTATTGGTTGGTTCTCCTAATTGCTGTGGCGTCTGTCCATCTAAATTCATCATCACGAACCGGGCCGCATTCCATAGCTTATTAGCAAAATTGCGGGACGCTTCCACAGAAGGCGACTCGTCGGTCTTACGATTGTAATCCATACGGATATCTTGACCCGCGCCCGCTACTTCCCTAATCATCGTATAGCGCAGAGCATCTGTGCCGTACTTATCAATTAACAATAACGGGTCAATACCGTTACCCTTACTCTTGGATTGCTTTTGACCATTTTCATCCAACACCAATCCGTGGATGTAAACATCTTTAAATGGCATTTGTCCGGTAAAATGTCCCGCCATCATCGTCATTCTTGCAACCCAGAAAAAGATGATGTCAAAACCAGTTACCAAAGTACTATTCGGGTAAAAAGTTGCTAAATCCGGGGTTTGTTCCGGCCAGCCCAAAGTTGAAAACGGCCACAATCCAGAAGAAAACCAAGTATCCAGCACATCTGGCTCTTGTTCTACCTTGACATTTTCTCCAAATCGTGATATTAACTTTTCCCGTGCTTCTGACTCACTCCGCGCCACAACAAACGGCGTGTTATCGGTAATCTCATCACCCGTTTCACTTACAGCGTACCAAGCCGGGATTTGGTGTCCCCACCACAATTGCCGAGAAATACACCAATCCTTCAACTTCACCAACCAATCACGATAGACTTTATGCCAGCGTTGAGGCACAAACCGGGGTGAATTTTTCTCGTCGAGGAATTCCAGCGCCCGGTCTGCCATCGGGCGGATGGCGACAAACCATTGTGTTGAAAGCAAAGGTTCTACCGGAACTTTACCACGCTCACTATAAGGAACCATATGCTTATAATCTTCCACCTTCACCAGAACACCATCTGCCTCCAGGCGGTCAACTACATTCTTTCTACCAACAAAGCGATCTTGTCCTTGAAACTCACCAGCATTCTCATTTAGAGAGCCGTCCTTATTCATAATATTGATAAACGGCAGATTGTGACGTTTACCCATTTCAAAATCATTCAGATCATGGGCAGGAGTCACCTTCACGCAACCAGTCCCAAAACTGGGGTCAACCAACTCATCGCCAATAATCGGAATTTCCCGATTCATAATAGGCAACGTGAGAGTTTTTCCAATCAAATGCTGATAACGTTCATCATTGGGATTTACTGCCACCCCCGTATCACCTAGCATGGTTTCTGGTCGAGTCGTCGCCACCTCTACATAACCAGAACCATTAGTCAACGGATAACGGAAGTGCCAAAGATGACCATCAACTTCTTTGGCGTCCACTTCCAAATCAGAAACAGCTGATTGTGACTCAGGACACCAGTTGACTAAATATTTACCACGATAAATCAGTCCTTCTTCGTAAAGACGGTTAAAAGCTTCCAAAACAGCTTTAGTTAAACCTACATCTAGGGTAAAACGTTCCCGCGACCAATCTACCGACACACCCAAACGTCGCAGTTGATTAACAATTGTTCCCCCAGATTCTGCCTTCCACTGCCAAGCACGTTCTAGAAATTTCTCACGTCCTAATTCATAGCGAGTTTTGCCCTCTGACTTAAGTTGCTTTTCCAATATCGTATGGACAGCGATGCTAGCGTGGTCAGTTCCGGGCAGATAAAGAGCATTATCTCCCTTCATGCGGTGATAGCGCACGAGGCTATCAATTAAACTGTTGTCAAAAGCGTGACCCATGTGCAAGCTACCAGTGACATTGGGTGGTGGGATGACGATGCAGTAAGATTCACCGCCTGCTTGGGGGTCAGCTTTGTAGATTTGATTTTCTTCCCAAAATTTTTGCCACTTGGCTTCAGTGGTAAAGGGATTGTACTGACTAGGGAGATTAATCATTGTTGCGGTCATGCTGGGAAAACTAAGTGCGGAAGGACTTTAATAAATTTTGCCACAGTGTTGGAGAGTGTTTTATGAGCGATCTTAACAATACTCCCCACACATAATGAAGCGACGTGTGGGGAGTATGTCAATGAGCGGATAACATTTATGCATGGGGTAGTTCAGTGTATGATTCTTTAAATATTTTTCAGTTTTTCAGTTTTTCTTGGAACAGCAAATGAGTATCCGCCATGCGACAGAAGCTGATTTGCCAAAAATAGTGGCAATTTACAACGCCGCAGTTCCCGGCCGCATGGCAACTGCTGATTTAGAACCAGTGTCTGTGGAAAGTCGTCGTACTTGGTTTAGTGCGCGATCGCCCTCAAAAAGTCCTCTTTGGGTAATTGAAGTCGAGGGCGTAGTGGCTGGATGGTTGAGTTTACAATCTTTTTACGGACGACCAGCCTATCACGCTACTGCTGAGGTTAGTATTTACATTGATCCTACGTATCATCGCCACAGTTTAGGAAAACAACTACTAACTCAAGCAATTAACCAAAGTCCTCGCTTAGGCATCAAAAACTTAGTCTGCTTTATTTTTGCCCATAACCATCCCAGTTTAAAACTGTTTGAAAAATTCGGCTTTCAAAATTGGGGATACTTACCCAAAGTTGCAGAATTAGATGGTGTGGAACGGGATTTAATAATTATGGGACTACATATTTAATAGTTGTCATTTGTCGGTTTCATCACTTGGGTAGTAGCTTTATTGTAACGAACTCATTATAATGTCAGTCCCCTTATCAGCAATCATCATGGTTGCTGCTGCCGTATTTGCGGTTATTGACAAAGGAAACACCGAAGAGTCAATTACACGCAATCCTGATGTACCGCGCACCTTGAGTTCTGTGTCCACTACGGAATTCTCATCAACCCCCATCCTGCAAGTCCCGCAATAGTGCTGTGTCGTATCGGCTGTTTTTCTGATGTAACTCTCCAAATCTGCCCCCGGTTCTGGAGCAATTTGCTTTTCCCGCCATTGGCTCAAGCCTGGTTGATTGCCAATGTCGATCCCTAACTGAAGTGCCTTTTTACACATCTGCATATCTCCTGGTTTCGTCAGATATCCTGGATCAATCAGAGGAGAGTCATCAGGATCTCTGGAACGCAGGTTAACAGTTCCCGTACTCTTCAGGTGCATAATATTTGGCCACAACCAAAAAGAACGTTCTAAACCTGGGAAACCTTTTAGTGTTCCAACACCTACTGAGGATTCTATATCAATAACGGAACTACTATTTTCTGTATGACTGAAGATAACGGCTGGGGCTAGACTATAGGAATAGAATGGTACATCTTTGTTTGGGGAAATAGAAAATCCAGCACTGACAAAAATATCGTCATGTAAATTCCGACCTACCTCTGGAAGATTCGCAACTACAGAAATATTAAATTTTGCTAACTCGTTTTCATCACCGATACCCGAAAGCATCAATATTTTTGGACTTGCGATCGCTCCGGCACTCAGAATAATTTCATTTTGTATGTAAGCAAGCTGTTGTTGACCTTCTTTGACATATTCAATACCAATTGCTTTAGTATCTTCAAATAAGATTCGCGTCACAAAAGCCTGACTTAGCACCGTTACATTCTGATATTGTTCTGGCTGGAAAGTGCTGTATGTGGTTTCTCGAATAAAATTGGGTGAATTAGTGATGTTAAATTGAAATAGAGCGTATCCATATTGACTATTGCTGGTATTGTAGTTGGGATTATAAGGCAAGCCATATTGCTTTGCAGCAGTAAACAAATCATTGATGAACTCATCTGCTTCTCCTATCAACACTTTCATGGTTTCCTCTATTTTTTGAAAGTGTGGCAAAACATCATTCCATGACCAGCCGGGTGCTACCTTGCCCCACGTGTCAAAATCGGATTTGCTACCCCGCACGTAGACCATAGCATTATGTAGCCCACACCCACCTAAAACTTTTGCTTGCGCTAGCTGAATGACACGATTGTTTAAATTGGGTTGGGGTACTGACTGATAACCCCATTCAATTTCTGGACATTTCTGTAAAACTTCAAACCAGTCGCTTGGTATCCACATCTTTGTGTTGTCTGGAGTTCCCCCAGCTTCAATCAGGAGAATACTCATACCTGAATCATAAGCAGCAAGCTTTGAAGCAACTATGCTCCCAGCCGAACCCGCACCAATAACGATGTAGTCATAATAGGCTCGTTCTGTCATTTTGTAATAGTTAACCACCTAGATTTTTCTTTTACAAATGGCTTCTTAGATTACTTATGTTGGACTTTCTGGTGTAAGTAGTCAGATAGATTGTTTTTTAAACATATTTTAACAGGATGTAATCTTAAAAATACTGAATTTTCTTGAAAGGATATTAAATTCTCTCTTAGAAGAGGAATATATCAAACTTGCTAACGTTGGCACTACACCCTTTTGCCAATTTTTAATTGATATGTCCCCTTTCCTTTAATGCGGCGTTTGAGTCGGCTTGATATTTTTGGCTTTGTAGAAAGTTTCTAAGCTGTCGCGATCGCCTACAAAACGCCAATGCCAAGGTTCATAACTCACACCTTGAGAATTATTTTTGGGAAAGGACATCTCAAAGCCAAAACGAGCAGCATTTGTTTGTAACCATTGAAAAGCTTTGGTATTTTCAAAATTCTCATTTAAGTTAGTGGCTGGCACTGCTCCGTCCCCAATATCCACAGCGTAACCTGTATGATGCTCACTATGACCAGGAGGAGCGCTTAAAGCCGCTCTCTCGGCTGGGGTTTGATTACGTTGAGCACCCACCTGAAAAAATAATTGTTCTTGCTCTTTAACTGAACGAAAACTAGAAATAGGTGTCAAAATTACATTAGCACTCCTAGCTGCTGCTACCATTTCCTGATATTTTTGGGCGGCTAATTTTCGCATTCTTTGCCGTCCATCTGCGGAAATTGCTGCTAGTTCTGATTCTGGTGCTTCTGTGTATACTAAATGTCCAAGAACTTGGTCAGTATTATTATTTTGTGTAGTTGCAGAAGTCGAATTAGTAGGCGAAGGCTGAGAAACTGGATTTTTTTTCGGTGCAGTCCAGGCGAACAAAAAACCACTAATTACAGCCAGCACGGTAAAAACAATTAATCCCCCAATTCCCAAAACCAAGAGAGACAGACGCCTCCTGGGTGCTATATCAGGAGTATCGCGTAAAGCTGCTGGAATATCTTCACCAGACAGAGGTGATGAGTTTCGCGGTTTTCCAGAAAACTCAGCGTTCTTCAAGGGTTAACTCCTGCTTTTGTCAAGTATTCACTAACAGATTTTGACACTCCTTTGGCGAAAGCGCAAAGGATTCTAACGGTTGCATAACCGATGGATAAATCCACCCACTGAGGTTATTTCCTTTTTTGGGTAGGAGTACCGTTAAGCATTGTAGCTTTATTTATCTCAAACAGACTTGTCAGAGCAGATTTGGATTGCACCTGCGATCGCTCAAAAAGCAATAGCAACAGCCATCATAATAACGGCTGTTGCTAGCCTCTAACAAAAAACTCAAAAATTGAGTTTTTAGAATTATTTAAACGTTGTATTCTGCTTGTATTTTCAGCGATGGACTGTTATCAAACACCTTGACAAAACTGATTCTAATGTTTTCGTTGTAGTACCAGGCATTTTTGGCAGAACCGCTAAGTTGATACGCCCGTTCTCCGGGATCGCCGCCTGTAATTAAGCCAATTTCTTGCCCGTCTATTGTCAGCTTCTTCAAGAGACTTGAATTCTCTGTGGTTTCAGATGAATCGTGTAAGATCGCTACGAAGAAAAAGTCTTCCTTGGGCTGATAATTGTCATGTTTACGCTCCACCGTAATCTGGCGTGTTGAACCAGTTTGACTGTGCGTAATTAGTACCTCGCGATATTCGCTGTTGGCCAGTTCATCGTTATCGTATATAGCTGACTCCTTGGGTTCAGAAGCACGGCTGACGCCATCATCCAAATACATGGTATATTGACCACTTTCACCAGGATATATGTTCAATGTGATCGGATTGAGCAGACCTTTGCTGTTTCGTTCTCCCACATATTGTTCAACCTCTACAGTGGGTACGATCGCACCTGCTCGTATGAAAATAGGAACGATAAAGGGAATGTGTCTGGGGTCGCTACTCAGACTTGCATCAAAACCGCGTATAGTAGTCCCACCATCGACAGCAGCATCAAGCGGCTGTTTATTGTCTTTAAAAGAATACCAGTTGCTGCCAGCAGGCAGATAAATATCCCGTTTGCCATAGCCGTTCTGGGCTGACTGCGGATCTAGAAGTGGGGCTACAAGGATATCGTGGCGAACGAAGAACTGGTCGTCGAGGAAGGCGATTTTGTCATTGTAGAGTGCCTTGTCTTGTGAATCGTTGAGAAACATGGGCCGACAAATGGGCAAGCCATCAAATGTGTTCTCAAACATGGCGTCATAGAAAACCTGGAGGAGCCGATACCGCAATTCAATGTAATACTTGCAGGCAGGCAAAACTGCACGATAAAAATCTTGCGGTTCCGGCAAGTGACCACCTTGATGTTGGTTAAACCATTCTTCGTACATGAAGATTTCTTGGAACTCTTTGCGCCCCTTACGCATATAGTGGTTGCGGAACCAGGGTAGGAAAGCTCCCGCAGCGACCCAGCGAATAAAAAGTTCAGGGCCGACCCAGTGTTGTTCATCGTTTTCTTGTTCAAAGCCGCCGATATCTTGCCCACAGATGGTAACACCAGTCATGCCAAGGGACATAACTTGGGATACGTTGATCTTCAGAAAATCCCAGGTCGAAGAGTTGTCACCTGTCCACAATGCGGCAAAGCGATGAGCGCCAGTAAAACTGCCGCGCCCGACAATAAAGTTACGATCTTTGCGGCGTTGTCCTGGTTTATCTGACTGCTCCGAGTAGACAAGCTGATTGAGACCATAGTACGTCGCTTTGTGGAGATTGTACGAATACAAATTCCACACCTTAATGGCTGGAGTCAGTTTGGGTTCCTCTCCCACAATAGAATCGTCTGTAACTAGCAATCGGAAGGGGAAGCCCCGCATATCTCCACGGCGCGAACGGATAGCAGGTGTCGTCATGTCCTGCCAAACCATTTCTAGACCCATATCAAACAGATATTGATATTGCTTACCCCACCAATCACGCACCTCTTGCCGTCCTAAATCGGGGTAATGACCAGGCGTACCCATTTCTTGTCCTGTAAGTCGGTCATTTCCGTAGTAAACTTCCCCAATATAAGGATTGCCCGTATTAGCGTTGTGTTCCGGATCGTGTGCGAAGAAAACGCTTTCCTGTCCAGGAGGATCGTAATTTTGGTAGCTGTAACCTTTGTTAAGGTCTTCAGGGTTGTTCAGATTGAGATCACCAAAGAAGCGCTGATCTTTTACAAAATAGCCCTTTTCCACGCCTTCGCTATAGGTTTTGTAGTACGATTTCTGATTACTGCTAATAATTGGGGTAATGTTCGTGCTGCACTTCACACCCTGTGCTTTTAAATTAGCAAACATCCCTTTGGGATCAGGGAATCTGCCTGTATTGATGGTGAAGGTGTGGTAATTATCCTGTACATCTACATCTACGTGGAGACCATCTAGCGGAATTTGGTACTCGCGATGTTTGCGAACAGTCCATTCCAAAGCTCCGCGATCTTCATATCCATAGCATCCTTGATGGTATCCCAAAGCCCATCGGGGTTTTAGCCGCGATCGCCCGACAATCTCAGTAAAGCTGTTTATCAGCTCCGCCGGAGTATCTGCCATGAAGAAATAATAGTCAAGGTCGCCAAAGCGTGTACCGATCAGATAGGCGCTGGAATTATAATAAGCTGTTCAGCATTTAAATTGGGTATAATAAAAAGCCGAATTCAGTAAAAAAATGGAATAATGCCAGCAAAAAATCATTTAACTTCCCAGCAAATAGAGAAACTACAAAAGGCTTTAAAACAG